>Ga0070734_10000360_pt1 | contig 103512 bp, 86 predicted proteins | sample Coa_R1_8_FD_66444 | JGI IMG/M metagenome (GOLD analysis project Ga0070734, IMG submission 66444) | Surface soil microbial communities from Centralia Pennsylvania, which are recovering from an underground coalmine fire - Coalmine... | ecosystem: Environmental > Terrestrial > Soil > Unclassified...
TTGATGACGTTGTCGAGGTGGTCGAGCGCGATCTGGTAGCCGAGCAGGATGTGCTCGCGGTCGCGGGCCTTGCCGAGCAGGAAGGCGGTGCGGCGGCGGACGACTTCGATGCGGTGTTCGAGGAAGGCGCGGATGGCCTGATCGAGCGGGAGGACCTTGGGCTGACCGTTGTGGACGGCCAGGAAGATCATGGAGAAGCTCTCCTGCATCTGGGTGTGCTTGTAGAGCTGATTGAGGACGATCTGGGATTCGGCGCCACGCTTGAGGCCGATGTGGATGCGCATGCCGTCGCGGTCGGACTCATCGCGGAATTCGTCGCGGGCGATGTCGGTGATGATACCTTCGTTGACTAGCTCGGCGATGCGCTCGATGAGCTTGGCTTTGTTGACCTGGTAGGGAATCTCGGTGACGATGATGGCCTGGCGACCGCCGGAGATGTTCTCGATGGAGCACTTGGCGCGCATAACGAAGCGGCCACGGCCGGTCCTGTAGGTTTGGGGGATGCCAGCGCGGCCGTAGAGGTAGCCGCCGGTGGGGAAGTCGGGGCCTTTGACGTGCTCGAGGACGGTTTCGATGCCGGCGCGGGGGTCGTTGATGAGGGCGATGCAGGCGTTGACGACTTCGGTGAGGTTGTGGGGCGGGATGTTGGTCGCCATGCCGACGGCGATGCCTCCGCTGCCGTTGACGATGAGGTTGGGGATGCGTCCGGGGAGGACGGTGGGCTCGAGGGTGGACTCGTCGTAGTTGGGGGTGAAGTCGACGGTGTCGGAGTCGATGTCGGCGAGCATCTCGCCGGCGATGCGGGTCATGCGGGACTCGGTGTAACGCATGGCGGCGGGTGGGTCGCCGTCGACCGAGCCGAAATTGCCCTGGCCGTCTACGAGGGGGTAGCGGAGGGAGAAGGGCTGCGCGAGGCGGACCATGGTGTCGTAGATAGCGGAGTCGCCGTGGGGATGATAGTTACCCATGACGTGGCCGACGACTTTGGCAGACTTGGTGTACTTCTTGTTGAACTGGAGGCCCATCTCCTGCATGCCGTAGAGGATGCGACGGTGGACGGGCTTGAGGCCGTCGCGGACGTCGGGGAGGGCGCGGCCGATGATGACCGACATGGAGTAGTCGAGGTACGACCGGCGCATCTCGTCTTCAATATTGACGGGGAGCAGGAAGGCGGCGCCCCGGCCCTGGACGGTGTTGTCGGGGCCGTTTGGATTGTCAGGGTTGGAGCCAAGGGGGAGTTGCGGATTCTGATCGTCTGCCATGGTTTATGTATCTATTATAGAGGGTTTGGGGGGATACGTCCGGGTAGAAAAGACCCTGCGAACTTATTGGTTTTGCGAGGGTTAGCCAACGACAGCGAATAGGTAGAATTTGGCCGGTTGACCATGGCTGCCTGACTCCAAGCCACACTCAGCGCGTTTTATAAAAATGTGACGAGTCTCCTATTCGCGGGGGTGAAAGGCGACGTCTATTTTGGTCGACAAACATCACTCGATTACGAGGCGTTATCCCAAAAAAGAGACAGTTCATCCCACTTTTCATAATCTTCTGATGACGTTTGGGGATTTCCCGAAAACCGGGATAGACCTATCTCCATGTCGATGTTGGAGATATGAATAGTGGTTCAGCGGTTTGATTTGGCAATTCAATTGCCTTTAGGAAACATCGAAGTACGCCGTGACAAAAATACCTGTCCGCGTCAATGGGCCCCTGCACTCCGCAAAAATCACGTCATTCACGACTTGAGGGGGAATAATGAAACAAGCACTGAAATACCTTACGCACCTATGTGTGTTGCTACTGTTCGTGTCGGTTACCTTTGCGCAGCAGCAGGGCGCTACCACTGGCGGTCTTAGCGGAGCGGTTACGGATCAGACAGGCGCGGTACTCCCAGGTGCCACCGTTGTTCTGGTTGGACCGCAAGGCAGTCGTACTTTGACGACAGATTCGTTGGGCCGGTTTGCGGCGAATGGACTTACGCCCGGCTTCTATGACGTCACCGTGACGAATTCCGGTTTCAAGAAGTGGGAGTCGAAGCACAACGAAGTCGTGGTCAACGTTTCCTCCACGCTGAACGTTTCGATGATGGTGGGCAATGTGGGTGAAACGGTTGAGGTGACTGCAAGTGCGGTGGGGATCGACACGCAATCGACCGCTATTACAACCACTCTGACCGACACCTTCTACAACAGCGTTCCGATGCCGAGAAACGTTTCGGCTATCTTCTATGCGGCGCCGGGCGTGGCAGCCGGCCAGGTGGCGGGTTCGCCGGGGCAAATTGGTCCCGGTCAGGCGAACCCATCGATCGGCGGAGCTTCGGGGCTTGAGAATCTCTACGTTGTGGACGGTGTGACGATCACCGATCAGGCTTTCGGCAGCATCGGCACGTACAACCGCTACCATGGTGCGCTCGGAACGGGAGTCAACCTCTCCTTTATTAAGGAAGTCAACGTCAAGACGACGGCATTCGAACCGGAGTACGGCAAGGCGCTGGGTGGTGTCGTTCAGATTGTCACCAAGTCCGGCAGCAATCATTTTCACGGAGCGATCGGTGCGTATTTTGGGCCGGGAACCTGGTACGCAAGCCGCTTTCAGTACTATCAGTTTGGCTTTCAACAGGTGACTCCGCCTTCGACGCTCTCCAGCCCGCAGTACGATGCAGTCGTCGAGCTGGGCGGATACATCCCCCATTTTCAAGACAAGCTATTCTTCTTCGGCTCGTTCAATCCGCAGCTGAACCAGACCATTATGCAGGCTAACCCTGGTGCTCCGGCGCCGAGCGTTGCACTTGGCCCATTGACCTACAGCACGACGACCATGAGCTGGGCGGGTAAGCTGACCTATAAAATCGGCGCTGCGACCACGTTTGAAGCATCAAGCTTTGGCGATCCGTCGAGGCACAACACGCAACCTGCCGCACTAGGATCCAGCGGGCTTGCGTCCTTTTTCCCGCAGACCACTGCAAGCAACTGGAATTATGGCTCGCGAAACTCGGTAGCGCGGATTACGACCGCCGTTACACCCACCTGGCTGGTGAATGCTGGGTTTGCCTATAACTACAATCACTTTAACGAGATCCCGGCTACAACGGACTACGGGATCACGGATGCAAGTGCCAACTCATTGCCTACCCCGGGTGCCTCTGTCATTTCCGGACTTGGCGCATACGAACCCTCAACGAACGATACGTGGAGCATTGAGGCCAATACGTCGAAGACGTTTGGTTTCTTCGGCCAGCACACTGTCTCGCTGGGATATGCGTACGATCACACCAACTTTAACGATAGGCCTTCACGGTCGGGACAACTCTTCCCGATTCCGGGTCATAATGCAGCTGGGCAGGATTTAACGACGTTGTTTTCAAACTTCCCTGCCGCTGCGGTTGGTTCTCTAACTAATGCACAGTTCCGGATTACGGCAACCAACTCAGATCCGACCCTCACCCAGTCAGACCGAACCTGCACACAGTGCCCCATTAATAGCGCTGGTCAGCAGGTTTATGCATCCATCAATCGCGGTACGTACAAAGGCTTGGTTGTTGAGGCTCTTGGGCGCTACCACACGGCCTATGTCAACGATGTGTATCAGATGAACCGTTACATCTCGATCAATGCTGGAGCTCGCTGGGAGCAACAGCGAATTGCCGGGACCATTCTGAGCTATGTGTTCACAGGAAACTGGTCGCCACGCGTCGGCATCAACATCGATCCTGTGGGCGACCACAAGAGCAAACTGTTCTTTAACTTCTCCCGGAACTTCTGGGCGATGCCTCTGGATGCGGCTATCCGTCAGCTTGGCAATGAGCAGGACGACACCAGCTTCGCTTTCGCCCCCGTCCATAATTCGGACGGATCCTACACTATCATCCCCGACGCAGCCCACACTTTGAACGGTCTGCCCCGGTCGACAAGCTCAGCCGGAACGATCGCGAGATTTGGTTCTCCGAGCTTCGCCTCCTCGACCGGCGAAGGAATCATTCCCGGAACCAAGGGACAATATGGGGATGAGTATGTCGTCGGCGTCGAGCGCGAGATGACTCCTTCAATTGTCGTCAAGGCACGTTGGACCGACAGACGGCTCATCAGGATCATTGAGGACATCGGCTCGCAATCTCCTGAGGGATCGACGCTTGTTCCTAACTTCAACGGTGGAATCGCGAATCCTGGTCCGTCCACGGACATCGCTGTGAATGAGCAGTCAGTGAAATATACGCCTGCGCAGTTTGCGGCCAAGAACAATCCGAATACTGTCACACCAGCGACCTATGTGCCTGTTCAGCCTGGTTGCACAGCGGCAAATGACACTTTCTTCGCCATAGGCACATTCTTTATCAACGGCCTCAACCAACAAGTCGGTGGCGTCTGCATCCTGAATCTCAATCAAGCGGATGCAGGTCCGGGCGATGGTATTCCGGATGGGTTTGTAAGGCCTGTTCGTCGCTATCAGGCCGCTGAGTTCGAAGTGGACAAGCGGTTCTCCAATCACTGGCTGGCTGTCGCCAACCTTCGCTGGGGTACGCTCTATGGCAACTACGAGGGTGCCTACCGCAACGATAATGGGCAGTCCGACCCTGGAATCAGTTCGCTGTTTGACTTTACGCCGGGCATTCTCAATCTGCTTGGCGACCAGTTCGCAAATGGCGTACTCAGCACCGATCGCCGAACGGTCGGCAATCTTTTCCTGAGCTATAACGTTGGCACAGATACGCCGTTCCTGCACTCATTGAAGGGCTTGACGCTTGGTTCGGGATTGCGCGGACAGTCAGGCGTTCCGCTCAGCCTGCTGGGAAATCACCCGATCTATCTCAATCAGGGCGAGGTTCCTATCGGTGGCCGTGGTGCTGCGGGACGCACTCCGTCGACGCTCCAGCTTGACCTGCACACTAGTTATGACGTGCCGCTCGGACGGTTTACCGAAAAGTACAGGCTGAGATTGGCGATGGACATGTTCAATGTGACCAATAGCCAGTTCGAATTGGGTCGAGTCCAGTACACGCAGACTCCGTCATCTTCTGTTGGTGTTGCACCGCCGCTGAACTCAGACTACAACCGGCCAACGGCATTCCAGACGCCGTTCTATGCGCGCGGTTCTGTACGACTTGAGTTCTAGAGAAAGTGACTTAAACTAATAGGGAGAGAGTGGTTCACTCTCTCCCGTTTCCTTTTCAGGGGGGTCCTCCTTGCGTCTGCATCATGTACGAACCGGTCTTCTCTACTCCCTTCTCTTGCTCATCTTCGCGTCCTCGGCGCTTTATGCGGTCGACCCGACGAAGAATCTGTCTCCCCGATACAAGCACTGGATCAATGAGGAAGTGCCGTACATCATCCAGGCGGACGAGCGTAAGCAGTTTCTAGCGTTGTCCAGTGATGATGAGAGGGATAACTTCATCAAGGCCTTCTGGGAGGCACGCAACCCTAACCCTGGATCAGAGACAAACGAGTATCGAGAGGAGCACTATCGCCGGCTGGCCTATGTGAATCAAAACTTCGGCAACATCAGCGCGCAGGATGGCTGGCGCACCGATCGTGGTCGCATCTACATCATGTTAGGTGAGCCGAAGCAGAAGGCGGACTATCCTGAGCGCAAAAATGTGCGGCCTCTACAGATCTGGTTCTACCAGGCCGCGACCCCAGCGCTGCCGGCGCATTTCTATATCGTCTTCTACAAACGCAGCTTCGGAGAAGACTACACACTGTACTCTCCTTACCAGGATGGACCGTCGCGATTAGTTACGGGCCTTGAAGGTAAGAATGACCAGAAGAATAATCTGGATGTCATCAAGAGATCGCTGGGAGATGAAGTTGCTCGAACAACGATATCGTTGATTCCTGGCGAGCCGGTCAATTTGAATGATTACACTCCGAGTCTGCAGTCCGATGTTCTGTTGAGCACGATCAAAGGGCTGCCTGAGAATCCACTGACAAAGGAGATGTTGAATCAGCGGAGAATGACCGAGCGGGTTACAACGAGCGTCTTTTCGGGTAACAATCCTGCTTCCCTTCAGACGATCGTTTTTCGGGATGCGACCGGACGCATGACGGTTAATTCGCTGCTGTCCTATGAACGTCCGGAACGGGACCTTATCGGCATTCTGCCTAACAAGCAGACGGGTTACTCTTTGACGCTCCAGACTTCAGTTCTTACGCAAGATGGCAGGCCAGTCTACGTACAGAATGAAAAGCTAGGCGGCGTCGTTAACGAGAGTCAGGCAACTGCAGCTCGTAGCAAGCGTTTTGGCGCCGAGAGCCGGCTTCCGCTCGTTCCTGGCAGATATCAGATCGTTTCTACATTGACGAATGACCTCAACCACTCGGCTGTTCGGCAGCATGCTGAAGTTCTCGTGCCGGATCCTGTACAGGCGAACTGGAGCGTCAGCAAGATCCTGTGCTTTTCGCCTCAACCTCCGACGCATGATCCTGCGGGCATTCTTCCTTTCAGTGTTGCGGGACTACGATTTGTTCCGAAGGGAGTGCAACAGGTGTCGGTGCATCCGGGTGAACCAGTGCGGCTGCTGTATCAGCTTTGGAGCAAGCCATTGGATCCGGCGGCGCGCGAGGGGCACAAGATCAAGGTTCATTATGTCTACGGCACCATGCAGGCGGGGCAAGATACACACCAGGAAGACGAAGAGATCGACGCTACCAACTTCGATGCTTCAGGGACCTTGTTGACCGGGCGGACGCTTTCGACGGAGGGACTGCCAGCCGGTAACTATCGCGCAGTCATTACGGCGACTGATGATACGACGCAACAGAAGACGTATGCAGCCTTGACCTTCCACGTGACCAGTGAGGCAGAGATGACTGATATGTGGACTGCCTACGATGCGAGCGAGTCCGGTGGACGCGGGACTGCGATCGACGACTACAAGCGCGGCTTGAGTGCCTTGATGCAATCACAAAGCGATAGTGCCATCGTGTGGCTGCAGCGATCGCTTGCGGATGATCCGCACTACCTGCCGGCGCTTACCAGACTTGTGGACCTGCTTTCGCAGAGCAACAAGTACAAGGAGATTGTGGAACTTTCGACGAAGTTCCCTCTTACCGATGAGGTGAGCCAGCAGACCGCGATTCAGATGTCTCAGGCGAATGAGCAGGCCGGAGACTATCCGAAGGCGACACATATTCTCGAGTCAGAGCTTCAGTTCCAGCCGCCAAATGCCGATTTGTATCTTGCTCTTGCGGACGTTTACCAGAGGCAAGGTAATTCGTCCAAAGCTGAAGACTATAAGCGTCAGGCTGCAAAGCTCGCAAACTAGATGCGTGACGACCTTCTGCGGGCAGGGACTAATTCCATTTTTCTGTAAGTTCAATTGCGTGAAAATACAGGTTTTTCGCTTTTTTTATGGAGTGCGGTGGTAAGTGAGGGGAACTTATCGTCGGGTGGGACGAGTGACTCGATTTTCGCTTGCAATCTGTAACTCGGGGATTACTGTTCGTCACCGTAGGGCGTAGCTGGTCACGAAGCTTAAAAACCGCTTCATAGGCTCATCTCAAAAATATTGTGACGAGCTGTTTTGCAAATTATTTTGAATCAGCTGGTTGTAGAAAATTTTGCTTCGTAAAAACGCTATTTTTCGAGTAACTGGCGTGATCGCTGGATGGCGATTCGATTGCGTTTAGTGCATGTGTGGATCGAACAGACGATAGCTCGTCTTGCTCCTTCAAGTCGCAACTTACAGGAGATCCGGACATGCATACCCCACTCAAATCTCATTCGAGGAACTTTCCTGGCGCGTTGATGCGCTGTATCAGCATGGTTGTGTTCACGTTCGTTGCGCTGGGTGTTGTTGCGTATGCGCAGGAAACAGGACAGATAGCGGGTACCGTGTCCGATACGACGGGTGCTGTCGTCCCTGGTGTGACCGTTACGGTTACGAATACTGCGACGAATGCTTCGCGAAGTGTGAAGGCGACTGATACGGGGTCGTATGTTTTCACGGGTTTGGCGCCGGGGCTTTATAACATCGCTGTGGCCGCGACCGGCGGGTTGGGTGCGTTTGCCGGGAAGGCCGAAGTGACGGTCGGTGGAAGGTTGACGGTGGATGTGAAGTTGATTCCGGCTGGCTCGATGGAGACGGTTACGGTGCAGGGAGAGGGTGGCGTTGCGGTGAATACGCAGAGCCAAGAGGTGTCGCAGGTTGTCGATAGTCAGCAGGTGTCGCAACTGCCGAGCTTGTCGCGCAATCCTTATGACTTTGTGACGATTGCCGGGAATATCAGCTCGGGCGATAAGGTGACGTCGAGCGGCGCTACGTCGACTACTGGCGATCAGAATCAGACTACCCGCGGAGTGGGCTTTTCGTTGAATGGACAGCGGTCTACGGGGACTCAGATTCTGTTGGATGGTGTGGAGAACAACGATACGTACCTGACCGGCCCGGCGCTTATTCAGATTCCTATCGATAGCGTGCAGGAGTATCGCGTGATTACGAGCAACTTTGGGCCTGAGTATGGACGCGCTTCGGGCGGTGTGGTGAATGTAGTGACGAAGAGTGGAACGAATCAATTTCACGGCGGACTGTGGTGGTACAACCGGCTGTCGGCTTACACGTCGAATACGGTGACGAATGCCCAGTCGGGTATTGATAAGGGCAATTTCACGCGCAATCAGTTTGGCTATGATATCGGCGGCCCGATTATGAAGGACAAGCTCTTCTTTTTCCAGAGCACGGAGTGGATTCGAGTGCGGGGAACGGCGAACAATCAATCGCTGATTCCGACTCCGCAGTTTCTGGCGGCGTCTGCTTCTAATCTTCAGGATTACTTTACGGCCCATGGTAAGAATCCGCCTCCGTATGCAAGTACGTTGCTGAAATCGGACTTGTTATTTGATCCAGTTGCAAACCCAGGCGGTGTGAAGCCGACGCCGGGTGGTGCTTTCGACATGTTGCCGAGCAGCACTCCGGTTTTTGGTGTGGTGGCTTTTCAGGCTCCGGCGAATGCGGGTGGAGGAAATCCGCAGAATACGTACTATCTGGTCGCGCGCGGAGATTACAACTTCTCTGACAAGACAACGATGTATGGCCGGTATGCAAACTACCACGAGATCGACGAGCCGGGAGGCCTCTACAGTTCGCCTTACTCCCAATTCAACGTAGGGCAAGCGATCAAGGGACAGACTTATCTTTATGGTCTGTCGCACGTGTTCAACCCTACTCTTGTCGGCAGTACGAAGCTGAGCTTCACGCGCAATTCGACGGACCAGAGCTATGACACGTCGCTGCAGAATACGCCAGCGCTTTACATGAGGAGCGGTGCTACGTATCAGGGCATCCAGGTTCAACTGCCGGGCTTCTTCGCGATCAATGAAGGCACGGGCGGACTACCGGCGGCCGGTCCGCAGAATACGTCCCAGATCAATCAGGACTTCGACTTTACGAAGAGTCGTCACTCAATCAAAGTCGGGGTGCAGTTGTTTTATATACAGAACAACATCTCTTATGGTGCGTATGCGCAGGCAGTGCAGGGCCTTGGATCGAACGCGGCGAACTCGTTGGATCAATTTCTGAACGGGCAGCTCGCCGTTTTCAAGGCGGCGGCGAATCCTAACGGCGCTTTTCCGTGCTTTAGGGACTACACCACGGGTAATTTGACGGTAACGCAGGCTTGCTCGGTTCAACTGCCGGCGTCTCAGCCAAGCTTCGCGCGCAGCAATCGGTATAAGGAATGGGCGGTCTACGCGCAGGACTCGTTCAAGATGACGCCGAAGTTCGTCGCTAACTACGGAGTTCGCTACGACCATCTTGGCGTACTGTTTGAAAATCATCCGAGCCTGCAGGCGAATTTCTTCCCGGGACCGGGCTCGAGTATTCCTGCTCAGATTCGTAGTGGGCAGGTGCTGACGACTCCGAACAGTCCGAATGGACGGCCGTGGAATCCGCAGTATGGGACGGTATCACCGCGCGTGGGCTTTGCGTATGACATCAATGGAGATGGGAAGACGTCGATTCGCGGCGGCTTCGGTATTTCGTACGAGCGCAACTTCGGCAACGTCACGTTCAACATCATCCAGAACCCACCGAACTACGCCGTGATTACGGTCAACAATACGCCGGTGACGCCGAGCAATCTGGGGCCACTAGGCGGCGCGTCCGGGAATGTACCGTTGCCTCCAACGTCGCTGCGAGCGGTGGATCCAAATATCCGCGTGGCTTCGACGCAGTTCTACAGCCTGACGCTGGAACGGCAGCTTGCAAACAGCGTGGTAGCGTCGATCGGTTATGTGGGCTCACGCGGTATCCATCTGTATGACGTCAAGAACTATAACCAGCAGGGCGCGGGCAATGTGTATCTGGGAGATCCGATTGTAGCGCCTACAGCTCTATCGAACGGGTTTTCTCGATCCAACAATCAATACAGCGATATCAACGATCGTGGAAGCAATGGCGACTCGCACTATGACGGCATGAACATTGGGTTGCAGATGAATGATTTTCATCGTAGCGGGTTGAGTCTGACGGCCAACTATACGTTTGCGCACTCGCGGGACGATATCAGTTCGACTTTCTCCGAGAGCAACTCTTCCTCTAACGGTGTGGGTAATCTTGGGTATCTGAATCCGTTCAACCCTGCGCTGGATTATGGCGCTTCGGACTTCGATACGCGTCATCGCTTCGTGATCGCGCCGATCTACCAGACACCGTGGTTCAGGACTGACAGGAGCGCGCGAGGCCGTCTGCTGGGCGGATTCTTGCTGACGGGGATTTATACGGTTCGCACGGGGACGCCATTCGGATACTCGGATAGCGGCCCATCGCTGAATGCAGGCGCGGGTTCAGGTATTCCGCGGTATCTGCCTTCGACACCGATCACGAATACGAGGTTCAATCAGGCATTGAAGGGCGGGCAATTGGCGCCGAATCTCTTCAGCCTGGGTAATCTTCCTGCTGCGATGGAGTTCCCGGCGTCGAGTCTTTTGGCTGGCAACTACGCGGACTTCGGACCGTATCCTGCGGGTATGACTCACCGGAACTCTTTCTATGGGCCGGGGGCGTGGAACTTTGACGCGGCGGTAAGCAAGACTGTGCCGATCACGGAACGGGTCTCGGTGGAGTTGCGGGCTGAAGGATTCGATCTGTTCAATCACCACAACATGTATGTGCTGGAGACCGCTAACGATGTTGGGGGCACCTACGACGGCAACCCACTTGTTATTCAGGGCAGGAAGGGCGGCGTGAACGGGGGAGCAAACGACGAGCGGCGCTTCGGCCAGTTCGCCGCGCGCATTACATTCTGACGCGCAGAGCGTAGAACGGTTTTCTGGAGGGCTGCGATGTTTTTGCGGCCCTCTCTTTTTTGCCGTGAGGGTGAGGGCGCGGCGCAGACATCGGGGCATCGATTTTCTGTGCGGTGATCGAAATCAGGACTTAATTCGTCGGATATTTATCTTGAATGGCGACCTATCTTGTCGTATATTCGAAAAGTCCGATGTTTACAGGAAGATTTAAGGATTTATGTAGCGGGATTTGAAGTGAAGGCACCAGATCCCCGCGGATTTATCTCTTGGCGGAGACCGCGAGGACCTGGAAACTACAGTCGGCTCTGACCTGCAGGTTGTCTGCATTATAGAGTCGCAGTTCGACGGGTTCAATTGAGTTCGTCGATCTCTTCTCCATCCTCCTTCAATTCTTAGATCAAGATGCGTGCCGGTTTCTGCGGTGGCCATGATTGCCGTCGCGGGAGAGGCCGGTGAGCGGTTATGGCCCCTTTGCGCGACTTTTTCGGTTCAGCGACGAGTGGTTGAGGTTAGGAGAAAGACGATGAAGAAGAGTTCGAGGGTGGGTAAGAAGGGGCGGACTGGTTTTAGTGGTTCGCGGGGGTGGATCGCGGCAGGAACGCTAGCGGCCTATGCGGTGATGGGTGGGACCAGGCAGGCGTTGGCTTACGAAGAGAAGGTTGTTGGTGCAGGGTCGGGCGCGGCGGGTGGCGCCGAGGCTAGCTTGCCGCTGAAGCGCTTCAACATCGGAGCGGGGCCGCTGGATGAGGCGATTGCAGCTTACGAGAAGGCTACGGGTTTGACGGTGAAGGTTGTGCTGCCGACGGGGACGCTTGCCGGCTTCAAGTCGCAGGGAGTTTCGGGGCTGTATCCGGAGGAAGAGGCGATGCGGCTGCTTCTGGAGGGGACGGGGCTGAACTACCGCGTTGAAGATGCAACGACGCTGGTGGTGGGAGTGCAGGCGAAGGATTCGGTGTCGGTGACGGCGTCCGTGGCGAATGAAGTATCGATGTCCAAATTTACGGAGCCGCTGCTGGAGACGCCGCAGAGTGTGAGCGTGGTGCCGCAGTTCGTGATGAAGGATCAGGGTGTGTCGACGTTGCGGGATGCGCTGAGGAATGTGCCGGGGATCAGTCTGGCGGCGGGTGAGGCTGGTGCGCAGGGAGACAACCTGACGATTCGTGGTTTTACGGCGCGCAACGATATCTTCCTTGATGGGATTCGTGATTTCGGCAGCTACTATCGCGACTCTTTCAACTTTGAGCAGGTCGAGGCGTTGGAGGGGCCGGCAGGAGTTCAGTTTGGGCGCGGTTCGACGGGCGGGGTGGTGAACCAGGAGAGCAAGGTTCCCGCGGTGAAGCAGTTCGTGAATGTGCAGGCGCAGTTTGGCACGGACAAGACGCGTAGGATTACGGCGGACATCAATGAGCCCGCGCTGGATGTGATGGGTGGAACGGCGTTTCGCGCGAACTTCATGGGTCAGGAAAGCGGTGTGGCAGGTCGCGACTACGCTGAGTTGCGCCGTTTTGGAGTTGCGCCGTCTGTCTCGATTGGTTTGAATACACCAACGCATGCGACGTTGAGTTACTTGCACCTGACGGAGAGCGATACACCGGACTACGGGTTGCCGTGGCTCGCGAATGGCGTCGCGCCCGGACCGATTCGGCATCATTACTATGGCTTCCCGGATCAGAACTACCTTCGAACGAATGACGACATTGTTACGTTGCGAGCGGATCACGAGTTTACGCCGAACGTGAATCTGCATTCGATTTCACGCGCGGCGAATTATCCTCGGCAAGCAATGATTACGGAGCCGCAGATTTGTTCGAATGCTTCGGCCAGCGTGCCTGTGGGTGGATGGGTTCCGTCTCTGCCGACCTCGGCTGTGAACTCGAAGTTGACCTGCGCGTTTACGCCGGCGAGCGATCCCAGCACGATTGTGGTGAATCGCAATCAGATCCAAGTGAAGAGCGTGGAAGGCGATTTGTGGAACCAGACCGAAGTGACGGCACGGTTCAAGACCTTCGGTATAAAGAATGCGTTGGCGGCGGGTGTGGAAGGCGGACAGGAGATTTCGAATCCGATTCGGACCAGCTATACGATCAACAACATTAATACGGTGCCGTCTGCGACACTGTTGAACCCGAATACGCAGCAGCCGTTTGCGGGGACGGGATATATCACGTCGATCGTGCATACGAAGTCGAAGAGCGTGGGGCTGTACTTCGTGGATACGCTGAAGCTGGGACAGCATTTCGACCTTAGCGGCGGCGTTCGGTGGGACAGGTTCGATACGGGATACAACCTGTATCAGCCGACACCGCCTACGGGTGGAACAGTGACTGCGGCGGTTCCACCGATCAACCGCATCGACCAACAGCCGACCTATCGAGCAGCCTTTGTTTATAAGCCTTCGAGCCATGGCAGCATTTATTTCGACTATGGGACGAGCTTCAATCCGGCGGCGGAGTCGCTGAGCCTGAGTGTCGGGTTGGTGAATGGAACTGCCGAGCCGGAGGAGAACCAGACATACGAAGTAGGCACGAAGTGGAGTTTCCTGAACGAACGCCTGCTGATGGAAGGTGCTCTATTCCGCACGGAGAAAGACAATGCGCGTGAGACGGATCCGACGAACTCGAACAACATTGTTGCGGCGGGCAATCAGTTGGTGAAGGGTGTGCAGTTCAGTGTTGTAGGTAGGCTGCCGGATGGATTGGATATCGTCGCAGGCTATGCGTATCTCGATAGCGAAGTGATCTACTCGAAGTTCTTCCCGACCTCGGTAGGGTATCCGCTGGCGAATGTGCCTAAGCAGACGTTCAACTTGTTCGTGACACATAAGCTGCCGTGGCGATTGAATGCCGGACTCGGCGGGAACTATGTTGGCAGCAGGACGGCTAGTTCGACGGTGCCGTTCGTTCCCCTGACCTATGGGCCGGCGAAGACGTTTGCTGCCGGTTCGGCGCCGTGCGGCGTGACGGCGACGACGTGTTATCAGGTGCTGTCGACTGGGATGAAACAGGTGCCGGGGTACTGGGTGTTCAATGCGATGCTGCGGCGTCCTGTAACGGATCGGCTGGAGTTGCAGGCGAATGTGTACAACCTGGCCAATCGCTTCTATATCGATCTGCCGCATCCGAGCCACTTGGTTCCGGGAGCTGGATTGAGTGCGTTGATTGGCGTGAACTTCAAGTTCTAAGTTGAAGTGGGTGAGTAAGTCGGCCTGGAGATTATCTAGGCCGACTTACTTTTGCAGCTAGTAAGTAAGTTAGAGGAGTAGAGAATGCTGATTACGATTCCGGATGTTTTGAATGTGGGCGAGGTAGCGCAGGCGCGGGCGAAGCTGGATGCAGCGGAGTGGGTGGATGGGAAGGTGACTGCGGGGTATCAGGCGCAGCGGGTGAAGGAGAATCATCAGCTGCCGGAGGGGCATCCGGCGGCGGTGGAGCTGGGCGAGATGGTGCTGGGGGCACTGGCTCGTTCGCCATTGTTCATGTCGGCGGCGCTGCCGCTGCGGGTGTTTCCGCCGATGTTCAACCGGTATACGGGTGGAGGGCATTTCGGGACGCATGTGGATACAGCGATTCGGGCGATGGCTACGACGGGGCGGAGGATTCGGACGGATGTTTCGGCTACGTTGTTTCTGTCAGCTCCGGAGGAGTATGACGGAGGGGAGTTGCTGGTGGAGGATACGTATGGGTCGCACTCGGTGAAGCTGCCGGCGGGGCATATGGTGCTGTATCCGGCGACTAGCCTGCATCGGGTGGAGCCGGTGACGCGTGGGGCTCGGGTGGCATCGTTCTTCTGGGTGCAGAGCATGATTCGGAGCGATGGTGACAGGACGCTGCTGTTTGACCTGGATACGGCGATCCAGCGGCTGGCGGTGGAGGTTCCGGGGAATGCCGCGGGGGTCCAGCTGACTGGGGTGTATCACAATCTGCTGCGGCGGTGGGCAGAGATGTAGTCATCCGTTTAGGATGTAGCAGTCTATGAATAAGCCATTGCGTCGTCCCCTTGTCCTTGCTGGAGTGTGTCTCTTACTGCTTGTGTTCGGACTGCAGATTGCCTTTACGGTGCATCAGGAGTCGCTTACCTGGGACGAGGGCGATCATATCTTCGCCGGGTACATGATGTGGAAGACGCATGACTATGGGCTGAATCCTGAGCATCCACCGTTGATGAAACTGTTGGGCACGCTGCCGCTGCTCGGTCAGCCGCTGACGATTCCGTCGGATCAGCATCGCTACTTCAAGACCGAAGCTTATATGGATGGGCGAGAGATGCTCTTCGCCAAAGGTCCTGAGTACGCGAAGATGCTGACGTTTCGCATGCGAATGGCGAATTTGACCGTGGCGATTCTGCTGGGCTTGTTGGTGTTTCTGGCGGCGTACGAGATGTTCGGCGTTGGCGCGGGTTTTGTGGCTCTGGTGTTGCTGGTGTTTGAGCCGAATGTGCTGGCTCACGGGGCGTTTGTTACGACGGATGTTGGTGTTTCGTGCTTTTTCTTTGCTTCGGTATATGCGTTCTATCGGTATTGCAAGGTGCCTTCGGTGGGGAGGCTGGTGGTTGCGGGTCTGGCTGTTGGGCTGGCTTTGGCTACGAAGCACTCGGCTGTTTTGCTGTTGCCGATGCTGGTTGCGCTGGCTGCTTGTGAGGTCGTTTTTCGTTTCAACGGGGATGAGCGAGGGAAGCGGGCGTTGCGGCTGGTGGGGGGGCTGGCTGGGGTTGCGGTGATTGCGGTTGTGGTGCTTTGGGCGTTCTATGGGTTTCGATACAATGCCCGGCCGGGTGCGTTGCGGCTTGATCCTACGCTGGCAGAATATGTGATGCCGTTGAAGCCTATGGAGGCTAAGGGCATCTTGCTGTTGGCGAAGTATCGTGTTCTGCCGGAGTCGTATCTGTATGGGCTGGCGGATGTGCGGGCGATGGCGAATGGGATGCCGAGCTACTTCATGGGCAAGGTCTATGAGCATGGACTCTGGTATTACTTCCCGGTTGTGCTGTTGATCAAATCGACGCTGGGTTTTCTGGGGTTGGTGTTGCTGGCTGTGGCCGCTGTGATTGCAGGATGGTTCCGACGATGGCGGGAGATTTTGTTTCTTACGGTGCCGCCTGGGATTTATCTGTTCGTTGCGATGACGTCGCATTTGAATATCGGGGCTCGGCATATTCTGCCGATTTGGGTGTTTTTGTGCGTGTTCGCGGCGGGGGGTGCGTGGGCCTGGGTTGAGTCGCGTGGGTGGAACAAGGTTTGGGCGTATGCTGTGGGTTTTTTGTTGGCGATGCATGTATCGGCGTCGGCGCTGGCTTATCCGAACTATATGGCTTACTCGAATGTCCTCTGGGGTGGGCCGAGCCAGACGCACAAGTATCTGACAGACTCGAATACGGACTGGGCTCAGCAGTTGATTGCGGTGAAGAAGTATACGGATGAGCATGGCATCAAGGACTGCTGGTTCGCTTACTTTGCCAATCCGGGGCTGCTGTCTGCGGACTATGGGATTCCCTGCAAGCCGCTGCCTACTCCCGACTCGCTGTTCTTCGACGTGCAGCAGCCGGTTCCGGCGACGATCGAAGGGACGGTGCTGATCAGTGACGGCACACTGACGGGGTTTGAGCTGGGGTCGAATGTGCTGAATCCATATCGCGAATTCCAGGGGCTGCAACCGGTGGGGCAGATTCAGGGTGGCGTGCTGGTTTACGAAGGGAAGTTTGAGATACCGATCGCTGCTGCGTGGAGTCATGTGCAGCAGTCTGAAGCCTTGTTGAAACATAAACAGCCGGAGGGTGCACTGGCCGAGGCGCAACAGGCGGTCGCCATTGCGCCTAACAGCCTGACGGCGCAGATGGCTTTGGGAGATGCCCTGGTAGCTTTGGGCCGGAAAGATGAGGCGAAGGTTGCCTACGCGCAGGCTGCCGAGTTGGTGAAGACTATGGAGCCGGGAGCTCAGGAGGAGTGGGTTCCGAGGGTGCAGAAGAAGATGGCTCAACTGTGAGTTGATCGATCCCTTGCTTCGGTCGAGACGACGAGGTTTGGGTGGGTGAAAGAGAACAGGCAATGCAGCGGCGCGGCTTATAAATTTGGGGCGGCGGTGTGGAGGGCGAGGCGGATCGTGGTGAACTCGGCGGGCTTGGTGGAGGCGAAGCCTACGAGGAGATTGGCTATGCTGTGGTCGATGTCCACCTGGGTGGTGGTGGTTTGGTCGCATTTGACGAAGAAGGCTTGCGACGGTGAGGTTCCCAAGAGCTTGCCCTGAGCGAAGAGGCTCATCATGTAGTTTGTGGCGGCAGCGCGGACCGCCGACCAGAGAGGTTGGGCGTTGGGTTGCGAGGGTGTCCAGGAGAGGCAGGCTTCGAGGTGGAGTTGAATGGTGGATTCGAGCGACTGCGCGTGTAGAAGGGATACTGGCGTCTCGATGGGGCTGGGATGGAGTGAAACGGGCATGGCGTTTCTCCTGTGGTGCAGACCCTTTGTTTGAAAGATAGAGTATGCCCCAAAGGTGTTATTGGAAAGAGAAGAAATTTGGTATCTGGATTGGTTCGGGGTGGTCTGGCAACTGCAAGAACAAACAACGGCAAGAACAAGCAACGGCAAAAGCAAAATGCGGGGGTTCTTAGCTTTCGCTCAGAATGACAAGCAAAAACAGACGACGGCAAGAACAAAGGCGACTGTAGGAGGAGTGGTTAGGCTTCGGGGGTTTCTTCGTAGGGCAGGAAGAGGCTGAAGATGGTGCCGTGGTGGATAGGGTGCTCGGTGCTGCGGAGGGTTAGGCGGCCCTGGTGGCGGTTGACGATACCGGTGGAGATCCAGAGGCCGAGACCGGTGCCGTTGAGGTCCTTGGTAGTGAAGAAGGGTTCGAAGATGCGGGCGCGGACGGCGGGGGACATGCCGTGACCGGTGTCGGCGATGGTGATGCGGACGCCTTTGCGATCGGTGGGTTGGTCGGTAGCGTCGTGGGCGCGGATGATGAGACGGCCTCCGCCCGGGCGCATGGCGTCGATGGCGTTGGCGATGAGGTTGTTGAGGACCTGGCGGATGTCGTTTTCGAAGCAGCGGAGAGTGCTGTCGGTCTCGTAGGTGGCTTCGACGGTGATGCCGGAGTTGGCGAGGCGGCCCTGGTAGAGGTTGATGACGGCGTCGACCAGCTCGGCGGGAGTGACGTCGGAGGCGCGGACGGCCTGGCGGTGGAAGCGGAGGGTTTGGGTGGCGATCTGGCAGACGCGGGAGAGCTCGCTTTGGGCCGTGGCGACGTAGTCGGCGACGTCGGCGGGGAGCGTATCGGATGTAGCGATGAGATAGAGGAGGTTGGTGATGGCTTCGAGGGGATTGTTGATCTCGTGCGAGATGGAGCTGGCCAGGCGACCGACGGCGGCGAGCTTCTCGCTCTGCATGAGTGCGGCTTCGGCTTTGCGTTGGTTGGTGATCTCGAGGACAACAGCGGCGATGGCTTCGACGTGGCCGTTGGCGTCGTAGATCGGGGAGTAGCTGACGTTCCAACTGCGGTGCTCGCCGGGCCGGGTGGAGAGTTCGCCTTCGAGGAGATGGTTGCGGACGGGATGGCCAGCGGCGACTTGCTGGAAGAGCTCGGGGAGGCCCTTCAGTGGGGCGATCTCGGTGATGCGGCGGCCGATGATCTGGTCCTTGGGGAGACCGATGGTTTCGGCCTGACGGGTGTTTACGCGGAGGTAGCGGAACTCGACGGGATCGAAGAGGGCGAGGCCTACAGGAGCGGTCTCGTAGATGGTCTCGAGTTCGGCGCGTTGACGCTCGGTCTCCTCTTGGCGCTGCTGGAGCATTTCGGCGAAGGTCTTGCGATCGTCGATGTCGATGTTGACACCGAGCCAGTGGAGGATGTTGCCGTGGTCGTCGCGGACGGGCTGGGCACGGATCCACCACCAGCGGGCACGGCCGTCGCGGGCGCGGATCATGCGGGCTTCGAGATCGTAGTCGAGGCCTGTGGCGACGGAGTGGGACCATTGTTCGATGACGCTGGCGCGGTCGTCGGGATGAAAGCCTTTGAGCCAGCGCTCGCCTTCGAAATCTTCCGGCGTGAAGCCGAGGTAATCGAGCAGGCCCTGGTTGGCGTAGGTGATACGTCCGTCAGGTGTGCCCATCCAGATGGCTTGAGGGTTGAGGTCGGCGAGGATGCGATAGCGGGCCTCGCTGGTGATGAGTGCGTCTTCGTTGTGCTTGCGGTCCGTAATGTCGATGCTGAGGCCCCGCAGATGGGTGGAGACGCCATCGACCTGGACGGCGTGGCCGCGGCTTTCGATCCAGATGATGCTGCCGTCGGCGGCTCGCATGGGGCAGTCGCCGACGATCATTTCGCCGGTGGCGACGGTCGTTTTGATGAGCCTGTCGATGATCGGGACATACTCTGGGAGGACGATTTTGGTGAAGGAATTGAGATCGGGAAGCTCGGCGAGGGGATGGCCGAAGACGGGGTAGGAGCCGGGGCCGTAGGTGGCTTTGCCGGTAGCGATATCGATGTCCCAGGTGGCGACGCGCGCGGTCTGCTGGACGGTGTTGAGCAACTCCTGCTGGAACTGGAGTTCGTGGTACGCGCGCCGACGCTCGGTGATGTTGCGGAAAAAGATGACGACGCCGTCGGTGGATGGGCGGACCTGGATGGAGAGCCACATGTTGAGCGGCGCGGGATAGTAGTCTTCGAAGTCGCCGGGAATGCCTTCGTACATGGCGCGGTTGAAGTGATAGAGGTAGCCGCCTTGTTCGAGGCCAGCGGGGAACTCCTCGAAGAGGTTTTTGCCGATGAGATCGCCCTTGACGGCGAGCAGTTCGCGGGCGCGACGGTTGAGGAAGGTGAATTTGCCGGAGCGGTCGACGCTGGCCACGGCATCGGTGGTGGCCTCGAGGACCTGCATGAGCTGGTTGGAGGCTGCGTCGCGGAGAAGCTCAGCGCCCTTGCGATCGGTGATATCGCGGAAGTAGACGGCGATACCGTCTTCCATGGGGAAGACGTGGGTGTCCAGCCAGACGTCGTAGGGCTTGCAGAAATATTCGATATGGGCAGGCACGCCGGACTGCATGACGGCGCGATAAGTTCGTTCGAGCTGTGTGCCCACCATCTCGGGAAAGAGCTCCCAGTGGCTCTTGCCGTTCAGATGAACAGGCTTGATCCGGCTGACCCGGTGGGCTTCAGCGTTCGCAAAGGTTATGCGCCATTCGCGGTCAAAGCAGACAATCGCCTCGGGCATCTGGCTGAGGAGGCGGGCCAGATAGTCTCGCCGGGCATCTTCGGTGCGCCGGCCAGTGCTCTGCCGTTCGATCGACGGTTCGGCGTTGATGGTGGGCGAGTCGGGCATAGATCTGGCCTTCTGGGTGTTGCACTATCTTACATAGAGGGAACGTTTTTATTGCATCCCGTCGCTTAAAGGCTTGGATTCCAAGTGACCGACACGGGCCTCGAGCGCCTGAAGCGTGGTGGAAAGAAAGGCGATCTCGGCCTCCATTCGGGCGATACGTTCGAGGGCGGTGGGCTCGTCTGCGTTGGTGGATATGGGACGGTGCTGCGCGGTCGATGGCTCGGGTTGGCCACCGAGGAGATGGGCGTGGCGGGATTCGCGCGAACCGGGCTGGCGAGGGAGGATTGTGGTCAGGGGGCCGGTGGCGGTGGGGTTGGTGGGGTCTTCTTCGGCGGATGGGCGAGAGGCGAGGCGGTCGAGCGTGGACTGGACGGCGGCGATGTCGTCGAAGGTGTAGAGACGGTCGGCGCGGCTGCGGAGTTCGCCAGGGGTTTGTGGGCCGCGCAGCATCAGGAGGCAGAGGACAGCGGTCTCGTCGCGGCGCAGGTTCAGAACGGTGCGAATACGGTGCTCGAACTTGGGGACGCGGCTGTCGTGCACGGTGGAGGTGAGGTTCAGGTCGGCGAGGGTGTGGAGCGCCTGACGGACTTCGTCTTCGGTGAGATCGAGCACCGGGTCTCGGCTGGAGCGCTGGTTGCAGGCGTTGATGAGTGCGTTCAGCGAAAGTGGGTAGTTCTCCGGAGTGGTGATCTCTTTTTCGATAAGGGAGCCTAGGACGCGGGTCTGGACGGGGTCGAGCTTCATATTTATAGGGTGCCACAAAGCGGGTTTCGGCTGTGTCATGGGAGCAAGATGCTTGGTTTTTGGGGGAAGGTGTGGCTTAAATGACACAAAAGTTACACTCGGGCGTGGGCTTGTGTGCGGCGTGGGAGGGGTGGGTTCGGTAAAATGGATAAGGCAAATGGCGGAACCGAAATCGCATTTGAGGTTTTGATTTGGTTTGTCTGACGGCCTTGGAGTGTGGATGCGGATCTCTTTTAAACGAAGCGTAACGGTAGTTGTGGCGACGGCGGCGGTGTTGTTTGGCTTGAGCGGCCTGGTGAAGGCGGCAGAGGACCGGGCAACCACTGGGACAAGTACGCTGGCTGGCGCGGCGGAACAGTACCATCTGCGGCTGCATCATCTGCATACCGGCGAGAGCATTGATGTGGTCTATCGGGTGGGGGATACGTATGTTCCTGCGGGGCTCGATAAGCTGAACCACTTTTTGCGGGATCATCGTACGCAGGATGTGAGCAGCTACGACCCGAAGGAGTTCGACGTGCTGCATGCCCTGATGGCTAAGCTAGGGAAGCCGAATGGCGTGATCGACATTGTTTGTGGGTATCGAACCCCGTGGAGCAACGCGTTTTTGCGGCAGGGGCGAGCTTCGAGCGGCGTGGCTGAACATAGTCAGCATATGCTGGCCAAGGCGATCGACATTCGCGTTCCAGGTGTGGCTACGACCACGCTGCGGGATGCCGCGTTGAGCCTTCATGCCGGTGGGGTTGGGTACTATCCGGTGAATGAATTTGTGCATGTGGATGTGGGCCCGGTGCGGCAGTGGTCTTATGGACTGGCATCTCATCGTGCTGTTGCGCACGACTCGGTTCGGCCTGCGCGTTCGTCTGGGCGTGGTGCTACGGCGGGCGAGTAAGTTTTATTTTGGATTGGTGAAATGCCTCGGCTTTGGCCGGGGCTTTTTGCTGTCCGGTTGCGGCGTCAACGACGCAGAGGCTTGCTATACTCCGCCGCATGGAGAGCTTGGCGGCTGAGATGCGTCGGGGCAGGTGGGGCCTGGAGCGGGCTCAGGGGACGGCTCGCAGGATTTCAGGCGATAAGTCCGCGGTCAAAGCGCTGGTGGGTGCGATGTTTGGCGATGATCCGGAGTTGCGCAGGAGGGCGGCGGATGTGGCTCGGAGAATTACGGAGCGGGATTCGGTGCCTCTGGAACATTATGCTGACGAACTGGCTGGTCTGCTTGCGGAGGTGTCGCTGGAGGAGTCGCGGACACGTTGGCATTTGGGGCTGGCCGTGGCTCGGGTGGCGCATACGCGAGAGCAGCGGCTGAGGGCTGCGAGGCTGATGGAATTGTTGATGGAGGATGAGAGCAATGTGGCGCGGTGCTCGGCGGTGGAGGGGATTGCTTTGCTGGCGTGTCAGGAGGTGTCGCTACGTGAGGTTGCGGAGGACATGATTGAACGGGCGCTGCGGGAGGGTACGCTGGCGATGAAGTGTCGGGCTCGGGAGGGGAAGCGGCGGTTGGAGAAGGGATCGAGGGTGGGAGGGGGAGTTTGAGGTGGCATAGGAGTTTTGTGATAAATGGCCTGATGGGTCGAATCCACGTGGGCTAGACTCGCGCTATGTCAAAGTGGGTTCTTCCAGTGGGACGCTCCTTGTATGCTTTTGGGCTGGCTTCGATTGGCCTGATGCACTTTTACTTTAAAGATTTTCCCGGGGTCATCATTCCGGTTTTTCCGGCATGGTTGCCGCTCCGGCTGTTGTGCGTGTACGTGGTGGGAGCGGCGCTGACTGCTGCTGGGATCGCCATCCTCTTTGACCTGAAGGGCAAGAAGGTGGCGGCGTGGACTGGCGTTACGCTGGTGGTGCTTGTGCTGATCGCGCATATTCCGAACCAGTTGTCGGGAGCGTATAGGGCGGTGCTGGGGGCGTGGACGAATACCATCAAGGAGCTTGCGCTGGCAGGTGGGGCGTGGATCGCGGCGATGTCGCTGTCGAAGAGTGGGGCGGAGTTGCCTTCGTGGCTCGAGAAGGCGCTGCCGCTCGGGAGGTATTTCTTTGCGTTTTTGCTTATCGTCTTTGGCATCGACCACTTCCTCTATGCCAAATTCGTTGCCATGCTTGTTCCGGGCTGGGTTGGTGCGCCGATGTTCTGGACGTACTTTGCTGCTGTGGCGTTGATCGCTGGAGGTTTGGGAATCGTGGTGAAGCGCGTGGCGTGGCTGGCTTCGTTGCTGGTGGGAGTGATGATCTTTCTCTGGGTGCCGATGCTGCATATCCCGCGGGCAATCGCCGATCCTTATACGAACGTGGGGAACGAGTGGGCGAGTGTGTTTGAGGCTACGGCGTTCAGCGGGATGGCGTTTATGCTGGCGGTGCTGTCGAAATATCGGGAGTAGGTTCGAGTAGAGATAGGGTTTGCTGAAGTGCGGTGAAACGAAGATATGCTTGACTGATCGCGAGGATAAGTTCAACATCTCCGGCATCGCTGATGATCCTTGTGCCGATAAGAAAGTCAGCGTTCTCGTCTCCTGCCCGTTGATTTGCTCCGTCTATAGCTTCACGTTCTTCCTGCTCGAAAGTTGCCTCTACTTTTCCACGGCGGACTTGCTCGCCCAAGCAGCGTAAATAAAACGCCGCAGACATGTCCCTCTCTCGTCGTATATCGAAAGGTTCCCTCGGTTTCCAATTGGTATTGGGCGTTACATTTTGAATTTGATCGATACTCAATTGTTGAATCTTGTCGAAATCCTCGATTGGAGTCAAGGAATCCACAATTCCTGTCGCGTACTGCAAGACTTCGAGTTCAGAGCGACGGAATAAATAGGGAGAAATGTCGTCATCTGACCAAGCGCCATCAGGTAAGAAGTGCAAATTGCGCTCTTGCTCTGAAAGATCGTCAAGAAGATTCAACTCTCTTAATTTGCCCAAGATAATTCGGCGGGAAAGGACCTCCTGGCCTTTGGAAAGCTCATTCGTACGAAGGAAATTCTCGCTGTATGCTCTCCAGATCAGTAGCCAAAGTCCCAGAGTCCGTCTTCGTAACGTCAAAACTGCAGCTTGCGTAGGGAAGGTACTAATTGGCTTATACGTAGAGAAACTAACAAGCGTTTCGTCGTCTTTTTTGTGGGATTTACGGATCGCCCAGGTAACGATGATCGCGAGTCCAGGCATAACGAGGCTTACTGGGTTTTTTAGGAAGTAATATCCATAAATGCTTACATAGATAACTATTCCAAGAAAGAGAAGCAAAGCCGCAAGTGAGCGGCGATCCTTATGGGCGCGCAGGACAATTCGTTTCCAATGTTGGCGAAAGAATCGAAAGAAACTGCCGTAGTTCTCGTATAGTTCGTTCAGGTAACAGAGTCCCCAAGTGAGTGTATCTGTAAATAATAAGGCCGCCATTGCTGGCGGCCTTTGTGTTGATGCTGGTTGAGGATTAGTCGCCGGCGACGGTCTCTTCGGTCTGGGCCTTGACGGGTGCCGGGGCTGCCTTGATCTCCCCGAGGGAGATGAAACCGGGCTGCTCCTGCTCGCCTAGCACTTCCTTGCGGTAGAGCTTGGCCATGCGGGCGTTTTCGGCGTCCTGCTTGATCTTCGCGTCGCGCGCCCGGATCTTTTCCTCGCGGGAGTTCTTGGCGATGCCGGACTTGTCGAAGGTGTCGTTGGCGGCGGCGTTGACGTGCGCGTCGTTGAGGACGAGATCGTACTTCGCTTCCTTCTCGAGACCGACCTTCTTGCCGCCGGCGAAGATCTCGTGACGGCCGTGCTCCTCGTACCACTTGGTGAGGGTGGCGGTCATGTGCATCTTCTCGATAATGTTGCGCCAGCCAACGCCCGTGTTGTAGGCGCAGAAGCTGATCTCACCCTCTTGTGTGGCGTAGGGGATGATGCACTGCTCGGTGCGGCGGAAGTCGTAGTTGAAGAGGTCCTGGAACCACATGCCGGCGATGAAGAGGAAGTTCCAGCGGTCGGCGCGGCGCTTCTCGATGTCGGCCATGGTGCGGTCGCCGGTTACCTTGCCGTAGTTCTTGCCGGTGGCGCCGAAGCACTTGTCGAACTTCTGCAGCAGGTCAACGATCTTGAAGTGCGTTGGGGCCTTGGTGGGGTCGTAGTTGCGGAGCAGTGCGAGTGAGACGCCCAGGATGGAGAGGAACTTGCCGCGGGCGGCGTCGTTGATCTTGGCGACGTCCTTGGCGAGTTGCACGGCGTCGAGGAACGCGGTGACGGGAACGGCTTCCTTGGTCTCCTTGTCGATCATCAGCGCCATGCCGATACCGCAGTTCGGGTGGCAGCCGCAGGAGAGCTGGCCCCAGTCGCGGTCTGGCCCGTGCACGAGGTCGGCCCAGTCGGAAAAGGTGGACATGAAGGAGATGGGAAACCAGTCGCGGGTCGATTCGCCGAGGCCGGTCTGGTTGCGGATGTCGTGGGCGAGGTGCGACAGGGTGTAGCGCTGCGCGTGACGACGCTCGTCGGAGATCTCTTCGTCGCGGCCTGTGAACGAGACCGGCTGGAAGGAGAGGAAGTTGATCTTCTTCGGATTGTCGAGCGCGAACTCGATGATGCGGCCAACCTGCTCGTTGTTGATGCCGTTGACGATGGTGGTGACGGGAACGATGTCGACGCCGGCTTCGTGCAGGTTGTGGATGGCCTGGAGCTTCACGTCGAACGCGTTGCCGACCTTGCGGTGCGAGTTGGCAGCGTTGCCGATGCCGTCGAACTGGAGGTAAGCGTAGCGGAGGCCGGCTTCAGCGGCGGCCTTGGCGAACTCCTTGGACTTGGCGAACTCGATGCCGTTGGTCGCGGCCTGGACGGAGTTGTAACCGACCTTGCGGGAGTAGGCGACCGCGTCGAGGAAGTAGGGGCTGAGCGTCGGCTCGCCACCGGAGAACTGTACGCTCATCTGACGACGCGGCTTGATGGTGATGGCGTTGTCGAGCATGGTCTTGATTTCGTCCCACGTGAGTTCGTGGACGAAGCCGACCTGGTTGGCGTCCATGAAGCAGGGGTCGCACATCATGTTGCAGCGGTTGGTGAGGTCGATGGTGAGGACCGAGCCGCGGCCGTGGGTAACGGTGGAGGTGCCGTGGTTGTGGAGCTTCTCGTCGTTGTGTGCGCGGATGTCGCGGCCGGGGAAGACGTCTTCGAGGTGCTTCATCATCGGCGGGTCGATGGACATGACGTCCTCGAAGTGACCATGGATGGGGCAGTCCTTGACCATCAGGATCTCACCGTCGCGCTCGATGATCTGGGCCTTGATCTCGCCGACCTTCTCGTTGAGGAGGATCTCGTGGGGCAGCTTGCCGTCGACGATCTGTTGGCGAATCTCAGGAATGCACTTGGGGCAGAGGGAGTCGGTGGTACGGGGCCAGCCTAGCGGGGGCTTCTCTTTCTGGTAGCTCTTGAGGAGGGGCTTATCGCTCCACTTGGGGGTAAAGCTGGCGTTGGGGCTGATGGAGTTCAGCTTGTTGAAGACTGCCCATCCCGCCTTCGCTCCATAGGTGAGAGCCTTTTCGGCTAACTTCGCTGCCTTTGCCATGTGTTTCCGTCTCCTGAGATCTTTCTCTAATTCAAAACTTGTAAATAGCCCTTGCCAGCTTATCCGACGCCTCGGTGCCTGAAGAAGTACGCACCCTGATTCAAGCCAGTCGCATTTCCATCAAATAGATGCAGGGCAACGGCTTGGGACCTTCGTTAAGAGTACGCAGGCGCCCCCTCAGATCGAAGCATGGACAATCGAACGGTCAAATTCTGCATTGAACGGTAAAGAGATACGGCTGAGTGGGGTGACCAGAAAAGGTGCAGAAATTTATCGCGGAGTCTATCACCCGTACTGGTCAGGCGGCCGTGTCGGGGCAGACCGGCTGAATTGCTGCGATAAATGTATCTGGCTAGAATCGGATGCTTTTCTCAATTGTGTCGAATTGGGATTTACAGGCCGGAATCTGGGACGTCTCTATCAGGCTGAGAATCTTCACGCCGTGCCTAACCTGAAGAAAAGTTTGGGTGAGATTATCACCGGCTTTGTTGGCAAACTTCACCTCGAATGACGACGTGTTACGCCCGTTAAGCCGCCGCGCAGGGGATGACACGACTCCATCGGGATGCTGCTTCAGAATCTCCGTCAAGCTGGCATGACTAAAGCCGCTTAGCTCGGCGGGAGAATATTGATCCAGCAATAGTACGGAGCAGCCGTCGCCGGCTGCGAATACCAGAGCGTAGTTCGAAGGCCTGGTATCCCAATCTACAGGGGCCGTCAGAGAAATGTTTTCTTTAGTATTGGTGTACTTTAGCCCGTCTGGCCCTTGTTCCACCTGGCCGCCTTTTGTAATGAATCTGCCATTGAGTGCGAACAGGCTCCCGTAGCCAATGGTGACTGTTATTGCAAGCAATAACAGGGCTGCCGTGACAACTGTTGGAGGAAGACCCCCTGGGTTTGCAACGCTGACTGCATCGCCCTTCAACTCAGGATTTATCTCGTACAGACGATGTTTGGTAGCGCGATATACATCTACCGCGATGCCTATTTGCAGGGCCAGCCCAAGTGCGGTGAGCAGCATGTTCGAAGCGGCTGAGAGGATGGCTTGAATAACGCTTACGATTAGAAAACAGACGATTCCTTTCGTCCGGTCTCCGAGGTAGAAATAGCCAAATCCCTTGGTCAGAAAATTGAGAACTGCAGCAATGCGGGGGTTGTTTCCAGTCATCCGGCTTGTAGCGCCGGCATTCCACTCTCGCGCGCCAAAATAGGCATCTGCGGCGGCAAAGCAATAGAGCGAGGGTAGAGTCAACATGGCTTGGTAGAAAAGCACACCACTGCCAGTTGAGGCAGTCATAAGTGCAAGCGCCTGAATGACGGCGATCCAGGCTGCATTTCTTCTCAGTCCTATATAGAGGTGCCCGAATCCGGGGAATAGCAGGGAAAGTGTGAAGGCGAGGGCTGGACTGCGACGGGTCGCAGGCGGTGTCAGCTCCAGAGGCGGCAGAGTAGGATAGTCGGTCAGGTTAAGCATTGAGTCAGGAATTGACCCACATTAGCACAACCGACTTATGGAAGGCCGTTGGGGTTAGCCGCGATATTGTTCAAGAATTGCTGAATGAAGATGATGCGGATTCGCACGTGCTTGGCCACATCGGGCAGAAACTCGGCGAGTATGTTGTTAGTGGGATCGATGGCATAGCCGACGAGGATGCGCTTTACGGTAGAGGCCCCGTCGGACTCGATGCCAGGAACGTACAAATTGCTGAGTTCGGCGTTGATGGGGTACTCAAACAAGGTGCCGTAGTTGGGCATCGGACTGCCGTCATCATGGCGCGAGATGATGGTTCGTGAGATGGAGTAGATGAGGCGGTTTTTGAAGGGGAGGTCGGGTCTCCGGTAATAGCGTGGGTCCTGATGCATGATGGATGGGACGGCGAAGGTCCCGAAGAACTCGGCCGTGGCGTTCTGCAGGAGACTGACGCCGGCGTTCTTGCCCCAACCTTTCAGGCCGGGACCGTAGGCGGAATGAGGGTCGGCTGCCGTAGTAATGCCGGAGATTAGGGCGATGGTGGCGAGGCTTCCCGGATCTGTCACATCATGTAATGCCAGATAGCCCTTCTGCTGCCAGGTGAGGGGTATTACAACGTTCGTTCCAAGAAAGCGCTGGTAAGGATAGACGAGTTCGCTGCAAGGCTGGGGTTTCTCGCCCGCGCGTTTGGGATCGACATAAATGAAGCCCATTGCTTTCTTCGCGTTGCAAGACGGCGGCTTTCCGCTCGCTTTCACGGCGGCCTCGCCTACCGCAACTACGTTGTCTTGATTCAGGGCGACTTCGCTTGGCGCGTCAGGTAGATCGCTCGAGGGGGAGGAAGAAGATGCCGCCGCTGTGGGAGCAGTGATTAAGGGCATTGCGTCTGAGGGTGGCGCCGGCGTTTGCGCCTCAGCCATTCCCCATGAAAACAACAATCCCAATATCAAAGCCCAGCGCATGTGCCTGCAGCTCTCCCTGTCTAGTCTGATAACCCAAAACCAGGAAGGATCACTTGCCCCCCGAAAGGTTCAGCGCTCGAATGATATCGCCGCCAAATTCGTTGAACAGATTGTTAAGCACCGCGCTGCCTATCCCGGTGGCGAACGTTGTGGCAACCTGGCCGCCATTCTGGTTCTGCTCTGGATAGTAAGTGTAGGTTAGCGCGGCACCTCCCGCCCCACCGATGAGGGATGCGTAGTTCGGGATGGCGCGGCCTCCGTCGGTTTTTCCGATGATGGGGCGAGTGCTTGCGTAGATCACACGATTGAAAAATTTGTGATTCTGGCCGAGTTGATAGTAGCGCGTATCCTGATGGAAAGCAGGCCCAAGGATGCAATCAGTAAAGATTCCCCGGCTAGTAGAGAGCGCTGCTGCTGCTCCCAAGCGTTGGGCGAAGGCTTTGCTGTTCGTGCCATAGTTCGGAGCGCCATCAATCAAGTGGGTCCAGCCCGCGGAAAAGAGCCAACCTATCGCCGAAAATGGAGTCACCGTGTCGCGCAGTCCCATGACCACCTTCTCCCCAGCTGTTTGCGGGGGAGCGATTTGATCAGACGCGATGAGCTTTATGTAAGGCGACACCGTCGGCCCGGCGGCCTTCGTGGCCTGGCCGTCTGAACCGGCAGGGTCGTCCGGTGTTGAGACGCTGGAACTGGTCAGGACTGTTCCTGGGGAGTCCGGAAGCGAAGGAAGATCGGGAAGCGTCAGCTTCGCCTCGGTGCTGGGTTGGGATTCGGCAGCTTGCTGGGCCACGGTAAAGGGGGCCATTGCTCCGAACAAGGCCAGCGTCAGGATGACAGAACGCCTCGCCGGGGAAGCTTTCGAAGAGAGAACCAAATGTACCTTGGCCAAGAGAACACCTCAACTTCCCGGTTCGCAAATGCCTCAGGCAAGCGAATCTGGCAGTGCGCTTTCTATTTGAACGACGCCCTATGCCTATCTATATAAGGACGCAATTTGGTGGTACCAAGTTGTATTCGCTTTGTGTCCTTGATCTTATGCCGACATTCGTTACTAGGAGAGCACTATCGACAAAATAGCCTCCCAATTGCATTGACCATGCATTTTCCTCGTCCTGATAATCAACTGTGGAGAAGTCCGCCATGTCGAACGAAGCACCGAAGCGTCCCTGGGAGCAGCGTGTCCACGAGGCCGGGACTCGTGTGGAAGAGGACCTGCGCAGCCTCCTCAACTACATTAACGATGAGGTTGTGCCCGACGTCCGCCGGAATGGCTCTCAGGCCCTGCGCGCTGCTGCCGCTGAACTGCAACGTCTGGCCCAACGCATGGACGAGCGCGCCGGCCGCACCTCGCCCTCGTCTCCTCCGCCACCAAAGGACGCGCCTAAGCCGTGATTCGCGCCCGCCTCGTCTACGCCGCTGGACTGACGGCGCTTGCGCTCGCGGCTACCGGCTGTCACAAAAAAACGACACAGGCTTACCATCCGCCGCCTCCCCCAACAACAACCTCGGCTTCGAGTGCGCGCGGCAAAGGGAACGCGGCGCTGGGTTCTGGTGGCGATACCGCTGCTTCAGGAACGGCAAAATCTCTTCCCTCGCCTCCGCCCGATCCTTATGGCAAACCCATTCTGACTGAGGTCGGTATGGCGAGCTGGTATGGGCCGCCCTATGCCGGGCGCAAGGGAGCTGACGGCACCGTCTACGATCAGAACGCCATGACCGCGGCGCATTTGACGCTACCTTTGGGAACTACGGTCCGCGTCACGAACCTCACGACGAATCAGTCGGCGATCGTGCGCATTACCGACCGGGGGCCCTTCGTTCATGGCCGCATCATCGATCTGTCGCTGGCTGCGGCGAAGGCTACGGGGCTCTATCGCATGGGCGTCGCCAAGGTTCGCGTGGAAGCGTATGCCTCTCCCGCTCGTCCGAATGCTGTCCCCGGTGGACGGTGGTGCGTGCAGATTGGTGCGTTTCCTAATGAAGAAGATGCTATCCAGCTCAAGAATCACTTGATACGCAAGTACTCGACGGCCAAGGTGATTGAGTTTGCGGGGCCAACGGGGCACTGGGTGCGAATCAATCCGCAGCAGCCAGATAAGGCCCACGCTACTGAGGTCGCTGAAGGTATTCATGTGCCTGATGCCGAGCCTTATGTGATCCGCACGGATTGAGGCGAAATGCCCGGGTTTGTTAGCGCTGCATTTAGTCGATGTCAAAGCTGACGCCCTGGGCCAGAGGCAGGTCCGTGCCGTAGTTGATGGTGTTGGTGGCTCGGCGCATGTAGGCCTTCCAGGCGTCGGAGCCGGATTCGCGGCCTCCGCCTGTCTCTTTTTCGCCGCCGAAGGCTCCACCAATCTCTGCGCCGGAGGTTCCGATGTTGACGTTGGCGATGCCGCAGTCGGAGCCGGTGGCGGAGAGGAAGCGCTCGGCTTCGCGGAGATCCATAGTGAAGATCGAGGACGAGAGACCCTGGGAGACTCCGTTGTGGAGGGCGATGGCTTCGTCGAGGTCTCGGTACTTGAGGACGTAGAGGATGGGGGCGAAGGTCTCGCGCTTGACTACCTCGGGCTGAGGGTCGGTTTGTGAAGAGATTTCGACCAGGGCGGGACGGACGTAGAAGGCTTCGGGTGCCTCGGAGTGTTGAAGGCGTTCGCCCCCGGTGATGGTGGCGCCAGAGGCGACGGAGTCAGTGAGGGCGTGCTGCATGGCGGTGTAGGAACGCTTGTCGATGAGCGGGCCGACGAGTGTTCCGGGTTCGCGTGGGTCGCCGATGGCGACGGATGCATAGACTTTTTTGAGCTGTGGGATGAGCTTGTCGTAGATGGAGTCGTGGACGATGAGGCGGCGTAGGGTGGTGCAGCGCTGGCCGGCGGTTCCCATGGCGGAGAAGGCTATGGCGCGGAGGGTGAGGTCGAGGTCTGCGGTGGGGCAGACGATGGCTGCGTTGTTGCCTCCTAGCTCGAGGATGGCTCGGGCGAAGCGGGAGGCGAGGCGTGGGCCTACAGACCGGCCCATGGCGGTTGAACCGGTGGCGGAGACCAAGGGGACGAGTGGCGAGTCGACCAGTTGCTGGCCCACGCTGGCGCCGCCGATGAGGAGGGTGGAGAGGTCTGCAGGGATGTCGCCGTGCGTGGATGCGAATCTCGCGGCTGCTCGCTCGAAGATGGCTTGGGTGGCGAGTGCGGTGAGGGGAGTTTTCTCGGACGGCTTCCAGACTACGGAGTTGCCGCAGACCAGGGCGAGTGCGGCGTTCCAGCTCCAGACGGCGACGGGAAAGTTGAAAGCGGAGATGATGCCTACGGGGCCGAGGGGGTGCCAGATCTCCATCATGCGGTGGCTGGGACGCTCGGATGGGAGGGTGAGTCCGGCGAGCTGGCGGGAGAGGCCGGCGGCGAAGGTGCAGATGTCGATCATCTCCTGGACTTCGCCGAGGCCTTCAGAGAGGATTTTGCCGGCTTCGATGGTGACGAGGTGGCCCAGGGTGTCGCGATGGGAGCGGAGCTCTTCGCCGAGGATGCGAATGAGCTCGCCACGTTTGGGAGCGGGGACGGTTCGCCACTTGAGGAAGGATTTGTGAGCGGCTGCGATGGTCTTTGCCGGATGTGCGGTGACGGCAATTCGGGCGATGACTTCGCCGGTGATGGGGGTGGTGACGGGAAGCGATCCGCCGGTGTAGGCGGAGGCAGGTACGCCTAGCTGGGTGAGGATCTCGTGGGTTTGATTGGCGATGGTCGCGTTCGTCAGGACTTCCATGGGACATTGATAGTAGATGTGTCGTGGCGGTTGGGGCAAATACAATTTGGGTATCCCCCACCCCAGACTTATCGTTTCAAAGTCTTCATTTCATTTGGCTTAAGTCCGGACTTCGGTCACGCAAATCTCTTTTGTAAGCATAGAGATACGTGGTTTGAGGGCTTGACAACTCGACAGGTGAGACGGTCCGTGTCAATGATGTGGACTGCTCTAACGGCCTTCGCGGAGGCGGGCGGCGAGACGTTCGGGGAGGCCGGCGAGGAGGATGCGGCCCTGGGCGGCGGTGAGATCGTAGGGGAAGCGGTGGAAGATGATCTCGGCGGCTTCTGTGTCGTAGACGGCGAAGGCGGCACGCCAGTCGTTGTCGCGGGGCTGGCCGATTGAGCCGGGGTTGATGAGGTGCCGGGTGCCGGGTGGGATGGGGAGTGTCCAGGTCTCGGCTTCGTTGCGCGTGGCGTACCGCGGGCGGAACTCGTGCCAGTCGTGTTCCTTCTGGGCGAAGCCGCCCTGGAGGTGGGTGTGGCCGATGAAAGTGATGGTGGTGGCCATCTGCTGGAGGGGGGCCCAGGCATCGCGCATGCTGAGGATGTACTGGTCTTCGTTGAGGGGCGAGCCGTGGGCGAGGCTGATGGTGGGGAGATCGGGTGGCTGGACAGGACCCTGGGGAACGTTCGCGAGCCAGTCGCGGTTGGCCTCGGTCATCGCTTTGCGTGTCCAGTTGGCGGCGTCGCGGGCGACGGGGTTGAAGCCGACGGCTGAGGTGAGGCCGCAACAGACGCGGTCGTGGTTGCCGCGAACGTTGAGTTGGGCCTTCGCGCGGATGATGTCGATGACTTCGTTAGGGCTGGCTCCATAGCCAACGACGTCGCCGAGGTTCCAGAGGACGTCGAAGGGAGCTGCGGCCTCGAGCGCCGCGTTGAGGGCTTCGAGGTTGGCGTGTATGTCGGAGAGAATCAGCGCTCGCATGCAGTGTGGGTGGTGCAGGACACCAATTTTCTAGCTTATCTGGATTCGCGGCTGGGGGGAAGTTTTGGGATGGAAGCAAGGGCGAGAACAGAAGCAGAGCATTAGCGGCATCTTTTTCTGAATGTGTCTGAGGCTCATCCATCACTGTACGATTTAGGTATTGATCGATCCTTACCGGTCGATTAGGAGAAGTCTCGAGTCTTGATGTCCAGCGCCCCTTGGTTTCTCGCTCGCACCTTTAGAGCTTTTCGCTATCGCGACTTCCGCTTGATGTGGATGGGAGCGTGCGCATCTACTATAGGTACCTTTGTGCAACAGTTCGCGCAGAGCTGGTTGGTCTATGACCTGACCAGGGACCCGTTCTATCTGGGTTTGGATCTGTTCCTGGGCCAACTCCCAATCATGATGTTTTCCCTTTTTGGTGGGGTCTTTGCGGACCGTCTGGACCGACGGAAGATGCTGCTCACTTCGCAATACATACAGATGGTTTGCGCGTTTCTGCTGGCACTTCTATTCCTACTCCACGCGGTAAAAGTCTGGCACATCCTCGTGCTCTCATTCATCGTGGGAGTCGGGCAGTCCTTTGGCGGACCAGCCTACTCGGCACTGTTACCAACCCTTGTAGGCCCGGAGGATCTGGCGAATGCGATCGCGATGAATTCGATACAGTTCAATATTGCACGCATAATAGGACCCACCATCGGTGGGTTGGCATATGCGACGCTCGGCGCAACGTGGTGTTTTGCTCTCAATGGCGTCTCCTTTCTTGCAGTGATCGCCTCACTCTTCATGATCGACGTGAAGTTTGTTCCATCAAAATCAACGGAGTCCGTTCTTACCAGCATGAAGGAGGGCATCCGGTTTATCTGGCACCGTGACGGAATGACCGCCCTCGTGGTTCTGGCATTTTGCACGACACTGTTTGGCTTTTCGCTCAACGGCTTCTTACCCGTTTTCGTTCGCAATGTCTTTCAAAAAGGCCCAGAAACCTATACGCTTCTGTTGGTCTTTTCGGGTGCGGGATCGATATGTGGTGCACTGGCCGTGGCCGCCTCGGAGAAGCTAAAGGGGCTGGGGCGTCTCACGCTATTGATCCTCATCGCACTAGGTCTGATCACATCGGGATTTGCGCTATCCAAGTGGCTTCCTCTCTCTTACACTCTGATGTTTTTGGCTGGCGCTACGATCATGGCTTCAGCCTCTCTTATGCTTTCACTCGCTCAGCTTATTACGACGAATGCGATGCGCGGACGGGTGATGAGTGTTTACAACCTAGCCTTCCGTGCAGGCATTCCGGTGGGCGCACTTGCATTTGGCAAGCTGATTCCGATGTTCGGCGTTTCAAAGACTTTGGCGGGGGCAGGACTAGCGTTGGTGGGTGTATCCCTGTATTTCCTTTTGGTGAAGCGAAACGTAACGTTCCAGGCAGCTCCAACCTAATTTACTTATAACCGTTCGAATTTCCCCGTTATGCGCTCGGGGCCGTCGGTTCTATTGCCTGCTTGGCGGTCGAACAATTTGTTTCGCGAAGGTTATGCGAGGGTGGCGAGGGGTTGGGTGCGGTCGGTTTGCATGGTGGGGGCGGAGGCGAGGAGTTTCCGCGTGTACGGGTGTTGTGGGGAGTGGAAGAGTTGGTGGGTGGGGGCCTGCTCGACGATATGGCCGTGCTGCATGACGGCGACGCGGTCGGCTACCTGGGAGACGACGGCGAGGTCGTGTGAGATGAAGAGCATGGAGAGGCCGCGGGTGCGGCGGAGGTCGTTGAGGAGGGCGAGGATCTGGGCCTGGACGGTGACGTCGAGTGCGGTGGTTGGCTCGTCGGCGATGAGGAGGCGGGGGCGGTTGATGATGGCCATGGCGATGAGGATGCGCTGACGCTGGCCTCCGGAGAATTGGTGGGGGTAGTCGCGGAGGCGTCGCTCGGGTTCGGGGAGGGCGACCTCGTGCATGGCGGCGAGGACTTTTTCGCGTATGGCTCGTCGGGAGAGTTCGGGGTGGTGGGTGCCGTCATTATGGGCAATGAGGGCTTCGGCGATCTGGGCGCCTACAGGCATGACGGGGTTGAGAGCGGTCATGGGCTCCTGGAAGATCATGGCGATGCTGCGGCCTCGGTGGCGGCGCATGGCTGGCTCGGGGAGGGTGAGGAGCGGCTGGCCGTCGAAGATGATGGAGCCTGTGATGTTAGCTGTCGGGGGCAGAAGACGGAGGATCGCGAGGGAGGTAGCGGATTTGCCGGAGCCGGATTCGCCCACGAGGCCGAGGGTTTCGCCGGGATTGATTTGGAACGAGATTCCGTCGACAGCGGTCTGGTGCGGGAAGGCGATGGTGAGGTTGTCGACTTCCAGGAGCGGATGGGGCATGGAGGAATGGTAATGCAGGGAGTAGGGGGTAGGGGGCTTAGATCCCATGGCTTAGGCGGGGGTGGACTTTGGGGGGTGGAGAGCGTCTAAGATCGTGATGGACGATATGCGGAAGATTCTGGCTGGTCTGATTGCCGTCGTGGTTGCATGCGGTGGTGCCTGGGGACAGACCCACAAGGTCGCCAAGCCCGAGAACGTGGTGCGGGCTGTGGGGGTGTATGAGTGGACCGGTGATCTGGCCAAGCCTGGGGCGAGCCGGTTGATTCCCGTGACGTTGTTTATTGACGGCGAGTTGCAGGATGCGGGTGTGTACATGGCGCGGCCGGTGCCGCTCGCGCTGGAGACCGGCAATGTGTATGAGCTGCAGGATTCGGGCATAGCGAAGGGTTTTTTGGATCTGGCGTATGCTCGGCACGTTTCGGCAACCGATGCGACGGGGGCTTCGGCGTATGACGATGGGTGGTTCGGGTATGGGAGCTACAAGCCTCCAGTGATGCAGCGGAAGAGCGCTCCGCTGCGGGCCTCGAAGACGCTGCCGGTGATTACGAGCTCTGCGTCGGATTCGAAGCCGCATCTTTCGGACAAGAGTGGGAATCCGGTGCAGGCTGGCGGGAGTGGTTCGGGCTCGACGGCTGGTTCCGCGGGGTCGGGGAGTTCGTCTACGGATGATCCCGACCGGCCTACGATGAAAAGGCGTTCTTCGGATACGAGCTCGGGTTCGTCTTCAGGGAGTTCGACTACTACGGATACGAGTTCGGCGAAGAATGCGGGGAGCCCGTCTGCGGACGATCCTGACCGGCCTACGATGAAGCGCCATACGTCGGATACGGGATCGGGCTCGGGTAGCACGACGTCGGATACGGCATCGTCAAAGGGGAGCGGGAGCGCGCCTTCTGATGATCCCGATAGGCCCACTTTGAAGCGGAGGTCGCCGGGGGATGTGGGCTCGCAGGTGGGGAGTGATGTGGGTTCGACGCCGTCGCTGAACAACGATCCTGACCGGCCGAATTTACATCATGGGAGACCTGCAGGTTCGACGACCGGGGCGACGGATGATGATCTGCCGAAGATGACAGGGCTGCCGACGTCGATGCATCAGATGGTCGCGGTATCGGATGCGGCGAATCGTGATCCGCATGAGTTTGCGCGGCCGTGGGAGGATGCGGCGGAGCGGGCTGCAGTGTTAGCGAAGATGCAGGGGTTCGCGCGGGCTCTGCTGGCGGGATATAAGAGTGGAGCAGTAGCCGCACCTAAGGCTGTAGCCTCGACTGCTGCACCTTCGACTGCCACGGCGACGGCTGCTAGTGCGGATAGCGGGCCTCCTACGTTGAAGCGGGGGATTCCGGCAAAGACTGCGAGCACGACGCCTGCGCCGAAGCCGAGTTCGACGCCTGCGGCGAAGACTACGAGCACGACTGCTGCAAGGAAGACGGGCAAGGTTGCTCCTGCACCGCTAGTTTTGCAGGATGAAGAGTTGAAGGGGTACACGCTGAGCTATGGTGGTGCGGCGACGTATGTCTACACGGCGAATACTGGGGGGACGGGAGCCGATCTTCGCTACGTGACGGTGGTGGCGCAGGCCGATGCTCTGGGTGAGCTGAAACCGGCGCTCCAGAGTGTGACGGATGCCGCCCATCTCGATCGCACGCCGTGGATGCGGCTGGTGGATGTTGTTGATGTGGAGGCCAGCAACCGCGCTAGCCTGCTGTTTGAGATGCGGGCGCAGAACTCGCGGCAGTTTGGGCTGTATCGCGTGATTGCTGCTAAGCCGGAGCAGATCTTTTTGACGGGAAGCACGCAGTAGAGAACGGCGTAACGGTGATCAAAGGGATAAAGGCTGATAAGGACGAAACAACAGAGATGATCGGGCTGGTTTGATCTCGATGTTTTTGTCTTTCAGTTTTCGCCTGAGATGTACTTCTTGTAGTCGGCGGCGATGGTCTTGTCGTTTTCGTTGAGGCGGTAGGCGCTGGTGAGGTGCTGATCGGCTTCGACGGTGTTGCCCTGGGCGCGAAGGGCGACGGAGAGACCGTATTCGGCGAAGTCGAGGTCGGGCTTGAGGGACAATGACTTTCGGAAGTTCTCAGTGGCCTGGTTGTAGTTCTTCTTCTCGTAAAGGTAGACGTTGCCGAGCCAATAGAAGGTCACGTAATAGTTAGGATCGATTTCGGCGGCTTTATTGAGTTCGAGAATAGCGTTGTCAGGATCGTTGGTTTGATAAAGGATTGCGCCAAGCGCGGTCTGGGCGTCGCGGTAGCGGGGTTTGATGGTCACCGCGTTGCGGTACTCGGCAGTGGCCTGCTGGTAGTAGCGGTTGGCAGAGACCGCATCTGCCTTCCCTTGCGCATCGTCGCCGGATAGCCGGAAAAAGTCGGCGAGATTTTTGTGGGGCTCGGCATAGTCGGGCTTGAGGGCGATGGCTTTGCGGCAAGCGGCGGTGCCCTCGTTGCGATCGTTAGGATGAGCGATGCGCTGTTCGGAGCGATTGCCGATAACGTTGCAGAGATTGTTGTACGCCTCGGCGTAGTTGGGGTTGAGCTGGATGGCGCGGCGGCATTCGGAGATGGCGTGGTCGAAGTTGCCCTTCATATCGAGAGCTGAGTACTCCTGGTCATCGAGCGCATTGCAGAGGTTGCTGTGGGCCTCAGCGCTGCTGGGAGCAAGCTGGACGGCCTTTTCGCATTCGGTTACAGCAGTGTCGTAGTCGCCCTTTCGGTTGGGGGTGTTTTCACCTTTGAGGGCAATGGCGTTGCATAGGTGGGAGTGAGCGTCGGCGTAATCGGCGTTCTGGAGGATGGCAGCGTTGTATTCGGAGATCGCCTGGTCGTAGTTTTCTGCGGAGAGGGCTTGGTCGCCGGTGAGGAGATGACGCTCGGGTGTCTCGCTGTTGGAGGATGTGGAGGATTTTTTGTCGGCGACGAGGCCGATGATCAAGAGGATGACGAAGATCGACACGATGGCACCGAGGATGCCAAGAATGATGTTGCGAGCCCGGTGAGATTTCTTCGGTGGGGCATCGGAGGCGACGAAGTGTTGAGGCTGCGGTGGTGGCGCCGGTGGGGGAATCTTTGCGGCTGAGGCCGCGGCCTGGCGTTCGCGTCGGAGCTGCTCGTCGCGCTGGCGCTGTTCTTCGGCATGCTTTGCTTGCTGTTGCTCGAAACGCGCGCGTTCTTCACGCAGACGCTGCTCCTCGGCCTTCTGTTTTGCTTGCTGTTGTTCGAATCGGGCGCGCTCTTCTTTGAGGCGCTGCTCTTCAGCTTGGCGCTTGGCTTCTGCGAGTCGGACGCGCTCCTCGTCGGCGCGTTGCTGTGCCTGGAGTTGCTCGCGGCGCAGGCGTTCCTCTTTGAGACGCTGTTCTTCCTTCAGGCGTTCGGCTTTTAGACGAGATTGTTCGAGGTCGAAGAGTGCCCGCTCCTGCTTGATGCGTTCGGCTTCGCGGCGACGTCGTTCGGCCTCCTGCTCGAGGGGAGTTGGGCCGGGCCGGAACTGCGGAGGCGGCGCTGGTGGCGGGGGCGGCGGCGGAGCGGGCTGAGGTTGTACGGGCCGGGCTGGCTGCGCGGCGCCCACGGCGTCTCCCACTCCAACTCCTCCGGCGATGGGTTGGGACTTGGGTTCGGGCGCAGGTTTCGGTTCGACGGCAGGTTTGGCGCGGCGCTGGACTTCGAAGAGGACGCCGCTGGAGGAACGCATGTAGAGGACGGGGGTTGCCCACTCCTGGCCGAAGCGTCCGCTGAAGAGTGCTTTGCGCGACTCGGAGACGGCGGCATCTACGGGAAGGCCATCGGCCATGGCTCCGTAGAATTCTTCGGCGAAGGTTTTGGCTGCGTCGTCGCTGATTTCGAACTGCATGGCGACTACGGCGGGCAGGCGTTGCTGGCAAAGGCTTTGCGCCACACCGGAGAAGGGATCCTGACCTGACTGGCGCGCGCCTTCGCAGGCGTTGAGGACAGCGAGACGGAGGCAGTCGTGGTCGCGAAGGATGTTGCCGAGGAGCTGACCGGGGACAGGATCGGACATGCCCTTGGGGTCTTCGAAGTGGAGGACGCCATCGCCTGCGGTCTGGTCGAAGCCGCCGTGACCGATGAAGTGGAGAATGTGGAAGGGCTCGCCACGGGCGCGGCGGCGCAGGCAATCGAGCGTGGCGGTGGGGAGGCGTTCGAGCAGGATAGCGCCGTTGGCTTCGAGGGGAGCGAGCGAGGTTTTGAGGCGCTCCCACTCGCCTTCTGCATCGAGGCCGGGGAGGTTGCGTGGACCGGCAAGTACGACCAGGACGCGCAGGGGCGGGCGAACGCGGAGAGTGGGGACGCTCTGCGGAAGGTCGAGGTAGCGGACCATCGGGGTGAGCGTAGAGGTCGCGAGGAAGTGGTCTTGCTCGAGGTCGTAGAGGAACTCCCACGGTAGTTCGGCGAGGGCGGGGACACCTTTGAGACGGAGGCGGATGCGAAGGCCGCGGCCGTGTTCGTGGCAGCGGTCCATGCTGGTGCGAAGTTGGCCGAGGAGTTCGCCGGTGAAGACGGCATGGAAGAGCTGATGCCCGAATTTCTTTGCGGCTTCGAGGTCAGGCGAATCGATGCGGCGAGTGCTGCGGCGCATCTGGCCGATGCGGCTGTAGAAGTTGGAGAGCTCGACCTGGGTGAAAGGTGGGATGAACTCACCGCTAGCCTGCCCGGCGGGAGAGTTGAGGAGCTGGATGACATAAGTCTCTCCAGAGGTTTGAATGACCAGCTCGAAGTCGTCGTAGTGCCTGAGCATGGCTACTCCTTTGGTGCGGGGGCCGAGGCGTTGCTGGCGGCGCGGGTCCACTTGAGGTTGATCTTGAAGTTGGCTTCGGTGGAGGCCTTAGCGATGACGGCGCCGGTCTCGGCGTTGAGCTTGACGCCAAACTCGACGGCGACTTCGTCGGGCGGTCGGGTGAGGGAGGTGAGGCGATCGAGCATGGTCTCGGCGGCGTAGCGGACGCGATCGAGTGCGGCATCGAAGGTCTCGTTGGCCTTGACGACGAACTCGGGTGAGGCGACCCCGCCGCCGCGCATGACGCTACGGGGCGATTCAAAGGAATCGTCATCAACCTCTGCGACGATCGAACTGCCATCGCCGAGCACGAACTTGGCCAGACGCGCCATGCGTGTCTCCTTATGCTTGTGAGCTGGGGGCCGAGGAACCAAAAGACAGACAAGTTGTTGCCAGCGAGACTTGTCGAGGAGTCGTCCTCAGCCGGCACACAAACAGAAAGTGTTGATCAGGGTATCGCTTGAAGCGGCTGTAGGCAAGCGTTTTGGTGCGGGGTCGATCTGCGGGTGGTGTCATGCGCCCATGACCCGATGGGGTTCAGAGTATTTCGCTCAACAAACGGATACCCTCTCGAATTTCTTTCTCATTCAGTCGTGCATATCCGAGCATGAGTCCCGTTCGTGAGGATCGCGTCAGAAAGCAATGGGATATCCCGTAAATCCCAACTCCCAGCGATGCAGCGCAAGCGATGATGGCGTCTTCGGAGATGCGCTTTTTAGGCCACAGTACAACATGGGCGCCAGAGCCATCGCCGGTGACTTCCACACGTTCGCCCAGGTTCTTTTGAATCGCGTCGAGCAGCGCTGCACGACGTGCTGTGCTTCTGCGGCGAAGACGACGCAAATGGCGTTCATACATTCCGGTTGTAATAAATTCTGCAAGAGTCTGCTGCTCAAGAGTGGCAGAGTGTAAGTCATTGAGCCACTTGGCCGCTGTGAATGCCGCCACCAGTGACTTGGGCACGATCAGATAACCGATGCGGAGCGCCGGAAACACCGTACGCGAGAATGTCCCGATGTAGACGATACGTCCGTCCGTATCGAGGCCTTGCAGGGACTCCAAGGGGCGTCCTTCGTAGTGAAACTCGCCATCGTAGTCATCCTCGACGATCACGGCATTTTTGTGTCTGGCCCAGTCAAGGAGTGCAAGACGCCGGGCGAGCGGAAGGATAGCTCCAGTAGGAAACTGGTGCGATGGCGTTACAAAGACCAGGCTTGCATGTTTCGGCAGTTTAGCGGGATTCAAACCGTCGCGATCGACTGGTACGGGCACCAACTGAGCTCCGGCGACGCGAAGCACTTCTCGTATGCCGTTGTAGTGCGGGTCCTCGATCGCCACGCGGTCACCGCGATCCACGAGCACACGCACAACGAGATCAAGCGCTTGTTGCGAGCCGTTAACGACAATCACTTCCGTCGGATCGCAGACCACCGCGCGAGACCGGCGCAGATGCGTACAGATGGCCTCGCGCAATTCGAGGCTTCCAATCGCCGGGCCGTAGTCAAATGTGCGAACAGGCGCATTTCGCGTATGACGCAGCAGGATGCGTCGCCACACCTCAAAGGGAAACGTCTCCGTATCGCTTCGCCCATAGGCAAAATCGTAGCGGAGCAGGGGAGATCTGCGCCTCGGAGAGTCCACAGACGCTGCACCGACAACAGCAGCTGAACCGAAGCGCGACAGCCGCAGCTTGGCCGATTTTTTTCTCTCGCAGGTGCACTGTCGCCCAATTCTTCGGACACGTAGGTTCCTGAACCGCCGCGACCTGTTGCAAAGCCTTCCGCCAGCAGTTGGTCATAAGCCAGAAGGGCGACGGTCCTTGATATGCCGAGTTGTTCCGCGAGGTCGCGCGTCGAGGGGAGTCGAGCCCCGGCAGGGAAGGCGCCAGACAGAATGGCTTGTCGCAAGCCGAGGTAGACCTGCCGGAAGAGAGGTTCGCCCTTCTTTGAAAGTGGTATCGCTAATTCCATAGAAAGTGGCTCTATGAAAATACCACAAGCCGCGTCATTCTTGAGACCAGAACGATAGACCTGCGTTTGCCGCACGCTTCGCCGGACTGAACACCAAATCTGAATCTGGAGAATAGGATGAACTTGCTTCAACGTATTGGAACTCTGTTGTGCATGCTTGGCTTTCTCTTGTACGCCCGTCCGGCATCTCCACAAGCAACCCCAGCCGCCGCCGAAACCGGATCGCAGCAACTGCGTGACGGGCAACACGACTTCGACTTCCATTTTGGCAACTGGAAGACGCACATCATGCGCCTTGCGAATCCGCTCTCGGGCTCCAAAACCTGGATCGAGCTCAACGGCACTGTGAAGGTTCATAAGATTTGGGATGGTCGCGCAAACATGGAGGAGCTCGAGGCCGGTAACGCCACAACCCACTTCAAAGGCATGACCTTGTTTCTATACAACCCCGGAGCGCATCAGTGGAGCCAGGCCTTCGTCAACATCAGCGATGGCACTTTGAATCTACCTATGATTGGTGAGTTCAAGAATGGACGTGGCGAGCTGTTCGATCAGGAGACATACAACGGCAGAACCATCCTGGTTCGATTTGTCTGGTCGGACATCACTCCGGACTCACATCATGTCGAACAGGCGTACTCGGACGACGGAGGCAAGACCTGGGAGCCGAACTTCATCGCAACGTTGACGCGAGATAAGGAATAAAGAAAACAAAGCGGAGTGAACTCGACCGCATAGCCGCTCCCGGTGTTTTAGCGGTGGCGAATGATGAGTGTGCGGGGGTAGTATTCCGGGCATGCTTGGCGGACGTTCGTGGGAGAGTTGGATCGCGGAGTACTCGGAGAGCCATCAGCATCCACTGAATCGGCTGACGCATACGTTCGGGATTCCGATGATCATCGTGTCGCTGGTGATGTTTGTCGTGGCGATTTTCTGGCATTCGGTGCTGTGGTATGCCGTGGCATTGTTTGTGGTGGGATGGGCACTGCAGTTTATCGGTCACGCGATTGAAGGGAAGCCGCCGGAGTTTCTGAAAGACTGCGGTTTCTACTGGTGGGATCGCGGTGGTGGGCGGCGAAGATGCGGGGGAAAGCTTAGGTGAAAACCCACCTTGCGTGACTGCACCGCACGAAGATGGGTTTCCAGATTTTTTGCGAAAATAATTAGTCGGCGATGCCCGGGTTGGGTGGGTCGATGCCGAGAGCGGTGGCGAGAGAGACGAGGTGGTCCTGCTCCTGCATGAGAATTTCGCGGATGGATTCACTGAGAGCGAACTCGTTTAGCTCGTCGCACTGTTTAACGCGGCGCCGATATTGAGCGATGGTCTCCTTCTCGTTTGCGAGATCGAAGCGGAGCATGTCCTCGGCCTTCTCGGAGGTCTTTACGGGCTTGGGCGTGACCGAGGGCATGCCGCCGAGATAATCGATGTGGCCGGCGATAGTGATGGCATGGGCAAGCTCTTCGGTGGCGTGGACGGCAAGCTCGGCGGCGATGTTCATGTAGGCCGCTCCTTTGAGGACCTGTGAGTAATTCACGTAGGCGATGATGGCCTGGTACTCGCGCGCGAGATCTTCGTTGAGGAGGTCGATGAGCTTTTCGCGGGTGATAGCAGTGGTTGTGGCGGCGGTTTTTGGCATGCATTCTCCGGTCTCACCAGATAGGTGATCCTCAAGTGAGATGCAGGATCGCGAGCGCGGGTTCTTCGAAGAAATGAAGAGCCGCGACTTTGCCGAGGTCGCGGCTTCGGTTGATTAGTCAGCGAGGGCAGGGTAGTCGGTATAGCCGTGCGAACCAGGGGCGTAGAAGGTGTTGGGTTCGGGCCGGTTGAGTGGAGCTTGTTTGGCGAAGCGGGCGGGCAAGTCGGGGTTCGCGATGAAGAGTTTGCCGAAGGCCACGGCGTCGGCTTTGCCCTCGTCGAGAAGCTGCTGGCCGGTCTTCTGGTCAATGGCTTCGTTGGCGACAAAGACTCCGCCGAAGAGCTGCTTGAGATTGGGGCCGATGCTGTCGGGGCCGACGTGTTCGCGAGCAGCGATGAAGGCGAGTTTGCGTTTGCCTAGTTCAGTGGCGACGTAACTGAAGGTGGCAGAGGGATTGGAGTCGGAGATGCCGTGGGCGTCGCCACGTGGAGCGAGGTGCATGCCGACGCGACCGGGGCCGAAGACGGAGACCGCTGCATCGGCGGCTTCGAGCATAAGGCGGGCGCGGTTTTCGATGGAGCCACCGTACTCGTCGGTGCGATGGTTGGCGCCGTCCTGCAGGAACTGGTCGAGGAGGTAGCCGTTGGCTCCGTGGAGTTCTACGCCGTCGAAGCCGGCAGCTTGGGCGTTTTGCGCGCCGCGGCGGAAGGCTTCAACGACTCCTTTGATCTCGTTGGTTTCGAGTGCGCGCGGGGTGACGAAGGACCGCTGCGGACGGAGGAGGCTGACGGTACCAGTCGCGGCGATAGCACTGGGGGCTACGGGCAGCTGCCCGCCAAGGAATTCGGGATCGGAGATGCGGCCTACGTGCCAGATCTGCGCGAAGATGTGTCCGCCTTTGTCGTGGATAGCCTTCGTGACGGGCTTCCAGGCTTCGACCTGTTGCTGCGACCATAGGCCAGGGACGTTAGCGTAGCCCACGCCGAGTGGATCGATTGGAATACCTTCGGAGATGATGAGGCCTGCGCTGGCTCGCTGGGTGTAGTAGTCGACCATGATCGGCGTGGGGATATGGTCAGGCGTCCCGCGGAGGCGGGTGAGTGGAGCCATGAAGATGCGGTTGGGAAGGTGAAGATCGCCGACCTGAATGGGATCGAAGAGGGAAGGGTGGTTTGCCATCGTGTGAGATTGGATGAAAGGCAGGCGGCTGCGGATTCTGTACCGGAGGCAACGGCGGGATTCTGCTGTGAATCCCGCCAGACGGCTAGAGGTAGTTTAGTGCGCTGCAGGAGCCGGGGTCGTGGCGCCTACGGATGGCTGATCGCCACGGTTCTTTGGCTTGGGCACGAAGACCGCGGGGTGGGCCATGCCTTGGTGGCAGGTCCCGCAGGTGATCGGATCAGTAGTTTTGCGGTTGCTCAGCTGCGTCAGGAATTTGGTGTTGAGGTCGTCCGTCATGCGGATCATGGCGCGGGCTGTCTCCTTGACCGGGTTTGCGTCGGAAGGAAAGTCATTGCGCTTCGTCTCGGGGTTGCGGGCGTGACAGAATTCGCATTCAACGCCGAGGTCGCCTTCATACTGGTGCATGAGTTTGATGAGGTCGTCGCCGGTGATGTTTACCGGGAGCGCTTTGATGTTGGTCGGCTTGGGACGAGGCCCGCGTGGAGGACGCGTGGCCTGTGTAGCCGGAGCGGCGGGTGCGTCCTGCGCCAGGACGATGGGAGCGGATAGAGGTGCTAAACACACTATGACGAGCGAGGATCGAAGGAATCGATTCATTCTTGGGCACCTTCAAAAAGCTGGAATGTTGTTTGTGCGGACTGTGGACCGGGCGGCTAAACCCGTCAACCCACGGCAAGTGTAATACGCGATGCCGTGGGTTGAAGTTTCCCGAGCGCGAAATTTTTAGAGAGGGAAGGACTTGAGCCAGGTGCGGAAGTCTGGCCCGAGTTGGTCGTGCTTTAGGCCGAACTCGACCGTGGCGCGGAGGAAGCCTTGCTTGTCACCGGCGTCGTGGCGCTTGCCCTCGTAGCTGAAGCCGTAGACTTTTTCGTGCTGCAACAGAGCCTTGATGCCGTCGGTGAGCTGGAGCTCACCACCTGCGCCGGGGGTGATGGTTTCGAGCATGTCGAAGATACGCGGGGTGAGAATGTAGCGGCCGATGATGGCGTTCTGCGATGGCTGCGTGCCGGGCTTAGGCTTCTCGACCATGTTTTTGACGGCGAGGAGGCGCGGGTTCTTTGGATCAGGTGCGCAGTCGAGGCAGCCGTAGTTCTGGATCGCATCACCTTCGACGACCTCGGATCCTAGGATGCTGGATTGCGTCTCGTTGAACGCTTCGACCATCTGTTTCATGCACGGAACAGTGGCGTCGACGATGTCGTCGGGGAGAAGGACAGCGAAGGGTTCGTTGCCGACGATCTCCTTGGCCATCAGGACGGCGTGGCCGAGACCAAGCGGTTCGGGCTGGCGAGTGTAGGTGACTTTGGCCAGCTTCGAGACGGAGCGCGCAATCTCGAGTAGCGCGGTCTTGTTGCGTGCGGCCAAGGAGGCTTCAAGCTCGAAGGACTTGTCGAAGTGGTCCTCCATGGTGGACTTGCCGCGGCCGGTGATAATGATGATCTCGGTACAACCGGCAGCTACAGCCTCTTCAACGCCGTATTGGATTAGCGGCTTGTCGACGAGGCAGAGCATCTCTTTGGGTGTGGCCTTGGTCGCGGGGAGAAAGCGGGTGCCGAGGCCAGCGGCAGGGAACACGGCTTTGCGGATCTTCTGAGGAGTGGCTTGTGTCATGGATTCCTTGGATGCAGTTTCGCTGAGGAAAATCCTAGCAGGATGATGTGAACGATGGGATAGCACCGTAGGGGCAGAAGCTGTGACCACGGATCTGGCGGAGGAATACGGATCAAGGCGCGATAGTTTTTTGATCCGTATTTGTCCGTGAAAAATCCGCGGTCGAGTTGGTTTTATAGAACTGGCGAGTCGTCGTGGAGCATGGCTTTACGGACGATTTTGATTGGCGCGAAGCCTTGCTTCATGAGGTTGTTGTGGAAGTCCTGGAGATTGAAGGCTGCACCTTGCTTCTTCCTGAGGTCTTCGCGGAGTTTCATGATCTGCAGCTTGCCCAGCGTGTAGTAGAGGTAGGTGGCATCAGCAGTGCCGCGTTTGGTTTCGACGAGGCCGACGGAGCGCGACTGATAGCCATCGGTAACGAAGAAGTCGACCGCCTGATCGAATGTGAATTGGCCAGTGTGGAGCTTGATGGAGTTGACGAAGCGGGCGTCGCGGAGGAGTGCGTCCTGAAGTTGGCCGAGGCGGATGAGCTTCGATTCGCGAATCTGTTCGGGCGTGGCGTTGGCTGGCGGCGCAGCGTAGCCTTCGTCGAGCATCATCTGCTCGGTGTAGTGGGCCCAGCCCTCGATGTTGGTATTGGCGCCGAGAAGTTTGCGGATATTGCTGGAGAACTGCGGCATCCAGAGGAACTGGACGTAGTGGCCGGGGTAGGCCTCATGCACGCTGGTGGAGATGATAGTGCCGACGTTGAACGCTGCCATGTGCTCGGCGATGTGGGCCTGAGTCCAGTCTCGCTCGGGTAGCGTTACGTTGAAGTAGGCAATGGTGGAGTGCGTCTCGAAGGGGCCGGGAGGGTCCATTGATGCCTGCGTGGTGGCGCGCATGAAGGGCGGCGTCTCCTGCAGCGTAGGCTCGACAGTGCTTGGGATCGTGATGATGTGGTGCGTATTGATGAAGCTGATGAGGCTTGCGAAAGTGTCCTGAAATGATCCGAGGAGTTTGTCGGGCGCGGGGTGAATGGTTGCGAGTTCGGCGAGAACCTCTTTCGGAGTCTTACTCGGATCGACCTCCTTCGCGATACGGTTGAACTCAGCCTGGTTCTTGTGAAGGTCATCGAAGCCGATCTGCAGCAAGTGATCCAGAGGGATGTCAACCATCTCGTCATAGGCGAGCTTCCTGCTAAATGTTTCTGCGCCGAGTTTGAAGTCGCCGTTGGAGCGAGGTAGCAGGTCAGACTTCATCCATGCGCCGTAGGATTTGAGCGCATCGATAACGGCTGCGTTGGTCTTGGCGAACTCAGCTTTGGCGGTTTGGTCCGTGGCGTCTTTGAAAGCGAGAGGGACATCATTCTGGAAGAAGCTGATGATGCCGTCGATCTGCTCGAGCGCGATCTCTGTGAAGATGCGCGGCGGGTTCTTGAGATTCTTGCGGGCCTCGACGAAGACCTGCGGAATCTGCTTCTCGCGCTCGATGGCGTGGCGCAGACGCGTGTTGACGGGAGCGAAAGGCCGCTCCATCAGCACAAAGATGGAGTTGGTAACGCCGGAGGAGTAGTTATCGGGATTCTTCTCCCAGTTGCGGATGACTTCGAGGGAGAGGAGCTGGCTGCGAATGTTGTTGAGCAGGATCTGGTAATCACCGGCAACGCTGGCGTCAAGCGCGCTGGGGTCGATGGCAAGAAGCTTCTTCTCGTAGACGTGGAGCGCGGCGATCTGCTTCTCGACGTTCGCTGCGGAGTAGTCCTCAAGCTGAGTGTTGTACTGATGCAGGCCAGCCTGTGTACCGACAGTCGGGGAGAAATGAAAGTAGACGTCGGTGAAGAACTGATCGGAGACGAAGCTGAAGGTCTGGGCAGCTCCGTCGGCGGCAAGACGCTGGGCGGGCGCCGAGGGTGTGAGCATGAGGGCTCCGAGGAGGGCTGCGACGAGAGGTTTGCAGATCATAACTGCTGAAAGTCTACGGCATGATTGCCATGGATGAAGCGGTTAGCCATGGATTTCTGGGGGACTCAGGGAAGGGTATAGCTGAAGTCGTAGGAGTGCTTGCCACCCTCGGCGATGATATTCATGGAGCCGGTTAGGCCGGTGAGCTGACCGGTGCCTGAATCGGGTACGACCGTGATGGACATCGTGGGAACCCCACGGTTCATCGTGGCTGAGTGCTGGAGAACAAAGGTGCCTGAGTGGCCTTGGAGGATACCGGTAACGACTTCAAGCGCAACGTAACCACCTGAGGAGCCTTTTGTGCCAGTTCCAGCCGCGAGCATCATTCCCTTGCTCGTGGCTTCGAGGTCTCCGTGAAACTGCTTGTCGAGGATGAAGCGGCTGAGGCTGGGGTCGAACTTATCATCTTGCGGTGTGACCTTAACGTCGAACGGACCAGTCGCGTGGGACATGGATGCCTCTTTCCGGACGGGAGTGGTTGGACGGTTCTGCGCGACCGAGGTGTTGCCGAATATCAGGCCTGCTACCAGAACTGCCGTGAAACACGAGAGGACGGCTGTATGGCGTCTCTCGGATGCAATCTCTTGTCGTGTCATATGTATCTGATTCGACTATCGATGCTGAGACTTTAAAATAATTGTTCGTCAGGGCTTGGCGATTGTCAGTTGTCTGTTGTGGAGGATGGGGGTAACGCCGTAGCGGTTCATAACGGCGCTGATGCCAGCCACATCAGGTGGAGCGTCGGTGTGGTAGTGCTCGGCGATCTCCTGGTAATACTCCGGCCCCATGATGCCCGGGGTCTGGACGCACACGTATCTGGCTGTCGTGTCATGGAGATTGCAGAAGAAGTGCGGAGTGCCGCGCTCGATGAAGAGCTGGTCGCCGGGGCCGACAAGAACCTGCTTGCCGTTGACCGTCCAGGTGGTGACGCCGTTCATCCCGATGACGGTCTCATCGTAGTCGCGGTGAATGTGGGGGACGATGACGCTGACCAGCGGCGGTAAGGTCACTTCGAAGAAGTCCAGGCTGTCCTGGGTCTCGTGGCGGGACTTGATAAAGGTGACGCTCATTTGACCGACGCGAATGGTCTCGTGCATGGTGCTCCTCTGCTTGCGGAATCACGACGTCGAGACGCGAAACGCTCTCTTTTGACGAAGCTCTTCAGACAAATGTCAACGGTGTCAACGCAACTTATATCAGAGAGCCGCAACGGAGAACAGAAGAAAAATGATGATCGAACTAAGTGCGCTGTCCGAGCGCTCCTTGCTGGTCCTTCGCATCGCCTAGCTGCACTTTAAGGTCCATCTTTTTGCGGCCGCGGAAGATCGTGACCGTCACCTCGTCGCCCGCGCGATGCGAGTTCATCACGGCTGATAAGTCCTGTGGACTCGTGATTTCCTGGCCGTCCATTCCAACAATCAGGTCGCCGCCAAGCATCACTGGAGTGTTCCCTTGGTAAGCACGTTGTGTGCCACCTTTCAGGCCAGCCTTGTCCGCCGCGCCACCCGGCATCACGCGATCGATCAGGATGCCGTAGTCCGCAGGAAGGCCAAGTTGTTCCGCGATGTCCGGGCCAATCGGTATCGTCACGATATCCAGAGAAGGCCGCCGTACGCGGCCATACTTTGCGAAGTCGTCCAGCACAGCCTTCGCCGTGTTGATCGGAATCGCAAACCCGATGCCCGAGGACTGGTCTGCGCCGTTGTTCGCGATCAGCGTCGTAATGCCGATCACCTCGCCGCGTGAGTTCAGCAGCGGGCCGCCGGAGTTGCCCGGATTCACTGCCGCGTCAGTCTGGATCGCGTCCTCGATCGGGTTGTTCTCTGGCCCATGGATCGAGCGAATCGCCGAGATAATGCCGCGCGTCATCGTGCCCGACAGGCCAAACGGATTGCCGATAGCGTACACACGCTGTCCAACGATCAGATTCTGCGAGTCAGCCAGCACCGCCGGAGTCAGGTTTGGAGCGTTGATCTTCAACAGCGCAAGGTCGTGGTTCTTGTCCACGCCCATCACAGTGGCCTTGTACTTGTGCTTGTCCGACAGCGTTACTTCGACTCGCTGCGCATTGTTGATGACATGGTTGTTCGTCAGGATCAGACCCTGCTTATCGAGGATGAATCCTGAGCCCTGCCCCTGCTGCGGCACCGGCCCGTAGAAGAAGTCGAATGCGACCGCAGTCGATGTAATGTTCACGACGGAAGGCAAAGCCTTCTTGTAGACCTGGATGTTTTGCTGCTCTTCAGTGTCGAACGCGGGCGCTGCAGAAGCCTCTGTCAGTTCGAACGCACCTAGCGGCCCATTCAGCGATGCGGTCTTCGAGCTTGCGGAGTCAGCGCTCGAGGCCGTGGTGTGCAGCCATGGCACAGCCGAGCCACTCGACCAGACGTGTGTCGTCGCATAGTAGAAGCCAGAGAGAAGAAGTAGAACAAGCAGAACGGGGCGCAGTTTCATAATGAACGACCTTATGCCTTCAATGGCAGACGAAATCCTGCCTGCATTGATTGTATCGAGATACGTCCTGTCTGGTCTGCCGGTTCCGCAACCAGCTTCAAAATCAGCGCAATCCGCTCAAATCTAAGCTGCAGCGACCTTTAGGATCGGCCACAACTGGTCCACCTGCCACTCCAGCTCTGTCAAAGGGCCGCCGTTGGTCAGGACGTAGTCGCAGAGCGCAGCCTTCTGTTCATCCGGAATCTGCTGGTCCAGTCGCCGCTGGGCTTCAGCTTCCAGCTCAGCTAGCTCACGGTCTGTCAGGGTCCTCTCGCCAGCGGCGCGAGCGACAAACCGCGCAATCTTCACCTCATCGGGAGCGGTCACCAAAATGACGCGGTCGAAGCGCCGCCGCCATCCCTCGCCCTTTTCATCGCTGCTGTGCCTCGTTTCAAATATCAGCGCCGACTCCACCATCACCACCGCACCTGCATCCTGCGCGAAGATCGCTTCGGCCAGTTCTGCCTGCCGTGCAATCACTGCTGGATGCACAATGGCATTCAACTCCTCGACGCGGCCCTCGGCAAAGGCAATCCGGGCCAACGCATGACGATCCAGCCCTCCACTCGCGGAGACAACTCCCGAGCCGAAGTGATCCACGATTGCGGCATAGACAGCGTGCCCCGGCTGCATCAACTCGCGCCCAATCGCATCGGCCTCAAGCACATGCGCTCCATGCGCCCGAAACAGACGTCCCGCGGTCGACTTCCCGCTGCCCAGTCCGCCGGTGAGCCCAACGCGAAGCATGCAGCTAGCTCTTCCCCGTCGAGATCCCGCGCCGCAGCTTTGCCGCTTTCACCGTGTTGTGCATCAGCATCGCAATGGTCAGCGCGCCCACGCCGCCGGGTACTGGAGTGTAGGCTCCCGAGAGCGCAAACGCTGCCGGATGAATGTCTCCCACCACCACCGAGCCGCGCTTGGCAAACGTTGCCGCCCGCACCGCATCGCCGGGAAAGAAGCTCTCCACTTCAGCAGCATCCGTCACTCGGTTGATCCCCACATCGATCAGCGTCGCACCCGGCTTCACCATCTCTGCGGTGACATATCCCGGTCGTCCAATCGCCGCCACCAGCAGATCCGCCTCACGCGTAAACTTCGGAAGATCACGCGTCTTGCTGTGGCACACCGTCACCGTCGCCGATTCATTCAGCAGCATCATCGCCGCAGGTTTGCCTACGATGTCCGACCGTCCAACGATCACGGCATTCTGCCCGGTAATCGGAAGCTTGCTGCGCTTCAGTATCTCGATGATCCCGGCAGGCGTGCACGGAGTCAGCCCCGGCTGCCCGCTCTGCAAGCGCCCCGCATTCACCGGATGAAATCCATCCACGTCCTTATCGGGCGACACGGCCTCGAGCAGCCGCTTCGTATCGACATGCTTCGGCAGCGGTAGTTGAATCAAGATGCCGTCGATATCCTCGCGAGCATTCAACGCTGCCACCAGCGCAAGCATCTCGTCCGTCGTGATGCTCTCAGGCGGCGTCAGCATCTCGCTGTAGATGCCAAGCTCGCCGCATGTCTTCACTTTGCTGCGAACATAAATCTGCGATGCCGGTACTTCGCCGACAAGGATCACAGCCAACCCGGGGACGACCCCGCAAGCTACAAGTTGTTGAACCTCTGCGCCGACTTCGGCCTTGATCTCCGCTGCAATCGCAACGCCATCCAGAACTCTCGGTGTTGTAGTCATCTCTTCCATGGTATCGCGACGTCGGTTCCTCATCCTACAGCGCACTTGGTTACCATGGATCCATGAGCTTCCGCCCCTTGACCGCAGACGATCTTCGCTGGCTCGTCTGTCCGGTCTGCCACCAACCCTTGCAGCTTCAAGCAGAGACTGTCCGTTGCACCAATTGCGCCCGCCAGTTCCCAATCATCGACGGCATCCCTGTACTGCTTGCCGAGCGGGCCATCTAACTCGTTCAAGGAACTTTCTCTCACCTCTTATGCGTAGAAGGACCTAGGCGTGCGAGCAATCACATGCACCATCGGCACGGCGGCTGAGTCTAATGCAATACTGGTACCCGTCGAGTTGCGAGCCGCAAAGAGGTGAGGCAAATGACGAAAGCAAAGAAGCACAAGATCGAGAAGTTCACCGAAGCCGATCTCGCTGGCCTGCGCGAAGAGTTGATGAAGTCTGGCCTCGACTCATGGCAGGCTGCTGACCTTATCAGCAGTTTCCTTGCTGGCCGCGGTTACGGCGTCTCGACGCAAGCCGCACGCAAGATGGCGGCTCGGATCGAGATGCGGGGCTGTACGCTCCCATGCATCCAGGAAGAGCTAGAAAAACTCGCCATGGTTATGTAATGCCATGCCAACCGCAAAGCGGATTTCGAAGAAGCCCGCGTCAGAGATTCCGGCAAAGCCAGTCCACAAGGTTTACAACACACCACTGCCGAAGAAGCTTGGCATCGCCGAGGAGATGCATGTTGCCCTCATCGCCGCACCCGATGATTTCGAAGAGTGCCTCGGTGAGCTGCCTTCGTCCGTTACCTTTACGACGCGGGTCACCCCATCCATCGGACTCGCCCTCTGCTTCGTCCGCTCGCTCAGCGACCTTGCCGCTACTCTGGACCTGCTCGTGCTTCGTCTGCCCAGGCAAACCCACTTTTGGATCATCTATCCCAAGCGCGTCGGCCGCTACAAAGTAGACTTCAACGAGAACCACGTCCGCGACTCCGGACTAGCTGCAGGATTCGTCGACTACAAAGTCTGCTCCGTCGACAACGACTGGTCCGCTCTGAAGTTCTCCCGCCGAAAGACCTGACTCAAGCATGGCGTCGCCCACACCAGCCCCACATAAAATACTGCAAACTACTCGAAACAAAAGCTGTCATAGCCTCGTCAAACATCCGGAACTGAGTCGTTGCAAGCTGCCCCACCGGAAGGGCTCTTATGAGCATCGCTCGCTGTAGCAATTTTCCAATCCTCCTGCTGATCGCCTCCCTCACAACCTTCACCAACACATCCCCTGCCGCCGATACCTCGCCGCAGGTACCTTCCAACCGAACCTATGACCAGATCGTCCGTCTCAGTCTGGTCGAAGGCGATGTCCGCGTCTCCCGCGGCAAGGAGGGTGAACACGCCACCGGGGACGAGTGGGAGCAGGCCGCAGTCAACCTGCCACTCCAGACCGGCTTCAGCCTGGTCACAGGCAAAGGCCGAGCCGAGATCGAGTTAGAAGACACCTCAACCGTCTATCTCGGCGACAACTCCGTCCTCATCTTCACGCAAATCACAACAACCGACGGTGTTCCCTACACCGAGCTCTCCCTGGTCAGCGGGACTGCCACCTTGCATGTCCAGACCACATTCCCTGGAGAGCGGTTTGTTCTGAGAACGCCGACCGACGGCGTCACACTCCCCTATCCCGGCAAAACTTTCACGCGAGTGAATAGCTATATCGACGCCATGGCGCTCACCCCGCAGGAAGGTACGACTATCCGTGTTGGCCCAGTCCCGCAACAAACCGTCAAGGGACAGACCATCACACTCAGTCACAACCACATCATCACACCCGCGACCGCCACCGTTCCGGACGCATTCGCAGAGTGGGATGACTGGACGGCAAAACGCGTAGCCGCCCGCAGCATCGCAATGTCCACCACCATGAAGGATGCAGGACTCACTTCGCCGATTCCCGGCCTCGCGGAGTTGAAGGACCAAGGCACCTTCTTCGCCTGTGCCCCCTACGGCACGTGCTGGCAGCCAACCAACGGATGGGAGGAGCACGCTGCCGCCCCCAGACCGGTCAGTGCTCAACTCGATGCGCCGCAATCGCCCGACTCATCCCAACAGCAACCCGCGTCAGCGGCCGCTCTTCCGTCATCCGCGCAGACGCTCCAGTCCGCTAACCCTGCCGCCGTCCTGCGCACGGAGTACGGTGACTGGTTTCCCTGCTCTCCGAACCGAGTCCGGTATTTGATCGGGAGAGATCCTGTGACCGGCAAGGACAAAGTGCTTCGGACTGAACTTGATTCGACCGGAGCGCCATACGACTGGGCCGTCTGTCACTCAGGCAGTTGGATCCAACGCGAGCATCGCTACGTCTGGGTGGCCGGCACCAAGAGACACCACCATTGCCCCGTCCATTGGGTCAAATACGGAGGCACCAAAGGATACGTCCCGATCCATCCCCACGATGTGGCCGGCAAGCCTCCGATCAACCTGAAACACGGCGTCTTCGAGACCAGCGGGCGAAAGGGCGACTCCGTACGACACGTCGCTTTCAATTCCAGCATCCCCGTCAAAGTACTCGACGGCACACCTAAAGAATTCCTCAAACCCTATTTCCAACCCCTCCGGCGCGCCGAGGCACCACACCTTGAGGCCCACCTGGTCAAAGACGGACTGGCACCCGGCAGGGACACTGCAACAAGGCCAGCCGGCACCGCCATCACCTTCGACCACAAATCGCAAAGCTTCATGTTGGCCAGACAGGTTACGGAAGGAGGCAAAAACACCACAGTGACCGAACGGTTCGGTGGGCGCGGAGAAAGCCTGCAGGCGCACAACGGAGGAGGAAACTTCCCCGGCAATTTGGCATCCAGACCGCCTGGTAGCTACTCCGGCTCGTACAGCCACTCGTCGTCGAACGGCGGAAGCGTCTCTCATTCGTCAGGAGGTTCGTCCTCAGGAGGCTTCCACGGCGGCGGGAGCGGAGGAGGAGGTGGTGGCGGTGCCTCATCCGGTGGTGGCTCTCATAAGTAATCTTGCCGCAGGGCACCCCGCGATCCAGCCTTCTCACAAGGCATAATCAAAGGATGCCGTCCCTCTGGTCCCCAAGCAACTGGCCGCAGCGCCTCGCCGAACTTCAGGCACCCACCGGAGAGCTCAAAGAAGCTCCCCTCCGCCGCGACGTCCGCTCGCTCGGCATGTTGCTGGGTGAAGTCCTCCGCGAGCAGTCCGGCGCACCCCTCTACGACGCTGTCGAAGCCCTCCGCCGCACAGCAATTGCCCGTCGCGAGGCAGACGCTAGCAGCGACACAGCGACCGCCAGCACTCACCTCCAGCAGGCCCTCGACCGCGTCCACAGCCATTCGCAGGACCTGACCACCGCCTACCAGCTCGCCCGAGCCTTCAGCTTCTACTTCGAGCTCATCAACCTGGCCGAGACCAATCACCGCAAGCGCCGTCGCCGCTCCAGCCAGCTCGACCAGACCGCCCCACCCCAGCGCGGCGACCTCCGCGGCACCCTCCGCCGCCTCCGCGAAGCAGGCATCGACGCAAAAAAAGCGTATGAGCTCCTCAGCGACGTCTGCATCACTCCCGTTTTCACCGCGCACCCCACCGAGGTCGCCCGCCGCAGCGTCATGTTCAAGCGCCGCCGCATCTCCGACCTGTTAGAGCAACTTGACCGCATCCCCGTTCCCGAGCCCCAGCTCGAAGCCCTCCAGCACGACCTCATCGCCGAAATCACAGCCCTCTGGCAGACCGACGACGTCCGCAGCGCCCGCCCCACCGTCCGCGACGAGATTCGCATGGCCCTCGACTACTACGAGTCCAGCCTCTTCGACACACTACCCGTCCTCTATTCCGAAGTCGCCGCCGCACTGACCGCCGAATACCCCACTGAACCAAACACAAATTCGAGTGCAACCTGCCTCGCCGAACTCCCCCAGCTCGTCACCTTCGGCTCCTGGATCGGCGGCGACCGCGACGGCAACCCCTTCGTCACCCCGCAGGCCACCCGCGATGCCTTGGCGATGGCCCACTCACTGCTCCTTACGCACTACCGTCGCCGTCTCCAAAACGTCTTCGAGCAACTAGGCAGCTCCACCCAGCAGGTCCCGGTCTCCGTCGAGGTCCAGTCCCTCCTCGACCGATACCTCACCCAACTCCGCACCGCCGGTCAGACCGCACTCGAAGAGCGCTTCCACTTCGAATACCTCCGTCTGCTCATTGCCTGCATCATGATGCGCCTCGGAGCCACCCCGCAATCGAGCGTCCCCCTCCCGCCCAATCCGGCCTTGAGCCCCTACACACGTGCAGCAGATCTCCTCGCCGACCTCACCGTCCTTCGCGACAGCCTCCTCCAGAACCGCGGCCCTCGCCTCGCCGAGATGCTCATCGACCCGCTCCTTCTCGAGGTCCGCACCTACGGCCTGCACCTCCAGACCCTCGACATCCGCCAGCACGCCCGCATCCACGCCGCCGCCATTGAAGAGCTCACCGCATTCCAGCCAGCCACAAATCCGGGCACATCTGCTCCCTCGCTTCATCTCCCTTCAGCCCTCACCCCTCAGACTGCCGAAGTTCTCGACACCTTCCGCACCATCGCCGAGCTCAAGCAGACCTACGCCCCTGAAGCCATCCGCCTCTACGTCATCAGTGGAGCCACCAGCGCCGAAGACGTCCTCAACGTCCTCCGCCTGGCCCGCCTCGGTGGAGTCAAAGTCGAAGCCAGCGGCGACGACCCCGGTCTCCAGCCCGTTCCCCTCTTCGAATCCATCGAAGATCTCCAGAACGCCCCTGCCATCATGCGCCAGCTCTGGTCGAGCGATGCCTACAAGCCCCTACTCGAAAGCTGGGGCCACCGCCAGGAGGTCATGCTCGGCTACTCCGACTCCAACAAGGACGGCGGCATGATCACCAGCACCTGGGAGATATGGAAGGCCCACCGCGCTCTCCACGAAGTAGCTCGCGACTGTGGCGTAACCCTGCGCCTCTTCCACGGGCGTGGCGGCACCGTAGGCCGCGGCGGAGGCCCCACCCACCGCGCCATCTTCGCGCAGCCCGTCGACAGCTTCTCCGGCGAACTCCGCATCACTGAACAAGGCGAAGTCCTCAACTGGAAGTACTCCGACGTCATCCTCGCCGAGCGCAACCTCGAACTGATGATCGCCGCCTCGCTCGATGCTCTCGCCCGCCCCGACGCCATTCTCCAACATCCCAAACTGGCAACTGACAACCTGCAATCTGCAACTCTCCCCCACCTCACCGGCGAGATCACCCCCTCCTGGGAAGCCGCGATGGACCAGCTTTCGGAGACCTCCTTCGCCTTCTACAAAAAACACATCGTCGACAACCCCGACACCTTCACCTACTTCGAGCAGGCCACACCCGTAGCCGAACTCGAGCACGCACGCCTAGGCTCGCGCCCCGCCAAGCGCAGCGGCAAAAAATCCATGGCCGACCTCCGCGCCATCCCCTGGGTCTTCGGCTGGATGCAGTCCCGCCAGCTCGTCCCCGCATGGTTCGGCGTAGGCCACGCCCTGAACGCCTTCGCCCAAACCCCCGACGGTCTCGCGCAGCTCCAATCCATGATGTGCGGCTTCCCCCTCTTTGTCGACATCATCCGCAACGTAGAGATGGCCCTTGCCAAATCCGACTTCGGCATAGCCCGCCTCTACGCCTCCCTCGTCGAAGACGAAGCCCTGCGCAACCGCGTCTTCACCACGCTCGAAGCCGAGTTCAACCTAACCCGCCGCATGCTCCTCGAGATCACCGGCCAAAAGACGCTCCTCCAGACCAACCCCGTCCTCGAGCGCTCCATCCGCCTGCGCAACCCCTACGTCGACCCCATGAGCCTCATCCAGGTCGAGCTTATCCGCCGCAAACGAGCCGCCATAGCCGAGGGCAAACCCGACTCCCCCGAACTCAACCGAGCCATCTCCGCCACCATCAACGGCATCAGCGCCGGCCTCCGCAACACCGGCTGATCTGACCAACGGAATCTTCTACTGCCGCAATTTCTTCAGTTGGGAACGGGCATTCTCATTTTGCGGATTCAATTTCAGTGAGTGTTCGTAATTTGCAATCGCCGACTGCCTTTGGCCAGCAACCATATACGCTTCGCCGAGGCTGTCGTAGGCGTTGGCATCCTCTGGGTAGAGGGCAACATTCCGTTCGAACACCTTGATAGCCTCCTCCTGCTTCCCTCGCGCAAGCAATTCATAACCAAATCCGTTGAGCGTCGAATGGTTTTTTCGTTCGCTTGGATCGGCGGCAGAGGCGCGGTCATATGCCCCGAAGGCGCTCTCCAAGCCCAGGCGGGAGTCGATGAGAGAGAGTCTCTCTGCGAGGGAAAGATCCTTCGTCGGATATTGCCACCCTCGCTGCTTGGCAATTGCTTCAACGATGTGCGGATAGATGTAGTGGAATGAATCGGAGTTTCCGGTCAGCGCAATCCCCCAACCCGCATCGGCATCCATAAGCAGGAACGACTCGAATCCATCGTTGCCGCCCGTATGCTTAAACTGTCCTGGATGACCTCGATACCCCACGCCAAACCCAAGGCCGATACCACCCGCATCGCCAGGTGCGTCATGACACTGCGGAGTGAGCATCTGCTTGGTCATTGCTTGCGAAAGAATGTGGTTCGCCTTTCCATCGCGTGAAAGCGACAGTTCGATGCCGAAACGGGCAAGGTCACTCGTCGTCGTCCACAGGCCATCGGGTGCCAATTCCGGGTAGATATGCCACTTGCCCGCAACGGCGACCCCATCCGCGTGCGTTCCGGTCGCCGCCCGTTGAGCAAATGCGGCAGGAAGCGACTGTTGGAATGTGCTGCTCTTCATACCCGCAGGTAAAAGGACCCGCTGCAGCATGAAGTCTTCGAAGCTTTGCCCCGAGGCATCCTTCATCAGCAACCCTTCTACCGTGATCCCACCTCCTGAGTAGATGCATTCCGTGCCCGGGGTCGCCGTGACGCGAATGGGCGCATTATTCGCCGGTGCCAAACCATCTAGAGTTTGCAGTGTCGTCGGAATCGGCGAGCCCTGCGCGTAGCCGGCGAAGCCGTGCACGTTCATACCTGCATTGTGGCTCATCAGACGGCGAAGCGTGACCTTCTCTTTGACGGTGAACTGGTTCTCAGGCACCTTCCAGCTCTTGAGGTCGAGATTCACGTCGCGATCGAGATCAAGCTTGCCGTGCTCGACCAGCCACAACCCGCCCGCTGCTGTAATCGGCTTGCTGATCGATGCGGCCTGAAAGAGTGTCTCGGAAGTGACTGGTGTGCTGCTTCCAGGCGCAACAACTCCGAAGCCCTTGGCCCACGCCAGCTTGTTCTGCTCAACAACGGCCACACTAAGGCCGGGAATGTTGTACATACGCATCAGATCGTTGAGCGTGAAGCTCAAAGCAGCCTCCGCCTGCGATGGACGCACCGTAACCAGAACCGTGTCGGGAGACAACATCTCAGGCGACTGTGCGCGAAGCGATAAGGAGAGAAACGGCAACAAAACAGACAAGGCAAATATCGATTTCATTCTTTCTCCAGCCTCTACAGGACAAGGTTATTGATAGTATCCACACCTACTGGCTGAGTAATATCTTCGATCGCAGAGTTTTGATGCACTAATAGCGTGCCAATCACCACCGTAATCCTCGACTTCGACGGCACCCTAGCCTCCTCATTGAAGGGCGTCTGGACCTGCATGTGCGAAACACTCGCGCACTACAACTTCACCGAGCCCAGTCTGCAACAAGTCCGAGCCACCATAGGCCTCACCCTCGAAGCATCCATACATCAGCTAACCGGAGTCCGCTGCGAAGAAGTCCTGACCTCCGAGGTGGTGAAGTTCTACCGAGCCCTACACACCACCAAAGCAGCCCCACTCACGCGCCTCTTCGAAGGAGCCATCCCAACCCTAGCCGAACTCCGCACCCGCAACATCTTCACCCTCCTCGTAAGCAACAAAGGACGAGCGGGTCTCCATCAGCTCATCACCCAACTCGAAATCGCCAACTACATCGACATCATCCTAAGCGCCGAAGACGTCACCTTCCGCAAGTCCGACCCACGCCTCTACACCGAACACATAGCCCCGCTCCTATCCGTCCCAAACTCCCAAACCCTAGTCTTAGGCGACACCGAGACCGACATTCTCTTCGCAAAGAACGCCAACCTCCTCTCCTGCTGGGCAACCTACGGCTACGGCGACGAACAGCGCTGCAAAGCTCTCTCCCCCGACTTCGAGCTCCACAAGCTCGCCGACCTCCCAGCCCTCATAACCGACTTCACCAAGTAGAGCCTCCAGCGAAACTCCTCACCTAACCAATCCGTCTTCCTGTTACGCTCAAATCAAACCACTCAACCCAAGGACCCGAATGCGCCTGTTTGCCGTTGCAACTCTCTTCGCCTTAGCTCCCCTCGCTATCGCCCAACGCCCCCAGCAAAACCTCACACCTGAGCAGACCAAAGCCCTCATCGCCAAGCGCGAATCCATCGAGAAGCAGCTCGAAGACATCGCCATCATCGACCGCAAGATCATGGTCCCCATGCGAGACGGCATCCGCATGGCAGCCGACATCTACCGTCCCAAGGACACCAGCAAGAAATACCCGATCATCTTCAGCCGCACCCCCTACAACTTCAACTTCTGGGACGTCCGCCTCGGCACTTACCGCGACATGAGCAACGAGCTCGACGCCGTCAAGCGCGGCTACATTCTCGTCGAGATGAACGAGCGCGGTCACTTCTTCTCCGAGGGCAACTACGACATCCTCGGCGCGCCCCTCACCGACGCCGACGACCAGTTCACCTGGCTCGGCACCCAGCCCTGGTCCTCCGGCAAGATCGGCCTCATCGGCTGCTCCTCCACCGCCGAGTGGCAGCTCGCAGCCGCATCCCTTGGCAACAAAGCCCTCACCACCATCATCCCGCAGAGCTTCGGCGCAGGCGTCGGCAAAGTCGGCCCCTACAACGAACAGGGCAACTGGTATCGCGGCGGCGCCGTCCAGATGCTCTTCATCGACTGGCTCTACGGCGAGCAGAATCAGGTCCGCCCCACCTTCCCCAAAGACACCTCGCAAGCCGACCTAATCAAAGCCTCCAAGATGTTCGACCTAGCCCCCGCCATGCCGCCCGTCGACTGGGCCAAAGCCTTCGAAAAGCTCCCTGAGCAGGAGATCATCTCCGCCGTCGGCGGTCCCAAGGGCATCTTCTCCGACAAGATGGACAACACCACCGGCGGAGCCATGATCCAGCGCACCCCCAACGACCCAGCCTGGCGCAAAGGCGGCATCTGGCAGTCCGACACCATGCCCATCCACGTTCCCGGCTACTGGTTCATGACCTGGTACGACGTCTCCACCGGCCCCAACCTCGCTGCCTACAACTTCGTCCGTAACGACGCCACCAACCTGGCCAAAGATGAGCAGTACGCCGTCATCGCCCCCACGCTCCACTGCGGCTACAAGCGCGCCACCGAGAACACCGTCGTCGGCGAGCGCAGCATGGGCGACGCCCGCCTCGACTACGACGCCCTCACCTACGCCTGGTTCGATCACTTCCTCAAGGGCGAAGACAACGGCGTCCTCGAGAAGCAGCCCAAGGTCACCTACTTCACCATGGGCTCCAACAAGTGGCAGCACGCCAACTCCTGGCCCCCCGAGGGAGCAAAACCCGTCACTCTCACCCTCACAAGCGAAGGCCACGCCAACACCCTGCACGGCGACGGCAAACTCGATTTCGCCCCCGTTACACCCGCGCCTGCGAAGATCGCGAAGACAAAGCTCAAAGCCACACCCGACGTAGCCGACCTCTTCGTCTACGATCCCATGCACCCCACCCCGAGCTACGGCGGCAACGTCTGCTGCGCCGCCAATACGATCCCCGGCAACGGCGGAGCACTCGACCAGCGCAAGATGGAAGAGCGCCCCGACATCCTCGTCTACACCTCCGAGCCACTCAAAGAAGGTATCGAGGTCTCCGGCCCCATCACCGCAACCCTCTACGTCTCTTCTGATGTCAAGGACACCGACGTCACCGTCAAGGTCATCGATGTCCTCCCTGACGGCACCGCCTACAACCTCGACGAGACCATCCAGCGCCTCCGTTACCGCGACGGCGACGACCACACCGTCTGGATGGAAAAGGACAAAGTCTACAAAGTCACCCTCTCACCCATGAACACCAGCAACTTCTTCGACGCCGGCCACAGCATCCGCATCGAGATCGCCGGCTCCAACTTCCCGCGCTTCGACCGCAACCTCAACACCGGCGGCAACAACTACGACGAGACCACCGGCGTAGTCGCCCACACCCAGATCCACCACTCCACCCAATACCCCAGCGCCATCACCCTCTCGGTGGTCAAACACTAACCAGCATCATCCTCGACAAAAGAGAAGGAGCGTCGTCCCACGGCGCTCCTTTTTCAGTTCTACCCCACCGCCGGTTCAGCACGCCATTCGGACACGCCACTCGCGCTAACCGGTGTCATCAAAGCGAGCATGACAGCGAAGAACGGAACCGCCGTCGCCACCTGCCTTACCCAGGTCAGCACGTACCAGCGATGCGCGCGGCTAACAAAATCAGCAGGCACCACGCTCTCCTGCGCCACACGCAGCAGCCACCGAACCTCTGTTGCAAAGTACGCACCGGTCCAGACAGCGATCGCGACATACACCGCCAATCCGATAGCCAGAAGCCTCTTTCGCGCCGAAAACCGCCAGTTCGCCACCAGTGCAACGATCAGCAGAATTAATTCTCCCAGCTGCAGCGGCATCCAGAATGAGGTCGAGTGGGTCTGATCTCCGTACCAGGTGGCAAACGATGCAGGCGGGTCGGCAAAGTACCGGCTCATGTGAATCACCGTCTCGACCAGGCTCGCTCCAAAGCCCGTGCTCACGACGATTGCGGCAAAAAGCACCGTCAGGTTGGCGAATAGAACAGAACGTCGCTCCATGTCTCCTCCTTAGCCTCGGCTCTGTGCGAGAGCCTTTGAATGAACAGAATTTCGCTGCAGATAAATCTCCCCCGCGATATAGGTCGCGCTGAACCCAATCCAGAAAGCAATCCCGAAGAACTGTCGCGGCTCAAGATGCGTCAGGCGGCTCGTCGCAAAGAACACGCCCATCACTGGCCGCGTCGTCGCAATCCCCAGCAGCACAGCAACCGCACGCATCATCCACTCGCGATGCCGATCCATATCGCCGCGCACAAATAGCACCCACGCTCGCACCAGCGAAAACAAAAACAGCGCATCGAAGAAAAGAATCGCCGTGACCTCTGTCGTACCACCCACCGGCTGCGTGACCAGCGGCAACGCAGTCAACCCGATCACTGCCCCCAGCACTAACAGCACCCAGGTAAGCCGTCGATGTGCCGGTGCATTCTCCCGCACCCGCCTTGAAAACCACGCAGGCAGCAGCACGACAAAGATCAGCGCCGGAACCACATGAGCAAGCGTCAGCCCCATCCTCCGCGAAAACTGCGCATCCAGCTCCATCATCTGCTGGACTCGCGGCGAGGTAGCTGGAATCAGCAGGGCCACAATTCGTCGCACCGCCGCTGCTGCTCCAATAAAGCAAAGCGTCCACAGCACCACTCGCCTGAAGAGCGACGATCCACTCGAAGCAACCCGTTCCTGATTCATGAGGGCCCCTCCGTTGTTGCAAATAATTTTACACCGTGTAAACTTAAATAGATACGACGCCATGGCCAAAAAGTTCCCAACGCGCAAACCCAACAAACCAAAGGCCTGTCCCCGACCCTACACTCTGGGCAAGCGCAGGGAATCCTCAGACGAGGCCCGCCGTCGCTGCATCGAAGCCGCCGCCACACTCCTCGCAGACAGCGACACCCCCACTCTGAAGATGGAAGCCGTCGCCACACAAGCCGGAGTCACCCGCCAAACCATCTACAACCTCTTCGGCTCAAAGACCGAACTCATCGAAGCCGTCTTCGACGATCTCGCCCGCACCGGAGGCATGCAATCCATGGCCGCAGCCATGCAGCAATCCGACCCCGAGGCCCGCCTCTCAGCTATGGTCGCGACCCTCGCGCAGTTCTGGACCGCCACCCGCACCGCCACCCGCCACATCCGTGCCATGGCCGCCACCGACCCCGAGCTCCGCGCTGCCATCCAGTACCGCGACCAGCGCCGGAAGATGGCCTGTCAGCATGTCGTTCGAGGCTTCGGCTCAGCCCTTGCATCCACAGGCGACCCATTCCTCCACGTAGATCTCCTCTGGTCCCTCACCTCGTTCGAGTTCTTCGACATGCTGGCCGGGGACCTCCGTACCCCCCTCTGGCTAGCCGAAACCGTGCTGCAACTAGCCCGCTCTGCCCTCGGCCTCAATCCCGCTCAAGGCCACCTCCAGTCATAACCTCTGCCGTCGCCTTTGCCTTTCTTTGTTGTCATCCCTGAAGGGGATCTGCTGTTGGTCTTGTCTGAGCAGATTTCCGCCCTATTTCTGCCTGTCAACCCCTCTTTCGTCATAAACATCGCTAAATCAGCGACATACGGTTGCGTATCTATTTCACATCAACCGCTATAATGGATATAGAGCAGAAAAAGCCCGGCGAAAGCCGGGCTCTTTATTTGGGCTTAGGTCTAAACCGAAGTCCAGACCTAAGTCTAATCTTTCGAAGACTTTGGGACTTTAAAGGGGGAAGGGGGTATCACAACGCACGGCAAAAAAGCCGCCGAAGCACCATCAATATCCTTGGTCCGCCCGGAACGCCGTGACCTTGTTCTTCTCAAACGTCACAGCCATCGGCTTGCCCAGATTGGCGAAGACCACCATCCGGTTCCCATAATCCTGACTTGTACTCTTGCTTACCTGCCCCAGCGAGAGCTCCACCTGCCGCTCATTCATCCCCAGGATCACGCGATGCTCATCGACGGCCTTCCACACCTCAGGCCCCCAATGCTTGTACAGCTCATGCGGATCGTCGTAGAAGAAAAGCTCGTCGGCATAGAACGTATACAACCCAGCCTCGTGATAACCGATGGGCACCGCATACTCCTTCGTCGCGTCCGAAGATCCCGGCAGCGTAAAGACCATCGAAACCTGCCTGTCCCCACCCGGGATCCGCACCGTCGCAGACTTGGGAGCGACGCCCTCGGCAAACCCCTTCACCACCATCGGCTCGGCTCCCAGCAACGTCCCCGAAGGCTTGCCATACACGATCCGCTTGCCCGCGTACGGATAGTAATCCATCTGCCCACCCGCCGAGACCCACACCGTAGTACCCACCAACTCCTTCAGGTCCGCCATCGACGAAGCGTGCTTCTTCTTCAGATACACCAGGTCGTCATCGGCAATCGTCTCCCGCTCCGGAGCCTTCACGACCATTGGCTTACTCCGCTCATTGCGCAGATACGCCAACTCGCCGCCCACCGCCAGCACCACCAACAACGAAACCCCAATCCCCACCTTCACACCAGTAGTCATCCCGGCCCGCCTCCACAAAAATTTCTCAAACCACCATACAACAGGCTAGTCGACTGGCTCGGCTATACTCAACTCCCGCTCCGCACCCGTTAACGCATCCGCTGTCAAAGCATCCGCACGCCGCAAATCCGGGAACAACCCAGCCGCTGTGGCCGTCACCACCAGCGACCCAATCCCGCCGATCACCACTGCCGGCACAGCCCCCCACCACTGCGCCGTCACACCGCTCTCAAATTCTCCAAACTCATTCGACGCTCCAACAAACAACCAGTTCACCGCGCTGACCCGCCCACGCATCTCCGGCGGCGTCGCCAGCTGCAGCATGCTCGACCGGATCACCACGCTCACCATATCGCTGGCCCCAACCACAACCAGTGCCACCAGACTCACCCACATGCTCTTCGACAGCCCAAAGACCACCGTCGCCGCGCCAAAGATCCCCACGCACGTCAGCATCAACGCTCCCGCCCGCTGCTTGATCGGCCTGACGACCATAGTCAGCGACACGGCCAGCGCACCCACACTAGGCATCGCCCGCAACAACCCCAACCCTCGGGGCCCCGCATGCAGAATATCCGTCGCAAAAATCGGCAGCAGCGCCACCGCACCACCCAGCATCACCGCGAAAAGGTCCAGCGAGATCGACCCCAGCAGCAGCTTCGTCCGCCACACATACTCAAGCCCTGCCAGCACGGTCCGCATGCTAAACGCCTTCTTCTCCCCGCGAACCATCGGTGTCCGAATCATCCCCACCAGCGTAATGAATCCCATCAGCATCGCCAACGTGAACACATAGACCAGCGGCGCGCCCTTCCACCGTGCCAGCACCCCCATCAAAGGCAGCGTAAACAGCAACCCACCCACCGCCGGTCCAGACATATTCGCCGTCTGATACACCGTAGCGCCCCAAGTCACCGCGTTCACAAAGTGATCCTTCGGCACCAGGCTCGGAAGCATCGCACTTGCAGCCGGCCCGCTGAAAGCCCGTCCCAACCCAATCCCCACAAGTACCGCATAGATTGGCCACACCCGGCCATTCTTCAATGCCCAGTCGCTCAACGACAACCACAGCAGCACCGCAGTACAAACTGCCTGCAGCCCATAGCAACACAGAATGATCTTCCGCTTGTCGTACCGGTCTGCAGCATGACCCGCCGCCAACATAAAGAACAACCCCGGCAGAAACAGCGCCAGCCCGGTAAGTCCCAAGTCCAGCGCCGAGTGCGTGATCTGATACACCTGCCACGCCACTGCGACCGACTGCGCCTCCGCTCCCAGAATCACCATGAGCCGCGCCGACTGATACAACCGGAAGTCTCTCGACCGAAACGCAGCCCCCGCCGATCCCGTCGCTAACGCACTACTGCCACCCTCAGCCATGCTCTATGTTTTCACATTTGCCGCGCTCAGCGAAAAACCCTGCAGCCAATTCATCGTGGAGTCGCAATCGCTATAGAGAGAATGAATTCTGCCTCGGTTCACCCCAATGTTCCGATTGAATTGGCTTAAAGTTGCGCCAATCTGGCAGCACCCTGTCTCCCGCAACCTGCTTAGGTCTCAACATCATCCTCAAACGCGAGATCGTCTGAGTCGGAGCCATCAGGAACCAGAACAAAGGAGTCCCATGAAACAGCTTTGACTGGAACGCATAGCCAAACCACGCCAACAGGGGCAAGTAGGCAAAGACACTCCACACGGGATGATTGATCCGGCGGCGGAGTAACTCCACCACAGATTCCTGCCACGTTTCGTTCTTGAGCCCCCTGCGCAACCGCTTTTCCGCAAGAATCGAAATCGTAATCCCACAGGCAAAAGGGACTAGAAATACGAGGAAGCGCAGCCGGTCAGCCCAAAAAATCATCTCCGGCCCACACCCAGGAGTCGGCAGTCGTGGAACATGAAAAACCGTTCCGATCAGAAACGGAATTGCAGTCAGAACGGACCCCACTCCAGACCAACAGGCCAGCCGCGCCGGCGATGATGAAACCGACACCTTCATGACCGCATCGTAGCACGGCATCTCTGCTAATTAGCTGAAATTATGTGGCTTTACCGCCCCAGGTAAACCTTGTACTGGGTCTCCACCACGCCGGTATTCCGAGCCAGCTGCAGTTTCGACTGGTTGTACTGATACAACGTATTCACCAGCCGCGACTGGGCCGCCGCAAGCGTAGCCTGAGCCTGCACCACCGGCAGATTGTCATCCACTCCGGCGGCAAACCGATCCGTCGCCTGCTGCAGCTGTTCGGTCGCCAGATCGACATTGCTCTTGGCCACCTTCACCAGCTCATTCGACGCCTGCACATCCAGCATGCTCGCCCGAATCTGCTGCTCGATCGTCACCTTCAGCGAATCGATCTGCTGCCGCAATCCGGTCACCTGCGCCCGCGCCACTTGACTCTCACCACGAAGTTGCGCCTCCTGGAAGATCGGAAAACTCAGCTTACCCATCGCTGAAAACACGCCATGGTAGAGCCCCTGTGTCTCGCCCAGCACGCCGTAGTAGCCATCGAATGCCAATGAAGGGTACCGTTCAGCACGAACCGCCTTTAGAGTCCGGTCAGCCACATCCATTTGCGCCTGCAGGCTCAGCAGATCCTTTCGTCGCTGAAACGCCAGCGCCTTTGCCTGCTCCAGCGGCATCTCGGCAAACTCCGCAAACGGAGCCGTATCGGTCAGGGTCAGCTCCTGCTCGGCCGGCAGTCCAATCAGCCGGTTTAGAGCAATCTTGTCCTTCGCAAATGTGTTCTCTGCATTGATCAGCGACTGCTGTTCGGTCTGCAGCTGCACTCGAGCCCGCAACTCATCCAGATGCGTCCCCACGCCCGCCTCATGCGAGGCCTTCGCCTGCTGCAGCGCCACCTCGTTGGCCTTCACAAGTGCCCGCTCATTTTCAATCTGCGAGGCATCCGCCAGCGCCAATAAATACTGCGTTCCCACCGCCAGCGTCACCGAGCCGCGTTGATTCAGCGTCGACAGCGAAGCCACAGTATCGGCCTTCTGCGCCGCGCGATACAGGTAATACGCCGGCACATTGAACAACTGCTGATTCAGCTTCATCTGCGCCGAGGTCGTGTCCACCCTCACAATCGGATTGAAGGTGCCGGTAAATCCGAGATCGGCAAGCTGCGTTCCCTTGAAACCCAACGCCGCCAGGTTGATCTGTTGTGCCGAGGACTGCGCCTGGGCAGTCATACTTGGAAGCAAACTGTTTTTTACGGTCAGCACCTGCCCATGCACATATCGTTCATTCTGCTGGCTTAACAGAATCTGCAGGTTCTTCTTCAGGCCCCGCTCAATGGCATCGTCCAGGCTCAACGGCAATGCTCCCGGCGTGGCCCGTTCCACCAATACGTCACCCGCCAGCTTCGTCACAACCACATTCGGCGTGGGAGCCTGAGGCAGCTCATCGGTCTTCTGCGCTTGCACAATTCCGGACAGGCCGAGGCAGACGACTGCTACCGGCAAAAAAGTCATTTTGATTGAAAAATTGCCCAAAGAATCTCTCACGTTCACCAGAATTAGATTATCCAGGCCGCCCTGGGGTTGCGAAATCTCTTCTTTGCCGCCTGATACGTCTAAAATAGGAAGATAACCTATGCGTCTTACCTCAATGACCCGTATAGCCCTCGCCGCCACCATTCTGTTCGCTCTTTCCGCCGGCATTCCGGCCCACGCACAGTACTCAGCACCCCCCAACACGGGCGGCGCCTTCAAAGACACCTCCATGCTGAAGCCCCCGGCTGGAGCGAAGATCGCTATCTTCAAGTTCGAAGACCTTGAGTGCCCCGCCTGCGCCCACGCTTACCCGATCGTGCACGCTGCTGCCGAGCGCTATAAGATCCCCATCGTCCGCCATGACTTCCCCCTCCAGATGCACATCTGGAGCCGCGATGCCGCCATCACTGCCCGTTATCTGCAGGACAAGGTCTCGCCCCAGATCGCCGAGGAGTTCCGCGGGGCCGTCTTTGCTGCACAGATGTCGATTGCGTCCAAGGAAGATCTCAATCACTTCACCCAGAAGTTCTTCCAGAACCACAAGCTGAACATGCCCTTCGTCATGGACCCCGCTGGCCTCTTCGCGGCTGAGGTCAACGCCGACTACACCCTCGGCGAGCGCATCGGCATCACCCAGACCCCGACTATCTGGGTCGTCACGCAGAAGAACTGGGTGCAGGTCACTGACATCAACCAGCTCTACGCGACCATCGACACCGTACAGGCACAGGTCGCCAGCAGCACCACCGCCTCCGCTGCGAAGCCGCATCACACCGCAACTCAGAAACAGTAAAACGGAAGATTTTTTTGGTGTGGTGGTTATGCGTTTTTGCAGGGGTTTTTACAAAAATGGCAGCGAAATGTGGTGGCTTGGTGGTTCATAAGCGGTGAAAAGTGTGGCAAAGGTGGTTTGCTGCCGGTCACTTTTTCTCGGCGAAAAACTGGCACGAATTTTGTGGAAATCTGAAATATTCTTTATCGAAGCAACGGACCCCCATCGTCCGTTGCTTTTGTCTTTTGCGGAGCTGTCGCCAGCCGCTCTACTTTGCCGTGAAGATTAGAAAGTAATCCTCATGATCTGGCTTGGTGAAGTCATAGGTTCCCACCAGCGAGTACCCCGCCTCGCCCATCTCCTTAACCACGACGTCCTGCTTCACCCCATGGTCAGTACCGTTGCCATTCTTGTCGATGATCCCGACCTTCGCTCCCGGCCGCAGGGATGGCTTCAGTTTTTGCATCGCCGTCACCGGATGCGCAATCTCGTGGTACACCTTCAGCATCAGCACGGCATCCAGACTTCCCGGCGGGAAGCCAGGATCATCCGGCGTCCCCAAGACCGTCCGCACATTCTCGATGCCGTCCTTCTTCACCCGCTTGCCGATGTACTCAATCGCAATCGGATTGATGTCCTCGGCGATTACTGCACCAGTAGTTCCGACGCGCTTCGATGCAATCATCGTGAACCACCCCGACCCGGCCCCCAGATCGCCGACATTCTTTCCCGCCGTAATCCCCAGCAGATCCATCACACGATAGATCTGTAGCTTCTTGTCCCGGTCGGGATAGTCAAAGATGGAGAGATCGCCGGTGTAGGGTTTGCTGGTGGCTCGCGGCGGTTGTGTCTGTACAGGAGAAGCAGTCTGGGCAAGTGGCAGGCCCGCGCAGACGAGCCACAACGCGATTCCCGCAAAGATGCGTCTGACCATCTCGCGCCTCCTGCTGAGAGGTTAGATGCTGGTGAGGCGCAAGCCCGGGGAGTCTACTGGATCTGTACCAACTCGCTTGCGTCGGTCTTGTGGGGCGATCCGGGTGCCACGGAGTTCTTCTAGGGCTCGCCAGTGGTCGATGTGGACCGCTGATGGCTCCGAAGTCGTCAATTTTAGGTCGAGCATGCTCTTGGCGAGCGTTGACGAATCGCGATTTAGAGGCGAAAATTGATCCGCTTCTATTAAAACCCTATGGCCCTAAAGTTGCTGAAAATAAGCAACTTTTGGCCAAGCCGCAACTTTTTGTATCCACTTTTGGGGCATTGTTTTTGCTAAGACTTTCGAACAAGTGTCGAATTCAAGTGGTTCTGTATCAGATGGGAGCAAACGAGAATCGGTGGAGACAACCGTGCGGAGAGAATGCCTTTTCCCCTTATTTTTAGTGCTGCGCCTCTGTCTTGCACACACGGCGCTGATAGCTCAAAATCAAGAACCTTTGGTGAGTGGTACAGGTTTGACGGATTGGCGGCGCGTGCCGATGAGCCCGTCTCCCAATTCAGACTTGGAGAAGAGTTCGTCGGATCGTGAAGCTAGAGATAACTATTGGACCAAAATCGCTCCCCCCCTTTCTTCCAAAGGAGGCAACACCAGAATAAGCGGCGTGATGTGGGGACCTCGCGCTCCTGAAATTAGACCCATTGCCGGTTCATTTTGGGCCATCGGCACCTTTGTAGGCTACGACGTGCACGAGGCGTCAAGCGGAAGCATTTATACAGAGATTCATCTTCGTCTTGACCGGGTGATCGTTCCTGGCACAGACACCACTCCGCAGGAAGGGAAGGTGGTTGACATTGGTATTCCTGGAGGCGTGATCAGGACACCAGCCGGTGCCATACACCAGTACTTTAGAAAATTGGCCTCCCAATATGAACTCCAACCTGGTAAGCGATATCTGATTCAGCTTCTTCTGGTACCCAACGAGTCTTTCTATGAGGCTGAAGATTATTGGGAGATTTCGAATGGAGTGGCTGTCGCGGTTTTGCCCAGTGATATAGCCATGGTGAAGAGTGGACTATCACACCTTGCCGGGCTTACGGAAACAGATGCAACAAATTACATTCAACAAGCTCACGCAAAGTAAAGGAGATTTGCCTTTTATCGAAGCGTGTCCGAGTCATGGGTCGATAAACGTGGTCTAACGAGGTGAGCGCCAAGAACAATCGCCTCATGATCGGCCGACTTCTCTCCAGGAGCTATTAACGTGAACAACCTCGACCTGATGTTGAAACGTAACAAGGAGTATGCTGCTCAGCAGTCAGAGCCGGGCGCTCTCATGCCACAGGCATTGCCGAATGTGAAGGCGATTATCATCGGTTGCGCCGATATGCGCGTGGATCCTGCTCATGTGCTCGGAACCAAACAGGGTGAGGCCGTCGTCATAAGAAATATCGGCGGCCGAATCACACCGGGACTGTTGGAGCAGTTGGGTATGCTCGGTCGAATCGGAGAGGTTGCGGGAGCGATTCCGGGCGGCGGCGGGGAGTTTCACCTGATCGTACTTCACCATACGGATTGCGGCATGACGCGCCTCGCGAAAGACACAAGCATGCTGGCGCACTACTTTCAGATAGAGGAACGGGAAGTTGAGGCTAAGTCCATCCTAGATCCGCGCGTGTCGGTTGCTATCGACGTTGCTGCACTCAGGGCGATTCCGGCATTGCCGGCCGAGTGGCTCATCTCCGGCCTCGTTTATGACATAGCGACCGAACTTGTCGACGTCGTCGTACCTGCAGCGCCAATTCGTACAGCCAAAGTAGCCGGATGATCTAGGACGGTGAGACACCGAGAAGGTTCCAGAGACAATCCGCACTCCTCCTGCCCGTAATGCCGGCGCCATCGCCCTGCCGGCTCGCCCCTCCTGCGCAGAGTATCAATCAGCGCAGGTGTCAGGGATCAGAGATCAGGGAACAGAAATCAAGAATCGCAAAATTCACACTTGACATTGACCAGACAATATACAACCATACGGTTGTGAATAATCTGGATACAACATTCGCGGCTTTATCGGATCCAACCCGCCGGGCAATGATCGAACGGCTCTCCCGTGGGCCTGCCTCTGTGCATGGACTGACGGAACCATTTGCACTCTCGCAGCAGATGATTTCAAAACATATTGCCTACCTGGTGCGGGCGCGGATTGTGATCAAGAGGAAGTGTGGGCGAGAGAGTGTCTGCACGCTTAGGCCAGAGGCGATCAAGACAGTCAGCGACTGGGCGTTTAGCTATCGCCGATTCTGGGAAGAGAGCTTCGACAAACTGGAAGTAGTTGTCAATCAAATGAAGAAAGAGGAGGTCAGAGATGGCAGAAAACATGGTTAACGAAATTGAGCGGATGGTCGTTACAAGAATTTTTGATGCCCCACGCGAGTTGGTTTGGAAGGCGTGGACAGACCCCAAGTACGTGATGCAGTGGTGGGGACCGAAGGGCTTTACTGTGTCCGCTTGCGAGATGGATTTTCGCGTTGGTGGAAAATTACTCTGCTGCACGAAGACGCCGGATGGGCAGGAGTTCTGGAATGCGGTTGAATATCACGAGATTGTTCCGTACGAGAAGATCGTTTCCTTGATGTACTTTTCCGACTCCAAGGGAAACAAGATCGACCCCGCGCAATTAGGCATAGAACATGAGGCCATCGACGGTGCGTACGACGTGACCCTCTTTGAGGATCTCGGAAACGGCCAGACGAAACTCACCTTCATTGGAAATGAACCCATGCAGAGCGCGAAAGAGAGCGGTCAAATGGAGGGCTGGATCGAGATACTCGATAAAGTTGCAGCAGTTGTTGCGGAGCTCGCGCAGGCGAAATAGGAAGCTGACATTTGATTCGCGAAAATCAGTCGTGGAGAAAGAATGAAAAGAACAACGTTTCTAGCTATCGTCCTGCTGGCATTCGCATTTGCCGCCCATGCCCAGGACACGATGAAGAAAGATGCAGCCGTCAAACCTGCTGATCCGGAATCGAAAGTCGTGCTTGATTCCTGGAATGAGATTGGCCGCAAGCTGACGGCGATGGCCGAAGATTTTCCTGAGGACAAATACGACTTCAAGCCGACACCCGCGGAGCGGAGCTTCGCAGAGCAATTACTGCATGCGGCGGGTTCATGCTACTACTTCACGAATCCTGCGATGGGGCAGAAGCCTCCCGCGGCAGAAGATCCGAAGCGAGAGCAATACAAGTCCAAGGCCGACATCGTTGCGTTCGTCAAGAAGTCCTTCGCCGATGGCGCAACCGCGATCCAGTCGAAAGGCGAAAAAGGCCTGATGACGGAGGTTGTTTATTACCCTCAGCAGAAAGCGCGCGTTATCGACATTGCCTACGGCATCATCGAGCATAGCGGAGAACACTACGGCCAGCTCGTTGTGTATTACCGCCTGGCGGGGCTTGTACCGCCGGAGTCGCGGCCCCAGAAGTAAAGCTCAAGTTCGATCCTTCTTCCACACGGCGTCAATGAGTGCATTATCGCCGATGCACTCATTGACAACCGATCACGATAGGCGGTCGTGGCGGGTGCGGTGTATTGGGCGAGGTGGCGTAGATGATTTACATGGGCGACAAGCAATGCCCGCGTCTGGTACGTGACCAAACGCCGGGTTCGTAGAACACCCTTTACTGAATCTGAACCAGCTCCGCCTCGCCTGTCTTATGGGAAGAGCCCGGCGTTATCGAGTTCTTCTGCGGAGCACGCCAGTGGTCGATGTAGCTTACCTGGTGGACGCAGCTGATCGTGCAGTTCGGCGAGCAGCTCTTCTCCGTCAGGAACTCGCGCTTTACGTCGGCCGTCTTATAGCCCGACAGAGGAACTCCGGGATACCCGCGCTGCTGGCTGCAATAGTGCACCAGCCCGAACTCGCAGATGTACAGATACCGTCCGCCAGCCCGGCATCGCCAGTCATTCGTCTTGCCGTTGGCGATGGCTTCCTGAAAGTGATTGAACCGCGAGTAGCTGCGCCGCGTCAGCTTGCGAACCTTGTCCCAAACCGTACGCTCGGCGTCGCCCAGCGGCTTTAACTGCCCGCTGCCGTCGTGAATGATCCCGATGGTCGAGCTGAACCCCAGCGCCAACGCCCGCTCACTCACCGTCAGGGCATCGTTCGGATTTGCAATCCCGCCGCCGACGACCGAGTTGATGTTCACGTGAAAGTCGGCATGCTGGGCCAGCATCTGGAGCTTCTTGTCCAGCACCTTCAGGCTCTTCTTCGACACCGCATCCGGCATCACGTTGTCGATGGAGATCTGCATATGATCGAGCCCGGCTTTGTTCAGCCGCTCAATCCTGTCCGGCATCAGCAGATAGCCGTTGGTGATCATCCCGGCAATCGCGCCCGTCTTCCGGATGCGCGCAATAATCTGGTCCAGCTCCGGGTGCAGCAGGGGCTCACCGCCCGAGATCGTAATCACCGACGTCCCCAGCCGCCCCAGGTCATCGATGCGTCGCAGCATCTCGTCCAGCGGCACGGGCTCCGAGACATCGTCGAACTCATTGCAGTACGTACATGCCAGATTGCACCGCCGCATCGGCACAATGTGCGCCATGTAGGGGTGCCCAGTCGCCATCAGCGCCGAGCCGATCGAACCCAGTTCACGCACTTTACGCGTAACTGCCTTCCAGCGCCGTTTCGCGGACATCGGTCGGCTGGCGGATGAAGTCTCTAAAACCATATCGTTACCTTTATTGAACCACACCCCGACCACCCATAGCCAACTTCAGCAACAGCGAAAGTCTGGCTCTTTTCCATGGTTCGGCTATTATGTCCGAATGGCGAACTCGATGAAGCAGAATATCTTACGGTTTGTTGGGCGGCAGGAATGGCTCCGTGGCCGCGATAGAGTTTTACGCACTTTTTCCCACCCCGACCGTCAGAAATCCCACGCCTTCGAGACCGACTTCTTTGGCCAGCCGTACACCGGCAATATGGCTAACTTCATCGACTGGAGTGTGTTCTACTACGGCGCATTCGCCCTTCACGAGGTTCGCCTTCTGGCCGCCATCGCCGACGCGCTCCGGGCTAAGGGTAAGCCTGTGAACTTCTTTGACGTGGGAGCCAATATCGGCCACCACACCCTCTTTATGTCTCGCCACGCAGACCGCGTCTTCTCCTTTGAGCCGTTTCATGTCGTGCGCAACGAGATGGCGCGTAAGCTCAATTATGCCAATGCGAGCAACGTCACGATCTTCCCGGTTGCGCTAGGTGACCGGAATGGGACCGGAAGCTTCCACCCTCCGACGGGCGCCAACCAGGGCACAGGGACCCTCGGCGACAATCTTCCTGGCAACGCCTCCGCCGAGACCATCCCCGTCCAGGTCGCCCGTGGCGACGACTTCTTTGCTGCCAACCAGCTTCCGCCGATCTCCCTGCTCAAGATGGATGTCGAGGGCTTTGAAGCCAAAGTTCTGGAAGGGTTGCGCGAGACGATTTGGCGCGATCGGCCGCCGATCTTCATGGAGATCCAGCATGAACATCTGTCCGGCTCGGAATCACACAAGGGCGCCACGGTGAAGGAGCTTCTCTATCCGGATCACCTCATCTTTGAGGTTGGTTCCTCGCGAGATCAGTACACCCTGAAGCCGTTTTTACAGGGAAACACGGAGGAAGCGCTGGTGCTTCCCATTGAACTTGCTGGTCTTGTCAGGGATTCAGGCGCTTACTAATTCATCCGCAGCCGACCCTCGGTATCCGCAGCTCGTTTCGCCGCATCAGCCGCGGCATCCACCTGTTTGCGGGCCGTTTCGAGGTTCTGCCGCAGTTGAGGATCAGCAGCAAACACCTCCAGTCGCGCCATCATGTGCGCCATCTCAGGCGAATAGCTGGCAGCTTCCATCCGTCTGCGAGCATCGGCAGCCATGGAATCGAACAAAGGCTGGAGCTGCGCCAAGATCTCCCGCGTCTGCTCCGCCTGGTCCCCGCCGCCGAAGAACTCCTCCAACTCCACACCCCGCTCCACGCTCGATCGCTTCTTGCCATCCGGCGTCAGCGTCAGGGTTTGCTCCTTCTTGTCGCGCAGCACCACCACCGGAACCGCCTTGCCCCGATTCTCGTGGATCGCCTTCGTCCAATCGCTTCCGTTTACCACCGAGATCGAGTTCACCTTCACCACGACATCGCCCGCGCGCAACCCCGCATCAGCGGCTGGACTGTTGGAATCCACGCTGCGCACCAGCAACCCCGCGCTGCCCTGCGCTCCAAAGAACTCTGCGAGTTGCGGTCCCATCACCTCGAGCTTGGCGCCAGTAAACGATGAGCTGACAATCATCGCCGACCCCAGCAGGTTATGCATCCCTTTGGTCGCCCGCCCAGCCGTTCCAGGGCTCAAGAAACCAGTTCCGCCATACGACTTGGTGCTGTCGGCCGGAGGATCCGGCTCCGGAACCTTGTAGCGCTGTTCCCAGGCATCGCGTTCCACGGTTTCGCGATTCGCCAGTTGCACCGAGATCGTCTGCTGCTGTCCATCGTGGCTCAGCAGAAGGCTTACTGTCCGGCCCGGAGGCGACTCACGCAGCATCCGCCGCAACTGGTCAACGCCCTCAATCAGCTGGCCGTTCATCTCCAGAATCACATCATGAATCCGCAGCCCCGCCTTGCACGCCGGACCGTCGTGGTCTACATTCACGATCTCGACCCCGCGCGCTTCCTTCAGCTTGAGCGGCGCCACCTGATCCTCGTTCACCTCGCGAAGATCGACCCCCAGATACCCCTGCGGCCCATGGCTCGGCATCGCGCCGCTCGTGTGGCTATAACCCGGATCAACAAACGCCATCGCGCCACGCGAGAGCCCCAATACCGCCGTCAGAGCCAACACGCCAAACGCAACGCTGTGTCTCATTTTCCTGCCCTCATCCTGCGCTACTGAAGATCGCCCATGCCCTGCAGCACATTGTACGAAGCCGTCCGGATATACGCGTTCTCATCGCGCGTCGAAGCCGTCCGCAGTACCTGCCGCACCGTGGAGTCCGACCGCACCGGTGCCAGCGTCGCAATCGCCTGTTTCCGCACCTCGGCGTTAGGGTCCCGCGACAGCGACTCGGCGATCGCATCCCGCACTCGCGGATCCTGTCCGACGTAGCGCTGCAAACCTTCCAGAGCCGTCAGCCGGACACCAGGATCTTCGTCCCACAGCATCGTCACCATCAACTGGTTGCGGATACTCTTCGGATCGCCTCCGCCTACGCACTCATGCCCCACCTTGCACTCGTTGGCCAACAGCGAAACCGCATTCACCCGCACATCATCTGCCGTCGGCGTACTTATTCCCTTCAGCAGCAATTCACGAACCCGCGGTTCATCCAGCGATCCCTCAATCGTCTCCGGAATCACACGGTTGTAGTTGACCTGCACCATCTCCGAGTTCGGAATCTGCACAATTCCCGTCACATTCGCAACCGTGCCCTGGGTCGGATGGCTCACCGTAATGACCTTCGGCTTTGCGAGTTCGGCTTGATACGCCTCGTATTTGTTGACAAGGGTTCCAGAAATAAAGCCCACGCCGATCAGCAGGGTCGCCAGCGCTGGCGCGCTCTGCACATGACCTACCCATGTAAAGAAATTCGTCCGTAGCCGCTGAAAGAATCCACCTGGCGGAATCAGGTCCAGCGCGTCATCGAGCCGCATCCGAGCCTGCGCCAGCATATTCGGATCGGGCTCCATCACCGGGAGTAGCGCCAGGCGTTCTTCCACCGCCTGCATCGCGATCAACTCATTGCGGCAATCCTCACAGATCGCCAGATGTTGCTCCAGAGCTCCCGCCAACTCATCCGGCAATTCACCGTAGTGCGCCAGAATGATGTTCTCTTGTGCCATTTCACACTTCATTGCTTGATACCTCAACCAGCCTCAAAAAATACTTCCGCCTGCTCGAGCCTCTAGTGGACTCTTCGCTTCGGCCATTTCCCATCCGCTACTTCTGCTACGCCTTCAACTCCGCCAGATTGGTCCGCAACTTCCGCGTTGCCCGAAACAGCGTATTCTTCGCGGTCTCTTCTGTTGTGTTCAACATCTCTCCAATCGTTCGCAGCTTCAAACCCTGGTAGTGCTTCAGCTCAAATACAGTCCGTTCCCGGGGCGTCAGTTTCGCCAACGCGTCCTGAATCTTAGCGCCCATCAACTTCCGATCCAGCTCCCGCGCGGGATTCGCCATCGCGCGGTCATCGGTGATGTTGGCCATCAAATCCATCTCATCGCCGCTGGCATCCAGCACGGTCGCCGGATCTTCCCGCCGGCTCTTGCGCCGCCTTAGCTGGTCGAGGCAGAGATTCGTAACAATCCTGTACAGCCACGTATAGAAGCTGCACTCAAACCTGAAGTTCCCCAGGTGCCGGTACGCCTTGATAAAGGCTTCCTGGTGAACATCCTGAGCGTCCTGCTCATTTCCGAGCATGTGCAGCGCCAGCCGCAGCACGCTCTGGTCGTAACGCCTCACCAGCGTGTCGAAGGCGGCACGCTGCCCCTTCTGGGCCTCGCGGATCAGCTCATCGTCCTCGATCCGCTGTTGTGCTCGAGCCTCAAGCTGCGCCTGTGTCAGCTTGCTGTTCCTTGTGGCGGGTTGGGTAGCGACCTTTGCCATTGGCAAAGATTCTACCGCCAATCCAAACGGACTGGTGCGCCGTCCACGGAAACCCACTGCTATAGACGAAGTTAGCTCCCCGGCAGGGTTCATCCCAATCGCTTCAGCATTCATGTTCTGACTCCGGAAGTCAGGAAATCGATTCCACTCCAATAGACCCCTCCCTCCGCGAAAAGGTAAGCAAACTGTCGTGCTTTTGTCGTGGCCCTTGTCTTCGTGCGCTGCTCCTGCCCCTAACCCCTGTCTTCCGATAAACTCAGCCAATGCCCCACCGTCCTACCACTCCCAATCTCTTCGCCGAAGCCCCCATAGCCTCCCGACCCCAAACCAAAGATTCCGCCAGAGATTCCAAAGACTGGATCAGCGCCCACTGCGACGGAGGAGCCCGCGGCAATCCCGGCCCCGCCGGCTTCGGAGCCCTTATCCAGGATGCCAACGGCATGGTCATCGCCGAGCTCAGCGAGTTCCTCGGCATCCGCACCAACAACTACGCCGAATACTCCGGGCTCCTCGCCAGTCTCCAGTACGCTCTCGATCACCACCACCCCCGCCTTCGCGTCGTCAGCGACTCCGAGCTGATGGTCAAGCAGATTCAGGGCAAGTACAAGGTCAACTCGCCCGACCTCCGGCCTCTGTGGCAGGAGGCCAGGAACCGCATCGCTAAGCTCGAAGGGTTCGAGATCAGCCACGCGCTCCGCCACAAGAACAAGGACGCCGACCGTCTCGCCAACGAAGCCATGGATCGCGGGATGAAACGCCCTCATGCGTCCGGCCAGCCTGCCCCCGCACCCCTCAAAGCCACCCCCTACCCCACTCAATCCGAGGCTCCACCCAATCCTTACGCGAAAGCCGACACCATGCTCCGTGGCTTCACCAAGGACGGCGTCGTCCACATCCTCGGCAACGCAACGCTGCCCGACGGCGTCTTCGTAAAAATCATCCGCGAGTGAAGCTACTGGCTTGAGACGGCGCTGGAGTCGTTTGAGTATTCGATGGTGTAGTCGATCTGGGCTGTCTTTTCCAACATCTTCGAGACCGAACAGTATTTATTCTTCGACAGCGAGACTGCGGTTTCGGCGGCCTTCTTTGAGACAGCACCACCAATCAGGTAGGTCAGCGTGATCTTTGTAAAGACACGTGGCGGTGCAGCGGCCTGTTCAGCGGTTGCCGATACAGTGAGGCTGGTGAGAGGTTCGCGCTTCTTTTGCAGGATCGAGACGACGTCGACGGAGCTGCAACTGCAAAGGGCCATCAGTACCGCCTCCATGGGTGAAGGGCCGCCGTGGTGCGCGGCTCCGCCATCGAAAGTGACGTTATGACCACTTTCGGAGCGGCCCTCAAATTCCATCTCCCTGGTCCAAACAGTTTTGGCAATCATAAGTCGCTCCCCCCTGATTCATTGGCCAGTCGATAGAGTTGGAAGACCCTACCCGACGGCGTCTTCGTAAAAAATCATCCACAAGTAAGAATATTCACTCGCGTGCATCTGTAACCGAACGTTCATCCATCGATTCACCGCACGATGAAATGTTCGTAAATCGTTTTGTCTTCGCAGCTTCTTCAAACTCTCTAAAACCCGCGCCACGCTTGGCGAATTGCATCGTGCTGCAAACCTTTGCGGGGGAAAATGGAAGGCCTCTTCCGTTGACTTGTAGCTCGCTTACGGACAACCTCGCATACAGCCGTCACATATTCCGCATTTGTTCGAAAGGGCTGTCCCTGTATGCGCGTACTCGTCAAAGCTCTGTCCCTTCTCGCCATTGCCGCCTCCGCCACGCTCGCAGCAAGGGCCGACTCCTTCACGCTCACCGGCGAAGGCAACACCTTTACGTTCTCCCTGGCTGCAAGCCCTATCGTTACGCCGATCTCCTTCGGCTTTATCATCCAGGGCATCACCGTTACCGAGAACGGCGTCAGCACGACCAATTCGACGTTGACCTTCTACGACAGCGACTTCGGTGGTGGACTTGAGGTCCAGCCCAATCCCTCCACGCTTGTCTTCGACAGTGATCAACTTTTCACAGGAACTAACGATGCCCCGACGTTCCTGCTTGGAAAGTTCAAACTTACCGACGACATCGACGGCGCCAAGTACAAGCTCGTCATCGCGGCAGACGCACCGTCTGACCCATCTCCCATACCCGAGCCGTCCGGCCTGGCCCTGCTGGCCACTGGAGCACTTGCCGGAGCGGAGACACTTCGTCGCAGATTCCGTTCTCTTTGATCCCTGTCTTCCTCCGTGTCGCACTCCAATTTTGCGGCGTGGAGGAAGCCATCTCTACACAGGATTCTGATAAAGCCCGATTACATTCCCGGCAGGATCGCGAAACCGGGCCGTGATCTCCGGAGCATCAGCTCCGATTGGCTGGACGATCTCGCCCCCGTTGGCCACGACAGCATCGACGGTCGCTGCCACGCTATCGACCATCACATACACCATCAGTCCCGGCTGTGAAGCGGGCGGTCGCCCCAGCACAAACGCGCCGCTCACCTCGCCGACGCTATCGTCAAAGGCCGTCGCACCATCCCCACGTCGCCGGATCTTCCATCCAAAGACACCAGAGTAGAAATCAGCTGAGCGCCCAATATCGATCGCAGGTATCTCGATATAGCAGATCTTTCCATTGCCAAGCGTAGGCGGCATATCTACCTCCTTTCAACATCGCGATTCTAGCCGAACGCAAGCGAATTCCGCCTCGATCCTGCCCCCTCTCAAGCCTGAGGACGCGCAGATCACCGCGCCACCCGCGACCATCTACCTCGACGTATCGCTCCCGGACGACGAGCCCACCGTCCACATGACTCTCTCCACCATCGGCAAGCCCGAGAACCGCCTGCCCGAAGCCATGTGGCTTACCTTCGCGCCGGACGCGCCGCAAGCCTCCGGCTGGCTCCTCGAAAAGTCCCGCCAGCCCATCCGCATCGCCGACGTCGTTCGTGGCGGCAACCGCAACATGCACTCCATCGCAGAAAACATCCGCTACGCCGACCCCTCGGGCACCTTTGACCTCAGCACCCTCGACGCCCCTGTCGTAGCCCTCGGCCAGCGCTCTCCGCTCAACTTTTCTCTCGACCTGCCCGTTCTCACCTCGGGCGTCCACATCAACCTCTTCAACAACGCCTGGGGCACCAACTACCCCCAGTGGTGCGGGGGCAGCTGGCTCTACCGCTTTACCCTCCGCGCGTAGGGTCAGTTCTTGGGATTAAGCATGGGACTCAAACCGCGGTGCCAAACAAAGTCGCCTCAGCCTGCCGCCGCCGCGTCAACCCAGAGATGACGACCCCGCGGATATGGTCCCAGCGCAGAAACTGCGTCGCCGCGTCCGCAAAGTCGCCCGTATTCACATAGCGCAGCAGCGTCGACTGCGACAGACTCGCGCACCCCAGGTTGAACACAAAGTCCACCAACGCATCGAACTGGTTCTGGTTGATGTTCGCCGTGACCAGCCGGTTCACGCAAGCCACCGACCCGGCGACATCGCTCTCCAGAAACGCATCCGCCTGATCCTGCGTGATCGTTAAGCCGGCATGCACTCCCGGCCCGGTATGCCCATATCCGATCGTCCACACCCCGCCCTGATCCGCATAGGCAGTCAAAACGCACCCCTCAAAGTTCTTGGTGAGCGCCAAACCAGCATCGCCATAAGCAAAATTCGCCATCTGCTTTCTCCTTTGTTTTTCTCAGAATAGAGACGGGAGAGCCCACCCCACTAACAGCTGTTTACTCGTCAGCTAGATATAACACTCCCTCATAACCTTTTAGCAAGCCTTTGTATTCCTCGAATTTGATTCGTTTTTTGCTGAGTGAGTCACTGTTCCTTGGGCGCTTGGCTGCTGCGCCGACAGGATTCGGTTAGCATCTGGAGTCGGCAGCGTTATGCGCCGTGGCGAGGACCGTAAGGGCGGCTTGTACGCGCTGCCATGCCGCGGCTTGCTCGGGCGTCTGGTGGTCGAAGTACCGTGACACCTGGGCGCGACGCGAAGAGGTCTCGGCGGAAGCCGCAGCGACGTTTTGTGCGAGGAAGGCCTGATGCTTTTGCGCATCTTCGATCCACTGCGTCCCCTTCCTGTCATAGACCTGTTCAAGGTCGGAGCTTCGGGCGGTGGTGAGCGGCAGCAGCCACGCTGAGGGCGGAAGGCTGGGGTAAAGCGTCTTGCCAAAGCTGGCAAAGGCATCGCGGTAGGCCAGCCAGACACGTTGTTCTGTGCGAAGCATGTCAGGAGTGACACCGGAGTGGGGTACTGACGCCGCCTGTGTAGCGGCCGCAATCAGATCGCGATAGACCCTATTAAGCGCGGCATCGGCTGTATTGAAATCTGCGGAATTGGGCGTGGGCGGTGCGGCCTTCAAGAAGGCGGCGACCTGGTTATCGAAGGCTGCATGCTCTTCATTGTCGGAGAGTTCGTGAGAACCGGGTATATCGCAACGGCTATACGGCGGGCAGAAGAGGCTGACGCCTGTAACCTGTTTCGCGATGAAGGCGTCGAAGGCCGCAGTGAGATGTCCGTAGGCTGCATGTTGAGTGGGCGTGAGCTTGCGCAGAGCAGGTTGGAGAGCTGCTGCAGCGTCGCTGGCGTCTTTTTCCGCCTCGTCGATGTCCTGCTCTATGCCGCCTCCGTGCATTGCAGCGTGTTGAGCCTCCCATTCGTCCCCCTCCTTCTGATCGCAGTAACGGGTTGGAGGTGTGTCGGGGGGAGGAACTGAATTCGTGTTGGATGGGTAGTCCGACCCTGTCGTTACGCAAAGGGCGAAGTGTGGTGAAGCCGGGGTAATCTTCCCCAGGCGCTGGAGGGTGGCGAGAATGTTCTGCGTGACGCTGGAGTCGTGTTCGACCTCGTTTGTGTCCATGGCTTCGCAGAAAAAGCGCCTTGCGAGTGCGGGGTTTTGCGCGACCCCTTCTGCATTGGCATAGAGCTGGGAAAGAACAACGAGGCCCCCGGCAGGATCAAATCCGTCGTTGGCGGAGCCGGCGACCCGCGGAGCAGACGGGCTATCCGGCAGGCGGGCGAGCAGTGCCAGGCGCTCCTGGATAGCGCAGGCACGAGCGTCCTTGTAGTTTTTCTTGTCGTAGAGGGAGTAGGAGTCGCACTCCGGGTAGATCCTGGGCACAGGCAAATCCGCCATATCGGCCGGCAGCGGTGTAGCGGCCGTCTGTGTGCAGGCAGACTGAACTGCCGAGTCGGCGGTAGAGAGCTGGGCGTGCGCGGCGGCAGAGACAACAAGGAGGACAAAAAGAGCCTTCATGCTGGTGTTTTCTCGTTGAAGAGATCTGAGTTTAGAGCGCAGTATATATTTCTGCGGGCGTTCACCTGGCAGAAGTTCTAAAGCCTCCGAAAAGAGCGTGTCTACTTCGCCAACTCGGCCTTCACCAGCTCGCTGACCAGCTTGCCATCAGCCCGCAACCCGCCAGCCTGAATCCGTTGCTGTACGGCCTTCATCACCGAGCCCATCTCCTTCGGCCCCGGCTTCGTGCCGCCCTCGGCAATCTGAGCGATCGCGGCCTGCACTACCGCCCGAATCTCATCCTCACCCGCAGCCTGCGGTAGATAAGCCTCGATGATCCCGATCTCGACGCGCTCCTTCTCGGCCAGCTCCGGCCGGTTGCCCTTGGTAAACGACTCCACCGACTCCTTGCGCTGCTTGATCAGCGTCGTCAGTATCTGCGACTCCTCGGCATCGCTCAGCTTCTCGCGCTTGTCGATCTCCTTGTTCTTCAGCGCGCTCTTCACCATCCGCAGCGTCGTCAACCTGTGCTCATCCCGAGCCTTCATCGCCGTAACAATATCGCCCTGTATCTTCTCGCCAATCGTCATAACCTTCTCGCCCTCATAAAACATCAACATTCGATTATAAGTTCCGTCTCCACGCTGGCCTGCTAACTGGCCGAGTGGCTGACTCGCTACAATAACCTCATGATCCGGAAAACTCGCCTCTTCACTCCTGGCCCGACGCCCCTGCTCCCCGCCGCCCAGTTCGCCATGGCAGCCGCTGACATTCACCACCGCACGCCCGAGTTCCGCGCCCTCTACACCCGCGTTCTCGCTCAGCTCAAGGAGTTCGTCGGTACCAAGAACGACGTCATCATCCTCTCGAGCGGCGGCACCGGAGCCATGGAGGCTTCGGTCTCGAATCTTACTTCGCCTGGCGACCGCGTCCTCGTCCTCAGCGCCGGCAAGTTCGGCGAGCGCTGGAGCGGCCTCACCAAGGCCTTCGGCTGCCACGTCGACGTCGTCGAAGCTCCCTACGGCAGCACCTTCACGCTCGATCAGGTCAGTGCCGCCCTCAAGCTCGAGACCCGCGCCGTCTTCGTTCAGGCCACCGAATCCTCTACCGGCGTTCGCCACGACATCAAGGGTATTGCCAACCTCCTCAAGGAGAACGGCAGCGAAGCCCTGCTCATCGTCGACGCCATCACCGGCCTCGGTACCACGCACCTCGACATGGACGGCTGGGGTATCGACGTCCTCATCGGCGGCTCGCAAAAGGCCGTCATGATTCCTCCCGGCCTCGCCTATCTCGCCGTCTCGCAGCGCGCATGGGACCGCATGGAGGCCACCTACAATCCGCGCTACTACTTCGATCTCCGCAAGGAGCGCAAGAACGCTGCCAAGGGTGAATCCGCCTACACCCCGTCGGTGGCCCTCATCGCCGCTCTCGGAGCGTCCCTCGACTACATCGCCAGGCAAGCTGCAACCCCCGAAAACCCCGAAGGCAACCTCGCCGAAGGCCGCAAGAAGCTCGTCGACAACGCCGAGACCTGCGCCGCTATGACCCGCGCCGCAGCCGAAGCCATGGGCCTCAAGCTCTTCGCGCCCAAGGGCTACGAAGCAGCCGCAGCCACAGCGATCCTGCCCCCTGAGGGTACGGACTCCGGTGTCATCGTCAAGGGCCTCAAGTCGAAGTTCGCTGCCATCGTCACCGACGGCCAGGGCGAGATGAAGGGCCACCTCTTCCGCATTGCCCACCTCGGCTTCTTCGACTACATGGACACCATCGCCATCATCGGCGCACTAGAGCAGGTTGCTGCAGCCGCCAAGCTGCCACTGCCGGGCTTTGAGTTCGGCAAGGGGCTGATCGCGGCTCAAAACGTCTTCGCAGAACGCACCAAATAGCCCTAAATCACCAAAGGCGACGCTGATAACACCAGCGTCGCCATTTTTATTGGATCGGATAAAACGCAAGGTCGATGTGATCTGTTAGCAAAGCCAACCATGGCTTCCCTTCGTGCGTTGTCAGATGACCGACGGCGCTCTTTGACGGATTTACAGAGACGCGCAGAAGCGCTGCCCCGGTTGTGACGTCCACAACAAAATAAGCTCTTGAATCCATCTTCAAAGAGTCGTACCAGGCCTGGTGACTGTTACTGCAGTCAAAAAGGGCCAGCTTATCTTCCGCGCTTTCTTCGACAAGGGAACATCCACGCCATGCCGCTGGGCTGCCGGAAAACTCCTGCGGTTGAAACTTGAGACCTCTGACCGCGCTACTCACGGGTTGAAATTTCTGAATGCCTTCCGGTTCCGATGCGTTGGTCTTGTCCATCATTTCTGCACAGCCAGGCGACATGTCCGAATTGGACGTTGTTCGACTCCATCCACCATGCCCATCCTGTTTCATCTCGCCGTAATGCAGCAGATAGTTGCACTCGATCGATGCATGCATGGATGGCACCTCAAGTTGAGCGACTGACTGCCGCGAGAACGTATTATCGCTCGCAGCCTTCTCATTTGCTCCGTATTCCGCGAGAATCGAATGCTCTTCAAACGTCCGCCAAAACCCACCAGCCAGAAGTTGGTCCGCAGTGTGGAGGGTTGAAACAACGGAGTAGCTTTGCAAATCGATTACGTTGATGACCGCTTGGCTGTTTCTCCGAAAGCCGGGGGCCATACCAGGCGCAGCTCTCTCGACGCGAGTTATTGCGAACCGTCCATCATTTGTTAGTACGAAGGTTGATTGACGGTAGAACGCACTCTCGATCTCCTCGCGAGTTGGTCCATTTAACCGCAACTTTTCCTTTTTAGGAGAAGGCGTATCCCAATCGGTGACACGAATCAGATCCCAATCACCCGCCTTATTGACAATAAAGAACAGCAGAGACTGGTCTCGAGCGACTGCAAAGTAAGTACCTATATCGGGATGCTTTTGCGCAATTGTCAGTTTGTATGCGGGCGAAGGATTTGCCGCTTTTTCTTGAGCGCCAAGTGCAAGTGGAAGCAACGCAAGCGACAGTGGAAGAATACAACTCAGCATGCGCAAAATCATACGTTAGCCGTCGGTCGATTCTGGGCCGGCTATCGGCTGCCATTTCTCGCAGATCCTCTGAGCCGATGCTCTGTTACGCTGGAGCACACTGTCCATGAAACGCTCGACCCAAGTAGCCGCCCCACTTCTAGCCGCAGCAGCCCTGGCTATCACCACCGGCTGTCAAAAGCCCCAGATGCAGCGCTGCGTCGACGAAAACAACAAAGTCGTCGACGACAGCTTCTGTGCCAACCAACCTCAGCAGCCCAACCAGCAGCAACCACCCAGGACTGGCGGAGGCATCCTTCCCTTCATCCCCCTCTACCACTACTACTACGGCGGCTGGGGAGGCTACGGGCTAGGCAGCGTAGTCGGCGGTGGCAGCAACACTCCCGACCCATCCACCACGTACGCCACTCGCTCCGGCGTCACCACCCGCGGAGGTTTCGGCAGCTCCTTCCACAGTGGCGAAGGCGAAGGCGGCGGACACGGCAGCGGAGCAGGAGAATAATGCAGCGCATCCACCTCACCCCTCGCGCAAACTGGCAGCAAAAAGTAGAAACCGCCGGCCTGACCTTCCACTCACCCGAAGGCATGGACCGCCCCTACTGGGAGGAATCCGCCGCCTACCAATTCACCGCCGCCGAGATCGACACCCTCGAAGCCGCCGGCAACACCCTCCAGGAGATGTGCCTCGCCGCCGCCCAGCACATCATCGACGAGAAGCGCTACGCCGAACTCGACATCCCCGAGATCGCCATCCCTGCTATCGAGTGGGCCTGGAACAACGAGCCCCCCGCCCTCTACGGCCGCTTCGACCTGAGCTGGGCCGGCGCCCACAGCGGCCACGCCCCAAAGCTCCTCGAGTACAACGCCGACACCCCCACCTCACTCCTCGAAGCCGCCGTCATCCAGTGGAGCTGGCTCGAAGAACTCAGCACCTCGCTCGCCTCCAAACCAGACCAGTTCAACTCCATCCACGAAAAACTCATCGCCAAGTGGCGCGACATCGACCCCTACCTCTCTAAGCCCATCTACTTCGCCGGCCTCGACAACCCCGAAGACCAGCTCACCCTCGTTTACCTCCGCGACACCGCCCAGCAGGCCGGCCTCAAAACCCTCCAGATGTTCATGGAAGAGATCGGCTGGAACGACGAGCAGCAAGCCTTCCTCGACCCCAACGAAGACCACATGTTCTCCATCTTCAAGCTCTACCCCTGGGAGGCCATGCTCCAGGAAGAGTTTGCCCCCCACGCCATCGACACCTACCAATCCACCCGCTGGATTGAGCCCATCTGGAAGCTGCTCCTCTCCAACAAAGGCATCCTCCCCATCCTCTGGCAGCTCTACCCCAACCACGAGTTACTCCTCGAAGCTCATTTCGACACGACCCCGACTACGCTGCGCGACTATGTCCGCAAGCCCCTCTACTCCCGCGAGGGTGCCAACATCACCATGGTCCGGAACAACGCCACCATCGCCGCGACCGACGGACCCTACCGAGGCCACCAGATTATCCAGGCCCTGGCTCCCGAAGTCATATTCGAGAACCGTCACCCGGTCCTCGGCCTCTGGATGATCGATCAGGACTGCTGCGGCATGGGTATCCGCGAATCTGCCGGCCCCATCACCGACAACCTGAGTTCTTTCGTCCCGCACTTTTTCGCCTGACCCAGAAGCTACAGCATGCCTCTTCGCAAATATCTCATCGCGATCCTCCTCGCAACCACACCCATCTTTGCCGCGCCAACCCATCCCTGCACCGTCCTAACAAAGCTCCCCCACTCCACCGAAAACTACACCGAAGGCTTCTTCTACCTCAACGGTCGCTTCTACGAGGGCACCGGCCGCGAAGGCCACTCTGCCATCCTTGTCACCGACCCTGTGACCGGCAAGGTCATCCAGCGACACGAGATTCCTCCGCAGTACTTCGGCGAAGGCATCGTCGACTTCGGCCCCAACCTCATCGAGTGGACCTGGCAGACCCACATCGGCTTCGTCTTCGACCGCGCCACCTTCCGCACCCTCGCCACCTTCCACTACGACGGCGGAGGCTGGGGCATCACCCGCACCGTCACCGAACTCGTCACCAGCGACGGCACCTCCACCCTTCGCTTCCGCAATCCCGCCACGTTCGCCGAAACCCGCCACATCGTCGTCCACGACGGCCCCACCCTCATCGACCAGCTCAACGAGCTCGAATACATCAATGGCGTCATCTACGCCAACATCTGGCACTCCGACCGCATCGCCCGCATCGATCCCCGCGACGGCCACGTCATCGACTGGATCGACTGCACCGGCCTTCTGCCCGATGACCAAAAGATCGACGCTGAGTCTGTCCTCAACGGCATTGCGTATGATGCCCAGCGCCACCGTCTTTTCGTCACCGGCAAACAATGGCCCACGATCTTCGAGATCAAAATCCCGCCGATATCGAAATAGTTGGGTGCTCCCAAATCATTGTGAAGTAAATCCCACAAAAGTCGCATCACAGCTCTCCTGCTGCCTGCTAAAGTTCTAAGGTTCCACTCAAATCTCGTCGGAGATCCGAATGAAATTTAACCGCAGTACGCTTCTGGGCCTCGCATCACTCGTCCTCTGTGGAGCATCCGTCGCGCACGCCGCTGTCGGACAGCTCTCCTGTACCTCGAACACCTCCACGGTCACCGCCAACCTCAGCTTCTATGATCTCGGTCTTTCGAATGGATTGAACATCGGCTCGCAAAGCTCTGGCGCCGGTGCCGGGAAGGTCACCTTCAACCCGCTCGAAATCCATACCGCGGTCATCAATTTCTCACAGTTCTTTCAGGCCGCGTCCAACGGTGGCACATTCACCTCCTGCACCCTCACCACCAAAACAAACGGCGACACAGTCGAGTACAAATTCTCACTCGTCTCCATCGCCTCACTCGACGCCGTCGCTCGCAGCCCGCGCACCACAGGAGACAAGCCGGCCTCCTATCTGGACGTCAAACTGAACTTTGGCGCGGTCGAAGTCAAAACCGCTAACGGCACCGACGATGGCGGCACTGAAGGCGGCTGGAACCGCGTAACAAACGTGTCCGACTAACTCGCCACAAATCCAAAGAGAATCCTCAGCCCAGGCTGGGGATTTTTTGTTTTACCAAGATCGGACGCCCATCCTGAGCAAGCTCGCCCATTCGCTACAATGATCTGGAACCATTTACGAGTGCTACTCCCTGCGCGGACAACTCTCATGGTTCGAAGACTTTGCGCGGAAATCCCACCGGATAAGCCCCTAAGTCCAAACCTAAGTCTCCTCTTTTGAAGACTTTGCACAATTTAGCTAGGGGTGGGGGTATACCTCCACCAGCAAACTCAGTTCTTGGAAGGTTTCTGCCAATGAAGATCGTCCTCGCCGAAAAAGTCTCGCCCGCCACCCTAGCCGTCTTCCAGCAAGAACCCGGCTGGAACGTAGTCACTCCTGACCAGATCAAAAACGGTCTCGCCGCTGAACTCGCCGATGCCGACGCCCTCGTCGTCCGCTCCGCCGTCCAGGCCGACGCCAAGCTGCTCGAGTCCGCCCCCAAGCTCCGCGTCATCGGCCGCGCCGGAGTGGGCGTAGACAACATCGACACCGACGCCGCCACCCACCGCGGCATTGTCGTCATGAACACCCCCGGCGCCAACGCCGTAGCCGTAGCCGAACTCACCCTAGGCCTCATGATCTCGCTGGCCCGCGCCATCCCCCGCGCCAACGCCACCATGCATCAGGCCAAGTGGGAGAAAAAATCCCTCCAGGGGCAGGAGCTCCGCGGCAAAACGCTCGGCATCGTAGGCCTCGGGCGAATCGGCCTTGAAGTCGCCCGCCGCGCCCGCAGCTTCGGCATGGAGCTCATCGGCTACGACCCCTTCATCGCCCCAGTTATCGCCCGCGAGAACGACGTCACTCTCGTCTCCATCGACGACATCTTCAAGCAGTCGGACTACCTCACCCTTCACGTCGGCCTCACCACCCAGACCGAGGGCATGATCAACCCAACGTCCATCGCCATCATGAAGAAGGGCATCCGCATCATCAACTGCGCCCGTGGCGAGCTGATCGTCGAATCCGCGCTCGCCGAAGCCCTCAAGTCCGGCAAGGTCGCGGGCGCCGCCCTCGACGTCTTCCACCAGGAGCCGCTCAAGGAGTCGCCCTTCTTTGACCTCGACAACGTCATCCTCTCCCCGCACATCGCCGGAGCCACCGACGAAGCTCAGGAGGCCATCGGCATCCAGCTAGCCATGCAGGTCCGCGACTACCTCAAGCTCGGCGTAGTCCAGAACGCTGTCAATCTGCCGTCGCTCTCTCACGAAGAGTACCTCGAGGTCGCTCCCTACATTGAGATGGCTGAGCGCCTCGGTCACTTCCTCTCCCACGCCACCCCCGGCAACCTCGAAAACATTCAAATCACCTACACTGGTCGCATCGCTACCGGCAAAACCGATCTCATCCGCAACGCCGCCATCGCCGGCATCTTCTCCGGCTCCGAAGGCAACGGCGAGGCGAAGAGCACCGCAAACCGTATCAACGCCGCTGCTATCGCGGCTGAGCGAGGCATCCGCATCCAGGAAGACAAGAAGGAGTTCACCACAGGAGGTGCAGGCTCTGTCCTCAAGCTCGTCCTCCACTCTTCCGACGGCGACACAAGCGCATCAGCCACGGTTCTTCACGGGACCTCGCCGCGCCTGCTCACCTACGACGGCATCGACATCGAGGCGCCACTGACCGGAACTCTGGTCGCCATCCGCAACCACGACGTCCCCGGTGTAGTAGGCCGCATTGGCACCATACTCGGCGAGCACGCCGTCAACATCGCCAACTTCGCTCTCGGCCGCTCCACCCGATCGCAGCGAGTCCCGCAAGGTCAGGCGTTGGCCGTCGTGCAAATCGACGTTCCCAACGCCGCACCTGCCAACGCCGCTGTCGAAGCTCTCCGCAAAGTCGAAGCCATCGCCAGCGTCCGCCTCATCGAACTCGGCAAACTCTAGCAACGAGGGCTCTGAGCCCGCACTCAGAGTCCTCCGCCTTACAGAAAATCCGCCAACTTCGATAAGCTATAAGCAAGGAAACACCGCAAAATGCCGCTTTACGAATACGAATGCACCGAGTGCCACGAGCGCACGGAAAAGATCCAGAAATTCTCTGACCCCGAGATCACCATCTGCCCCCACTGCAGCGGCCATCTCGAGCGCGTCCTCTCTGCGCCCGCCGTCAGCTTCAAAGGCGGAGGCTGGTATGCCGACGGCTACGGCAACGCCAAGCCAAAATCCTCCAGCGAGAGCAAAAGCTCCTCATCGGACTCGGGCAAATCGTCCTCCAGCTCCGAAAGCTCTTCGGCTAGCTCCGCTCCAGCCGCGTCTACAACAACATCAACCCCAGCTCCGGCCGCCAGCTCCGACAAGAAATAGCCCTTACCTGCCGCTGAAGTCTTCGCAATTATTTTGGTGGCGGAGGAACCTTCTTTCCTTCTTTACGCGCTTCGGACAATGCGATCGCAATCGCTTGTTTGCGGCTTGTCACTTTCTTTCCGCTACGCCCGCTCGTCAGCTTGCCCTGCTTCATCGCCTTCATCTCGCGCTCGACGTCCTTGCCTACCGACGTGCCGTACTTGCGCGTCGAACTCGCCTTCTTCGCAGTAGTCTTCTTGGCAGGCGCCTTTTTCGCCGCGGTCTTCTTCACGGACTTCTTCTTCGTTGCCTTCTTCGTGGCCATAGCTATTCTCCCTCTTCTCTAAGAGGGCAGCACGAAGACACCGAGTTGCATCGCCACCGTTACGATGCTGTCACCTGTCTCTTCTTCCTCCGCTTGCGTACTACCAGTGCAATGATTACCACCAGCATTGTCAGCACAGTGCCGCTGATCAACTGCGCCGCCAGCTTTCCAACCCAATTTGGAGTTCGTATCAGCGATCCGTTCTCCCAGGCGTTGTGCGTTGCTACCAGATCCGCTGCCAATCCGGGAATCGTAACTGCGTTAAAGTCTGTCGTCGGCAACGATCCAAAGACTCGCTCCGGTTCGGGCATGCCTCCCTCCCTGTCGTTGGGCGTGGCGCGCATCAGCGCATTCACTTCCTCATCGCGAGGGTCATCAAACAGCGACGTATCCGCCGTAATCGGGAACAGCGTCACCTTACCAGTCATCTTCTTCTCGATCGCCGCCACCGCATCCTGGCACACGCCGAGCGGATAGTATCCGCCGAACGGCAACTCCGGTCGCCGAATATGCTGGTGCGCATAGGCAACCGTCATCCGTCCAATCAGCCGTGTTACCTCCACAGCATCCGCCCCGCGATACTCATGAGCATTCCGGCCCAACACCCAGGCCTGGCTCAGGGAGTCCATCGTTCGAAACTCAGCCTTCCCGTCGACCCCGAAAAACCAACTCACATCTGCATTGATCTTCGGACCGCGAACCTGCCATTCATACTCAGCATGGCTTGCTGGAACAAGCAGCGGCCTCACCGTTCCCGGCACAAGCATCTGCATGTTCAGCCAGAATGGCATGATCACTTCCTGCCCGTGGAAATGGAAGTGTCCGAAGTTGGCGAAGTACCGCCCGTCATGCACAACCACGGTGTGTCCTGTATCCATCAGCGCCTGTATCAACGCCTCCGGCGTCGTCGCGTTCTTTCCTCCAATAGTCGCCGTTGCAACAGCTGAGCCTTCCACTCCATTCAGACTCACCCGATTCAGCACATTCACCAGTCGCTGGCTTTCAGGATGCATCGGTGCGCGAACCGGGTCCGCGCCATCCCTCACGGTCACTCCGGCCCCCACGTTGGTCATTACATCTTCGGTCGAGAAAGGCGGCAGCGTGGAAGGCTCATCGAGACTTATCGTTACTTCTTTGTCCAATGGGTACGTCTCTACATCGACCCACTTTTTGGCCTCTTCTAAAGATTTTTTGTTGGCCGCCGGTTCTTCTACAGCCCCGTCGGGGCCGTTACTCCGACCGTTCACCAACCTGTTGGCAATATTTGCCGTCGGATTCAGTGCACGCATGGTCCACCCAGGGAATCGATTCATCCCCTGCCAGTCCCGGCCGATCATCATTCTTTTTAGTCGCCGCACCAACCTCGGCGTCATCAGCGCCGGGCCATTCATAGCGGCTTCATTCAGATGACCCAGCATCGCATCCGTGAATCCCGGCGTTGCCGAAAGCTCCCGCATCATCTGCGAGAACAGGATTGTATTCGGAGGCAGCGGCCCCTCAGGCACTGAGTAGCCTATCTCGGCCCAATTGCAACCGATCACAGTCAGCAAAATTACCGACGAGGCGACGCGCCAAACACTCCCAAGTAACCAAGAGCGCATTTTCATCCGCCCATTAAACCTCAAGCGGACTGTTCTGGAAAGTTCGCAGCCTAACTATCCAGCTTCTTTACCACCAGTTCATTGAGCAGCGCAGGATTAGCCTGACCCTTTGACAGTCGCATCACCTGCCCCACAAAGAAAGCCGCCACCGTCTTCTTTCCGCCGCGATACTGCTCCACTTGCTTCGGATTTCCTGCAATCACTTCATCGATCATCTTCTCGATCGCACCGGCATCCGAGATCTGCTGCGGCTTCTCCCGCTCATACACAACAGGGAAATCCTCGTTCTTCTCGAAGCTGATATCCAGCAGCTGCTTCAGCATCTTGCTTGAAAGCTCGCCCGACTCCGCCAGATCCGCGGCCATCACGACCCCATCCATCGACACCGGAGACTGCTCCAACTCCAATCCCGCCAGCCGCAGACGCATCGTCAACTCGCTCGTCAGCAGCGCAGCCACACGCTTTGGACTCTTCGCCTTCCTGGCTGCCGTCTCAAACTTATCTGCGAACGCCCGCGTAGCCGTCAGCGTGGCCGCATCCTGTGCCGAAATCTCATACTCCGCGATCATGCGCGCTCGCCGCGCCTCCGGAAGCTCAGGCATCTCCTTTAGAATCTCCGCCTGCCACTCAGCTCCCACGACCAGCGGCGGCAAATCCGGCTCCGGAAAATACCGGTAATCATGCGCCTGCTCCTTCGAGCGCATCGAGTACGTCCGGCCCTCTGCGTTATTCCAAAGCCGGCTCTCCTGTACCACTCTGCCGCCTTCTTCAATCACGCCAATCTGCCGTTCAATCTCGTACTCCACCGCCGCGCGAATATATCGGAAGCTGTTGACGTTCTTCACCTCGGCCTTTGTGCCGAACTGCTTCGCGCCTTTCAGCATCACGCTCACATTCGCATCGCAGCGCAGCGAACCCTCTTCCATGTTGCAGTCGCTCACGCCCGTGTACAGCAGAATCTCCTTCAGCTTCGTCAGGTACTCGAACACCTCATCGGCGGTCCGCAGATCGGGCTCGCTCACAATCTCCACCAGCGGCGTCCCGCATCGGTTCAGGTCGATATAGGTCTTCGAAATCGAATCAGCGAACCCATCGTGTACGCTCTTGCCCGCGTCTTCCTCCATGTGGAGACGCGTCACGCCAATTCGCTTCGTAATCGTCGCACCCGCAGCATCGAACGCTGGAACCTCAATCCAACCATGCTCCGCAATCGGCTTATCAAACTGCGATATCTGATACCCCTTCGGGGAATCCGGATAAAAGTAATTCTTCCGCGAAAAGATGCTCGTCTCGCGAATCTCGCAATTGATCGCCTTCGCTGCGAGCACGGCAAACTCCACAGCCTTGCGATTCAGAACCGGCAGCGCTCCCGGCAACCCCAGGCACGTGGGGCAAACATGCGTATTCGGTTCACCGCCATACTGATTGATGCACCCGCAGAAGGCCTTCGACTCCGTCAATAGCTGAACATGGACCTCCAGCCCAATCACAGGCTGGTACTTGGCAAGAATCTCAGGCGAAAGCATAGTAGCGGTAGACATTCACCTAGATTTTAGCAAGCCTTTCTCACGCGCTCCGACCACGGCGAATTGCCGTCGTTTGCGGAGATTAGGTGCGTAGAAAGGTAAGCAATCGCTTATCGACGTCCGCCATCCACCTGCATTTAGAGTTACACGGTCGATTTTTCTCTGCACCCTCACCCACAGCCATCCTGTCGCTTCATGGCTTTTGCGCCATTTTCTTGTCAAGTCGTAAAACGGTTATCCGAAACAAAACAAATGACATACGAGTGCACATTGATTCCAATCAATCCGCTACAATAGATAGAGAGAGCAGAAAATGAAAAGCCCCGGCCAGAAAGCCGGGGCTTTTTCATTTAGGAGGGTATGAGGATCAGGTACTAACCAAGTCCACCACTAACTCATTTACTTCTAGGACTTTAGGATCAAAAGTACCCTAGGGGGAGGGTACTTTACTATGGCCCCGCAGCCTCCTTCCGGGTCAGAATCGCCTCCACGTTACTCTTATCCACCAGCGCGACTCCCGTGTCGATGAGTGCTGGAAAAGGAGCGAACGGGTCGAGCGCATAGTCTGCCGCTAGAGGTTTCACAGGATAGTGATAGATATCATCCAGCGCCTTGAGTCCAAGAAATGCCATCGTGTAAGGCTTTTGAGCAACGGTTGAGTCGACGTTTCCGTCCTTGATTGATTGCAGGGTGGCTGCGTCGCTATCCATGGCCACGACCAGCCTTCCCGCATCGCCCTTGGCCTTAGCCCGCTTCGCCGCCTCTCCCACATCGCGGCCTGAAGCGGACTCGAGAGAGATAAATGCATCGATCTTCGCAGGACCGGTTCTCGTCAGATACTCCTCGGCCTTGTCGAAAGCCGAGCCGGACTCTCCTTTGATGTCGAACACCTCCACAATCTTGATTCCCGGATAGGAGGAGAACACATCCTTATAACCCTTCAGCCGCTCATCCAGATTTGGCTGTCCCGGATTGCTGAAGAACACCACGTTTCCCTTGCCATTCAACTGTGCCACTACACGGTGACCACCCAGGCGGCCCGCCTCAAGATTATTTGTGCCGATAAAGTACAGCCGCTTGCTCTCTGGAGCATCCGAGTCCATCGTAATCACCGGAATCCCCGCTGCCAGTGCGGCATCAATCTCCGGAGCCATCAACTGCGAGCTCGCTACCGACACCAGAATTCCCGCAGGCTTTTGCGCTACTGCCTTACGAAATTCCTCTACTTCGGCCTGAGGATCAAACGTCGCTGGCCCCCGTACGTCCGTCGTAACACCATATTTGGCGCCAGCTGTCTGGAAGCCTTCGGCAGCTGTCTTCCAGTAAGGCAAGCTGGTGTTTGTGGCAATAAGGTAGTAGCGCTCGCTCTTGCTATGCCGCGCGCATCCTTCCAGAAGGGGAAGAACTGCCATGATCGCTAAGATGACGCCTTTGCTCCACATGCTCATCGTCAACCTCCAACGAAACATGCTGTCCGAGTCACCCGGGGCCCCCGATAAATCGGGCAGCGGCGCAGGTTTATTCCCTGCGGATGCAAGATATTACTCCTGTTGCAGCAGTGCTGGCACACGCTTCCACTAAAATTGCAGAAGAATGGTTCTCCCCTTCGTCCGTGAACTCCTCGCGGACCTTGAACACTCTGAAGCGTTCGAGCGTGTACGCCGCCACCTGAGCGGAGGCACGGGCCGCCGTCGTGTGTCCGGACTGACCGCAACCGCGCGCGCCCTTTACCTGCCCTACTTCGTCCGTGCAGCCGCTGCTCCGTCAGTCATCATCGTTCCGGACAACAAGGCCGCCGAGGCCCTCCACGCCGCCGTTCTCGCCGCCTGCGAACTCACGGGAGCCCTTCCAGCCGAATCCGTACTCCGCCTTCCGGCCCATGATGTCCTACCATTCGAAAACCTCTCTCCCCACTCCGAGATCCAAGAGACGCGCGCTGCTACGCTGTGGAAGATAAGCCATCCATCCAGTTCCCCGCGCCTCATTATTGCTCCGGTCGAAGCAGCCTGCATGAAGCTCTTCTCCCGCGACTACTACCGCGCCCTTGCGCTTCATCTTCGGGTAGGGGAAGAACACATTCCCGACATGCTCGTTGAGCATCTGCTCTCCGTCGGATACACCCGCGTCGACGTCGTCGAGATGCCCGGCCAGGTCACCATCCGCGGCGGCATTATTGATGTCTACTCTCCGGAACAGGACCGCCCCGTCCGCATCGATTTCTTTGGTGATGAGATCGAGTCCATTCGCAAGTTCGATCCTGAGACGCAGCGCTCTTCGTCGCCGCTCGACGATGCTCTTCTTCTTCCGCTGACCGAAACCCCCGTCACCGAAAAGCTGCTGTCTGCGATCAACGCCCGCCTCACCCGCGCAGGTGCAGCTGGAGCGGCGCTTGAGGGGGGCGAAGAACCTGTCGAGCTCCAAACCCACGTTGCCACCCGCACCGGCGAAGCTACAGTCTTCCCTGGGTGGGAGTTTTTTGCGCCTGTTGCCGGGGCGAATCAGACCCTGCTTGACCTGCTCGGTCCTTCGACGCGTGTCTTCATCGAAGAGCCTGCGATGGTCAAGAATCAGGGGGAGCGCTGGTGGAATAAAGTTGAGCAACGACATGATCGCTCCGGCATCGGCAATCTCGTCCGCCCGGAAGATATCTATCTCTCTCCCTGGGACCTCGACGACCGGCTCCGGCGTTTCACTGGCTGCGAACTCGATCAGCTCGGCGCAGTAGACATCCTCGATGCGGATCGCAGCGATCTTTCCGAAGTAGACTTTGCAACTCGTCCTACGCAGCGCTTCCATGGTTCTATCCCTGCGTTGATTGATGCACTCAACGTGCTCATGAAACAGGATGCGCGTATCCTGCTTACCGCGCCTAATCAAGGTGAGGTCGAGCGCCTTGCTGGCCTGCTTCAGGAGTATCAACTGCCATATCGCTTAGGCTCTCGCAGCGAGGCACACGGGAGTTCGACCGTCTACAGCGAGTCTAGTTATCTAGCTGGAGACCTGCGTACGCCGGTCATCGTTAAGACAGCGATTGCTGCTGGCGTACAGATACTTGACCTCAATAAGACTACCGCCAGTCAGATCATCATCTTCGGCGCGCAGGATTTATCGGACGAAGCTGATGTCTCTGCTCGTCCGGTTCGACGCAGCAAGTCCAAGACTGCTGCCTTCATCTCTGACTTCCGGGACCTCGCCGTTGGAGATTACGTAGTTCACGTCGAACATGGCATCGCCCAGTATTGCGGGCTGCGGGTGATTGAAGAGAACGATGCTCCGCCGCTTGAGTTGATGATCTTAGAGTTTGCCGACGAGGCTAAGCTCTATGTTCCGCTGACACGGTTGGATCTGATCCAGAAGTACCGGTCGACCGATACTGGTCCTGCGCCGCAGCTCAATAAGCTGGGAAGTCAGTCGTGGCAGAAGACGAAGGCTCGGGTCAAGAAGGCGATGGCGGATATGACCGCCGAGCTGCTCAAGCTCTATGCTCAGCGCGAGTCCATTCAGGGCACTCCTTTCTCGCCAGACACCAACATGCAGCGTGAGTTTGAAGATGCCTTCGACTTCAACGAGACTGACGATCAGTTGACTGCCATTGCCGATATCAAGCGCGATATGGAATCGACGCAGCCTATGGATCGACTGCTCTGCGGTGATGTTGGTTATGGGAAGACCGAAGTTGCCATGCGAGCTGCCTTCAAAGCTGTGCAGGACTCGAAGCAGGTCGCTGTGCTGACTCCTACTACTGTGCTGTCGTTCCAGCACTATGAGTCATTCAAGCGCCGCTTTGCCAACTTCCCTGTGAACATCGAGATGATCTCGCGCTTTCGTACGCCGAAGGAGCAGAAGGAGATCCTTGAGAAGGTGGAGCAGGGCAAGGTCGATATCCTTATTGGCACGCACAGGCTGTTGTCGAAGGATCTCAAGTTTCAGGATCTCGGTTTGCTCGTTGTGGATGAGGAGCAGCGGTTCGGCGTTCGGCATAAAGAGCGGCTGAAGCAGATGCGGACCGCGATCGATGTGCTTGCTATGTCGGCTACGCCGATTCCGCGAACGCTGCATATGTCGCTGGTTGGCCTGCGCGATATGTCGGTGATCGAAACTCCGCCGAAGGATCGCATGGCGATTCAGACGATTGTGGCGAAGTTCGATGAGAAGCTGCTGCGCACTGCGATTGAGATGGAGTTGGAGCGGGGCGGTCAGATCTACTTTGTCCACAATCGCGTTGAGACGATCTATGATCTTGCCTCGAAGATACGTGAGCTTGTGCCTCAGGCCCGTATCGTTATTGGTCACGGGCAGCTTCCGGAGGCGGAACTGGAGCGCGTGATGCTGGCGTTCATGAACCATGAGTACGATGTGCTGGTTGCGACGAGCATCATCGAGAACGGGCTTGATATTCCGATGGCGAACACGATCATTATTAATCGTGCGGATCGTCATGGGCTCTCGGAGCTTTATCAGCTTCGCGGGAGGGTGGGGCGTTCGAATCGTCGCGCTTATAGTTATCTGTTGATTCCTCCGGAGACGGAGCTTACTGAGATTGCTCGGCGGCGTTTGGCTGCTTTGAAAGAATTTTCTGACTTGGGGGCGGGGTTCAAGATCGCTGCGCTCGACCTGGAGTTGCGTGGGGCGGGGAACATGCTGGGTGGGGAGCAGTCTGGGCATATTGAGGCCATTGGGTTCGAGCTTTATACGACGATGCTTGAAGAGGCCGTGCGCAAGATGAAGGGTGAGGAGGACAAGCCTGCTCACGCGACTACTGTTCTCAACCTCGGCATCAGCGTGCGGATCGACTCGGACTACATTCCGGAGGAGAATCAGCGGCTGCGGATGTATAAGCGCATCGCCGGGGCGGAGGATTACGCTACGCTCGCCGATGTTCGTGCGGAGTTGCAGGATCGGTATGGCACGCCGCCAGAGTCAGTGCTGAACCTGCTTGCGGCGGGTGAGATTCGGCTGCATTGCCAGCAGCTTGGGATTGCTCAGATCGACCGGAAGCGTACCCAGGTGGAGCAGAACAAGGTCAAGACGTTTGTCGAGATGCTTCACATCAAGTTCGCCGAGCGGAATAACGATGGCGCTTCCGATGTTCGGTCCATCGATCCCGGGGTTTTGATGAAACTGGTTAGCCGGAATACGAAGCGTGGAGCTCAGTTCACTCCCCAGGGTGTTTTGCGCTGGCCGCTTACGAGCGCCAAGGCGGAAGACGTTCTGGCGGAGACGCGTGCTCTGCTCGATGCTTTGGACGCCAAGTAATTGCCTGAAGACGTACCCCCTTTCCGTACTTTAGGGTCCTAAAGTCTTAGAAACAGGTTGGTTAAGTCTGGACTCGGGTGTACTTCCTAGTGGCGATTTGAGAGGCTTTACAGTGATCTCGCGAATTTTTGGTTTTCGTGAGATGTGATGCCCCTACCCCCTACTTAATGTCCTAAAGTATAGGAAATATGAGGCTTAGGCCTAGACTCGTTAGGTATCAGGTATCAGGTATCAGGTATCAGGTATCAGGTATCAGGTATCAGGTATCAGGTATC
>Ga0070734_10000362_pt1 | contig 102677 bp, 89 predicted proteins | sample Coa_R1_8_FD_66444 | JGI IMG/M metagenome (GOLD analysis project Ga0070734, IMG submission 66444) | Surface soil microbial communities from Centralia Pennsylvania, which are recovering from an underground coalmine fire - Coalmine... | ecosystem: Environmental > Terrestrial > Soil > Unclassified...
TTTTTTTGATGGCCGGCATTGGCCACGCTTCCGCACAGAGCGACGTGATCTCTCAAATCACAGTTACGGGAAACCGTCGCATTCCCGCCGAAACCATAAAGGCGCGAATCTTCACCAAGCCCGGAGACATTTACGATCCGGCTGCCTTGGAGCGCGACTTCAACTCGCTGTGGAACACCGGCTATTTCGAAGATATCAAGTTCCTGCGTCAGCAGACCCCCAAAGGCTGGGAAATCATCGTCCAGGTCAAGGAGAAGCCGACGATCCGCGAGATCAACTACACCGGCCTAAGCTCGGTTTCCAACAGCGATGTGCTCGATCGCTTTAAGCAGGAAAAAGTCGGGCTGACCGTGGAAAGCCAATACGATCCCACGCGCCTCAAAAAGGCTGAGAACGCGATCAAGAACCTGCTGGCGGAGCACGGACGGCAGTTCGCCACCATCCGTACTGAAGTACGGCAGATCCCGCCCGCGGCCGTCGGTATCACGTTTGTGATCAAAGAGGGGCCGAAGGTCAAAGTCGGAAAGATCCGCTTCACGGGCAATCAGCACATCAAAAGCCGCATTCTGCGTGGCGCGATGAAGAACCTGCGGCCGGTCGGAATCCCACATTCGATCTTCCTGGAAAACATCTTCGCCCGCACTTATGACGCCACCAAGCTTGACGAGGACACCGAACGCGTCCGCATGGAGTATCAGAACCGCGGCTACTTCAAAATGAACGTCCAAGGGGAGCCCAAGACAGAAATCCATGATACCGGACACAAGGGCCCTCACATCCCATTGATCCAGTCTGGACCCGGCAAGGCGGTAGATATCACGATGCCCATCGATGAGGGCGATCGCTACCGCCTGGGCAAGATCACCTTCAAGGGAAACAAGGCTCTCACCAATACCACGGCTCTGCGCAACTTGATCCCGCTAAAAGACGGCGAAATTTTCAGCCGCGAAAAGATCGCCAAGGGGATTGAAAATCTCCGCAAAGCCTACGGCGAGTTCGGATACATCAACTACACCGGCGTACCGAACACCACTTTCGACGAAGACAAGAAACTTATCTATGTCGAGTTCGATATCGACGAAGGTAAGCAGTTCTACGTGCGCCGCATCGAATTCCAGGGCAATACCACTACCCGCGACAAAGTCATCCGCCGCGAGTTGGCCCTGGAGGAAGGTGGAATTTATAACTCTCGTCTGTGGGAACTCAGCCTGCTGCGACTCAATCAACTTTCGTATTTCGATCAGCTGAAACCGGACGATCCTAACGTCACTGATAAGAAACTGGATGAAAAAGACGGTTCCGTCGATTTGACGCTGCACGTACATGAAAAAGGCAAAAACAGCATCGGACTTAACGGCGGCGTGAGCGGATTGGAGGGCGCATTTATCGGACTTAACTATGCCACCAATAATTTCCTGGGCCGCGGCGAAACATTACAGGTGCAGGTCAGCCTGGGAAACCTGGCGCGGAGCGCCATGTTTGGCTACACGCAGCCTTACATGTTCGACCGGCCACTTCAATTCGGCTTCACCGTCTTCGCGAATCGATACAACTTCAACCAGGCGCGCCAGCTCTCGATTTTCAGCGGGCAGAATGTGAACCTGCCTAACGCTGTGCTGCAGAACCTGCAGAACTACTCGCAATCGAGCGCTGGGTTTACGACTACGCTGAGTTATCCGCTGCACCGATCTTTCAAGCGCGTCGGCATAACCTATTCGTTGGACCGCTCGACGCTGCTACCACTGAGTACTGCGTCCAAGACGCTGTTCGATTACATCCAATTTCGCGGGATATCGGGACCGCAGGCGGTGCAGGGGATCATCACGAGCAAGATTTTCCCTAACTTCTCTTTCAACACGCTCGACAGCGGCATTTCGCCGCGTAGCGGTCATCAGATGACCCTGGGCGCGGAACTGGCAGGAATTGGTGGCACGGTTCACTCCATTCGCCCTATCGTGCAATACAAGCGCTTCTTCCCAATGCAGAACCGGCGAAACACGTTCGGGATGAACTTCCAGGCGTCGTATATCAGCGGTTTTGGGGGATTGGTGGCTCCGCCGTTCCAGCGCTTCTACATGGGCGGCGAATACGACATTCGTGGCTTCGATGTGCGCTCGATTTCGCCGATTGCATTTCTTCCAAATGCGGGAGCGATTACGCTCACCAATCCCGATGGAACTCCAGTTCCGAAGAATCCGTTTCGCCCGCAGCAGGGGAATTGGACAATTCCGATCCCAGTGGATCAGATCGTGTTTCCCGGCGGCGATTTGAGCCTGGTCTCCAATTTCGAGTACCGCATCACGATTGCCGGGCCCGTTGCCATTGCTCCGTTCATCGATACCGGGCTGGATCCGATCATCCGTAAGTCGCAGTTGCAGATCGCGAGCGAGCAGTACGACCAGCTTGCCGGTACGTTCTTCGGCTGCCCGCAGTTGGATGCCGGCTACAACTGCAAGGGCGGCCACACGTTGAATCCCGTCCCTTCGCAATACCTGCAGGTACTGAGTTCGACGAACTGGCGACCTCGCATGTCGACCGGCTTGGAACTGCAAATGTTCCTGCCCGTGGTGAACGCTCCATTCCGAATTTACTGGGCCTACAACCCGGTACGCCTGGATAATCTGGCGAATGCGCCCATCCCGATTACGCGCGCCATGTTCCCCAGTGGGTCCGCCGGGGATTACACCTACGGCTTGGCGAAAGCGACGTATTCCCCCGAGTTCCTGTTGCGCGAACCTCGGAAAACCTTCCGGTTCACCGTTGCGACGACCTTCTAAGGTGGTTTGACGCAGCCGGAGGCTCGTTACTATAATGTTTTGCGATCCACGCAAGGTTAGTAGTGTGACGGTGGATGACACGCGCGTAAGGGCGGCGTGTAACGCTGGCAATCTAGTGCGCCTTATCCGACGGCGGCCGCTACCGCGGCGGAGACCTCATCAGTGCGGCCCAGCGTAGAGGTACACAACCGTTTGTGAGCGACAAAAGGCGTTCATTCGCGGAACTATTTCCCGGAACCATGTTCCAAGGAGTACAACTGATCCAATGAAAAGCACGTTCTTGCGTTTCGTCCTGGCTGCTGCGGCACTCGTCGCGATTTCCGCATTAGCTCAAACCAGCAGTGCCACACCGTCGGGGCCAGGCGCCCTGCCGGCGGCTCCCTCGGCTGCCAACTCTGCGGCCACTCCGAATGCTCCCAGTACCGGTACCAAGGTCGGGACAATCAACATTCAGGACGCGATTTTCGGCAGCAATGAAGGTCGGCGCGACATGGAAGCCTTGCAGAAAAAGTTCGAGCCCAAGCAGACGGAACTCAAGGGCCAGAACGATGAACTAGAATCGCTGAAAAAACAGCTCAACACCACGCAAGACAAGCTCAGCGAAGACGCCCTTGGCAAGTTGAAGCGGGATATCGAGACCAAGCAGAAGACCTTCGATCGCTCCGTTCAGGACGCGCAGGAAGATTTCGGCAATCAGCAGCAGGAGATCGCAACCCGCATCCTGCAGAAAATGGCTCCGCTCATCGTAAAGTATTCGCAGGAGCATGAGTTCGGCGTCATTGTCGACACCTCGAAACCCTGGCCACAGAGCCCGGTTCTTTGGTGGGGAGAAGCGGTCGACATCACCAAGCCGGTGATCGACGCCTATAACACCCAGTCGGGAGTACCCGCCCCAGCAGCAGCTCCGGCGTCCAGCAAGCCAGCGACGCCCAAACCGACCAGCACCGCCCCCAAGGCCACCACTCCCAAACCAGCCGAGCCCGCGACAAAGTAGTCGCCGGGACACCCCGGTTCTGGGAAAAGTTCCAACAGGCCGCGTGAAAACGCGGCCTTTTTTCTCTTCCGGTGTGGCCCGGCGGACTCGAATGTGGTGTCCATAGAAGCAACAGGAGGACCCCATGTTCGCCGACAGCATGCTCGATACTTCCTGGGCCCAACACTCCCGGCGCGGCTGGACCACGGTTACTTCGTTTGCAATTGAGGCAGCCATCGTCGCATTTTTGATGATTTTCCAGATCCTGACGACAGTTGCCCTTCCGGCCGCGCGCACGATTTCGACCCCAATCGTCCTTGGCCGGCTTGCAGAGCCCTCACAGCATGTACATGCGCAGGCCGCGGGACCGATCCCGCTGGTGCGATACTTCGATCCAAGATTGCTGTTGCCCTCGCACCCTCGCAACCCAATCAACGGCAGCGAACAGGCTGGGATCGAGCCGCCACAAGGACTTGGAGCGGGCGACGGATTTAGCCTATCCTCAGGTGGGCCGAATGGCGCTCCCCTTCCCTTCGCAGGCGGCACGCATCCAGTGATGCCGGTTCCTGCACCCGCGACAGTGACGCACACTTTCCGGCCATCCAGCCTGCTGGAAGGCAGTCTGATTCGCCGCGTGCAACCTGTCTACCCTCCGCTCGCCCGCAGCGCTCGAATCCAAGGCGCCGTGGTGCTGTTCGCGGTCATAAGCAGAGATGGGACAATCACAAATCTGCACGCCGTATCCGGTCACCCCATCCTGATTCCCGCGGCTGTTCAAGCAGTTGAGCAGTGGAGATACCGGCCCTACATTCTCAATAACGAACCGGTCGAGGTGGAAACACAGATCACAGTAAACTTCGTCCTCGGCGATTAATGGAATGACGTGGTCAGATTAGGTTTCTAGTTTCCAACTTTCGAAGGCGGATTAACGCGAGCGGGACAGCAGGAAGATGGGAAACTTCCGTTCCCCCGCTCAATCGGAGGCTGAAGGTTACCCTGAGGGGTACGAAAACCGAGTGGTTATTTTTCGGTCGATCTGTCGTCATCCCGGCTAATCTTCCAGTACGCTCTCCAAAACGGTTTTAACGGCTATCCTGTGATCACAACCGGCATTACAAGAGTAGAATCATAATCTGTGCAAACCGGGATTGGAGCAGCGTTCGGCCCCGATCCAGACTGGAGACAGAGATGCCTCAGCCCAACTCGTCTGCCGGAACGCAACGCAGGCCGAATCCCAACGAGAAACTCACGAAGGTGTTCGATTCCGAGGACGAATCGGAAGCTCTAGTGGTCAAGGGCCTGCTCGATTCTGCAGGAATCGACAGCGATCTTACGGCAGCTGCGATGATTCAGGATATGTTTCCGGGTCTCGGCGGCAATATTATTTTAGTGCGCCAGGAGGATGCGGCTGCGGCCCGCCGGGTCATTGAAGAATATAAGCGCACTCCCGGCGACGATGACGAGACGGCGGAATTTGAAGCTATTGAAGATCCGCCAGAGAAGTCGTGACGGTGCGCCCGTCGAGGTAGAAGGTGACTGCTCCGTCGAGATCGGTGCGATAGACGCGGGCTCCAGCCCGCGCAAGCCGCGATAGCGTCTGCAGGCGCGGCAATCCGAAGGAATTTCCTGAACCAACGGAAATGATCGCGTACTCGGGTTTGGCAACAGCCAGCAGCTCTGGCGTAGTGGCATTGTCGCTGCCATGATGTCCTACCTTCAGCAGATTGGCGGTAGGATGATGCAAGGCCGCGACGCGGCGTTCGACCTGCTTTTCGGCATCACCTTCCAGCAGGATCGAGGATTCCCCATAACTTACGCGGAGAACCAGCGAGTCATTATTTTTCGGCTCTGCACCGACGCTCCAGTCAGACGGCGGGAAAAGCACCTGGATCGTGCTGCTACCGAAGGCGAATTTGTCTCCTTCCCATCGGCGCACAACAGTTATTCCTAATCTTTGAGCGGTTTCAATGACGTTTGCGAGTGCGGGACTTGGGGGGAGTAATCCGACCCAAAGCTCTTTCGGACGAAAATTTCTCAGGATAGCGGGAATACCGCCGATGTGGTCGGAGTGGCCGTGGGTGACGGCAACGGCGTCGAGACGAGAGATTCCGCGCGTCCACAGGTAAGGCGAGACAACGTCTTCGCCGAAATCGAGTTGGGAGCCTCCGGGGCCGATCGGGCCTCCGGCATCGACGAGCAAGGTTCGACCTTCGGGGGTAACGATCAGAGCCGAATCGCCCTCGCCGACGTCGATCGAAGTCATCTCCAGTTGAGCGCGATGAACCTGAGGAGACGGGGGTAGAGATGGAATTGTTAGCGAGGCGGCCATCATCGTTACCAGCCCGACAATTGCCAGGATCTTCGATCGGCGAGCCAGGCACATCGCCAGGACCATACTGCAGATGCAAAACAGAATCATCAGCGGCGAAGGGATGGGGATGCGGAGGTCTGCGAGCCGGAGAGCGCTGAGCCCATGCACGCTGCCAGCGATTCCATCAATGGCGAGGGTCGTCAGCAGGGCTGGGAGCTTTGCTGGCCATGGAGCCAAATATCCCGTCACGACGGTGGCGATCGCGGCGGGCATCATCACCTGAGTGAGAGGAACCACCAGAAGGTTCGCCGGCATTCCGATGGTGGTCGCGCGGTGAAAGTAATAAGCCGTGGGGAGCGCCAGACCCATTTGCATTAAGGCCGAGACGAACAGGAGTTCAAAGGCGCTCAGCGCGAACCGCGCACTGCCGCGGACCAGAATGGGGGACGATTTTTCTCCGATAAAGCGTTGCAGACGGGAAAGAATAAGCTCGAGATCGAGCCGGAATTGCGCAACTGGCGGCGGCAAGTGCGCTAGGTAATCGCGCGAATCCCAATTGCGCAAGGCGAGACGGTAAGGCTGCGAGGTGCGTTCCAGGAGTGGGATTCCGATGGCGGCGACAATCAGCACGCACAAGAAGGTCATCTGAAAACTTGCCGTAAAGAGCTGTCGCGGGTCATAAATGAGCACGGCCATGGCTGCGGCACCCACGGCATTCGTCATGCCGCGGTCGCGATAAAGCAGGCGCGTGCCGAGATAGACAGCGCACATCAGCGTGGCACGCCAGACCGGTGCACCGACTTCGGTGATAAAGGCATAGGACGCACAGAGCAGTACGGTCAGTATGGTGGCTGGAATTTCGTTGACCCGCATGCGCCGCAACGTCCAAAAAATCACGAACGCCAGAATGCTGACATTCATTCCGGAGACGACCAGCACGTGATAGGTTCCCGAGCGCTGGAAGTCGACGCGCGTATCGCGGTCGATGAATGCGTCCTCGCCGATGACCATGGCATCAATGAGGCCCGCTTCGCGGGCGGGCCAAAGCTCGTGCACCTTCGCAACCACACTGCGATGCAGGCGGCTGCGCCACAGGCCCATCCAGTTTCCCGAAAAACCGGGAAGCACTTGGATGGCCGCGATCTTGGCGGAACCGAGAGCCGCGATCCCTCGGTCAGCGAGGTATCCGCGGTAATCGAAAGCTCCGGGATTGCGGAAATTTCGCGGCATCCGAATCTTCGCCGCCAGCTGCAGCCGCTCGCCGTAATGGAAAGCGCGCATAGCAGGAGCGAGATGATCCGAAATATTGCTATAGATGCTCATTCGGATGCACGAATGGAGAGGAATGCTCGGGCCGGAATCTCTAATGATCTGCTCTGCTTCGATCTCGAGAATCTGCCGCGATTCTCGTGGGCCTGCCGATTGCAACCGTCCATCGCCGATGACGTGGGCTGTAATTTGCAGCTCCTCACCATCGGCGTAAGGTTGAATGCTGGTGTCAAGGGAAGTTGCGGCGTTGCGAACTTCAACTTGAAGCGCGCCGGCGAAAACAAACGTCCCAAGAGCGATGGCGTAGGCTCCTGTAGCTCGATTGCGTGCGAAAAATACCCCGGCGAGTGCGAAGACAACCGCCGCGATGATCCACCATTCAATGGGACGCCAGAAGTAGGTCCCAGACAAGATTCCGCAGCAGTAGGCTGCCGCAGCCCAGAGCATCGGCTGGCGAGGCGCTTTCGGGAATGGGATATCGGTCGGCGGAGGTGCTGCGGCAAGAGGCATGAAGAAAATTCTCGAGAGACAGCTGCCTTGGAGTTCGGCCTGGCTGGCTATCTCTCCAGCTTCAAGACGCTCTCGAGGTGATAGGTCTGGGGAAACAGATCTATCAGATGCGCTTGCTTAACCTGATATCCGGCGGCGAATAGGATAACCAGATCGCGGGCCAGCGTCGCGGGGTCACACGACACGTAGGTAATGCGTGGCGCGCCAAGCATCACCAGCAGGCGCGCCACTTTTTCTCCCAAGCCGGTCCGGGGCGGGTCCACCACCGCAAGGTCGGGCCGATATGAAGTATGAGGGAGGACTGCGCCCTTCCCGACCCGCCCCGAATTTTCTCCACGTGCCAGGTACTGCTCCGTGGTCGCCTGGACCGCCTCTCCATTCGAGGGTAGATTGTAGGAAAGATCGCCTGTGGAAAGATGTGACGACTCTACAGACGAAATGTGACGGAAATCACGGGCGAGAGGCGCAGAGAATAGGCCCACGCCGGCGTAGAGATCAAGTGCGACGTCGCCCGATTCGCCTTGTGTCACGATTCGCACCAGTTCGTCGATCAGGTGACGGTTGGTTTGGAAGAAGGCTCCGGCGGTGACGCGGAATGCAGCGCGGGATATTGTGTAATTCAGATGCTCGACACCTGCCGAGAGAATTTTTCCCTGGCGGCCTGCTGAGCCGGGCTTCTGTTCGCGAAAGGCGACCACTCCGGCGATCTCGGGCAGGGTTGCACGAAGTTCTTCGGCAAAACTTCGAACGGATGCTCGGCGAACATCGGACGCGCATCCGAGTTCGACGAGCAGTTGCGAATCCTCTGAGTTGGCGAAGAACTCGAGCTCGCGAATTCCGTCGGGAACACTCCCGGCGCTTCCCAGCTGCCAGACTGCCGCAATTGCGCGGTTGATGAGCGGAGAACTGATCGGACACTGTTCGACGGCGAGCACTTCCTGCGAAGCAGGCTTGAAATACCCGAGGATAAATTCGGGTTTTGTGCGCAGTTGCAGCCGCGAGCGATTGCGATAATTCCATGGCGGAGATGGATGCAATTGGATCTCGCAGGGAAGGTCAAGCTTGGCGGTGCGGCGCAACGTCTCGCGTAGGATGTCTTTCTTGAGCTGAAGCTGATGTTCGTACGTTGTGTGCTGGTAGTGGCAGCCTCCGCAGCGCGTGAAGTAAGGGCAAGCTGGCTGGACTCGGTGCGGCGACGGTTCAAGGATCCCCGCAGCTGCTGCGCGCGCGAAACCCGGCTTCTGCTCGGTGAGCCGTGCCTCGATCTTCTCGCCTTCCAGAACGAATGGTACGAACACCGCTTTCCCGCGGCCCTGTTTTTCAGAGGGCGACTCGTCGGCAGGAAGGCGAGCGAGTCCGTCGCCACCATAAATCATTTTTTCGATGGTAAAGAGCAAGAACCGATTCTAAATCAGCTAGAGGGCACGTCCTGCAGCCGCACCCGAAGCCCAGGCCCATTGGAAGTTGAATCCGCCGAGATGGCCGGTCACATCGACTACTTCGCCGATGAAGAACAGGCGGGGAACTTTCTTGCACTCCATGGTTTTCGCGGAGAGTTCGCCGGTGTCGATGCCGCCGGCGGTGACTTCAGCCTTTTCATATCCTTCGGTGCCGGCGGGGTACACAGCCCAATCATGTAGATGTCTTTCGAGGTCGGCCAGCCCGGCGTTGGTCCATGCGCTGGGAATGTGAAGTTCCGCCCAGCGATCTGCGAGACGGTTAGGAAGAATTCTTCGCAGTTCTGCACGCAGCGTCGTTAAGTTGCGGGGAGCTTTGGAATCCTGGAAAGTGATAGTTGCTTCTGCGTCAGGTGCAAGATCAAGGTGAATCGGTTCGGATTGCTTCCAATAAGAAGAAACCTGCAGAATCGCCGGGCCGCTCAGGCCGCGATGGGTCAACAGCATCTTCTCGCGAAATTGCTGGCCCCCGCATGAGGCGATGACTTCGGCAGAGACTCCCGCAAGATCGGAATAATGCGAGCGATCCTCTTGGCAGAAGAGGACGGGCACCAGTGCGGGCCAGGGATCGCGAATCTTGATGCCGAACTGACGCGCCAAGTCGTAGCCGAAAGAAGTTGCTCCAATTTTCGGGATAGACAGACCGCCGGTTGCGACAACAATCGCAGGTGTTTCAAATTCGGCATTCGTCGTGCGGACAATGAACTTCGAGGTGCGGGTCACCTCTGAGATCTTTGTACCCGGGAAGATGCTTACGTTCGCGTCGCGGCATTCACTTTCGAGCATCTCGAGAATATCTCTTGCCGAATGATCACAAAACAACTGCCCCAGAGTTTTTTCGTGATACGGAATGCGGTGCTTCTCGACCAAAGCGATGAAATCGGAAGGCGCGTAGCGGGCCAGCACCGATTTTGCGAAGTGCGGATTGGAAGAGAGAAAGTTTTCCGGCGTGCAATGAATGTTGGTGAAATTGCATCGGCCGCCCCCGGATATCAGGATCTTCTTGCCCAGCCGATCGGCATGCTCGAGCACACCAACGCGGCGTCCACGCTTGCCAGCTTCGATGGCGCACATCAGGCCAGCGGCGCCTCCCCCCAGAATCAATGCGTCAAATGAGCGAGTCACAGGCGATCACATGTAGAACAGGCTGAGGCGCGGGAGGGCGTACTTTTCGAGCAGGCGCTTGTTCACGTACTGTTTGTGCAATTGCTCGATCTGCGGCCCCGACATTTTTCTACGGTACGGAGCGAGGTCGAGGTCGGCCTCGGCGCAAACGGTAACAATCTGCTCGTCCGGCGTCGCAGCCAGAAGCGCGGCGAATAACTTCTCTTCCAGCACGGTCAGCCGGCGTTCCAGATCTTCCAGGCGCCCGGATGGCTTCCCTTCTGTTTCGGCAGCAAACTGGCGCAGAGTCTTTGAAGTCTCCGACGCCACGGTTTGAAGCAAGACCGGACCCGACTGTGGCAACTTCGCCGTGTCAAGCAAGTCCGCATTACGACGCAAGAAGGCGGCGACCACGCCAGGCTCAAAGCCACGTGTTTCACGCGACGGTCCAGGATCTGCGCCTGCCACTCCGACTGCAGCCTCTTTCATCTCCTCCGCCGCAGCGAGCACTTCCTGGGAGCAATAGGCGAGACTGTTAACCTTTTTCGTCCGGGTGGGGCGTTGATCGTAACGATCGAAGGCTGCGTTAATCCCGCGCAGTGCCGCTTCCAGCGGAATGCCGGCATCTTTCCAGGTCTCGATCAGCGCCCAATCCAGCGTGGAGAGAAGCAGCCCACCGCCGCGTCGGCGCAGGTAATGTTCTTCAATTTCTGTAAAGTAGTTGAAGTAATTTTCCACGGGGTTAGCGGGACGGGCGGGGAGCAGTAGCCGAAGTGGCAGAGCGGCCGTTTTTCGCTTCGGAGGCTTCCGTTGCCTTCGCCGGCTTCGCCGAGGCTTTTCTCGCGGATGTTTTCGCTCCAGGTTCGCGCAGCGCGTTGCGCTCCCAGATGATTCGCAAGCCATCCAGAGTTAGAAAATCATCGACGTGCTTGATGTATTTCGAGCCGGTGCCGATCATCGGTCCTAGACCACCAGTGGCAAGCACACGGGTTTCGGCGCCGAGTTCAGTCAGGAGAAGTTCGAGAATGCCGTCGACCAAGCCGAGGTATCCGTAGTAGAGGCCAGATTGCAGGCTACCAACGGTATTGGTGCCGATGACACGCGGGGGCTTGCGAATCTCGACGCGCGGAAGGCGGGCAGTGCGCTCAAACAGGGCGTCCGCCGATATGCCGATGCCGGGACAGATCACGCCTCCGAGATATTCTCCTTTGGCAGAAACGCAGTCGAAGGTGGTGGCTGTTCCAAAGTCTACGATCACGCATGGCCCGCCGTACTTCTCAAATGCGGCGACGGCGTTAACAATGCGGTCGGCTCCGACTTCCGCGGGGTTGTCATACTGCACCGGCATGCCGGTTTTGACGCCAGGTTCGATGAAGAGCGGCCGCAGGTTGAAATATCGCTCGCAAACCTGGCGAAGCACGGGATCCAGAGGCGGCACCACTGACGAAATCACTATCCCGTGAATACCTTTCGCTTCAAGGCCGGCCATCGAGAAAAGGTTGCGAAAAAGGACACCGTATTCATCGACCGTGCTGGTGCGGGAAGTGGCGACGCGCCAGTTAGCCATAAGCCGGTCGTAGCGCGGAGAGTCGTCGGCCTCGCTTCCCCGGGTCGCGTTTTCGGCACGGGAAAATACCCCAAGTACCGTGTTCGTGTTGCCGACATCGAGAACGAACAGCATAGGATTTGCTTTCAACTATCCTTTTGGCCGCACCGTTCCGCTGAGAACTTTCTCGATTCCGCGACTGGTGCGTAGCAACAGAAATCCGCGATCATCGAGGCCTTCCGTTATTCCTTCCATGGGAGCGCCGGTTTCCTCGATACGAACCGACTTCCCGCGGACCCACGAAGAATTCTCCGCAAAACGGCGCAGGATCAGATCGCGCGCCCGTGGATTTTCCAGCAATGCGCGATACTCGCGATCGAGTGATTTTAACAAAGCTGCAGCCAGTTCCACGCGTGACCATTCTCTGCCGGTGGCCTGCAGAAGCGAAATTGCTCCCAGTTCTGGAATGAAGGATTTCTGGTTCACGTTAATTCCAATCCCTACGACGATGTAGCGCACGCGCGTGGCTTCGGAATTCATCTCGGTGAGAATGCCGCATACTTTCTTCCCGTCGATCAGCACGTCGTTGGGCCACTTCAGATCCGGGGAAACACGCGAATCGATCAGCTGGATCGCGGCATGCACGGCCAGCCCCGCGGCCAGCGAGAGAACGAGCACGTCGGAGGGCGGAACGGGCGGCCGCACAATTACGGAGCAGTAGATGCCCGTAGATCGCTCCGATTCCCAGGTATTCGAGCCGCGGCCGCGGCCAGCGGTTTGTTCTTCCGCCAGGAACACCGTGCCTTCCGGTCCGCCATTGGCCGCGGCGACCATGGCAGCCGTGTTGGTCGAGCCGATCTTGTAGAAGTGATGAATGTTGGCTTCAAAGAGTGTGCCGCGCAAGAGAGGCTGAAGAATTTCGGGCAGGAGCAGGTCCGGGACGGAGCGCAGTTGATAACCCGTCGCGGGATGTCCGGCAACGTTGACCCCCAAGCCACGTAATTGCTGGATCAGCCGCCAGACTTCGGATCGGCTGCAGGAAACCTCGTCGGCGATTTTCGTTCCGCTGACCACAAGGGTCGCGTGTTCCATCAGCAGGCGAATGATGCGACCCAGGCGGAGATCGGTCGGCTGCTGCTCGCCTGAAGTTTTCCCGGCGACACGGCCGGCCGGCAGGGAGGCATCTCGATTTTTCTTTGTCGTGCTTATCCGGAGATTATGCGCGAATCCGCGCTCCACGACAATCGCGATGGCATTTCACGCGGGAACGACCCGCAGGCTCATGTCGGCCGCATGCGGGGAGTGCGTGAGAAGTCCCACAGAAATAAAGTCCACGCCCGCCTCCGCGTACGCGCGAATATTGTCTAGCGCGATGCCGCCGGAGCACTCGATTGGTATTCGTGCCCCACTGTTTTCGGCGGCTTGCGAGCAGCGTTCTACAGCCCGGCGGACATCTTCAGACGACATGTTGTCGAGGAGAATGGCTTCGGCGCCGTTGGCCAGAGCCTGTTCCAGTTCGTCCAGATTGCGGACTTCGACTTCGATAATTTGCGAGCCGCGGCGATTGCGATGAGCACGCTCGAGCGCTTGCGCGATTCCTCCGGCGAGGGCGACGTGATTGTTCTTAATCAGAACGCCATCGGAGAGGTCGAGGCGGTGATTCTGGCCTCCTCCGCAACGTACGGCGTATTTGTCGATAACTCGCAGTCCGGGCGCGGTTTTGCGCGTGTCGAGAATCCGCGCTTTCGTGCCGTGCACGGCTTCAACAAACTTCCTGGTCAGGGTGGCGATACCACTCATCCGCTGCAGCAAATTGAGGATCACCCGTTCACAGGAAAGTAGCACGCGGGCATTATGCCGAATGACAGCGACTGACTGGCCGTTGCGCAAGCGAACACCGTCGAAAATTTCCGGATGGGTTGTGACTTCGTAATGCGAGGTTACCGCGCCGTCCAGCGCGGCGTAAACGTCGAGAATGCGGGCGATGCAGCCAATGCCGGCGAGAATACATTCCTGCTTGGAAATGATCGTTCCGGAGGCGCGCTGATTGGCATCCACGCAGGCGTAGCTGGTGGCATCGCGCGTCGCCCGGTCTTCCACCAGCGCGTTTTCCAGAATGGCGGTGAGTCGTCGCGAATTCCAGTCCATGGAAACGGTTGCCCTGCTTTCGGTCGGAGCTGAAAAAAAGAACGAACTGCAGCTTCAGTTATAAAACAAAAACAGGGCACCCGGTTAGCCGCCGATGGTCCGGATGCAGTCCTCCAGCACGTCGATGGCGACATCGGCCTCTTCTTTGGTGACGATGAGCGCAGGACAAATGCGAACGGTGCTCGGGCCACATCCGAGGAAGAGGATACCTTGTTCGAACGCTCTCTCCACGATGCGGTCGCGCTCGGTATTGCCGTATTCCTTGGTGACTTTGTCTTTGACGATCTCGACCCCGATCATCAGACCGCGTCCGCGCACGTCCCCGACGAGTTTGAGTTTCGAAGGCCAATCGGCCATTCGCTTCAGCATATGCTCGCCGACTTTGGCTGAATTCTCGAGCAGATGTTCGTTCTCGATCACGTCCAGAGTGGCCAGGGCCGCCGCGATCGCGACGGGGTTGCCGCCGAAGGTGGAGGCGTGCGAACCGGGAACCCAGTCCATCACCTCGGCGCGGGTCAAGGTCACGCCCAGGGGCATTCCGGAAGCGACGCCTTTTGCCATGCAAACCATATCGGGCTCAACGCCGGTGTGCTCGACTGCGAACCACTTTCCGGTGCGGCCGATGCCGCTCTGGACTTCGTCGACCACCAGCATGATGCCGTGGCGATCACAGATGCGACGCAGTTCCTGCATGAAAACCGTCGGAGCAACAACGTAGCCGCCCTCGCCCTGAATCGGCTCGACGAAAATTGCTGCTACTTCTTCCGGAGCCAGAGTCGTCTTGAAGACTTTCTCCTCGATGAAGCGGGCGCACCCCAGGGCGAAATTCTCGCCGTCCTGCTTGCCGCCCACACAGCCGCGGTAAACATCCGGATAGCGAACATGCGTCACCCCGGGAACAAGCGGAGCGAAGCGCCGGCGCTGCTGTGGTTTCGAAGCCGTCAGCGAGAGGGCGCCCATGGTGCGTCCGTGGAAGGCGCCATAGAAGGCGATGATGTTCTGCCGCTTGGTGTGATAGCGCGCTAGCTTCAGAGCGCACTCGATCGCCTCAGCGCCGGAGTTGCCGTAGTAGACGCGATGCGGTCCGCGCATGGGAGCGACCTTGGACAGGCGCGCTGCCAAATCCACCATGCTCTCGTAATAGAAATCCGTGCCCGACATATGAATAAGCTCGCTCGCTTGCTTCTGAATGGCGGCGACTACATGGGGATGGCAGTGCCCGGTCGAGGTCACGGCGATTCCGGCGGAAAAGTCGAAGAACTCGTTGCCGTCCACATCGGTTACAACAATCCCGCGCCCGCTCTTCGCCACCATCGGGTAGGAGCGGGTATAGGACGGTGAGATGAATTTCTGATCGCCCTCAAGCACGCGCTTGGCATTGGGTCCGGGCAGAGCGGTCTTGATCTTCGGTCCGATCGGGGTTCGGGTTGTTTTGGGTTCGTGGGTCATCGTAGCCATTTCTTCCTCCGCAGCCACCGTTAGTAGTCGGTGACCAGTTTTGGGTTCGCACGGTCTCAGGGCGCGGAACTCCGGTTCGAGCGAGCGCGAATGAGACGAAGCAGGCGGAGGATGGAATTAGTCGCTACCGAACAGGCTGGGACGCAGACGCGATGGCAACACGGCGCGATACCGGCGAGGACAGACCAGGCAGTGCAGCCAGCACTCGGGCAAATGCGAATTGGAACTCTTCTGTAGCATCGAGAACGTGCAACATCACTAATCGATTATAGCCGGAAGCTGCCAGCGCCGGAACCCCCTTTGGTAACCGTGGCGCGCTCCGCCGACCGAAGTTTCGAATCGCTGCAGAGGTGAAGGGAGTCTGATATTTTGTACATTCCTCGGCTACCTCGTTTCCATGCGCTTCCCTCAGCCTCCAGCCCGGTGGATGGTCTTCCTTGCCTTTGGCCTCGTGTATCTGTTCTGGGGCTCGACCTACCTCGGCATCGATATTGCCGTTCAGACCATCCCTCCGGCGTTGATGTGCGCCTTGCGGTTTTCCGTGGCTGGCACCGTGATGCTGGCAGTTTGTGCCCTGTCTGGGCGCAAAGTACTGTACTCGGCACGGCAGATCGGTTTGGCGGCGGTGGTCGGACTCTTGCTGCTGATGGGCGGGAATCTCACCCTTTCCTATGCGGAACTGGCGGTTTCGACCGGTTTGGCCGCGCTGATCATTGCCATCACACCGCTTTGGTTCCTGGTGCTGGATTCTCTGCTGCTCGGCGACCACCACATTGCAGGCCGCGGGAAACTCGGACTACTGCTCGGCATTATTGGGCTTGTTGTCCTGGTGTGGCCGCAGTTGCAGGGAGGAGCACTTGGTCACCGGGAGTTCCTGGCTTCCATCAGCCTGCTGGGCGGCTCGTTCAGCTGGGCGCTGGGATCGGTGCTTTCCAAACGCTGGCAGTCGGGCATGGACGTGTTCAGCGGGACCGCATGGCAAATCGTTGCGGCAGGAGGCGGAAATTTGATTTTCGCGCTCGTCAATGGCGACCTTTCACGCGTCACTTGGACGGTCCGCGGCCTAAGCGCGGTCGCGTACCTTGTGGTCTGTGGATCATGGATCGGCTACACGGCCTATATCTGGCTACTGGAGCATGTCCCGACGTCGAAGGTATCTACATATGCCTACGTGAACCCTGTCGTTGCCGTTTTTCTGGGATGGCTGATTCTGCACGAGCGCGTGGATCGCTTCATTCTGGCGGGCAGTGCGATTGTGGTGCTCTCGGTAATCTTGGTGACGAGCGCAAAGATCAAAACGAAAACGGTAGGTGAGGAATTGCCGGCGGTGGAAGCGGCGGGAGATTGAGGAATTGGCGATTGGAGATTGGCGCTTGTAAGAAACCTGATCCGCTTTGCGGACGAAAGTCGGCAATCGAAACTCTAAATCAACGCAATCCTTCCGCATCCTCCTCCGCTGAATCATTCACGATATCCACTACGTGTCCGCGGATCGCGAATATCTGTTTTGGGGTGCCTGCAGCTTCAAAGCTGACTCGAGCGGGATTGCGCTGCCATGTGGGCGGGGCGCAGGCGGAGTCCGGGGCCGCATCATCCTGCAGCTGATTATTCGATAGCTGTTTTCTTAGCACGGGTTTTCGTCTGCCAATCTGCGCGACCAGCGCGAATGTCTTCTTGCCGTCCTCTGCCACGCCACAGTAGGCGACGTAATCGCGATACCAACTCGCGACGGAATACAAGGGATCAAAATCAGGAAGATTAACGGCCGAGACATGCCCCGTCACGCGATCGACAAGCAACCATCCCCCCCGTTGCCATTGCCAACGGACCGCCGAGTCGTCGGGCAGGCTGTCGTTCACGCAAAAGGCGCGCCGCACCACGAACAGTCGATCCGTCACTTCATGCGATGAGCCCAGCACATACTCTTTCAGTCGGCCATCCACGAGGAGAGCGCGAACTTTGATGGCTTGCGGCCTTTCGTTTTCTGCGCCAGTCGCTGGAGTCCACGAAGCCGTGATCCACTTTCCAAACGAAATCACATGAACCTTGGTGGCCCCGGCGGCGGGAAGGCACGCCGCGCCGAACAGCAGAATCATTCCGAGAACCTGCAACTCTTTTCGCATGACGCGAGCTTAGCCGGCGAATCCCGTGCCCTACAAGGCTTGCGATCACAACGGCAAAAAAGCGGTGCCGAAGTGGGAATTTCGTTTGCACAAAAGGTGCATCATGAGAAAAAATTGCGCGCCATCAAACGGTCAGAAAGGAATCGCTGTAGAATACAGTTCTTGAGAGCTTACGATTGGAACGAGCCGCAGTTGCTCGCGCTGCCCAGCTTTCGCGGGAGTGCAACTCCCTGGAACGAAGCGGCCTCTTAACTCAGATGGGTGATCTCCTCCCACGACGACGTGCACCGCGAATTCTGGTGGTCGACGACCAACCCAGCATTGCGGGCCTGATGAGCCAGCTGCTCACGATGCGCGGCTACGATGTAGTGACCGCGACAAGCGCCGAGCAGGCGGAAGTCGAAGTTCGCCGCCAGTTGCCCGATCTCGTCCTCTCCGATGTCATGATGCCGGGCAAGTCGGGATACGACCTCTGCCGCACCTTGAAAGAAGATCCCGTAACGCGGCTGATTCCGTTCGTGCTCATCACCGGCCTCAGCGACAGCAATGACAAAGTCCGCGGCATTGAAGCCGGTGCCGACGATTTCCTTAATAAGCCGGTTCTGGCGGAAGAACTGATCGCACGCGTCAAGTCGCTACTTCGCCTGAAGGAATTCACCGACGAATTGGAGACGGCGGATTCCGTCCTGTGCACGCTGGGGCTCATCGTCGAGGGGCGCGATCCCTACACCGAAGGACATTGCGAGCGGCTTTCCGTGCGGGCTGCTGATCTCGGACGGCATCTCGGTATGGACGAAGAGTCCATTCTGGCCCTCAAGCGCGGCGGCTATCTGCACGATCTCGGCAAAATTGCCGTCCCCGATGAAATCCTGAAAAAGGGAAGCGATCTCACCCCGGGAGAATGGCAGATCATGAAGCAGCATCCCATCACGGGGGAAAACATCTGCAAGCCCCTTCGCTCGCTCAGGCTAGTGCTTCCGATTATTCGTTCTCACCACGAGCACTCCGACGGTTCAGGGTATCCCGACGCCCTGACCGCCGCCGATATCCCGCTGCTGCCGAGGATCCTGCAGGTGGTGGATGTTTATGACGCCCTCCGCACCGCCCGCTCTTACAAGCCCGCGCTGACACACGATCAAGCCGCCCAGACGATGCGGGAGGAAGCCCGCCGCGGCCTGTGGGATGCGGAACTTGTCGCTGAGTACTTCTCGATGCTGGAACTGCAGCGGCAGGTGGCTTAGCCAGATCTGGCATACTCCGCAATCCGGCAATCCACTGATTCCGCACCTCTCTTTTTCGCAAAAGCGACCTTGCGAACGTACAATGGCGCATCTTCATTTTTCTGCATCTAAGGTTCGGTATTTGGCATGCCGAGCCCTTTGGATCAGAAATTCGGAGCCGAGGACGAGTTGAGTTTGGACCCGAATTACAGCATCGTGATTCCCGCGTATAACGAGAGTGCCCGCCTGGGCAAAACTCTGGAGCGGGTGCTTGCCTATATTCACGAGCGGAAGTGGGATGCGGAATTGATCGTGGTCAATGACGGCTCCACAGACAACACCACGGAAATCGTCCTGAGCTTCGCCGCAAAAGATACGGCGGTGCGGCTGGTCGAAAATCCGGGCAATCGCGGCAAGGGATACAGCGTCCGCAACGGCATGCTGCATGCTCGTGGCCGGGTAGTGCTTTTCAGCGACGCCGATCTTTCCTCCCCGATCGAAGAAGCACCCAAATTGCTGGAGGCACTCGATGCCGGCGCCGACGTTGCGATCGGCTCACGGTGGTTGCGCGCTGAGATGCAGACGCAGCGACAACCGCTGCATCGGCAACTGTTCGGCAGAATCTTCAATCTGCTGCTGCGCACCACGTTGGGCTTGCAGTTCAAAGATACGCAGTGCGGCTTCAAGGCTTTCAAACAGAATGCGGTTCAGGCGATCTTTCCGCTGCAAAAGATCGAGCGCTGGGGCTTCGACCCGGAGGTGCTGTTTCTGGCGCGGAAGTTCGGGTTCAAAGTGCAGGAAGTGCCGGTGCGCTGGGGACATAGCGGCGGAACACGCATTCACCCGGTGGTTGATGGCTCGCGAATGTTTCTCGAAATGCTGCACATCCGCTGGAACGATCTGATGGGGAAATATGACCCCTCCGCACCGACAGGAAACGAAGCAGCCAGCGCGCTTCCCGGCGGGCGCAGCCCGCAAACCTAGGGCTCCAACTTAACTCTTACGGACTTTTCACCGCCTCGACTACCCTGCGCCCCATCTCCGCCGTCGAGATTGCCGGATGCGATTTGCCCGCCAGGTCGGCGGTACGCGCACCGCTCGCGAGAACATTCGAAACGGCCTGTTCAACGCATGCAGCCTCTTGTTCCAGATGAAATGTATGACGGAGCATCATCGCGACCGACAAGATTGCCCCGAGAGGATTCGCAATTCCTTTTCCGGAGATGTCGGGAGCAGAGCCATGCACTGGCTCATACAATCCAACCGGGCCCCCAATACTGGCCGAGGCCAGCAAGCCGATTGAGCCAACCACGGCTCCGGCCTGATCGGAAAGAATGTCGCCGAACATATTTTCCGTAAGCACTACATCGAATTCCGCCGGACGCTGCACCAAAAGCATTGCCGCGGAATCGACGTACTGATGCCCCAACTTGACGTCGGGATAGTGCTTGGCTACGCGCGACACCACGTCGCGCCAGAGACGGGAACATTCGAGAACGTTGGCCTTATCGACCGAGAGAACTTTTCGTTTCCGCTTCATCGCCAGTTCAAACGCGACGTGCGCGATGCGCTCGATCTCATCCTCTCCGTAACGCATGGTGTTAATCGCCACGCGCGCGCCCGGGTTGCCCTCGATCGAGCGCGGCTGGCCGAAGTAGGCACCCCCGAGCAGTTCGCGGACAATCATGATGTCGGTTCCACGAACCACCTCGGCCCGCAGTGGAGAAGAGTCTTGAAGCGCAGGGAAATAAAGGGCCGGCCGCAGGTTGGCATAAGCGCCCAATTCGCGCCGGATGCGCAACAGTCCCGCTTCCGGCCGCAGATAGCCGGGATTCTTGTCGAACGCCGGACTTCCTACAGCGCCCAGCAAGACCGCCGAAGATTGCAGGCAAGCGTCAATGGTGTCCTGCGGCAGAGGATCGTTGAACGCGGTGAGCGCGGCCCCGCCGATCGCCTTGGCTTGGTTTTGCAGTTGGTGCCCAAAGGCGTCGGCAACCGCCCGCAGTACCAGAATGGCCTGCTCAGTGACTTCCGGACCAATGCCATCGCCGGGGAGAATGGTGAGCTTCAGGAGCATGAGGAAGATTTTGAAATTGGGGGTTTGGTAATGGCTTCGCCGAGAAAGGAACCGGCGACACTTCAATTACACAGTACCGATTACAAAATTCAAGTCCAACTACACGCCCCACAGATAGTCTTCCTGCTGCGTCTGTTCGTGTTGACTTTCGGAGTTCACGGGCATGGGAACGCCAAACGCATTCGTTTTCGGAGCCGCAAGCGGAAATGGCTTCGGCGACTCGGACACAGGGGCGCTGGGAACTACCTGCTTAATCGCGGGGGTCGGCTCGATCAGCGGCGTGGCCGACGTCGAAGGTTTATGCGTGTCGCGAATGAGCTCGAGCAGGTGATGATCTTCCACGTGCTTGATCTTGTCGGCCAGGCGAACGAAACGCCGGTAGATGTCATCGAGAACCCGGCGGTCAAACTGGTAGCCAAGCTGCTCGCAGCGGATGCCGAGTGCATGCCGTCCAGAGTGCTTGCCGAGCACGAGCTTGGAATCGGGCACGCCCACCGAGCGCGGCGTCATGATTTCGTACGTGAGTGGATTCTTGAGCACCCCGTCCTGGTGAATGCCTGCCTCGTGCGCGAAGGCGTTGCGTCCCGTGATGGCCTTGTTCGGTTGCACGGGAACGCCAGTGATTTCGCTGAGCATCTGGCTGGCAGCGAAGATCTGCTCGCTCACGATGTTGGTCTCATACGGATACTGGTCGGGACGCACGCGCATCGCCATAACCACTTCTTCGAGCGAGGCGTTGCCGGCGCGTTCGCCGATGCCGTTGATGGTGCACTCTACCTGCCGCGCTCCCGCGGAAACGGCCGCAAGCGCATTGGCTACGGCCATCCCAAGATCGTTGTGGCAGTGCGCGGAAATGGTGACGTTCTCAATTCCCTTTACGCGCTTGCGGATCGTCGAGATCAGCTCTCCAAATTCGGATGGAATCGTGTATCCCACCGTGTCGGGGATATTGAGTGTGGTCGCCCCCGCTTCGACGACCGCTTCGAGCACGCGGCATAGGAAATCGGGATCGGTGCGCGTCGCGTCTTCCGGCGAAAATTCCACGTCGTCACAAAGCGATTTTGCGAAGCGCACTGCATCGCGTGCCTGCACAAGCGCCTGATCGCGCGTCAGCCGCAGCTTGTATTGCAGATGAATATCCGAAGTCGCCAAAAATACGTGAATGCGAGGACGAGCCGCTACTTGCAACGCCTCCCAGGCGCGTTCAATGTCCTGCTGGCAGGCGCGGGCCAGCCCCGCAATGATTGGGCGTCGTACGACGGCCGCAATCGCCTTCACCGACTCGAAGTCACCGTCGGAGGCGATGGGAAATCCCGCCTCGATCACGTCCGCACCCAGACGATCCAGCTGATGAGCCAGACGGAGCTTCTCCTGCTGGTTCATGCTGCAGCCCGGAGACTGCTCTCCGTCGCGAAGGGTGGTATCGAAAATCGTGATGCGAGGACGTTCTACTGTCATGGGGCCCCCATGCAATTTGGGTTAGCTTCAATACTACGAAGAAAGAAAGTAGAAGCAAAACTTATAATTCTTCAATCATGATCAGTTCTTGAAATACAATTAGAGATATTAATAGTAATGAGACGACGATAAGGACCCCTATGGAGCTCTCTCAACTCGAGGTATTCCTCGCAGTTGCCCGGGAACGCCGCTTCTCTCGCGCGGCCGAAAAACTTTATCGAACCCAGTCAGCCGTGAGTCAGACCATCCATAAGCTCGAACAGGAGCTGGGCGAACCCCTTTTCGACCGCTCGTCCCGGGAGGGCGTACTCACCGATGCTGGGAAGGTGCTCTATGAGTACGCGGAGAAACTGGTCAACCTTCGAGCTGAGGCTAGCGAGTCTCTCACAGAATTGCGCGAACTGCAAAAAGGAAAATTGGTCATTGCAGCGAATGAGTTCACCGCGCTTTACCTGCTGCTCGTGCTCGCGGAATTTCGACGACTGCATCCCATGATCAAGATCATCGTGGATCGGGCTCTCGGCAGCCGCATCCCCGATGAAGTCTTGCGCTATAGCGTCGAATTTGGCGTGCTCTCGTACGAGCCGCAGGAGCCGGCGTTGCGGTCTGTTGTGGTTTATCTCGACGAGCTGATTTTCGTGGTGCCGCCCAAACACCCGCTAGCGACAGCGCCCGAGATCAGCATCCAGCAACTCGGCGCCGAATCCTTCGTCGCTCACATTGTTTCTTCTCCCTATCGCGAGAAAGTCATCCAGCTCTTCAAGACTCACAAGACGCCGCTGCATATGGACCTGCAGCTTCCTACCTTGCAAGCGATCAAGCAGTTCGTGGCGATGGGAAACGGCGTGGCTTTCGTTCCGGAGATCAGCGTAGAAACCGAGCTCGCGCGTGGAGAATTGGTGCGCATCCCCGTGCGGGAATTACAGCTGAAGCGCAAGCTGCGGCTCATCTACCGCAAAGACGCGAACCTTTCGCACGCAGCGCGGGCGTTTCTTAAAGTAGCCGAGGCAATAGCCCGCGAGCACAAAGGCCGCTATCGCTTTCACCGGGAAAATTAGTTGCCGTCCGTGAACCAAAGTACACCAAGGAGACCGAGTCACGCGGGCGATCTTCACAAGGCTGCAGAAAAGCTGAACGGGAGCAGAAAAACTCTGCTCCCGCAATAATAGAGAGTTGTTTCAGCAATCCGCGCAAACGTGCTCTTCGCGTAATGCCTCGATCGCGTCATCCACGCTGGGATGAATGTCTATAACCCGATCGAGATTCGTCAGGTCGAGCAGGTCGCTAACCAGCGAATTTGGACCGGCACACTTCAAATTAGCGTTCTTGCCATCCGCCCAGGTCTGCACGAGCGCCAGTTCACCGATTCCTGCGCTGTCCATGGAACTGACCCCACTCAAATCGAGCACGAGCTTGCTCGCATGTTGCAAGATCTCCCCTACCAGGTGCGAGAGCGCGGCCGCTTCATCGCGGTAGACGATGCGGCCTTCGCAGTGGACGACGATAATGTCGCCATGATTCCGCGTTTCCAAACTGAGCTTCAACTTCGGCTCCTTTACTGGTTGAAAGGCAGCCGGCTCCACCGGCTGCGCCCACGGTTGCCAATTCATGTCGCTTAGTTGCATGCTAGTACATAGACGAGCGTCGAGGGCCTTTGGCACCATAAAATTTGTATGAATTTTGAGTAAGCTGCAACGCGGCCAAGCTGTTCTGTTCTCAGGACAAATTTTGTACACTGGGACATCTTGGCCATCCGGTACACTGCATCTAACCGATTTCGTTCAGGAAAACATTTTGTTGCCGGCGCGTTTCGCCGGGGAGGAATTATTCGTGTCAAAGATTGCCGCCGCTGTGCTGGCATTCCTGTTTGTTACCGCGCTCACCATCCCGATGTCGGCGCAACTGCTTCCTAGCGGCAACGCCTATGCCGGCGTCTCCTATGGCCAGATCACCAATGTCGTTAACTCGCAAGGCTACAAAGGTTGGAACGGGTCGGTGGAAGCTTTCCCTTTTTCAAGTCTGCAGCATTTCGGTTTCGTGATCGATGCCAGCGGCTTCTATCGCCGTAGCATTACGGCCTACAACTTGCTCGCAGGCCCGCGACTTTCTACAAACATGGGGCGGTGGCGACCGTTCATCCAGGCCTTCGGCGGAATCCGTCACATTGATTCCAGCGGATTCATTTCCAATCCTGTAGTCATCGATGTCGGCGGCGGCACCGATTACAAACTCAATTGGAAGAGTTTTTCCTGGCGAGTGCAGGTGGATTTCATGCGCAGTCATTACTTAAGCCAGACGCAATTCGATTACCGCGCATCCACCGGCTTGGTTTGGCGTTTCTGAGCAGAATCCCAGCGGCACTGCATCCCAATCCTCATTGCGCATCATCTAAAACTTCTCATTGCGACGGGTGTTTGCATCTAAGGACGGAGGAGAGTCATGCGCAATGCCATTCTGATTGGGGTCACGCTTTTTCTCTGCAGTGCCTTCAGTCGCGCTCAGATCCCCACTTCGGGAAACGTGTTTTTCGGTTATTCCTATTTCAACACGAACGCCTCTGGATTGAATCGCGTGAACACGAATGGTTGGGAAGCGACGGTCGAAGGAAAAGTGTTTCCCTTCATCGGCATCGTGGCCGATTTCGACGCCCACTACGGATCGCAGAACATCCCAATTGCGGTGGTTCCTGTCGGTACCTGCCCTACGTCCGGCTGCCCGCCATTGAACTTCAACGAAAGTTTCACCGAGCACAACTTTTTGTTTGGACCGCGAGTTGGAGTATCCGTGGGGAAATTTCGCCCGTTTGCGGAAGCAATGTTTGGAGCTGCTCATCTGAACTCGCCCCAGGCTGGTTCGGATACTTCTCTAGCCACAGCCGTCGGGGGTGGGCTCGATTATCGCCTGATTCGCCTGGTGGCCTGGCGCATCCAGGGCGATTATGTACATACGCGTCTGTTTAATACCAAGCAGGACAATGCCCGCATCTCGACGGGAATCGTCGTGCGCTTTTGACCTGCGGAGCGGATCCTCTCCGCGATTCAAGCCTGACGAATCTTCACGGAATCACTCGGAGGAGTAGCCCGCTTCCCGACCTCAGGTTCACATTGCCCCGGTCCGCTTGCAGCGTGATTACACCCCGGGGATCGCTTCTGCCAGCATGTTTCAGGATCACTTCTCCGTAATCATAAATACCGCAGGCGTCCGACGAGAAGACCCATAAGGCTTGCAAGCGATCGTTTCCGGCGAAACCATCGCGGCAACGGCCTCGCGAACTGGAGCTCGCGCGAGCCAGAACGCCGTCCTCGGTGGAGTGACCAACTACATCATTGCCTTCGGTGATCACTCCCTGGCCGTGATAGTTCACCTGCCCGCCAATCTGCTCCGTCGTCCGCCAGTACCATGGGGTGCCGCGATCACTTCCCGTATCAGGCACCTGGGCTTCGAAGACATCCATCATCGAAGCCAACGCTCTGAGATTTGTGATGACCGGAACCTCTTGCTTCCCGGTCATCACCTTGTCGAATCGTATCGTGAGCTCACCTCTGTGGGGCGGACTTTGAGGCACGACGCTCACGACTTCACCTGCCACCTTTGCACCGATGGGAATCCGGTGCCTTCCCGGCAAGGGCACGTCCTGCATGATGCGAGCCGTGATTTTCTGGCCGGGCTTGCTCTTGTTCGACTTTACCGTCAAGTTCAATTGGACGGGAAGAATTGTGCCGGCGGGTATTCGTTGCTGCGCGAATGAAAGGGTGGCAAAGAGGAAAAAGCAAATTGCGGTGGGGGGAAGCATCGATCTTTTCATAACGACCTCCGATGCCGATGTTCCAAGGATAACGGTCTTCTGGCGGACTCACATCAGGCGAAGCCTTTACCTGAGTGCATTTGTGCTGGACTAACTGACCCAATCGAGGAATTTGTACCACGCGCCCGCGAGCGGCAGGAACCATGGGTTTCCGTTGTAGAGGCCCAGGGGCGCGCCGGGAAACGGAATCCCGACAAAGGGATTCTCAGGCTTGTCCCCCGCCATCAGTTCGGCAATTTTCTGTCCCTGGAACGTGGCCATGGCGACTCCGTGCCCAGCATAGCCGACCGCGTAATACATGCCGTCGATCTGGCCCGCGTGCGGCATGATGTCGAAGGCGAAATCGAGCGTGCCTCCCCAGACGTAGTCAATCCTGGCGTCGGCCAGTTGCGGATAGACTTCGATCATTCCCCGGCGCAGCAGTTCGGCACTGCGGCGGATCGTCTGATCGTTCTCGGGAAAAAACGCGGCTCGCCCGCCGAAAAGCATGCGGCGATCCGGCGTGAGCCGGTAGTAGTAGAGATAATTCTTGGAATCGTAGATCATGCGGTTGCGCGGACTGAGCTGGCGCGCAAGCGGCTCGGGCAGAGTTTCCGTGGTGATAATGAATGATCCGATAGGGATGATTTTCTTCTGCAGCGCCGGCGTCGCCTGACCGGTGTAGCCGCTGGTGCCGACGAAGACTTCGTGCGCCCTGATTTCCCCTCGTGAAGTGGAAATTTTCCATCCAGCTTCGCCCGCGCGGGAATCGCGCAGGATTTCGTGCACGCGGCAACGCTCCAAAATTTGCGCTCCGGCCTTCGTGGCGGCGCCTGCGAGTCCGGCAACGTAGCGCGCGGGATTGCAGCCGGCGCTCACCTCATCAACCATTCCTCCGTAATAGATCGCTGAACCGATCTCCGCGCTCAATTCGTTTCTCTGTACGACGCGCAAGGTGTGGTTGAACTCGCGAGCAATGACTTCCGCCTGTCGCGCATAATCATCGAAATGTTTTTGCTTGCAGGCGACTTCAAGATGGCCGCAACGGGAGAAATCGCATTCAATACCTTCGTCGCGGATAATCTGCTCGACACAATCCATGGAGGCCAGCGAGGCGGCATACATGCGCTGCGTGCGTTCGCGGCCGTACATGGAAATCAGCTTGTTGACCCCGAGTTTCAGGCCGGTCAAGACCATGCCGCCATTGCGGGAACTGGCGCCCCAGCCGATGTTTTCCGACTCCAGCACCGCAACTTTCGCGCCCCGCTTGGCAAGCGTCCGTGCTGCGGAGAGCCCGGTGAATCCCGCGCCGATTACAGCCACATCGAGGGTCTGCGGGAGGGGAGCCGAACCGTTCGCGGTCGGCATTTGCGTTGTGGTCAACCAGTAGTTTTGTTCGAGCATCAGCGGCCTTTGGCAGGAGAACCAAGCATTCTATATCGGCCACACTGGCGTGACGCACCTCGGCGGCTAAAGCCGGACCAGATTGGAAGTGGAACCGCGGCGCTGGAAATGCTGCGCCACCCGGACACCCAAAGCTCCGCTGGTACATGCACTTTCGGGTGCTGAGGGCGAACACAAGGTCCTGTTCGCTTCCACCTCAGTAATCTTGTTCTCGGTTACCGCAGCACCTACTCTGAACACGCCATGGATCTTCGCTGCCTCGTCTTCTCGTCCGATCAGGGCGCCGCCGAGCCCATCTGCCAAGTGCTGGCCGAACTCGGTGGTGAGGCGGAGCATTGCACTGAGAATGTCTCGGCAGTACAACGGGTCGCGGCGGAGCCCTTTCAGATCGTGATTGCGGACTGGGACGAGCAACCGGACGCCGAATTCCTGCTGAAAGCCGTTCGGGCACGCAAGGCCAGCGAGCGTCCGCTTACGCTTGCCATTGTTAGTGACGATGCGAGCGTTCCCAAAGCGCTGCAAGCGGGCGCAAACTCGATTCTGCGCAAGCCGATTCTCGTCAACCAGGTCAAAGATACGCTGCAGACTGCACGTTCGCTCTTGAAAGCGAGACGGGAGTCTGCTCAGTCTGCAGCAGCGGGTGCAGCTTCCCCATTGGCTTCTACGCACGCGATTCCGCCAGTTCCACCCGAGGAAGCTCATCTGCGCGCGGGAGAATTCCTGCAGACGACCGCTCCGGCTCCTGCGACCCAAATCGACACTGAGTCAGAGATGCAGAAGTCTATGGAAGAATTCGCGGCGGCGCAGGTCGATCCATTAAAAGACCTCGAGCCGATGGCAGCCGCGGTGGCACAAGCGTCGCAGCCACCAGCTTCGCTCGCTCCGGGCAAGGACGAAGAACCGAGAGGTCTGGAATGGTATTTAAAGCGGCGTGCGGGCAGCGTGGCTGCTGCAGGGCAGACAGGGGCAACAGCGGCAGCGTCCGCACCAGCCCCCGTTTCTGTACCCGAAAAACCAGAACTCTTAGGCTTCGATCAGATCTCAACGGCGCCCGCCCCACCGGTCCGCGAAAGCACGGTGCCCAGCTCGGTACCGACGGCCGATTCAGAGGCCGAGAAAAAGAGCGAAGCCAGGCTCTTTGCCTATATCGAAGGTGAGGGTAAAGAACCAGAGGAAAAAAACCCGGGTTCATCCCACCTCGGGAAGAGGGCTATTGCCGCCGCCCTGATTCTGGCCGCTTGCGCAGTAGTTGCGGCTCCGCAGGCTCCGTGGCACGCGCAGGAACGCACGTTGTGGACGCGTGGCCAGCAGGTCCTCCATGCCTGGCTAAATCCGCAACTGGTCACTCCTGTCCAAGCTCCCGTTTCGCACGAAGATTTCGCACGTCCGGGCGATGAGTACAAGTTGCCTGCCGCGGAACCCATCCCCGATGCGACTACCGATCCTTCGCAGATCAAAGTCACGCCCATGGTCGATCCCACAGCGAAGAAACCGAACACTACAACCGGGGATCAGGGCGCGACAGTGGACACGGCGGCGAGCCCAGATCCGACACAGCCCGCTCAGGCTCCCCAAATTCAGGTCCAGGAAAACCCGCCAGCCACGACTACCACGACACCGGCAGCCACCGCTTCGGCGAGCGGGAGCGCCCCAGGTACGTCTGCACCCGTCACAGTTCCGCAAACGAACTTGGCGACCGCTCCAGTTGCTGTCAGCACGCCGCCAGTTGTGCCAGCACGTCCCAAACCGTCGGCGGGAGTTGCTCCTGCCAAGTCGAATATGTCCATTCCGACAAGTCTGAAGTCGCAAATGGCTTCGATGACCCCTGAGGCCAGCGGCAACAAGGCTCCAGAGACCGCCTTGCCGTCGATTGAACCGGTCGAGGTCCCCGAAGCCACCGAGCGCGCGCTGCTGACCACGCAACCGGCAATCGCCTATCCGGCAAACGCCAAAGGGCAGCAGGGAACGGTTGTTCTTCAAGTCCTGGTCGGCCGTGACGGCTCGGTGCAGGACGCCATGTTCCTCCAGGGATCGCTCGCGTTTGCCCGTGCCGCCATTGATGGTGTGAAGCAATGGGCGTTCAAGCCCTACCTGATGAATGGGCGGCCGGTTTCGGTGCAGACGAAACTCACCCTGCACTTCCAGCCCGGACAATAGCCGTTTGTTTTGTTTCGGATGCAAGCAGCAAGGCCGATTGTGGGGGTCTATCTCTCGCAGGCTGGCCCAGGCACGAGCGTAATCAAGCCGCTGCCAAATTCGAGCAGCCAGCGCTTCCGAATTCGCATCTACCGGATATAATGAATTCAGTTCTCAGGAAGTATCTCCTTCCAGAAGACGGCCAAAACTGATGTCCATGAAAACGAAAGCAGCGATCCTCGTCACCTCCTTTGCTATCCTCGTGTTCGTCGTTGTGGGTTCCATGGGAGGCGTACACGCTTCCTCCAACGACGGCTCTTACCGCCAATTGCAGGTCTACAGTGAAGTCCTCTCGCGGGTGCAGAGCGAGTATGTGGAAGAGCCGAACATTCCCAAGGTCACGGATGGCGCGCTGCACGGGCTGCTGGAATCGCTCGACTCCAATTCCAGTTATATGTCGCCTGAAGCTTACAAGGCCTTCAAGGCGCACCGAAGCGAGGGCAAGGCGGGGATTGGCGCAGTGATCTCCAAGCGCTTCGGATACGCAGCTGTCGTATCAGTTCTGCCCGGATCGGCCGCGGAAAAGGCGGGAATCGAGGAGACCGACATTTTTGAGTCGATCGAGGGCCAGAGTACCCGCGAGATGTCGCTGCCGGAAATTCGAAACATGCTGACTGGTGCTCCGGGAACCAGCGTGAACGTTGCGGTGGTACGCGCCCGAAAAGCTGAACCGCAGAAGATTTCAATTACGCGTGAGTTCGTGAGCGTACCTCCGGTTTCCGACAAGATGATGGAAGACGGAATCGGCTATGTGAAGGCGGAAGCGCTTACCAGGGGAAAGAGCCAGGAGATTGCGTCGAAGATTAAATCGCTGGAAAAGTCAGGAGCAAAGAAGATTCTGCTCGATCTTCGCAACTGCGCCGAAGGCGATGAGAGTGAGGGAGTTTCCGTCGCAAACCTGTTCCTGAATCACGGCACGATCACCTATTTGCAGGGGCAGAAATTTCCGCGCGAAGCCTTCAATGCCGACCCGGCAAAGGCGATCACGAATTTGCCCGTGGCCGTGCTGGTCAATAAGGGCACGTCGGGCGCGGCGGAGATCGTGGCCTCAGCAATCCTGGAAAATGCTCGGGGCGATGTGGTTGGCGACAAGACCTTTGGCGACGGGTCGATACAGAAGACGATTGATCTTCCCGATGGCGGGGCGTTGATCCTGTCGGTAGCGAAGTATTATTCCCCGAGCGGCAAGGCGATTCAGGACGTCGCAGTCACTCCGAACGTTCTCGTGGCCGATGCCGATGATAGCGCTGTCGGTCTGGATGAAGATGGAAACAGCGTCACGAATCCAGAGGATGAGAACAAGCCCAAGAACCAGGTCGACGATCAACTGAATAAGGCTGTGGAAGTGCTGAAGAGCAAGAACAGCTAAAAATCCTCAATTCGCGAAACGATGAAAACGCGCGCTTTCACGGCGCGCGTTTCCTCTTGTCGTGGCTTTGGGGTTCCGGCTCGCTCCCGAGCTGCTGGACTCGCACACAACTACATCGCATTTCAGCAATGTGCGCATCGACAACTTCGTCTACACGCGTCAGGCGCTGCATCGCGCGAAGAGCCTGCTGAAACCTGACGGCCTGTTCATCGTGAAATTCCAGGTAGATACACCGTGGATTGCTGGACGACTCTACGAATTGATGCGCGACACCTTCGGTGAAGAGCCAATTCAATTCCAGAGCGACGTGGGAGGATTCGACAGTTCGGGAAGATTCTTCGTTGAGGGTTCGCACGATCGCTTGCAGCAGGCTCGTACGAATCCTGCACTCAGTGAGTATCTTGACTCGCACTCCAATATGCCCATGCAGTCGGCGTCCCTTACAACAGACGACTGGCCGTACTTCTACCAGCACGAACCGGGCTTGCCCATCAGCGTCATCCTGATTTCTGTTGCCGTGCTGATCATCTTTGGCTGGTTCTTGCGGCAGACGACAGGCGGCGAAGGGGGCATGGAACTGCACTTCCTCTTCCTGGGCGCTGGATTCATGTTGCTTGAGGCTCAGATCGTGAGCAAGATGGCGCTGCTCTTCGGCACGACGTGGGTAGTCAATTCGATCGTCGTTTCGGGACTGCTGTGTCTGATAGTCGTGGCGAACATGGTGTATGGAGCGTTCCCACGGATTCCGCTCTGGATTCCTTACGCCGGCTTATTTGTTTCACTTGCGGTGATGTTTGCCGTGCCCATGCAGAAGCTATTCTTCGAATCTTGGCTCGTGCGCGCGGTTGTGGCGACGCTCGCCCTGTGTGCTCCAGTGTTTTTCGCCGGAATTATTTTCGTGTCCAGCTTTGCGCACGCCGGCTTTCGCGGAAGCAGTCTCGGCTCAAACTTGTTCGGGTCTTTACTTGGCGGGTTGCTGGAATCGTTATCGCTCTGGTTCGGGCTGAAGGCATTGACCCTTGTCGCGGCAATTCTGTACATCGGATCAGCCATTTTCCTGCGCCGGCGTACCGCGATCGAAAGCTGACGGTCAGCATCGTTGGCTACAGCGCCTTCGATTTGCTTCCCTTAGATTGTTCTGCGGAAGTAGATGGAATGAGGTGCTATCCTGACCTCATCCATCCATGAAGTCTCTTTACCAGGATCTTCCCGAGGTGGAAATCGGGGGCCGCAAGCTTGTCGGCCGGGTGCTATTCGGCCTGCTTGTGCTCCTGGCGGCGCTGGTCGGGGCCACGGCCGGACTGCTCCTCGTCTACACTACCGATCTGCCGCAGGTGGAAGCGCTGGAAGCTTACCGGCCCAGTTCGATTACGGAAATTTACGATGACCATGGTCGAGTAGTCGGGTCATTCGCTCTGCAACGCCGGGTGGTGGCCAGCTACGACGATTTTCCCCCGGTGCTGCGCGATGCGCTTGTCTCGATAGAAGACAAAGATTTCTACCGGCACTCCGGCATTAATTTCTGGCGGATCATCGGCGCGGCTTATCGCGATGTTGAATCGGGGGGCAAGGTGCAGGGAGCGTCTACCCTCACCATGCAACTTGCCCGTAATCTCTTTCTGTCGCCCGACCGGTCGTTTCACCGCAAGGTCCAGGAAACGATGCTTGCTATCCAGATCGAGCGCCGTTTCACCAAGCCGCAGATCCTCACTTTGTACGCCAATCAGATCTTTCTTGGGCATGGAGTTTACGGTTTTGAGGCCGCCTCGGAGTTCTACTTCAGCAAGCCGGCGAGACAACTCACGCTGGATGAGGCCGCGCTGCTGGCCGGGTTGCCCAAAGGACCGGGGGTCTATTCCCCCATCAACCATCCGGACCGCGCCCAGAAGCGCCGTAATCTCGTGATTAATGCCATGCTCGAGGACGGCAAGATCACCGCTGCGCAGGCTGCCGACGCGCGCTCTGCGCCGCTCCTTCTGCATCTCGCGCACGATCCTAATTCACTGGCACCTTATTTCGTCGAAGAGATACGCCGGTACCTGGAAGGCAAATACGGTACAGATCAGGTGCACGAGGGAGGATTGAAGGTATACACGTCACTGGATATGGATCTGCAGAAAGCCGCCAATCACGCCGTGCTCGACGGGCTCGCGGCGTACGAACGCCGCCACGGGTGGAAGGGGCATTTGGAGAATGTCGTAGCGAACGGCATCGCAGTGGACAAGTATTCGGATCCAGACTGGGATGACGAGCCGGATCTTGGCGGGTACGTTCACGCGCTAGTGACGTCAGCCGGGACCGGAATTGCCACGCTGAAGTTCGGACGGTATACCGCAGCTCTCGGGCAGGCGGACGTCGCCTGGACGCAGCAGAAGCTGGCGAACATCCTCAAGCCCGGCGACATTTGCTACGTCAAGATTCTCTCGCTCGGTGCGAACGGAGCCGCAAAGGTGACACTGGAGCAGGATTCCGGCGCGCAGGGCGCACTGCTCGCGCTCGACAACACAACGGGCGGAATCAAGGCGCTGGTCGGCGGTCGCGACTTCAATGACTCGAAATTCGATCGCGCGACCCAGGCCTTGCGCCAGGTTGGCTCCTCGTTCAAGCCATACGTTTACACCACGGTCATCGACCAGGGCGCTAGCCCTGATGACACGATTCTTGATGAACCGGTCAGCTTCGAAACCCCATCCGGCCCGTATACTCCGCATAACTACGACGAGAAGTTCGAGGGCATCATCACGCTGCGCAGGGCGCTGGCGCAGTCCCGCAATATTCCCGCGCTGAAACTGGCCAACAAGGTGGGAATCAGGCAGGTGATCGACTACGCAGACCGGTTCGGCATTACCGCCAAGTTGCCGCCGTATCTGCCAGTGGCCTTGGGTTCCGCTGAGATTACGCTTTTGGAGCAGACCTCGGCGTACAGTGTATTTCCCAACGACGGCGTTCGCGTGATTCCGCGCTATATCACGCGGGTCACCGACTACGAAGGCCGCGTGCTGGAAGAAGATTATCCGGAAGTAAAAGACGTTATCAGCGAGCGCACGGCGCGGATCATGACCTCCATGCTGCAGGGAGTTGTGCAGCACGGGACAGCGATTGCCGCCGCCAGGCTGCCTTTCCCAGTAGCCGGCAAGACGGGCACGACCAATGATTTCACCGACGCGTGGTTCGTAGGATTTTCGCCCACGGTTACTTGCGGCGTCTGGGTCGGCTACGACGAGAAAAAATCACTGGGCGCGAAGGAGACGGGGGCTCGCGCAGCCCTGCCCGTCTGGATCAACTTCATGACCGCTGCGATGGCGGGAAAAGATCCGGGAGAGTTCCAAGCCGCACCGAATGTGCCGCACGCAGTTGCACAGAAGGTGGACACTCCAGATACTGCGCCAGAGTCGGATGAAACGCATTAGTTCTCATTGAGAGATTGAATCATTGATTCATTGGGTAGTGCTGTACCTGTGTGCGAATGGAGGACTCGTTGAAAAAGACATTTGTCCAGATTGTCGCGACCGCTTCCTGCATTCTTTTCTTGCTGGTGAGTTTGAAGGCCAGCTCTGAGGATCCCAAAGCGTCGGTTCGCAATGTGCTGATCGCGCAACAGGACGCATGGAACCGTCACGATCTCGACGCCTTTATGGCAGGCTACTGGGATTCTCCTGATCTCACGTTCTTCTCCGGCGCAAGACAGATTCATGGATGGCAGCAGGCGCTCGATCGTTACAAGTCAACCTACACGGGTTCGGGACACGAGATGGGCAAGTTGACGTTCGCCAATCTGCAGATCGAACCGCTTGGAAAAGAGGCTGCGTTTGTGAGCGGCGAATACCATCTCACGATGCCGGACGGCAAGACTCCGCACGGGCTGTTTACGCTGGTCTTCCGCAAATTTCCGAACGGATGGAAGATCGTGCATGATCACACATCAGCTGTCGACTGATAGTAGCTTGTCATCTTCGGGGGCAGCGAACGAACTATGCAGTTTGCCGGCAGTGCTTCTGGGTCGAGAGGTCAGATAACGACGCTGGTTCTTACGTCTTCACCCGCACCTGTACCCGCGTCCCCTCAGGCAAGCTTCCGTGCGGTAACTCGATCTTCCCATTGCGGACGACACCTTCAAATTCCAACGGCATCTGCGACTGGGATGAAAGCCGCGATGCCCCTCGCGCGGCCACACCAGCTGTGGCAACATGACTTGTGGTGCGGCCCATGCCCTTGTCCATAGCTTCATTAGCCAAACGGTCGGCTTCCTGATTATGCTCGCGCAGGGCGTGGCCGATGGAAAACCAATCCATCTGCGCGACGAGTTCCTTGGCGCGCGCATGCAGATCCTGCAGCGTTGGATTCTTCACCTTGTAAATACCTTTGATCTGCCGCACCAGAAGTTCGGAATCGCTGATGACCTTGAGCGCCTTCGGACCGTGCTTCAGCGCATATTCGAGCGCCCCTATTAAGCCCTGATATTCCGCGAAATTGTTGGTCTGGTGCCCGAGATATTCGCTGAGGGCAGCGACCTTGCGTCCGGACTCATCCTTGATCACGACGCCATAGCCCGAGGGCCCGGGATTGCCCCGCGCTCCACCATCAGTAAACGCAATGAGATAGTGCTGCGGAGGATTCTCGCGTGACTCGAACAGATGGGCGGTGCCGTGCAATGGCATGCAGTCAGTCTACAACGCAGCTCCGTGAACCTCTCTGTCCTCTGTGTTGAAAATGAGGGTTAGCGCCCGGCAGCCAGCCGCGTGGCCAATCGTGGCGGCAAGTTGGCATTGAAGATGCGGTCCTGCGCCGATTTCAGGTTGTAAGGTGTGCGATGGAAATGAACGATTTGGGCCTCGGTATCGTAGAGCGCAAAGGCGGCCCGCCAATCGCCGTCGCGCGGCTGGCCCACTGATCCGGGATTGATGAGGTATCGAGCGGACGACTTCAGCTGCAACGACACGGATTCCGGCTGGCCCACGGTCTTGTATTCAGGACGAAATCCATCGGCCGAAGATCCGTTGGCAAAAAAACCGCCCTGCAGATGGGTGTGCCCAAAAAACGTCAGCGGCACGTTCAGCGCGATGAGAGGCGCCAGCGCATCGCCGAGCGATACCACATACTCGTCCTCATCATTGGGCGATCCATGCACCAACTGCACTTCCGGGAAGTCAGGCAGCGAAACGGGGCCATGCGGCAATTGCCGGAGCCAGTCAAGATTTTCCGGCGTGAGCTCGTCGCGGGTCCAGATGGCGGCCGCCGCAGCCATCGGATTGAAGTCTTCCAGGTCCATCAAGCCCGTCGCGGCTTTGTCGTGATTGCCACGAACAAACACTTTGCCCAGGGCACGAGATCGTTCTGTGACCTCGTTCGGGCTCGCACCGTAACCCACGATGTCTCCAAGGTTCACCGCGATGTCGTACGGCGGGGCCCCAGCCAGGCACGCGTCGAGCGCCTCAACGTTGGCATGAATATCGCTCAGCAGAAGTATGCGCAAGGATCACCGGACAAGTTGCCGATTATAGACTGACCCGAGCTTTCGTGCGCCATTCCGCGTCATGTAAGATTCCGCATCTGTGATGAGATGGCAATTCAAAGGCAAGGCGCCCACATCGATTAAAGTTGTCTTTGCGCTGGTGGGCGTCAACTTTCTGGGGCAGCTCGCGACGTCTTATGCGATTCCCCGCTGGTCCCCGATAACGGCGGATCCGGCGCATCCCTACCTGGTCCGCTTCAAAGGCTTCGCGGGATATTTTGTTCAACCCTGGCTGGGAATGTATTTCGATTACGGCTTCTGGATGCATTTCGTTTTATTGGCCGTATTCTTCCTGATGCTGTGGGTTCATCGCGACCAGATCGAGCGTATTCGCTAGCGATTCACGACAGGGCACCGCGCCCAGTGTCCGGCTGCTACTTCTACTAACTGCGGCATCGAGCGTGAGCACTCCGCAACCCGATACTGGCAACGAGGCTCAAAGCCGCACCCCGGAGGCAATGCCTGCAGAGCCGGTACGGTTCCAGCAATCGTTTCCAGAGGACGCGCGCGGTCGGTCTTGAGATCTGGTACCGCATGCAGCAGCCCGCGCGTATAAGGATGGGCCGGTGCCTTGAACACATCCGCCTTGGCTCCGAGTTCCACCAGCGCTCCCGCGTACATAACGGCGACCCGGTCTGCTACCTGCGACACCACCGCAAAATCGTGCGAGATGAAAAGCATGGCCAAGCCGAACTTCGCCCGCAAGTTGGCGAGAAGATCGAGGATCTGTGCCTGGATGGTTACGTCGAGCGCGGTCGTGGGTTCATCGGCAATCAGCAACTGCGGACGGTTTACAATCGCCATCGCGATCATGATGCGCTGCCGCATGCCTCCTGAAAGTTGATGCGGATAGTCACGGGCGCGGCGCGCGGGATCGGGAATGGCCACGTCATTCATAGCTTCTACTGCCATCTGCAGCGCGTCACGTTTGGCCACCTTCTTGTGCGCCTGCACCGCTTCGGCAATCTGTTCTCCGACCCGCATCACCGGATTCAACGCGGTCATCGGCTCCTGGAAGATCATCGCGATCTTCGATCCGCGGAGTTCCCGCATGGAATCAGAGCTGAGGCGCGCCAGGTTCCGGGTATTTCCATTCTCCGAAAAAAGAATCTCACCCGCGACCCCAGCCAGGGGAGGCAATAAGCGCATGATGGCAAGAGACGTAAGCGATTTGCCCGACCCGGATTCGCCTACCAGTCCAAGAACTTCGCCGGGAGCGATGGAGAAGCTCAGATCGCGGACGGCGCAAAGCCTGCGCGCGCTAACAGACCCATTTGGTGCGGGAAAAGCGATTTCGAGGTTTCGGACGTCGAGCAATGGCGGCACGCACTCATCGTAGCAGGGCTGAATGGGCGTTTGGAAAGGCTGGCGGTGCAGCCAAACTACGCTTTCCTACTTCCCGAACGCTTGGGGCAGCAGAGCTCTCGCGCTTCGGCAGCCACCGAATTTGGTCAGGCATCCGATGTCGATACCAAAAGCCTTCGCCCGGTCATCTGGCGAAGCAGCGGAATCGATTTCGATGACGGCCCATCGATATCCGCCGCGGTCCGTCACATAGGTGCAATAGTGCTGGGGGCAAGAGCGAGATTGCTGGGTTTCGTGAACGGTCGCGCCCGTTCCGGGCTGCATGGTCTTGCCGGCCCTTTGATCATCAATCTCGAACCAGACATAGATTTCCGACGCGATTCCGTCGTTGAAAGTGAGGTACGTGGAGATGATGCTCGCAGGCGCGAGTCGAAGTCGAGACAAAGCTTTGACCTGAACTTTCTGGGAAAATCTGCAGGTCCCGCCCTGGCACGTCAAGGAACTGGGATCTAATTTTGCAGCGCGCATTCGGCTGCGCCAACTTTGAATCGTGGTGCTGCCGACCTCGACGGTCGACAACTCTTTGAGCACGCGCCGCATGCGCCTCTGCGGCGCGGTGACAAGGAAATAGCTTGCGATCACTCCGGCCAGGACCACGATGCTCATGTACCCGACCAGCATTCCGCCGCTCAATCTGGCCATCAATTCATAGTAGCCTGCTCGGTTACTTATTGTCCCAGGATGAGCGGTAGGCCGTTCTTATTGCTGCCGACAACGACGACTTTCGTATTCGGACTCTTCGCCAGATTCTCGGTAGCTTCGATTCCCTTCCATTCGAGCAGCGAGGGCGTGATGCCTTGAGCAACGATCTGCTGGAAGTCGCGCACACCGGCGGCTTCAATGCGCTTGCGCTGAGCTTCCTGCGTTTCCTTCTGCAGGCGGAAATTCATGGCCAGTGCTTCTTGCTCGGCTTGCTGCTTGGCTTCAATCGAGGCCTTGAGAGTAGCGGGCAGGTTGATGTCGCGCAGCAGCACGTTCTCTACAGCCAAGCCGCGTTTGTTGAGTTCCGATGTCACTTCGTTCTGAATCTGATTAGCCACCGCTTCGCGCTCGCTGGTGTAGAGCGCGTTGGCGGTATGAGAAGCTGTTGCTTCGCGGATCGCCGAGCGCAGCGTCGGCTCGACCACCTTGTCTTCATAGTCGGCACCGATCTTCTGGAACACATCGGCAGCACGATCCGGGCTGAGATGGTAGATCAGCGATGTATCGAGCGCCATCATCAATCCTTCGCTCGAAGGCACGCTTGCTGATTCCTTGAGCGTCTGCGTCTGGACGGACAGTTCGTTGTTGGTTTTCATCGGATTGATCAGGTGGATCCCCTCACCCAAGGTTTCGCCCGTCACCTTGCCAAACAGCGTCAGCACCCCAACATGCCCGGTCCCCACGCGGGTGACTGAACTGAAGAAAACAATCACCAGCACAAACGCTAGTATTCCGATGCCGATAAGCCGCAGCGCGCCCCCGCTCCGGCCGAGGTTCCCGTCAATTACCTTCCCCCGAGCTGGATCAAATATGGTCATAAGGATTCTCCCCGGAAAAATTCTAGGGCTCCCGCCTATGTACGGTAAGTGACTGAGATGGGACTAGAAGGCGCCGTCGCTCGGGATGATGATAGCTACCCGCCAACTCTGAATCTTGCTTCGGGGATGCGGCATCTCTTACATTACTGACATGAGCAAGATTTACATTCCTACGCCTTTACGGCAGTATGTGGGGAAACAGGCCTCAGTGGAAGTCAATGGCGCGACCGTCGGTGAGGCGATGAGTTCGCTGGTTTCGCAGCATCCGGATTTGCGCAAGCACCTGTACACAGAGGACGGCAAGTTGCGGGCATTTGTGAACGTCTATCTGAACGACGAGGATATCCGCTATTTGCAGAAGGAAGCGACTGCTTTGAAGGATGGCGACCAGATCTCGATTGTGCCCTCGATCGCCGGAGGCACCCAGTGAGCCGACCTATCTTCCCCGGATTTTCCACTACCAGCGCACGCTGTAGCAAGCGCCTGCTCTGCTGTTGTTGTTAGCTCCTGCCCCTGCGACAGCGCTTTAGGCACAAGCGGTACAATTCAAACGAGGATTTATGGCCACCACGGAAATTCCAGTCACGCTGAGCAAAGATGAAATCCTGCGCTACTCACGGCATTTGATCATGCCCGAGGTCGGCATGGAGGGCCAGCAGAAGCTGAAAGCCGCCCGCGTGCTGTGCATCGGCACTGGCGGCCTGGGATCGCCGATGGCCCTCTACCTCGCCGCGGCCGGCGTGGGCACGCTCGGCCTGGTGGATTTCGATGTGGTGGATTACACGAATCTGCAACGCCAGATTATTCATTCCACCGCTGACGTTGGCCGCAAAAAACTGGATTCCGCCGCCGACAAACTGAAAGCCATCAATCCGTTTCTGGATATCAAAACCTTTGATACGAAGCTGAGCAGTGAGAACGCCCTGGCATTATTCCGCGACTTCGACATCATCGCCGACGGCACCGACAACTTTCCCACGCGGTATCTGGTGAACGACGCCTGCGTGCTGACAGGAAAGCCCAATGTCTACGGTTCGATTTTCCGCTTTGAAGGTCAGGCCAGCGTATTTGCGACCGAAGAGGGCCCGTGCTACCGCTGTCTCTACCCTGAGCCTCCACCGCCCGGGCTGGTGCCTTCATGCGCCGAAGGCGGAGTGCTGGGGATTCTTCCCGGCCTGGTCGGCGTGATGCAGGCCACGGAAGTCATCAAGCTGATTCTCGGAGTCGGCGAACCGCTGATCGGACGCCTCCTCCTGGTCGACGCACTGGGAATGAAATTCCGCGAGCTTAAGCTCCGAAAGAATCCCGACTGCCCAGCGTGTGGGACGCATCCGACGATTACGAAGCTGATAGACTACAACGAGTTTTGCGGCATCCGTGGAGAGGAGAAGCCCGTGTCGAGTGGAGTTCCCGAAATTCAGGTGGAAGAGCTGAAACGCCGCCTGGACGCAAAAGATGACCTTTTTGTCCTTGATGTGCGCGAGCCCCACGAATATCAGATCTGCAACATCGGCGGGTATCTGATTCCTCTGAACGATCTGCCCAAGCGCGTCAACGAACTCGATTCCAGCCGCGAGATCGTCGTTCATTGCAAGATGGGCGGACGCAGCGCCAAAGCAGTGGCGTTCCTGCAGCAGTCCGGATTCAAGAAAGTGCTCAACCTGGCCGGCGGGATTACTGCCTGGTCGGACCGGGTGGATCCGAAAGTGCCGAAGTACTGAAAAGCCAGTTCTCGGGTTCTCAATTGAGAGCGCAGTAGCGATCGTTTTTTCTGCGCCTGAGCTACATCCCGCCCAAGCCGCTCTTGCGGGCTTCCTCGTCCTGATAGTCGACCTTTTTCCCGGTCTTGGCTTCCAGGGTCACGATTGTCGTGCGAATGATCGCCTTCCCCAGTTCAAACACGGCGGCGTGCTGCTTGCCTTGTTCGTCTTTCCACCCAATAGTGAGGAAGTGTTTCTTCTTTTTCGAGAAGAGCAGAAACGGATTGACCGCCGTAGCGAGGCGGATGCGGCGTCCGGCGTCCTGGCCGTATTCCAGATCGTTCATCTGGTCATAGGGAATGACGAGTTGCCCATCGGTGTAATCAAAAACGAATTCCCTCTCGTTCCCGGTGGAGGCGGCGCCTTCGGTTCCTTGTCGAATGTCGTTTTCCGTGCCGCCAACGTAGGCGGACCTGTCCGCTCCGACACCGGCGACGGAAAAGAACTCCAGCGAAAGAAGGCAGACCAACAGCCGCGCGAGCGATCGCTTCATGGGTTCTCCTTAAGCGACGCGTATTAAACAATTTCCGGCGCAAACTATAAATCACCGCGGTCCTTCACGCAATGATTCCGTTCACCGGGCAGTGATTCTTAGGTTTTGCCAGAAGCAACCAAAAGTTTTCTCGTTTTTCGCCGATAGAACTTGATGTGAGTCATGGACCAGATTTGCAGACGGCCCTTGTGCCAGCCCGAGACGTGAGGCCGCTGCGCTATGTCGCGCGCCAGCCTATTGTGGACGGCAAAGAAAAGGTCTTTGGCTATGAATTGCTGTTCCGCGAGGGTTTGGAAAATGCTTTCTGTGGCGATTGCGACGAGGCTTCCCGGGCTACGATGGATCGCTCGTTGCTGATCGGGCTTGACGTTCTCTGCGATGGCCGGCGCGCCTTTGTCAACTGCACTCGCAGCACGCTGATCAATCGCCTGGTCATGCTCTTGCCGCCATCTTCGACTGTCGTCGAAATCCTGGAAAGCGTGCCATCTGATGCTGAGGTGATTGCCGCCTGCCATGAATTGAAGAAAGCCGGATATCTGATCGCTCTCGATGACTTTGTTGGCGGGGAGGAGCGCCGACCCCTCGCCGAGATCGCCGACATCATCAAGGTCGACATGAGACTCACTACCGAGCAACAACAAGGAATGATCCTTGCCGACTACAGTCCCCGAAGCCACCGCATGCTGGCAGAAAAAATCGAAAAACGCGCCGATTTCCTGAAAGCACGCAATCGGGGCTTTGTTTACTTCCAGGGATTTTTTTTTCGCCGCCCGGAGATTCTCTCGACTCACGACATGCCGGTCAACCGCCTGCACTACCTGCGGATGCTCCAGGAAGTCTCGCGTCCGGAACTTGACCTCAAAGTACTGGAAAAATTCATCAAGTCCGAAGCCTCCGTATGCTACCGCCTGCTGCGCTACTTGAATTCGGCGGTCTTCGGCTTGAAAAACGAAATTCATTCCGTGCGCCACGCGCTCTCACTGCTCGGCGAGCGGGAGGTCCGCCGCTGGGTTCGTCTCGTGGCTGCCGTGGGGGCAGGGCAGGATCGGACCAGCGATTTACTGCTCTGCGCGCTGGTGCGTGCTCGCTTCGGCGAATTGCTGCAACCTTTCGTGCCGCATGGCGAATCAGATCTATTCCTGCTCGGGCTGCTGTCTCTGCTCGACGCCATGCTGGAATTGCCCATGTCGGAGGTGCTGGAGCGTGTCCCGCTCGATCATGAAACCAAAGCTGTGCTTCTCGGAGAACCCAGCCACCTCCGTCCCATGTTTCAGCTTATGTTGGCGCATGAGAGCGGGGAGTGGGATGCAGCTAAGCATCTGAGTGCGAATCTCCACCTGGAACCCGACGAGGTAGCTGGCCTTTACTGGCAGGCCCAGCAGTGGGCCCGGGAAGCCTCTTCGGCGAGTTGAGCGTCTTTTTGCGCTAATTCCCGAAGACGCATTTAGACATGGTCTCCTGTGCAAAAGCCGTATGCATTGGCTCTTGCATCGCGGCACAAGGACGAGTACCATATGATTGTTCTCATTAGACCTCGTTCCCGCGCAGGTCTTCCGCGCCAGCCGCTCCGAGGCGGCGCATACGGATCCGCACAACGGAAGCCGGTTACTAAGAGCTAGAGATTCGCACACGAGTAGCAGTTTTCATTTCAGTAGTAGGGGTTCGTTTTCAGGGGTGTCCAGCCGCAACCCGCAATCTCGTACGATGCACCGCGCGCGTAGCTAAAGCGTACGCCTGAGTACGATTCCGCGTGTTTCCGGGGTTTTGAGAATCGCAGATCGCCACAGTCAATGCAGAGCAATTGAGAGGACTATGAACGCAGGACCAGGAAAATCCTCCGGTGGAGGAGGAAGAAGCAGGAGGCGGCGCGGACGCCGTCCCCATCACCAGCGCCAGGGACCGGGCCAGAATCGCCAGAATCCGGACGGCATTTACACCGCGCCTATGGACCACAGTTACCGTGCGGCGTTGGGAGGAAACAATAACAACGGCCACAACGGCAGGCGCCCGCGGCCAGGTTTTGCCCCACCCTATGCTCAGCCCGAACCCGAACCGCTGCCCACCGCCAGCGAAGACGGGAATTCGCGCATTTTCGCGTTCATCGAGGACCTGTTCTTCCTGGCGAAGATTCAGGAGACCGCGCGCAAGCTCAACGTCAAGGTCGAGTTTGTAAAGAACGACAAGGACCTGATGGAGCGCATGCAGCAGAACGGAGAAGAAAAGCCTTCGCTGATCATCTTCGACCTGAACAATGCCAACGCCAAGCCGTTGACCTTGATCCCAAAACTAAAGAGCAAGCTGAAGAAAGGAACGTCGATTATCGGCTTCCTCTCGCACGTGCAAGGGGATCTCAAGCAGAAGGCTCACGAGGTGGGCTGCGACATGGTCCTGCCGCGTTCAGCGTTTTCCCAGAACTTGCCACAGTTGCTGCGCCGTCACGGCGCCCCTGAAGATTTGGGGCCAACGGTTCAGTAGAAGCGCCAGCGCTCGTTATCCCGGCGGCCACGTCAATGTGCGCCCGCCCAAAAGGTGCACGTGCAGGTGAAACACCGATTGCCCGGCGCCCGCACCGACGTTGAGCACCGTCCGATATCCGTGTTCGATCTTGCGCTGACGCGCGATCTGCGCGGCGGTCAGATGGCATCGCCCGATGAGTTCCGCATCGGCTTCCTGCGCTTCCTTCAATCCCGCGAAATGTCTCTTGGGGATAATCAACACGTGCGTGGGCGCCTGCGGATTTATGTCCTCAAAGGCGAACACGTGCTCATCTTCATGAACTTTCTTTGCGGGAATCTCGCCCCGGATGATGCGGCAGAAGAGGCAACTTACGGTAGGGTCAGCCATAGAAAGTTTCCTAGCGGCAATTTTTACAAACCATAACAGCTGTGCGCGAAACATGCCAATCCGGGTATTACCGGCAGTGATTCGCGAGTTCATTGAATGCGTTGGAATTCACGTTCCATGTGCCCTCAAACGGATTATCGAGATCGGTGAGCACGAAATTCGCGAAGAACAGAAGCATGGTCGCAATCGCGATCGAGATAATTCCCAGCGCAAGGTTCTGAAAGGGAAAGAACAGAAACAGGAAGGGAATGGTACAAGCCGTAACGGTCACGAAAAGCATGAGAGTTCGGGGCATTCGCTTCGCGCTTACCGCGAGCCGCTCCTGGCGATGAGCACTGGCCTGGTTCGAGATCTCCAAGAGGCGTTCATGCACGCGCCCTCCCGAGGCATCCTCCAGCTTGGCTTCGGTGACACTGGAGATCACGCTTGAGAACAGCCGATCGGTCTTTTCCGTGCTTTTCTGATGTGAAAGTGTTGCCCACTCTGATTCGACCACTCCATGGGCGTAAGCTCGCACGGATCGGACAATCGGCTCGCGCGTTGTTTCCTTCAGCGGCTTGCTGAACAGGACGAGATCGCTCAGGGCACCCGACTCTTTTACAATTTCATTTTCGACCGCGGCAAATTGCCCCCAAATCACGTAGATCGCGAACGCATAAACGACGCTGTAGAGTGTCCCGATGATTTGGAGCAGTGCCCCCACCCCCTCGGCATCATTAGCGAACAACCTGTGGAAGCCAACTAGATGTAAAACGACATAAACTGCGACCGCGGTTCCGATGAACTGCAATCCGCGTACCCGGGTTTCGTCGGGAATAATTTGAAAGGCGCTCGGGTCGCCCATCAGTCGAGTCTCACCAGAAACACAGAGCCTTCGGAAGTCGTGGTCTCCGCCGCTAACTGTTGGGCACGCTCACGATCGTCGTCCAGCACGCGCACGCGGATCCACCAATCGCCGGTGGGACTGGAGAAACGCAGCACTTTGGCTGTGTGATAACGGTGAGTCAAATGATCGGCCAGCTTGGAAGCTTCGTCCTCGTCGGGAAATCCGCCGATCTGCACCGCCCACTTCCCGCCCGAATCCACCGGCTCGGGCGAGACCATTAACTCCACCCGCACCTGGGCCACGCCGGCTTTCCATACATCTACCTTCTGCGCGGCCGCTAAAGAGAGATCAAGAATTCGCCCCTTGATAAAGGGGCCGCGATCGGTAATGCGAACTAGCGCAGTCTTGCCAGTTTTCAGATTCGTCACGCGAACGATCGATCCGAGAGGAAACGTGCGATGCGCCGCGGTCATCGCGTGCATGTTGTAGATCTCCCCATTTGATCCGCGCCGGTTGTGATAGGGAGGTCCGTACCAGCTTGCCATTCCCGTCTGAATGACGAGGGGATAGGCGTTGGCGGGGATAGTGGGTTCCGCAAAATCGGGCGTTTCCTCCTTGGAGGGACTTTCTTTGGCTGGAGGGAGATTCGCCGCGGACTCCGGCGCCGGCAACTCCCCGGCAGAAGGCGGAGGCGGCACGTTCACCCGCGCCTGCTTGGGATGGCTGCAAGCCGAAAGCGACAAAATCAACAGCACGACAATCAGAATCATCGCTGTGTTGACGAACGGCGAATCGAAAAGTGCTGGGTCGAACGAATACCAAAACGCGAAAACTACTTCCGGGTCGGATGCTGCTCCATGTAATCGGCGAACTCGGCCAACTTCTGAGATGCCGATCGTAGAGCCTTGGTCGAGTGGGTCCGAACCGCCGGAACCACATCGTCGTTCAAGTATTTGAGGAACTCTGGGATCTCTTTTTCCAGGCGGTCGACAGCCTCGTTGATGGTTTGGCTGACGCGCGCCGAAGCGTCTTCGACCTTTCGGTTGAAGTCGTTCATTGTATCCCTCATGATGAGCCGTGAGCAGGCCCATGCCGTACTGCGGATGCCAGGCACCGTCATTATTTACTGCCTGAAGGCCTAGGTCAATGCCCGAGCGGGCTCGTACTGATTCATCGCGAGGACGTTCAGAGGTACATAGCCGTCAAGACTCCTCATGCGCGGGTTAGAATCGTTCATTTGCCGGAATGATCTCCGCCCAACACCTCGGTTGCGACACATCCATTCAAGAGTTCCGTGGCCGGGTGCTTGCCTGGTTTGACGCGAATGCCCGCGATCTGCCATGGCGCGAGACACATGATCCCTACTGCATCTGGATCTCCGAAATCATGTTGCAGCAAACTCGCGTGGCGGCCGTGATTGCACATTATCACGAGTTTCTTCGGCGTTTCCCGACAGTGACCAAGCTCGCCGCGGCCCGTGAATCGAGCGTACTTGCCGCGTGGAGCGGGCTTGGCTACTACCGGCGCGCCCGCATGATGCACGCTGCCGCAAAACAGATTGTACGCAAGCGTAAAGGCAAATTTCCCGAGACTGCGGCAAGATGGCGGGAATTGCCCGGCATCGGACGTTATACCGCCGCAGCAATTGCTAGCATCGCATTCGATGAAAGCGTTGCAGTCGTCGACGGGAATGTGGAGCGCGTTCTGCAACGCACCCGGGGGAAGCACCTCTCCGTTCAGGACTGCTGGCAGGCTGCTGAAGAATTGCTCGACGGTAGCCGTCCCGGCGACTTCAATCAAGCCATGATGGAATTGGGCGCCACCATTTGCGTCCCGCGATCACCGATGTGTTTGACGTGTCCAGTGGTCGATTTGTGCGCGACGCGCGGCGAGTTGCCAGCCATTGCATCTCCTCCCCGTCAAATCAAGCGACAAATCGACTACGTCCTCGCTTGCAGGAACAGTGCAGTATTCCTGGTGCGCAGATCAAAAGATGCTTCTCTCATGGCTGGCATGTGGGAACTGCCCGAACTGAAGGGGGCGAACGGCGTGGGGAATCTCCGGCAAAGAGACTCGAAGCCCGCGATTAGCGTGAGGCACTCGATTACCATTACCAACTATGAAGTCCGGGTCTGGCAGGGGAGGCCGAGTGGCCGGCCAGGAGAATGGGTCCCCTTGACCAGGCTTCCTAAGCTCGCCTTGACCGGCCTGGCGCGGAAAATTCTTCGTCGAGCCAATCTGCTCCCCGCACCACAATCTGCACCCGCCAGCATGGGATAATAGTGCGAGTTCATTCCAGCCTATGCGTGATCACTGCCTTGTTTTCGCTTTGTGCACCTTTCTAGCCGTCGGCGCGGCTGCCCAACAATCCACTCCGACGCCTTCCGTTGTTCCGCAATCGAATGCCGATAGGAATCCGATCGAAGCTCCGCGGCCAAACGCCGCCTCCAGCGCGGAGCACGATTACACGCAGGAATCTTTTGTCATCGAGAAGATGCAGTCCACCTATCGCTTCGAAAACGATGGCACGGGCCGCAAGGAAGTGGTCGCTCGCATCCGGGTGCAAAGCGAGGCTGGCGTGCAGCAGTGGGGACAACTCCAGTTCGGTTACAACTCCGCGAACGAAACGGTCGAGATTCCGTACGTTCGAGTTCTGCAGAAAGATGGCAGTGTGATCAAGGCCGGCGATGATGCCGTACAGGATCTCAGCGCACCAATCGAGCACGAAGCGCCGGTCTACACCGACTATCGTCAGAAGCACGTTACCGTGCCTGGGCTGCGTCCCGGCGAAGTTCTCGAATACGATCTCGTCACCGTCATTCACACGCCGCTGGCTGCGGGCCAGTTCTGGACCGAATACCAGTTCGACAAGAACGACATCATTCTAGATGAATCCGTCGATGTAGATGTCCCCGCAAACCGCCCAGTGAAACTGAAGAACAAACCGGGAATGGATCCCAAGATCTCTGACGCGAATGGCCGGCGAGTTTATCACTGGACAAGCTCGCACCTGCAGCGCGAGGACGACGACAAGAGTCCGGACAAGAAGAAAAAGAAGCCACGTCCTGACGAAGATCGACCCGATGTTCAACTGACAACTTTCGAAACCTGGGAGCAGATCGGACGCTGGTACGCCAGCCTGGAAAAAGACCGCCGGGTGCCGTCGCCGGAGGTGCGAGCCAAAGCTGCCGAACTCACTCGTGGGCTCAGTTCCGATCTCGATAAAACCGAAGCGCTGTACGATTTCGTTGCGAAGAACTTCCGCTACGTCAGCTTGTCGCTGGGGGTTGGCCGCTATCAACCACACGCCGCCTCCGACGTGCTGCACGATCAGTACGGCGACTGCAAAGACAAGCACACGCTGCTGGCGTCGCTCCTCGAAGCCGAAGGGCTGCATCCCTATTCCGTCCTGATCAACTCCAGCCGCAAGCTTGATCCCGATATTCCCTCGCCTTCGCAGTTCGATCACGTGATCACGATGCTGCCGATGGGCAAGGAAGAAGTCTGGATGGACACGACGGCCGAGGTCGCGCCCTTTCGCCTGCTCGCGTTCAGTTTGCGTCACAAGCAGGCACTCGTAATCCCCCCTGCCGAGCTCGCCTCCGCGCCCGCGCCGCACTTGGAAGAAACTCCCGCCGACACGCCCATGCCGGACACAGAAGTCTCCGAGATCGTCGGGAAGGTCAACGACATCGGCAAGCTCGACGCCCACGTGCACTATGAATTTCGCGGGGATGAGGAATTGCTGCTGCGCTCCATCTTCCGCCGTGTACCCGAAGCCAACTGGCAGCGCGTCGTGGAAAACGTGAATGCCAGCCTGGGCGGGGACGTCACGAATTTGAAGGTTAGTGATCCAGCGGCTACTCGCGAGCCGTTCACACTCTCCTACGACGTTTCGAAGGTGAATTTTCTGGATTGGTCGAAGAAGAAGGCTGACATTCTTTTGCCGCTGGTTCAATTCAGCTTGCCTGACATCGATGAAGATGGCACCGATGCCGATTCCGAACCGCTGAAATTGGGTCCGAAAGCCTCATACGCCTACAGCATCAAGCTCGACCTGCCGCCGAAGTACACCGCTCACGCGCCGCTCGCGATTTCGATGAAGCGTGATTACGCCGAATATGAGGCGACTTATAAACTCGACGGTACGATCTTCACCGCCGAGCGTAAGCTTACAGTTCGTCAGGACGAACTCCCCGCCGCCCGGGCTCCGGATTACGCGTCATTCCGCCGTGCGGTTGGCTCCGATCTGGCTCAGGAGTTGTCGGTGGAAAGCGCCGTCGCCGGCGCGCCCGTACCGCCTCCCGACATGAAGGCCGATGATCTGGTCGAAAGCGCACGCGCCGCCTTTACCAGCGGCAATCTCCCGCTTGCGACTGCGCTGCTGAAGCGAGCTACTGACGTCGACCCCAAAAACAAATATGCCTGGAATATGTTGGGCCTCGTCTACTCGCAGTTGCGTGAAAACGAGCAGGCCATTGCGGCGTTTCAGAAGCAAATCGAGGTCAATCCTTACGATGATTACGCCTACAACAACCTCGGCCGCGTTTACTGGAACGAGCGCAAGTATGACGACGCATCAAAAGCATTCAACAAGCAGCTGGAGAATAATCCCCTCGACAAGTATGCCCACCTGTATCTCGGCTCGATGTACTCGGAGTGGCACAAGTACAACGAAGCGGTGCCGGAGCTAGAGAAGGCGGCTCAACTCAACCCGGATAATGCCGAGTTGCAAGTCACCCTGGGTGACGCATATCTGAACCTTGGCCAGGATGATAAGGCGTTACAAGTGTTCGATCACGCGGTGGAACTCTCCGCCACTCCGCTCGTGTGGAACAACATCGCCTATCAGCTTTCGCTCAGGAAAGCTCATCTAGATCGCGCGCAGCAGTACGCCGAGTCTGCCGTTTCGGCCACGGCGGCCGCTCTCCGCAACATTACGCTTGACGGTCTTACGCAGCAGGAATTGCCCCTGGTTTCTTCGCTCATCGCGTATTGGGACACCCTTGGTTGGGTTCACTTCGCTGAGGGCGATCTCGCGACTGCGGAAAAATATGTCGCTGCCGCCTGGGGACTTGGGCATCACGGTGAAGTCGGCGATCACCTCGGCCAAATCTATGAGAAGCGCGGGGAGAAAGACCTGGCCCTGCGCACTTATGCGCTCTCGATGAACGGTCTGCGCCCGATTCCCGAAACCCGCGAGCGCCTCGCGGCGCTGGTGGGGGGCGATGCTAAGGCGGATGCGACGGTTACACGCTACAAGGACGAGTTGCAGCACCTGAGCACCATCGACTTGGGGAAAGCCACTCAAACCGGCAACGCCGATTTCTTCATCCTGCTGAGCGGCGGCGGAGGCATACAGGCTAAAGTCGATGCGGTCAAGTTCGTGAGTGGAGACGAAAAACTGAAGTCCTTCACCGAAGCCCTGCGGACCGCCGATTACCACGTCACTTTTCCAGATGGCACTCCGGTGAAAATCCTTCGCCGCGGAACCTTATCGTGTTCTATGACGACCCGCAAATGTGAGTTCTCGCTCACCCTGCCGGATGATGTCATCACGGTGGATTGAAACGTTTCGCCGCCAATTCAAAGGTGGAATGTCAAAAGATGTAAAGCTGCTTATATCGTTGCAGGGGTAATCGATCACATCTCCACAATAAGCAGCAGCATCAAATTCAATTATGAATGCAGCCTTTGCTCGCTGGTTACTCCCAACGTGGGTAAGCCCGAGTGCAATCGCAGCCGTTATCGCGACTGCGAGCCTGATCACGACTTGCAATCTTCAGGCGCTGGGCCAGAATCAGAACTATCCGCCTCCGCAAAACCAAAATCCGCAGGATCAGAATGCGCCGCGCGAGCAGCAGGGCCAATACAATCCTCCTCCGCCTCCCCCACCGGCCAGCGGACAGAATCCGTATCCCAACGAAGCTCCACCGCCGGGGCCACCGCTCTCTCCGCAACAGCTCGATCAATTGGTTTCCAGGATTGCGCTTTACCCCGATCCGCTTCTGGCACAGATTTTAACTGGCGCCACCTATCCTGACCAGATTCCAGATGCCGCGCAGTGGGCCAACGAGCATAGCAATCTCAGAGGTGACGATCTCGCGAATGCGATCCGCGATGACAACTTGCAATGGGACCCCAGTGTCATGGCCCTGCTGCCATTTCCATCCGTGTTGAACATGATGGCGCAGGACATGCAATGGACACAGAAGCTAGGCAATGCTGTCTTGCAGGACCGGGACGCTGTCATGGACGCGGTACAGCACATGCGCCAACAGGCATATCGCTATGGCTACTTGCGTTCCAATCCTTATGACAACGTCGTGGATTCGGACAATGATATTGAGATTCTTCCGACCAATCCGGCGTATATTTACGTTCCCTATTACGATCCGTACCTTGTCTACGCCGCTCCCCGGCCGGGTTTTTATATTGGAGGAGCCATCCGATTCGGTCCCGGAATTGTGCTTGGAGCTGGATTCGCCCCCTGGGGATGGGCTCATCCTTACTTCGACTGGCACCGCCACGGAATTTTCTTCGACGCCACACCCTGGAATCGCGGATGGGTGAACCGCGGCTATTACCGTCACTCCTATGCGCATCCCTACGAACGTCGTCCGGGACCGCGCGTAGAACGCCATGCATTCCACAGAGGCGAACGTCGCCGATAAGCAGAATTCAAATGAGGCAAAAAAGCCCACGGCCTAAGTCGTGGGCGGTGCCTGGCGGACGAGTCGCGCCTATGAAACGCACGCAACACGGTAGACGAATCGTTACGGCACCAATCCTTTCGTGCAAATTCCGGTAGGACTCACATTCGTTCCAAGGAAATTCGACAGGATCTTCGGTTGATCCACGGACGTTCCTGAAGAATTCCAGAATCGGTTGAAAGTGACCAGCGAATTGGGCATGGAATGAGCTCGCGTGACTTGCTGCCCGCCACAGACTGTCGTCCCCACATCCGTGGAGGCGTCTTCTCCTCGATAGAACGGGCCGCCGGGAGTAATATTCGCGTAATTGTCGAAATCGAGACCTGGCACCATGGCCACGTGGCAGGTGCGGCAGCTGCGTGCGACGACGTTTTGATAGAAGCTAGTCGCCGCAGCCCCGCGTCCTTTCCAACTGCTCGGCAAGTAAGTTTTATTCAGCGTATGGCTCAGCGCATACCAGCCATTGATCAAGCTGGTTTCGGCCGCGGTAGGACCTGCTTGTAGAACGTTCTGATTGAGTTGATAGATGGAGGCTTCCTGAGCGGCTTCCGTAAATCCGGCCGCGGTCGAGAATTCGAAGTTGCCGGTGTCATACGGCAGGAAGTGCCCGCCGACATTCGCAGCTTTGCCTGCGTTGGGAAAGAACCCGGCGTACTTGTCGCCGCCATGACAGACGACGCAAGTCCCGGGAACAAATTTTTCGCGCCGAGTGTCCAGATTCACTGATGGCAGCAATTGGCCGCTGGGTCCAAAAATATAGAACCTCGTGAATGGCTTGCCTCCATTGACGCCGGTGTGCACCTGGTAATCCATGGCCACGCACGCGACCAGATTCTTTCCCGCCGCGGTGTTGGCGATTGCCGTGTTGATATCCGTCTGGCTGTCGGTCGGCGGGCCCAGATGATTGCACACGTAGGCTGCCGTGTTCTCGGAGCCGTAAGAAATCGAGTGATGCTCACGCGCGAGATTCAAATCGATCTTGTTGATGTAAGTGGCCTTGTATTCGGTTGCGCCGGAAGCGAATTTGCCAATTTTCACCATGCGCTGCCAGTCGTTGAAACTGATCGCCCCAACCAAGTCGCCGGTCGAACTGCAACTCGATACCGCTCCGATCGCCAGATAGTAGGCACACGCCTGGACCCGTGAATCCAGTCCCTTCTCCGCGAGGAATGCGTCACTACGAGGGACGATGTCAGAAGGTTGGCCGGTAACCGGTGGCAAGAACAGTCCCACGGAAGTCGAGCCGAGCATCGCCGTCATGGTGGAAACGACCGGTGCTTTGATGCCGGTCAATGTGGCCTTGCCGAGGTCGGTTATGCCCGTTGGATTCAAGCCGACCACCGGCACATTCACCGCGGCGGCTCCCTGACATTTGAGTTGAACCGTCGCGGCATTGACGTTGTAAGGCAGCGCGTAATCGCCCAGGTCATTTAGATTGACGGGGCCGGCGAGTTTAATTTCAGAGGCGTCGAGCAGTGTCGCGGTTGCGGTCACGTGGACGTTGAAAAATTCATTCAAGGTGCCGCAAGGCGTGCCGTCAGCCAAAGCCATGCTTCCCACAATCACCGGCGGAAACGAGAGAGGTGTTCCATAGACATAATCCGTCGTTGCCACGTTGGGCATGTTGACCACGGTCGGCCCATTGGTTGTGCAATCATCAAATGCAGCGCCGCCATCCACGGAGCAGTGAGTGGTAAATGTGCTGATCACCGGCACGCCCGGAATGGTGAACTGCCCCTTCAGATTGGTCGAGATCGTACCAGTGGGCGGATAGTGTTTTGCCGTCGAACTATCCTCCAGATACGCCGGAATGTTTGGCATCTTCACGTCGCGATTCAGCGACTTGATAAATCCCCACGTGATGAAGGAGCGATAGAAGTTCGCCCCAGCCGATGGTGCTGCAGGAGGCGTCAGAGTTACCGGAGGCGGCGTTACCGGAGGATTCCCGATCGTATCGGTATTGACCGCAACGCGGCGTTCGGTGAATCCGCCCTTGCCGTTGGAAACCAACACGTAGGCAAAGTGCAATCCGGGACCATTGGGCAATGTCCAGGTTGTCGACGCCGCATTTACATTCGTGATGGTTCCATCGGTGGATCTCCACTGATAAGACAGCGTTCCTCCACCCGAGCTGCTGACTGTAACCGCGACAGTGACTGTGACCGGGGTGACGGGCGCTGGCCCTGCGGCCGATGCGCGGTGATAGGCCGCCAATGAAGCTGTTCCTACTGCGGCAACCATACAGGCGATCTGCAGCCTTCGTGAATGTGCAATGATTCGCATAATCCCCCTCGTGAAACGGCGAACGTTATCCTCGGCACCAGGAATGCCCTTCCAGGATTGCTGGAGATTTATCAGTAGCCCGAGGATCCCTGAATCGTTGATGGCCCGTTGCTAACCCTGGAGCCTAGAAGAAAACCGCCCGAAAACCGACAGCGAGGAAGCAGATTGGGATGACAGTTTAAGTAAGCCGATTGTTTTGTCAAGTACTTTCGGCGTGCGCTTGATGGGGCGAGAGTTGCACGCGACAACCCTCCCGCCCGTGCTGTCATCTATTTTGTCGCTGTATCGGAACGAATCTCTCTGGTATGGGCGCCATCTGTCGTTCGGGTAGTAGTGACATCAGGGCTTGTTTGCGTTTCATCCCCCTCACGCTTTTGTTAGCGTGCGTCGGTTGCGGCGGTTCTTCCCCCAGCAAAGCTCCACAATCGACCTCGCCAGAGCAGGTCAACATCCAGCTGAACCAGAAATCGGTGAACCTTCTGGTCGAGGGACAACTCCAATTCACGGCGACGGTGACCGGCACGAACAATACATCTGTTACCTGGTCTGTCGACTCGATTGCTGGCGGGAATGCCTCGGCGGGCACGATTACAGCGTCCGGACTCTATAGGGCGCCCAACACTCCCGGAACCCACACGATTGTGGCTACCAGCGCCGCCGATCCTACCGCAAGTGCGAGCGCGACGGTCACCGTGCAGGCGGCAATTACAATCAATCCCCAGACTGCGGGCATCGTCACCGGCACGACTCTGCAATTCGCGGCTCAACTTCCGAGCCAATCGAGTGCTGCCGTCACATGGTCGGTAGACGGGATTGCCGGCGGCAACTCCTCCATCGGGACGATCAATCCCACGGGTCTCTATACCAGTCCATCGCAAATTGGGAGTCATACGGTCTCGGCGAGCATCAACAGCCCGAAAGCGACGGCAAGTGCAAATATCACTGTATTCAGCATCTCAATTTCTCCCGGTGGAACTCTGATATTCCCCGCCGCGCAGCAGCAATTCAGTGCCACCGTGCAGGGTCTGAGCAACAGTTCGGTCACGTGGCTGGTGGATGGATCCCCCGCTGGCAACGCTCCCTCGGGAACCATCACGACCAGTGGGCTCTACACCGCCCCCTCCGCAACCGGCCCACATACCATTGAAGCGGCGAGTGTGGCCTACCCATCGAGCGGAGCAACGGTGCAGGTAATGGTGGTAAACGCAAGTTCGGGCTCGGTTCTCACCTATCACAACGATGACGCCCGTGACGGCGCTTTTACCCAAGAAACAACACTTAACCCCGCGGTGGTCAATTCCTCGCAATTTGGCAAGCTGCGCGCTTATCCGGTGGACGGCCAGATCTATGGTCAGCCTCTCTACGTTTCGCAGCTTGGAATCAACGGCGGGACGCACAATGTGGTCTACGTCGCGACGGAGAACGATACGGTCTACGCGTTCGACGCCGATGGTCTGCAGAGTTCGCCGCTATGGTCGAGCAGTCTAGGAGTACCCTCGCCTCGCAACGACACAGAAGGCATCTCGCCGATGATCGGCATCACTAGCACGCCCGTCATCGATATTACGACGGGCACGATGTACGTCCTGGCAGACACGACTGGCGGATTCTTCCTGCACGCGCTCGACATCACCTCGGGCGCCGAAAAATTCGGTGGCCCCGTTCAGGTGACCGGGTCCGTGTCCGGTAGTGGCTGGGACAACAGCGGCGGTACCATCACGCTCGAATGGCAGTGCTATCAGCGCACCGGACTTGCATTCAATCCGGCTACGAATTTGATCTACATAGGATTCGGTCATTGCACCCACGGCTGGCTGTTTGCCTACGACAAAACTTCGCTGCAGCAAAAAGCCGTATTCAATGACACAGCCGACGGCGCCGGTGGAGGCCTGTGGAACAGCGGCGGCGCGCCCGTGATCGACGACTCTAACGGCAATCTCTTCATCATGACCGGCGTCGATCTCGACGATCCGCCAAGCGGCTACAACGATTCGTTCCTGCACCTGGATCAGAATGCCCTCACCGTGCTGGATTTTTTTCAGCCCGACAACGCCGCTTATCTGGCCCTCAACGATGCTGACCTGGGCAGCGGCTCGCCGGTTCTCATGCCGAGTAATTCCTCGAGCACGCCGCATGAAATTATCGGAGGCGGCAAGGACGGCAACATTTTCGTTGTGAACCGGGATGCGATGGGCTCATTCTCCCCAAACGCCAACAATGTGATCGAGACCGTGCATACCGGCGTGCAGCAGTTCGATAACATCTTCGCCACACCTGCGTATTGGAATGGATTGCTATACGTTCACTGCGAAGGCGACGTTCTACGGGCATTCAGTTGGAGCAACGGCCAGCTCTCACAGCAGCCGGTCGCCACGGGACAGCCGGTCTTATATACGCATGGAGCGACCGTTTCTCTGTCATCGAGTGGCACAAGCAACGGAATTGTCTGGGAGATTGACAACTCCAACTACGGCAGCGGCCCCTCTATCTTGCGAGCCTATGACGCCATGAACATCGGCAATGAACTGTATGACAGCACGCAAGCCGGTTCGCGCGACACGGCAGGAGCGGCGCTGAAGTTCACGTCACCAACGATCGCCGGCGGAAAGGTCTTCGTGGGAACTTCGAACGAGTTGGACGTCTACGGCTTGCTCAACCACTAATCCTCACCAGATCCGAACCCGCTCGTCCGGGGCCAAATACAACTTCTCTCCCGGCTTCACATCGAAGGCTTGGTACCATGCATCCACGTTGCGCACAGTTTCCGCGCGACATTGACCGGGAGCATGCGGATCCGTCATGACCTGCTGGCGCAGCGCCGCCTCGCGCGTCTTCGATCCCCAATTCTGCCCGAAGGCGATAAAAAACTGCTGATCACCGGTGAATCCATCCCGCTCGGGGGCGGGCTTTCCGCCCAACGAAGCGCGATATCCGTCGTAGGAAGCAACAATACCGCCCAGATCGGCGATGTCCTCCGCCAAAGTCTGCTTGCCATTCACTGACAGATCCGGAAACGGCTTGTAGCTGTCGTATTGCGCGGCCAGCGCCGCCGTAGCTGCTTCAAAGTGCTTCAAATCTTCCGGAGTCCACCAGTTGCGCAGCCGCCCGGTCGCATCGAACGTGCTGCCTTCCGTATCGAAGGTATGGCTGATCTCATGCCCAATGATGGATCCGATCGCGCCATAATTCACCACGGCTGGCGCCTGCGGATCGTAAAACGGCGGCTGCAAAATCGCGGCAGGAAAGTTCAAAGCATTCTGCAGCGGCAGATTCACAGCGTTGACCGTCTGCGGCGTCATCGACCACCCCTTGCGGTCAACTGTTTTGCCCAGCCTCGCGACCTCTCGCTGATAATGAGCCAGATCCCCGCGCCAGATGTTGCCGAAAATGTCAGCGCGTTTCACCTCGTAATTCGAATACTCGTGCCAGGTCTCCGGATATCCGATTCCCACGTACAAGCCCGCCAGCTTCGATTCCGCCTCTTTCTTGGTCGATGGATTCATCCAGGTCAGGGCTTCAATCCGCTTATGGAATGCGGCAATGATATTGGCCACCATGGCTTCAGCGCGCTCCTTGGCCTCCGGAGGAAAATATTTCTTTGCATAGGCCTGGCCGACCGTATCACCGAGTAAACCATTGACCACAGCGACTCCGCGTTGCCAGCGCGGACGCTGCTGCTCAGCGCCCGACATCTCCTTGCCGAAAAACGCGAAGTGTTCCTCGGCCATCGCTTTCGGCAACACGCCCGCGTACTCTTCGATCACGTGCAGCGCCATCCAATCCTTCCACGTCTCCAGAGGCGTCGACGCTACCAGCGTGGCTTCACCTTTAAATGCCTCCGGCTGCCAGACCATGAACGCGTCGACGTCGCCCAGGCCAGCGCCACGGAAATATTCCGACCAGTCGAGTCCGGGCGCGTTGGCGGAGAAATCCGGCCGCGACCACGTATTGTCCGCCTTATGGATATCTTCGTTTTCCGCCAGGCTACGATGTGTCTGCGCTATCGCGTGTTCCAGCGCCACAACCCGGACTGCGCGGCCCTCCGCACCGGAAAACCCTCCCAATTTCAACATGGTCGCTGCGTGTGCCTGATAGTCCGCGCGTAGCTTCTTCATATGTTCGCTATCGGACAGGTAATACTCACGATCCGGCAACTCGAGCCCGCCCTGCAGCAAGTAGGGCGTGTAGTGCTCGGGATCGTGAAATCCTGGCGCTACCCAAAGCCCAAAAAGATTTGCGGTATGAAAGTTCGTATTATTCAATGCATCGACATCTGCACGGAGAGTCTCTCCCAAAGCTTTCGCCAGTTCCTTCTTGTCGCGAATGGCGGCAATCGCATCCAGGTGCGAACGCAGAGGAGCCATTCCCTTGGCCTCGATTGCCGCGTCATCCATGTAGGAGTTGTATAGGTCGGCTACTTTTCTCTCGGGCGATCCCGCTGGCGGATTCGAGTTTGAAATTTCCTGAATCAGGTCTGACGTGCGCTTGGTGCTCAAATCCGAGAGAATCGTGAATACGTTGACTCCGGCCCGATCCGGTGGAATCGTGGTGCGCTTGAGCCAATCGCCATTGCAATACAAATAAAAATTGTCTCCCGGCTTTACCGAACGATCCAGGTTCGCAACCTGGATTCCGTGCACTTCCTGAATGGCATTTTGCGCGAATACCGCCGCCGCGCAGAGTGCCAGACACAAAACAGCCAACTTCCAATAAGAAGAGAGGGCTTTCATCGATGACTCCAAAAGGCGGGATATTTGCAGACTTGCCGTCACCTACCAGTGTACGCCGCTGGGAGCCGAGTCTCATGGAGCAGGTACTAGCACCTGATCCCTAGACTCCGGTTCTCCGCTTGTGCCATGCCGTAGCCTGCTCATAGGCATAAGCCAGGCGAAACACCAGGTCTTCGCGCCAATGTGGTCCGGCAATCTGCAGCCCGAGCGGCAATCCGTTTTGAGTGAACCCGCATGGAATCGAGATTGCCGGCAGGCCCCACACATTAAATGGACGCGTGTTCCGCAAAAGGGTGAGTTCGGCGGGACGGAGCGTCTCAGGATTCTTTTTCAAATCGGCAATCGCCGGAGCAGGGATCGGTGTCGTGGGCGTAACCAGCAAATCCACCTCCGCAAAAATCCTGGCGATTCGGCAGCGTTCCTGCTCCAGTTCGCGGCGCTTCACAATGTATTCCGCAGCCGAAACCTTCTCGCCGGTGCGGATGCGCCGCAAAGTCTCCGGCTGATAGAACTCCGGCGTCTGGTTGATGTTTTCCGCGTGAACCGCATATGACTCGGCAGCTTGCAGCGCGCGGTCTGTCGGCACTTCCAGCCGGATCTCTTTTACTTCGGCGACTAGAGTGCCGATCCCGAGCAAGGCATGCTCCATCGCACTGGCAACGTCTGGATCAAGTTCGGCGAAGAAATGATCGCGCAGCACGCCAACCCGCAGTGGCCTCGCATCTTCCCTCAGAGCTCCGACATAGTCCGCGACAGCAACATCCGCCGTCGTCGTGTCCTGCTGATCGTATCCGGCGATTGCCTGCAACACGATTGCCGCATCCTTTACGCTCGTGGTCAGTGGCCCCACGTGGTCGAGCGACGCGGAAAGTGGAAACACTCCGCGGCTTGAGACCCGGCCATACGTCGGCTTGATGCCCACGCACCCACACAGCGACGCCGGTTCGCGAATGGATCCTGCGGTATCTGTCCCGATCGCCGCGCAAACCATTCCCGCAGCAACGGCCGCCGCCGATCCTCCCGACGACCCTCCCGTAATGTGCCCCGGATCCCACGGGTTGTAGATCTCGCCGAAGTAGCTGATCAGCGAACTCGCCCCGTAGGCGAATTCGTGCAGATTATTCTTTCCGACAATAATTGCGCCTGCCTCTCGCAGCCGGCGCACGATTTCGGCGTCTTCACCGGGAAGTCGCCGTTCGAACAGTTCACTACCCGCGGTTGTCCAAACTCCGGCAGTATCGATCAAATCCTTCAGCGCGATGGGAATTCCATGCAGAGGACCGCGCCACTGCCCGTTCAGGATCTCCGCCTCCGCCATAGCGGCATCCCGCAACGCGGGATCCCCGGTGACAGTGATGAACGCGTTCAGAGCGGGATTCTGCTTTTCAATCCGCGACAGACATTCGCGCGTAATCTCGACGGGAGAAATCTCCCCCCGCCGCAAACGCAAACCAATGTCGGAAATTGTGAATGTGCCGATCACAAAGAGCAATTCATTCTACAAATCGATCTTCCTCTCTGCACCTGCATGCACACTCTGGCTTGTTTTCCGGCGCACAGTTCTCTCCAAACGAAAAGTCCTATAATCAATTCGTGGGTTTTCGGGGAGACCATTAGCACCATGGCAGAGATGACGATCGCTCCGGTCGCGACGCACGGATTCTTCATGGATGGCCGCTGGCATGAAGACGGCGACCTCGTCGAGATTCATGCCCCCTATGACGGCAGCCTGATCGCACGCGTAGTGCAAGGCAGCAAGGAGCACGCTGAAGCCGCCATAGCCGCTGCCGTGAAAGCCTTCGGCACAACGCGCCGCCTCCCCGCCTTTGAACGGCAGCGCGTTCTGCGCCGCATCTCCGGCGCGATCGCCGAGCGCAAAGAAGAATTCGCGCGCACGCTTGCCCAGGAAGCAGGCAAGCCCATCAAAGGCGCTCGCACCGAAGTCGAACGCGCCATCTTTACTTTCAACGTAGCCGCCGAAGAGAGCACACGTATTTCCGGCGAGTATCTTCCGCTGGACTGGCAGGAATTCACTGCGGGACGTTGGGGCATTGTCCGCCGGTTTCCGGTCGGTCCCGTTGCCGGAATTACGCCATTCAATTTTCCGCTCAATCTTGTTGCCCACAAGGTCGCGCCCGCGATTGCCGCCGGCTGCCCGATGGTGCTCAAGCCGGCTCCCCAGACACCGCTCTGCTCGCTGCTCTTGGCGGAATGCGTTCAACAGGCAGGATGGCCTGATGGCGGCCTGAACGTCCTTCCGCTTTCGAATGAAGACGCGGGCATACTTGTCACCGATGACCGCATCAAGCTGATCAGCTTCACCGGCAGCGTCCCCGTCGGCTGGGACATCAAGCGCCGCGCCGGGAAGAAGAAAGTTGTCCTCGAACTGGGCGGTAATGCCGCGGTCATCGTGCACAGCGACGCCGACCTCGCCTACGCCGCCGAGCGCTGCATCTCCGGAGGTTTTGCCTACGCCGGACAAACGTGCATCTCGGTCCAACGTATCCTGGTAGAAAACTCCGTCTACGGTCGATTCACCGATCTGCTGGTGGAAGGCGCAAAGAAGTTGCACGTAGGCGATCCGCTCGACGAATCCACCGACGTTGGACCCCTCATCCGCGAAAGCGACGCCGTTCGAACGATGACTTGGATCGACGAAGCCGTCCGCGCCGGGGCCCGTCTGCTCTGCGGCGGTGGCCGCAACAAACTCGTCGTCGATCCCACGGTTCTCACCGGCACCAAGTCCGATATGAAAGTAAATTGCCAGGAAATCTTCGGTCCGGTGGTCACCGTCGAACCTTATAAGGACTTCGATCAAGCTTTGCGGCAGGTCAATAATTCTTCCTTCGGTTTGCAAGCCGGCGTCTTCACGCGTGACGCGAAGCTATTGTTCCAGGCGTATGAGGAACTCGAAGTCGGCGGGCTAATTGCCGGAGACGTCCCCTCCTTCCGGATCGATCACATGCCCTACGGCGGTGTAAAAGATTCCGGCCTAGGCCGCGAAGGCCTGCGCTACGCGATTGAAGAGATGACTGAACCGAAACTCTTAGTGATGAACCTGCGCTAGAGATCTAGCGCGCACACCTTGTCATCCTGAACGCAGTTGCCCTGCGCTATGCGAACGGACCGAATGGTAACTTCTATCGGCACGTCACCGGGCGTCCTCATTGCGAACGCCCTCCTGGTGTTGAAATATTCTCCTGCGCGTTGAATCTTTCAACTTCTTCGAAAATGAATTCCTCGTCGAAAAAATTTTCTATTCTGAATTCCAAAAATCCGCGACAAAAGCCACTCGACTATTTATAATCTTCTGTTTTCGCGTTCACTCAGAAAACCTGTGGGTGGTTTTCTCTTTCACCTTAATTTGCAACCTGGTTGAAACCTTGATGTCGAGAGTCGCGGGCGACTCGCCAGAAGCCCGCACTTGAGCTCGCAGAGAATGCCGCAGATTTTTCATCGCAGCACGAATACACTTTCCCGCGCCACGATTTTCGGCGCGATATTCGTGATCGCTGCGCTGACCTGGGTTGGATACGCCATTCAAGGCTCGCCGTACATCACCTATGCGGGTGTGCGCAAGCCACAGCCGGTGCCCTTCAGTCATCAGCATCACGTCACTGGGCTCGGCATCGACTGCCGCTATTGCCACACCTCGGTCGAAACGTCCGCATTCGCGGGAATTCCGCCGACGAAGACGTGCATGAACTGCCACTCGCAAATCTGGACGAATGCTGAGTTGCTCGAGCCGGTCCGCTCCAGCTATCGCTCCGGGAAATCGCTGGAGTGGACGCGCGTGAACCAGCTCCCTGATTTTGTTTTCTTTAATCACAGCATCCACGTGACCAAGGGCGTCGGCTGCAACACCTGCCACGGCCCGGTTGATACCATGCCGCTGATGTATCAGGAGGAATCGCTGCAGATGGAGTGGTGCCTGGGCTGCCACCGGCATCCGGAGAATAATCTTCGCCCGCGCGATCAGGTGTTCAACATGCGCTACCACCAGCCGACCGGAGCGAACCCGGTAGACGTCGACGGCAAAAGCTACACGGATCAAGCCTCTCTAGGAGAGGCATTAGTAAAGAAGTACCAAGTGCGCAGCGTACTCGACATAACCAGCTGCAGCACGTGCCATAGATGAGATGGCGCCAGCCGCGAAGCGGCGAAAGAATACAGCCCCCGGCGGAAGCCGTGGGTAGGCAAAGCTGAGGACGAAGCAGCCCCGAAGGGGCGGAAGAATAAGAAATCCGAATTCTGGCGGAATGACGAACGATAAAAACAACGGCGCGCGCGACATCTGTCCGGGCAAGAAGCTCGATCTGAACTTCGTCCGCGAAAAAATCGACGCCGCCAATGCCCACGATGTCCGCGAAAAAACCGGACCGCAATACTGGCGATCGCTTGAAGAGCTTGCCGGCTCGCCCGAATTCCAGGAAGCCCTGCACCGCGAGTTCCCTAAGAACGCCTCCGAATGGCTCGACACGGTCTCGCGCCGCGGATTCCTCAAGGTCATGGGCGCTTCGCTCGGCCTCGCCGGCATGACGGGATGCGTCAAGCTCCCGAAAGAAACCATCGTTCCTTACGTTCGCCAGCCCGAAAACATCGTCCCCGGCCGCCCCAAGTATTACGCGACCGCGCTCACGCTCGGCGGATACGCCAGCCCCGTCCTGGTCGAAAGCAACATGGGCCGCCCTACCAAGATCGAAGGCAACGATCTTCATCCCGCGTCACAGGGCGGCACCGACATTTTTTCGCAGGCGCAGCTGCTCACGATGTACGACCCTGATCGCTCGCAGAACGTGATCTCGATGGGCGATCAGCGCTCGTGGGGCGGATTCCTGACTGCCATCCGCGGCCCACTCGCCGCGCAGAAGTCGCTGCAAGGCGCGGGAATCCGCATTCTGACAACGACGATCTCTTCGCCCACGCTTGCCGATCAGATGCGCACGTTTCTGAAGAATTATCCGCAGGCGAAGTGGCACGTCTACGAGCCCATCAATCGCGACAACGTGCTCGAAGGCGCGAAGCTCGCCTTCGGCCAGCCGGTCGAGACGCGCTACGATTTTTCGAAGGCCGACGTCATCGTCTCGCTCGACGCCGACTTCCTCTACGCTGGATTCCCCGGCAACACCCGCTACATCCGCGACTTCGCCAAACGCCGCGATCCCGACGGCAAGATGAACCGGCTTTACGTGATCGAGAGCACGCCAACATCAACAGGCGCGAAGGCAGATCATCGGCTGCCGGTGAGGGCGGGTGATGTCGAGAGATTCATAGAGCTGTTCACCCGCGGCGGCCACCCCTTAAGCGAGGTCGGATTCAAGAACCCAAACGTTGCGGGCACCGGAATGACTGAAGGTCAATTCAGATTCTTGGCGCCCCTTGAGATGGAGCTTCTATGGGATCACAGTATCACCAAGGTCGTCATTCCCGGCGGCCACCAGTCGCCGACTCTGCATGCACTGGCACACGTCTTGAATGAAGCATGCGGCAGCGTCGGAAAGACCGTCCTCTACACCGACCCGGTCGATGCGAATCCGATCAACCAAACAGAATCGATTAAAGACCTCGTCGCCGACATGAATGCCGGCAAGGTCGACTTGCTGATCATTCTCGGCGGAAATCCCGCCTACGATGCTCCAGCGGATCTGAATTTCGCCGAGGTACTCAAGAGCAGCAAGGTTCCGCTTCGAGTTCATCTCGGCTTGTACAACGACGAAACCGCCGAACTATGCCACTGGCACGTGAATCAGGCCCACGAACTGGAAGCCTGGGGCGACGCGCGAGCCTACGACGGAACGGCCAGCATCATTCAGCCGCTGATCGCTCCTCTTTATAACGGCAAGAGCGCCCTTGAATTCGTGGCCCTGCTGAACGGCCAATCCGACGTCACCGGATACGACCTTGTTCGCGCCTACTGGCAGAAACAGCACACCGGCGCTGACTTCGAGCAATTCTGGCGCAAGTCGCTGCACGATGGCTGGGTCGAAGGCACGACATTCGCACCAAAATCGCTTACTGCTAAGCCCCCGGCAGCTTCGGCTGCAGCGAGCACTCCCGACAACGCCATCGAGCTCAACATCCGACGCGATCCCACTATCTACGACGGACAATTCTCCAACAACGGCTGGCTGCAGGAATTGCCCAAGCCGATGACCAAGCTCACCTGGGATAACGCCGTCCTCATCGGCCCAAAGATGGCCGGGCGACTCGGCATCAAGAGCGAAGACGTCGTCGAACTCGAACTGAACGGCAAGAAAATCCAGGGCCCGGTCTGGATTCAGGCCGGACATCCTGACAACTCCGTCACCATCACGCTCGGCTACGGACGGACTCGCGCCGGCCGAGTCGGCACCGAGCAAGGCTTCAACGCCTACGAACTTCGAAGCACCGCGAACCTGTGGACTGCGACCGGCGTGCAAATCCGCAAGACCGGCGACATCTACAAACTCGCCGACACGCAAGGCATGCAGTCGATGGACACGCCCAATGGTGAAACGCGTCCATTGGTCCGCGAAGCAAGCCTCGACGAATACAAACAAGATCCGGACTTCGCTCACAAAGAAGAACCGGAAGTGCCCAAAGAGCTCACACTCTACAAGCCATATCCGTACGAGAAAGAGCCCTATGCGTGGGGCATGGCGATCGATCTGAACCGCTGTGTCGGCTGCAACAATTGCATGTTGGCCTGCGTCTCGGAGAACAACATCGCGGTCGTCGGTAAAGAACAGACCCACCTCGGCCGCCACATGCACTGGATTCGCGTCGACACTTACTACGAAGGCGATCGCGACAATCCCCGCGCATTTTTCCAGCCCGTGCCCTGCATGCAGTGCGAGAACGCGCCCTGCGAAGTCGTGTGCCCGGTCGGAGCCACCAATCACTCCACCGAAGGCCTGAACGACATGGTTTACAACCGCTGCGTGGGCACGCGCTACTGCTCGAACAACTGCCCGTACAAGGTGCGCCGCTTCAACTTCCTGCTCTTCCAGGACTGGGACACGCCGCAATACAAGATGATGCGGAACCCCGACGTGAGCGTGCGCAGCCGCGGCGTCATGGAAAAGTGCACCTATTGCGTGCAGCGCATTGCCGAAGCCCGGATTGATACGGAGACCGCAACAGTCCGCGAAGGCAAAGAGGTCAAAATCGGCGATGAACTGCAGACGGCCTGCCAGCAATCGTGCCCGGCCGAAGCAATTATCTTTGGCAACATCAATGATCCGAGCAGCAAAGTTTCGAAGTTAAAGGCGCACGCGTTGAATTACAGCTTATTGGGCGAACTGAACACACGTCCGCGCACTACGTATTTGGCAGAAGTGAGAAACCCGAATCCCGAACTAGGCACCGGTGAGACAAAACCGGCTCCGACGACGCAAGGGCCTCACGTTTAACGGGTTTGTGGAATCGAGCTTGGGGACTTCCACAGCCAGGAGCTAGACGCTAGAAGCTAAGCATGCCAGAGCAATACAAAACGAGCACCGATCTCGAGGGTGCTCCGGTTATCGGGCCGGGACACACTTTCGCCTCGGTTACCGACAAGATCAGCTCCATCGTCCTGACGCGTCCGGCTTCTAACGGATGGCTCATCGGCTTCGCCCTGATGTTCATGCTGACGATGATGATGCTGTTCGCGATCGGCTATCTATTTCTCAAAGGCATCGGCATCTGGGGCGTGACCATCCCCATCGGCTGGGGCTTCGCCATCGTCAACTTCGTCTGGTGGATCGGTATCGGCCACGCTGGCACGCTCATTTCGGCGATTCTGTTATTGCTGCGCCAGTCGTGGCGCAATTCAATCAACCGTTTCGCCGAAGCGATGACGCTGTTCGCCGTAGCTGCGGCCGGAATTTTCCCGGCGATTCACGTTGGCCGTCCGTGGCTCGCATACTGGCTCTTTCCTTATCCCAACACAATGCGGGTGTGGCCGCAGTTCCGCAGCCCGCTGATGTGGGATGTCTTCGCCGTCTCGACCTACGCGACAATCTCGGCGCTGTTCTGGTTTACCGGCCTGATCCCTGATTTCGCCACGCTGCGTGACCGCACAGACAAGCGGTGGCTGAAGATGACCTATGGCATGTTGTCGATGGGATGGCGCGGATCGGCGCGTCACTGGCATCGTTACGAAACAATGTACCTGCTGCTGGCTGGACTGGCCACACCGCTGGTGCTCTCGGTCCACACAGTGGTCAGCTTCGACTTTGCCATCGGCATCGTCCCCGGCTGGCATACGACGATCTTCCCGCCTTATTTCGTCGCCGGCGCGATCTACTCCGGATTCGCCATGGTGCTCATGCTCGCGATACCAATCCGCAAAATTTATGGCCTGGAGGATTTCATCACCGAGCGTCACCTGCAGAACTCCGCTAAGGTCATGCTCGCCACGGGCCTCATTGTTGCCTATGGATACGGCATCGAGGCCTTCATGGGATGGTATGGCGGCGACCGATACGACGCCTTCACGCTCTGGAACCGTCTGCATGGGCCTTATTCGTTCTGGTATTGGTCGTTGCTCACCTGCAATATTTTCGTTCCGCAGGTGCTCTGGATTCGCAAGCTCCGAACCAGCCCGGTTGCGCTGTTCTGCATCTCCGGCGTGATTCTAGTCGGCATGTGGCTGGAGCGATTCATCATTGTCGTGGTCAGCCTGCACCGCGATTTCCTCACCTCGTCGTGGGGCATGTACTACCCCACACGCTGGGACTGGATGACGTACATCGGCACCATCGGCATGTTCCTCGCCGCCATGTTCCTCTTCTTGCGCATTCTGCCTGCCATCTCGATCTTCGAAATGCGCACGCTTCTGCCTGAAGCCGAGGTCAAGGAATAATGAAGCGGGACCCCATCTACGGCGTCATGGCGGAATTCGACAGCGCGACTGCGCTCGTAGAAGCGGCGCATAAAACGCACGCCGCCGGCTACAAGAAGATCGACGCGTATAGCCCTTTCCCGATCGAAGGCTTGGCTGAAGCAATCGGCTTTCATCATGACGAAGTTCCGTTGGTCGTCCTGATCGGCGGCCTGATCGGCGGAACCTGTGGTTATCTCATGCAGTGGTGGATGTCTGCGGTTGACTACCCGCTTAACATCGGCGGAAAGCCACCGCACTCCTGGCCGGCCTTCATCGTAATCACGTTTGAAATGACAATTCTGTTCGCCGGCATCTCGGCCGTGCTCGGCATGCTAGCCCTGAACGGCTTGCCGATGCCCTATCACCCGGTCTTCAATGTGCCGCGATTCAGTTCGGCCTCGAAGGATCGCTTCTTCCTCATCATCTTCTCGTCCGATAAAAAGTACCGTCTCGATGAAACCCTGAAGTTTCTGCACACGCTGGAACCGCGCTCCGTTTCGGAGGTGCCCAGCTAATGTGCACCCTTCGTCTCCGATCGATGAAGCCTGGGATCACCGAGGTCCTTGTGGGGACAGCCACCCCCGGCTGTCCGGTCGAGCAAAGCTCGACAGCGCTGTGTGGGGTGCTCCAGAGTGGGTGCCCTACTCTTGCGCGTTCTGTGCGCAAGGGTGGGAATTCCGGCAGCTTCAGCCTTACGCTTTTTGTCCTTGCGGGTCTGGGGATAGCAATAACGCTGACGAGCGCCTGCCGCATCGATATGCATGTACAGCCGAAGCTGAACCCGCTGGCTCGCAGTGACTTTTATCCCGACCACCGTTCCGAGCGTCCGCCGGTCGAAGGCACGGTCGCCCGCGGCGAACTGCACGAAGACTCGTATTTCTACACGGGAAAAGTGGGCACGAACCCCGGTGACGTGCTGCCGTTCCCAGTCACCAAAGAAGTTCTCGAGCGTGGCCGGGAGCGCTTCAACATCTACTGCGCCCCATGCCACTCGCGCCTCGGCGATGGCAATGGCTTTGTCCCATCGCGCGGATTCGCCCGCAAGCCTCCATCGTTCCACATTCCGCGACTGGAAAAAGCGCCGGTCGGATATTTTTTTGACGTGATGACCAACGGCTTCGGCATCATGCCCGATTATGCCTCGCAGATTCCTACTCAGGACCGCTGGGACATTGTTGCCTATATCCGCGCGTTGCAGCTAAGCCAGGACGCCACCACGGCCGACGTACCGCCCGGGCAAAAAATTCCGTCCGAGCCGCCGAAGTTCGGCCAGCCGGGCTCGGGAGCGACATTGCCCACGCTGGCGCACCCGACCGAAGCGGAAGAAACGCCTGAATCGAAGGAAGTGCCGAAATGAGCGGCCCGATGACCAATCACCTCGATCTCACTGCCCCGCCGGTGGTGAAAAAAATCGCGCAGCGCTCGCTGATCGTCGGCGTCATCTTCGGCATCGTGTCCGTCATCCTGGCTTTTACGCGTCCCGACGAGTTCTATCGCGGATATCTCCTGGGCTTCATGGATTGGCTTGGCGTCGCTCTCGGCTCGATGGCCATTCTGATGATCCGGCATCTCACCGGCGGTGGGTGGGGCATGGTGATCCGGCGCATTCTCGGCGCCGCCATGCGCACCTTGCCCGGCCTTGCGCTTTTATTCATCCCCATCATTATCGCGGTCCTGCAGCACCGCATGTACCCCTGGCTCATGCCACTTTCGGCGATTCAGGACGCGAATATCCGCGAACACCTGGAAAAGCACAGTTTCATCAAGGACGCGTATCTTAATCCGTCGGGCTTCATTATTCGGGCGATCATCTATTTCGCGATTTGGAATCTGCTCTCGTTCCTACTGACGCATTGGTCCAAGCAGACCGACCGCGCCGGCGCTCCCGACAATACGCAAAAATTCAAAGCCGTCGCCGGACCCGGCCTCATCCTCTACGGATTCACGATTTCCTTCGCCGCGATCGATTGGGTGATGTCGCTAGACCCTAGCTGGATTTCCACTATCTTCGGGCTGGTCATCCTGATTGGCGAAGTGCTCTCCGCGATGTGCTTCGCAGTCGTCGTCGAACGCATTCTCTTCAACTACAAGCCGATGTCAGAGATGCTGAAGCCCGACTTCGTCCACGACCACGGGAAGTGGATGCTCACCTTCATCATGGTTTGGGCTTACTTCAGCTTCTCGCAGTGGCTCATCATATGGGCTGGTAATCTGCCTGCCGAAATCACGTTCTATTTGAGGCGCCTCAATGGCGGCTGGGGAGGCGTCGGGTTATTCCTCGCCATCTTCCACTTCGCGGTTCCTTTCGCGATCCTGCTCTCGCGGCCATTCAAACGGAATATCCGCAAGCTGGTCTGGCTAGCCGTTTGGCTTCTATTCATGCGCTGGATCGATCTGTTCTGGATCATTGAACCGAACTTCTCTAAGACCTTTACCGTTACCGTCTCCGATATCGTGGCCTCCATTGCGATTGGCGCCTTCTGGTTCGCGTACTTCTTCCGCAATCTGGGAGCGTTGCCGCTACTGCCCAAGTACGATCCGTCAGCCGACGAAGTTATCGAGGTCCATCATGGCGGATTGCCGGAGAACGCATGACGAGCCAAACCAAACACGTGAACGGGAACGACCATGGCGATTTCGAGCGCCGCGATATTGGCATCGGCGGCGTGCTTTATTTTCTGATCATCCTCGCCGCTGCCTGTCTGTTCTCGGCCTTCCTCGTCGACCGGCTCTACAAGTTCCTTGAGACGCGAAACGAGGCTGAGCAGAAACCAATCAGTCCGCTTGTGACCAACGCGCCCAAAGACACGCGCCGCCTGTCGACGACTTACCAGGAATACCTGAAGCAGAATTTCCCCGCGCCACAACTGGAAATCAACGAGCGCGATCAACTCGACAAGATTCGCCTTGAAGAAGAAGACACGCTGGCCACCTACGGCTGGATCGACCAATCAGCAGGTAAAGTCCGCATCCCGATCGATCGCGCGATGGACCTGATCGCCCAACGCGGCCTGCCGGTTCGCCAGCAAGGCGGAAACGAACCGTCCGCCCAGAATGAAAGCAAGAAGAAGCAGAGGAACAAGCAGTGAGCAGGCAGAACCAAAATTCGACGTCAAGAAAAGACGATGTAGGGATGGGCGCCCTCGCCCGTCCAGCCGAGCGAACCTCGGCTGCGGAACCTGTACGGATCCGTAGAGCCCAAAGTAGCGCTCGCGTTGCTCGCTGGGCGGACGAATGCGTCCGGCGCTCCACAATTCTGTTCGTTCTGCTTGCTGCGACCGCCTCCGCCCAGACCATGTCCAAGGGCATCATGGGCACGCCGGCCAACGTCCGCCCGCCGCGCCTCGAAAACGTCGGCATCACGCAGCATCTCGATGCCCAAGTCCCTCCCGATCTCGCTTTCACCGACGACACTGGCCGCGCGGTCAAACTCGGCGACTATTTCGGGTCGAAGCCCTTGATCCTCAACCTCGTCTACTACAACTGCACCATGCTCTGCGGCGAAGCCCTGCAAGGCCTCACCGGAGCCATGAAGTTGATGAAGTTCGACGTCGGCAAGGAATTCGAAGTCGTCACCGTCAGCTTCAATCCACAGGAAACGACCGAACTCGCTGCCGCCAAGAAGAAAGATTACGTCTCGCGCTACGGACGCCCCGGCGCCGCCGAAGGCTGGCACTTCCTCACAGGCTCACCGGATTCGATCAACGCGCTTACCAAGGCCGTCGGATTCCAGTATCAGTACGATCCAAAGCTTAACCAGTACGCGCACGCCACAGCCATTATGGTGCTGACGCCGCAAGGCCGCATCTCCCGCTACTTCTACGGCGTCGACTTCCCGCCGAAAGATCTGCGCATGGGACTGGTCGAAGCTTCGTCCGGCAAGATCGGCAACGCTGTCGATCAGGTGCTGCTCTACTGCTATCACTATGACCCCGCGACCGGAAAATACGGCGCGGTTGTCGTCAACATGCTGCGGCTGGGTGGCCTCGCCACCATCGTTTTCTTAGGTGGGCTGATTTTGATCCTCTTCCGCCTCGACAAAGCCGCGCAGCGCAAGACCGCGATTCGACAAGGACTGACACGCACACGCTATGTTGAATGATTTCCCATTGTGGCCGCAACGCGCCTCGACGATGGCAGGCAATGTAGATGCCCTCTACATTTTCCTGCTTATCGTCACCGGCATGATGACGCTGCTGGTCTTTACTGCCGTCATTTACTTCGCTGCGCGCTACCGCCATCGTCGCGGTGTTCCGGCCGAACAGATCGACGGCTCCACGCACCTCGAAATCACCTGGACGGTGATCCCGTTCTTCGTGTTCATGGTCATCTTTCTGTGGGGCGCCGTCGTCTACTTCAAGGGACGCACCCCTCCCCGTGACTCGACTGAAGTCTACGTCGTTGCCAAACAATGGATGTGGAAGCTCGAACACGCCGAAGGCCAGCGCGAGATCAACGAACTGCACGTGCCCATGGGCCGCGATGTCAAGCTGATCATGACGTCGCAGGACGTCATCCACAGCTTCTTTGTGCCCGCGTTCCGCATGAAACAGGACGTGCTGCCCGGGCGCTACACGATTGCCTGGTTCCATGCGACCAAGCCCGGCACCTATCACCTGTTCTGCGCCGAATATTGCGGCACACAGCATTCGGGGATGGTCGGCGACATTGTCGTGATGGAGCCTGCCCAGTACGAAGCATGGATGAGCGGCGGCTCGACAGGCCCGCTCTCCGCCAGTGGCGAAAAGATTTTCGCCGAGTTGGGCTGCGCCACTTGTCATCGCTCCGACACTCAGGGCCGCGGCCCCAATCTGGTCGGTGTTTTTGGCAAACCAGTCCAGTTGGAGGACGGTCGCATCATCAATGCCGACGAAAACTATGTTCGTGAATCGATCCTCGACCCCGGTGCTAAAGTCGTCAAGGGATTCAAACCGGTCATGCCGACGTTTCAGGGCCTGGTCAGCGAAGAACAACTCAATGCGCTGATCGCGTACGTGAAGTCGCTATCGAACGCCGGGCCAGCCGGACCAAAAACTGCAACCGCGCCCGAGCGGGCGCCGGCGCCGGGCAACACCGGAACTAAGGGAACTCAGGTGGAATAGGTTATGTCGACTGCAATTGCTCAACCTGTTGAGCGCGAAAATTATCTGAATACTCAGTACGGCGTAGGCTCGTGGCTCCTCACTACCGACCACAAGCGCATCGCCCTGCTCTATCTCGCGTCGATCACGTTCTTCTTTTTTATCGGTGGATTCTTCGCGCTCCTTATCCGCCTCGAGCTGCTGACGCCTGCCGGCGACCTTGTCCAGGCCGACACCTACAACAAGCTCTTCACCATGCACGGTCAGGTGATGGTCTTCTTTTTTCTCATTCCGTCCATCCCCGCGGTGCTCGGCAACTTCCTGGTGCCGATGATGATCGGCGCGAAAGACCTGGCCTTCCCCCGCATTAACCTCCTGAGCTGGTATCTCTACATCATCGCCGGAATCCTGATGCTACATTGCATCCTCACTGGCGGCGTTGACACCGGCTGGACCTTCTACACACCATTCAGCACCGAATACTCGAACACCAAGGTAATTGAGGCCGGACTCGCCATCTTCATCTCCGGATTCTCCTCGATCCTCACCGGCTTGAACTTTATCGTCACAATTCACCGCATGCGTGCGCCAGGCATGACCTGGACGCGATTGCCGCTATTCATCTGGGCGCATTACGCCACCAGCATCATCCAGATTCTCGGCACTCCGGTCATCGCCATCACCCTCGTGCTGGTGGTGGCCGAACGTGCTCTGCATCTCGGCATCTTCGATCCCAAACTAGGCGGAGATCCGCTGCTCTTCCAGCACCTGTTCTGGTTCTACTCGCACCCGGCCGTCTACATCATGATTCTGCCTTCAATGGGCGTGGTGAGCGAGGTCATTGCCTGCTTCTCGCGCAAGCGCATCTTTGGTTACAGCTTCGTCGCGCTCTCCTCGATCGCTATCGCGGTCTTCGGATTCCTGGTTTGGGCGCACCACATGTTTGTGGCGGGAATCTCTGTGTATGCCGCGTTGATTTTTTCGTTACTCAGCTACTCGGTTGCGGTTCCGTCGGCCGTAAAAGTTTTCAACTGGACTGCGACTCTCTACAAAGGATCCATTCACTACGAAGCCCCGATGCTCTATGCCTTCGGCTTTCTTGGCCTGTTCACCATCGGCGGCCTCACCGGATTGTTCCTCGCCGCGCTTGGCATCGACGTCCACGTCACCGATACATACTTCGTCGTCGCCCACTTCCACTACATCATGGTCGGCGGCGCCCTTATGGGATATCTCGGGGGCATGCATTTTTGGTGGCCTAAAATCACCGGCAAGCTCTATCCCGAGGGCTGGGCCCGCCTTGCCGCACTCATCGTCTTCGTCGGATTCAATCTGACCTTCTTCCCGCAGTTCATTCTCGGCTATCTGGGAATGCCCCGCCGTTACTTTGATTACAGCCACATGCCTGAATTCCAGGTTCTTAATGTGCTTTCCACCGCGGGCGCGACGATTCTCGGCATAGGCTATCTGCTACCCATGATTTATTTCTTGTGGTCGATGCGCTACGGCAAGCCGGCGCCCGACAATCCGTGGAATGCTGCCGGCCTCGAATGGCAAACACAATCGCCGCCGAAGACGTTCAACTTTGATGAAGAGCCGGTCGTGACCTGGGAAGCTTACAACTACGACGAGATTGATAAGGCGCACCCGGAGGAGGTCCACGTTGTCGGATAGCCAAATCACCGTCGCGACTTCAGTCCACGAGGAGGTGCGCAATCCTGCTCTGTTGCACCACTTCGCCACGGAGCAGCAGCAGCGCGACGCCTCCAGTTTGGGCATGTGGATCTTTCTCGGCACCGAGGTCATGTTCTTCGGCGGATTGTTCTGCGCCTACCTGATCTACCGTCTCTGGTATTTCGGCGACTTTGCCGCCGCCGCTCAGACCCTAAACTCCTGGCTGGGCATGACTAACACAATTGTCCTGATCTGCAGCAGTCTTACCGTCGTGTTCGCCGTCTATGCCGCCCAGCACGGCAAACGAACGATGCTGCTGGCCAGCCTCGCTCTCACGCTCTTGTTTGGACTCGCTTTCCTCGGCATCAAGGGCATGGAATACCGCGAGAAGTTTGAGAATCATCATGTCCCTGGCGCCAGCTTCAGTTTTGTGAAAACTGTTCCCGGCCATCCCGACGAGATGGCCAATCCGCGCCATGCCGAAATCTATTTCGCGCTGTACTTCATCATGACCGGATTGCACGCGCTTCACATGATCGTGGGCATCGGGATTTTCATCTGGCTATTGACGATGGCATGGAAAGGCCGTCTCACGCCGGAATACAACACGCCGATGGAAATCGGAGGCCTGTACTGGCACTTCGTTGACATTATTTGGATTTATCTGTTTCCGTTGCTGTACCTGATCGACTTGCACAAATGAAGGCGCGACATACCATTGAACAACGCTTCGATGCCGCGTTAAACGTGAACCAAGGCCCGGGCTTTAGACCCGGGATCGTTGAGACAAGATGACGACCGACACCAAAATCGAGCACTCCTCCTCGCTGGGAACCTACGTCCTCATCTGGGCGCTCCTTATTATTGGCACGATCGCGACTGTCGTGGCCGCTCACATTGATCTAGGCCCCTTTAACGCCGCTGTCGCCCTGGCCATTGCCTCCACTAAAGCTCTGCTGGTGGCCCTTTTCTTTATGCACATAAAAGGAGCCCACGAACGTCTCCTGAAACTCGTCGTGGTCACGACTATCTTCTTCCTGATTATCCTGATGGCACTCTCGATGGCCGACTACGGCACCCGCTACTGGAGCTAGCCTTATGTAGGGTGGGTGGCCCTCTTCCGTTATGTTTATTCCGCTGCGCTATACTCGCCCTTCTGGCAAATGAGGTGATACATGGCTTTCTGCAACAAATGCGGCGCTAACCTGAATGCTGACGCAAAGTTCTGCGATAAGTGCGGCGCCTCGCTTTCCGGTCCTCCCGCCGTCACGGGACAGCCCGCTCCTCCCGCGCCCCAGGGCGGCAGCGCCCTGAAAGTTGTGTTGCTGGTTGTGGGAGTCATCATTCTCCTCGGCATTGTCGGGATCGCCGCCCTCACTGTCATTGGCATCCACATCGCCAAAAATGCGCACGTCAGCCGGAACGGCCAGCACGTGAAAGTCGAAACTCCGCTCGGCGGAGTGGAAGCCTCCGAAGATCCCGAGCAAGCGGTCCGTGATCTGGGAGTCGAAATCTACCCGGGAGCCAAGGTCGAGTCCGACGGTGCCGCTTCCACGACTGTTGGAAGCATGCATACCGTCACTGCCAACTTCGACACCAGTGATCCAGCTGAGAAAGTCTGCAACTTCTATAAATCGAAATTCTCCAACGCCACAGTCTCGTCCTCGAATCAAGACCAATGCACCATCGTTTCGAAAGATAACAAGAACATGGTGACCATTAATGTCGAATCCAGTGGCGACGGTGCGAAGTTCCACATCGCCTCGGTGACAAGATAACCTCGGTTGTGCCTTGACGGGCGGGAAGGCGAGGCCACGTTTCGACAACACCACGGATTCCAGACTCGCAACTCCCGCTGCTAAAATGAGTGTCCCCCATCGGAATGCAAAATACAGTTGCTCCACGCCCTTCGAAATCCAAGTTCCCAGATCCCTCCGGATTAGCCGAATCTCTCCGCTCGCGACTACAGGGCGAAGTTCGCTTCGACGCAGCTAGCCGTGCACTCTATGCCACCGACGGCTCCAACTACCGCCAGGTTCCAATCGGAGTTGTTCTACCACGCGATACCGACGATGTCCTCGCGACGATCGACACCTGCCGCGAATTCAGTGCGCCGATTCTCTGCCGCGGGGGAGGAACCTCGCTCGCCGGTCAATGCTGCAACGTAGCGGTCGTCCTCGATTTCTCGAAGTACATGCAGAAGATTTTGGAAATCGATCCCGACCGCCGTATAGCTCGTGTGCAACCCGGAGTCATCCTCGACCGGCTCCGCAACGCTGCCGAAAAATATCACCTCACGTTTGCGCCCGACCCCGCCACCCACGATCGCTGCACTCTTGGCGGCATGATTGGCAACAACTCCTGTGGCGTCCACTCGGTAATGGCCGGGAAGACCGACGACAACATCGAGGAATTGGAAGTCGTCACCTACGATGGTGTTCGTCTCAAAGTTGGCCAGAATATCATTCAAGATTCTGTAGGGGCGGACGCATTCGTCCGCTCCCCGACCCTGAACGAAGCGAGCGCCTCCCGTCCATCGGAACGCGCGGGTCGGATCTACACTTCCCTCAAGCAAATCGCCGATCAATACGGCGACCTTATCCGAAACAAATTCCCGCAAATCCCTCGCCGAGTCTCCGGCTACAACCTCAACTATCTACTCCCTGAAAACGGATTCCATATAGCACGCGCGCTGGTCGGCACTGAAGGCACCTGCGCCACGATTGTCCAAGCTTCGTGCCGCCTTGTCGAGAGCCCGCCCGAGCGCGTTCTGCTCGTCGTTGCTTACCCGGATATTTACCAATGCGCTGACCAGATTCCAGCGATCATGCAGCACAAGCCGATCGGCCTGGAGGGTTTCGACGACATCCTTGTTCACTGCTCGCGCCGCAAAAATCTCAACCCCGAAGGCCTCAAGCTTCTCCCCGAAGGAAACGGATGGCTGTTGGTCGAATTCGGCGGCCAGACCATGTCCGAAGCTGAGGCCCAAGCTCTTGGCTTGATGCAGGTGCTGACTCGCGTGACCAATCCGCCGAAAGTCGCACTCTACTCCAGCGTCCAAGCCAAGCGCGTTTGGGAAGTTCGCGAATCCAGTCTCGGCGCGACCTCGCACGTTCCCGGCGAGCCGATGGCCTGGGAAGGTTGGGAAGATGCGGCCGTAGCTCCTGAAAAACTTGGCGGCTACCTGCGCGATCTGCGCAAGATGTTCGCCGATTTTGGCTACACCGGCTCGCTCTACGGACACTTCGGCCACGGATGCGTGCACACGCGGATCAACTTCGACCTCAAATCCAAAGAAGGCATGGCCAAATTTCGCCGCTTCGTAGAACAGGCCGCAGACCTCGTCGTCAGCTACGGCGGATCGCTTTCCGGCGAGCATGGCGATGGGCAATCCCGCGCCGAACTTCTCCCCAAAATGTTCGGTCCCGAATTGATCGAAGCCTTTCGCAAATTCAAATCCGCCTGGGATCCCGACTGGAAAATGAACCCCGGTAAGGTCGTCGATCCCTACAAGCTCGATGAAAATCTTCGCCTCGGCGCGAACTACACCCCATGGGAACCGAAAACCCACTTCCAGTTCCCCGAAGATCACGGCAGTCTTCCGGAAGCGACGCTCCGCTGCGTCGGCGTGGGCAAGTGCCGCCGTGACGAAGGCGGCGTGATGTGTCCCAGCTACCGCGCCACCCGTGAAGAAGAGCACTCCACCCGCGGCCGCGCCCACCTGCTCTGGGAAATGACCCAAACGAAGCGAGATGACGGGATCATCCGCGATGGCTGGCGCAGCGAGGAGGTCAAAGAATCCCTCGATCTTTGCCTCGCCTGCAAAGGATGCAAGAGCGACTGCCCGGTAGGTGTAGACGTCGCCACCTACAAAGCCGAATTCCTCTCGCATTACTACGAAGGCCGCCCTCGGCCGATCAACGCGTACGCATTCGGCAACATCGATCTATGGGCGAGCCTTGCGTCGAATGCTCCAGGCCTCGTAAACCTCACAACCCAACTCCCATTTTTCCGAGAGATTGCGAAGCTGGCAACCGGAATTCCGCTGCAACGAAAAATCCCCGCCTTCGCCCCACAGACATTCAAACAATGGTTCCGGTCGCGCAGGGGCGGGCGCATTCGTCCGCCCCGCGAAGCGCAGCGACCGTGGATGGACTGGCAGGATTCGTCGGGAAACCAAGGAACCTTCGACTCGTCCTGGAAGAGCGGCCCTTCAGGGCCGCGTCCGGACGCCCAAGCGAACAGCGCTTTAGCCTCGGACGGTCCCGAGGTCCTCCTCTGGGCCGACACCTTCAACAACTATTTTCTCCCGCAGACCGCCCGCGCCGCCGTCGAAGTCCTCGAAACCGCCGGGTTCCGCGTCTCCGTCCCACAAGCCAACCTCTGCTGTGGACGCCCCCTGTACGACTTCGGCATGCTCGACCGCGCCCAGCGCCTGCTGCTAGAAATCCTCGACACTCTGGAACCCGCCATCGAAGCGGGAATTCCCGTCATCGGCCTCGAACCCAGCTGCATCGCCGTCTTTCGCGACGAACTCACCAACCTCTTTCCTCGCGACGAACGCGCCCAGGCCCTGAGTAAGCAAACCTTCCTGCTCAGCGAATTCCTCGAGCAAAAACTCCGCCCTAACGCCCAGCTACCGCAACTCAGCCGCAAGGCCCTGCTCCACGGCCACTGCCATCACAAATCGCTCATGAAGATGACCGCCGAGGAGTCTCTCCTGCGCCGGTTAGGCATCGATTTCCAATCCCCGGCCCCGGGATGCTGCGGGATGGCCGGATCGTTCGGGTTCGAACGAGATAAATACGACGTTTCGCAAGCGATCGGAGAACTCGAACTTCTCCCCGCGGTTCGCCACGCTCCCGCCGACTGGCTGATCATCGCCGATGGATTCAGCTGCCGTGAGCAGATCGCCCAAGGCACTGGCCGTCACGCTCTTCACCTCGCCGAAGTTCTTCAGATGGCTCTCAGGGGAGCCCCGATCGAGGGTCCCTACCCCGAATCCTCCTGCGTGCGTCAGCGTCAATCCGAGGTCCGGGCTTCGATGCAGCGAGCCGGATTAGGCGTTGGGGCGCTAGCCGCAGTCGGAATCCTACTGTGGAATCTCGCGCGTAAATATTGACAAATCAGCAACTTACGCTACTGCCTTCGGCCTATAGCCCAATTCCTGGCTTTCTGGGAGAATATTACGAGCAGCCCTCAGCTCCAGGTTTCGGTTGGTTCCGGTTTCGCTGAGAGCGTAGAAGTGAGAAGTTCTTACCACCTCCGCAAGGTGTCTTCCCGTTGCACCTCGGCGCAACAAGCTCTATGGATCGCGAACTCACCATCCCGGCTCTTCCGACGGACGCCGTTGGTATCACGACCGTGCCGAAGACCCTGACCGCCCCGGTCCCCTCGATAGCCAACGCCCGGACCCCGCTGACCGGATCGGTCTTGATACTGATCCAGTTCGATGTCTGCGAAGAGATCCGGCTCGATGAACTTCGCCGCATCATCGGTGCCCGCACGCAGCAGCTTCCGCTCAAGAACACCGCGCCTACCTATGTCCAATACCAGCGCACCCCGGTGGTCGTTACTCTTGACCCGGTTACGCTTGACAGCGGCGAGCGCCTTGAAGGCCAGATCAAGTACTATGATTACGGTGTCATCAGCCTGGTTTTCGAGTTGCCGTTCGCCGGCAGCTGGGACGATCTTGTCCAGCTCTCCTACCGCTGGACTTCCGACACGAACTTCGAGTCCGTCGCCACACGCATCGCTCGGCACCGCCTTGAGCGCGCAGCCCCTGCGTTAGTAAAACCGTATAAAGATAATTGGCTGCAGGAGGACTACTTTATCTTCCATGTGCGCGAGATCGAAGACGCGCCGTCGGCCGAAGCTCTACTCGCCGCCCATGGCGACAAAATCGCCCAGGTCGTCCGCGGCGAAGTGGCGCAACTATCGGAAGGTGAGCGCCAGGAGATCCTGCAATCCCGTATCTCGTACTACCCGAACGATCTCGCCGTTATCGGCTGGAATGCGGCTTTCGTCTACGACACTCCTGCCGGGGCCGAGACCGCCATTCAGCTGCTGCAGTACGCCAATTCACAGCTGCTCGAGTTTCGCCACTACGACGAGTTCCTCACGCGTGAGCTGCAGGGCGTATATGATTTTCTCGAAACCGGCGGCACCGGATGGTGGTCGCGCTGGCGGACCGCCCGCGCCGCCTCCAAGCTGCATACAGTTCTACTCGACGTCAACGAACTGACCGAGCGCGCCGACAACGCCATCAAGTTCCTCAGCGACATGTTCTCCGCACGCCTGTACAAGCTATGCGCGCAAAAAGTCGGCGTGCCCGATTACAAAGACCTGGTCAAAGAAAAGCTGCAGACCGCCGAAGATCTCTACCGCTTCATGGTGGAGCAATTCAACCAGTCCCGGGCCTTTGTCCTCGAATTGATGGTCGTCGTCATCCTGATTATCGAGCTGATCTATTTCTTCAAAGGCCGCCCAATCTAGTTCTGGTTGGCATCGTGCCCGATCTCCCCTAATTGTCATCCCCAGCGAAGACGAGGGACCTTGCCTTTCGAGCGGGGATGACGGCACCTCGCTCGTAATTCCAGTCCATCGACGTCCTCCTGCTATTCTGTTCTGCCACACCTAAATTCACGGGAGGGTGCTTGAAAGTTCTGTTGCTGGAGAACATCAGCGCGGTCGCGGTCAACGTGTTTCGCGACGCTGGATACGAGGTCGAGTCTCTGAAATCAGCGCTGGGGGAGCGCGAACTGGTGGAGAAGATTCGCGGGGTGTCGATCCTGGGCGTGCGGTCCAAGACTCGGGTTACCGCGGCGGTGCTGGAGGCTGCTTCTGGGGTACCCAAAGAAGAAGCCAGTGCCTCGCTTCGCTTGTTGGGACGGACGAAGGCGTCCGCCCCTACGCAAACGCTGGTCGCCGTTGGAGCGTTCTGCATCGGCGTGGAGAAGATCGATCGGGGAGCGGCTAGCGAGCGTGGGATTGCCGTGTTCAACGATCCGCACTCGAATTCGCGCTCCGTGGCCGAGCTGGTGATCGGGGAAATTATCCTCCTGCTGCGGCGGACCTTTGCGGTTTCTACCCAGATGCATTCGGGCGAGTGGAACAAGTCGGCTGCGGGCGCACATGAAGTCCGAGGGCTCACGCTGGGCATTGTGGGATACGGCAAAATCGGTTCGCAGATTTCGGATCTGGCCGAAGCGATGGGCATGCGCGTCATCTTCTACGACAGCGCACACGTGCTGGCACGCGGCAATGCGCGCGCGGTCAGCTTCGGTGAACTGCTTGAGACCGCCGACGTGGTCACCCTGCATGTCGATGGCAAGAAAGAGAATCAGGATCTATTTGGCGCGGACGAGTTTCGAGCGATGAAAGACGGCGCATGCTTCCTCAACCTGAGCCGCGGATTCGTAGTCGATCATGAGGCGCTGGCCGCGTGCCTGAAGCTGGGCAAGATTTCCGGTGCGGCCATTGACGTGTTCCCGCAGGAGCCCGAGTCGGGCGCGGGGTTCAAGAGCGTGCTGCAGGGATTACCCAATGTGATCCTGACGCCGCACATTGGTGGATCCACCGAAGAGGCGCAACAGAATATCGGATCATTTGTGTCAGCGAAGTTGCTGGACTACGTCCGCACGGGCGATTCAACGCTGAGCGTAAACCTGCCGCAATGCCACATGGAGTATGAAACGGGCTCGTACCGGCTGATGCATATCCATCACAACGTGCCCGGCATTCTGCGCGCGATCAACGACATCCTGGGCGACCGCGGCATCAACATCGAACGCCAGGTCCTTGATACGCGCGGGACTCTGGGATATTCCATTTATGACATCAATCGTCCGTGCGATGAGGAACTAATGGCGCAGTTAAGGGCGGTGCCGCACACAATTGGAGTGCGCGCCGCGGGATGCTGATTGTGTAGACACGGGCGCATTCGTCCGTGGTCGTAGCGAAGCTCGGTTCAGAACGTTGCGGGCGTAGATGCGGAGTTTCACGCGTAATGTGCGTACGCGAGGAACGATTGCTTCGCTGGGGCGCAACCGCGAATGCGTCCGTTCCTACACAACCTGAGGAGATTCCATGCAAGGGCTCAAAGATAAGCGGGTATTGGTTACCGGCGGCGCGAGCGGCATTGGGGCAGCTGCAGCGGCGCGGTTTCTGGACGAAGGCTCGCGAGTGTGCGTGCTGGACCGCGACGATCGCGCTTGCGCCCGGATCAGGCACGAACTGCCAGGCTTGGGGGAGGCAATTATTGCCGACGTCACCGATCTGATGCAGGTCGAGGCGGCATTTGCCGAGGCGATCCGGCGAATGGACGGTGTCGATGTGCTGATCAACAACGCCGGGATCAGCATCCGGCACAAGTTTCTCGACATCACTCCGGAGGAATGGGAGCGCGTCATCGCCGTGAATCTGACCGGCGTTTTCTTCGTCGCCCAGACGGCAGCGCGGCATATGTGGGAGCGCGGCACCGGCGTGATCCTGCAGACGGCATCAACCAACGGGATCATGGGATATCCCTATTACGCCGACTACAACGCAACCAAGGCTGGCGTGATCGAGTTGACCAAATCAATGGCCTTGGAACTCGCTCCGAAAGTACGAGTTTGCGCCGTTGCCCCCGGCTACGTGCTCACGCCCATGCAGCGCGCGGAGTATTCCGATGCGATGCTCGAGGAAGTGAATCGCAAGATTCCCATGGGACGGCATGCTTCGCCGGAGGAGATCGCGGGATTGTTCGCGTATCTCGCCTCGGACGACGCGGCGTTCGCCACCGGACAGGTGTACACGCTCGATGGCGGCGAGATCGCCGGTGGCCTCGCCAGTCGATGAGTTCTCGATCTCATCTCCTTTTTGTCATCCTGAGGTCCACCCTTTGTGCGGACCTAAGCACATATGCATTTTGCGGTCTTCGTGGCGAGGCGCCCCGCCACACTCACTCGTACGCGAGCGCGTCGATGGGATCTTTCTGCGCTGCTTTATACGCCGGGTAAATGGCTCCGGCGATGGCTCCCACGATGGCGATTAGCGCGGCGCGCAGGATCCATTCGTTGCTTTGATCAATATGCACCAACGGCCAGCGATGCTGGATGCCCACCCGCGCCGTTAAACTCACTACAACGCCAACGATAATCCCGGCGATGGCCAGCAGCAGGGTCTCGCGCAACACGACATTCACGATATAGAGCTTCGACGCCCCCAGCGATTTCAGTATCCCGATTTCACGGGTGCGCTCCATCACCGCCGTGTAGATGGCCTGGAAGATGACGAGAAATCCGATGATGAGACTCACCCCGATGACCACAGCAATGAATGGGCGGAATCCCGGCAGGTTGCTGGGCGTCATCATGCTGAGATAGTCCTCCATGGAGCGCACCGAATACGTCTCCATGCCAGGTTGTTTCTTGATTGCATCGACTACGGCTTGTGTGTTGTCTGGGTTGTCGAGCTTCAGGTAGAAGACAGAAGCTTTTCCCTGAGCCCCGATCATGTCCTGCATGGTCTGCAAGGGAACGAATTTGCGCGCCCCACGCCCATTCTCGACGATGCCGCAGACCCTGAACTCGTGATTGAGAATGGTCATGCTGTCGCCGATTTTGACGTGCTTCTGCCGGGCAATGTAGTCGTCGACAAGCACGTCGTGAGGTCCCTGGAAAGGCCCGCCGGCCACGTAATGAAATGGGCCGCCGAGCTCCTGAAAGCTAGTGGGGTCGATGCCATCGATGACCTCGACACCGCCTCCGGTGGCGATCGCCCAAACCACGGGGCTGACGACTTTTACGTGAGGGATTTTTCTGAGGACGTCGGCGACTTTGACCGAGACCGGCGCCCCGCTGATCCCGCTGAAGAATGAAGAGCCCGGAGGTTGCACAATGACATCGAAGCCGATACCCGCGTTACGGTTCTTGGCATCATTCATGATGCCGTAGCACAGGCCGACGATAAGCAGGATCAGCGTGACTTCCAGCGCGATCGCGATGACGCTTATCATCGAGCGGATCGGCCGATGCGCCAGGTTGGCGACTACCATTCTGTTCATCATAGAAAAGCCGCGATCAGGGACGAGTTGTAGGGATCAGGGTCTCGGCGCTTCTCCGCTGGTTTAACTCTCGTCGTAGCCCCGCAAAGTTTTTTTGCCTATCCGACAATTTCTTTCGTGCACGTCGCCCCGGCAATACTAGCTCCTGACCTCTCAGCCCCTGCTTTTACTGCTGCTCGATCGCCGCGGGCTGGACTTTGGTCGATTGCGGATGATCAAGATGGATCACTTCCGCGCCTGGAGGTTGTTCCAGAGTGAACTGCTCATTGGTCAGGGGCTTATTGATCTCCACCTTCAGCATGTTGAGCTTGATGTCGTACTCTTCCTGCGGGCGATAGATCTCGATCCGCGACGGGTAGCTGACGCCGTCGTAGTCTTTGTATTCAGCATAGCGGGCATCGGTTCCTAGCGTTCCATCCTCGTGGTAGATGAATTGCCGGTGCGGCTTCAGGTCTGTGCGACTGAAGACAATTTTGCGTGAGAGGCGCGCATTCCCGTTCTCGTTCCGGATCACAATCAGTTCATAATCCTCCTGCAGGATGCGACGTCCCTTGGCATCGTGCAGGGTCTCGTAGCCGTTCTCCCGTACCGCGATTTCCGGAGGGATAATGGGGCGGATCAGCAGCGCGTCATAAATGTTCTGCGGGCGGATATTTTCCATCGGATTATTCACGCTGGGAATTTCGGCACGATTGAGCCCGATGACGAAGCGGTTCTTGGGAGGAATCCAAAGCTTGAAGGAGTTCCCATCGCTTACCATATCGAAGGCGGTAGTGCGAACAATGGGCATCAGCCCCGTCATGTGGAGGTCACCGGGCTTGCGGGCCAATACGTACCCGCGAATTTCCTTGTAGTCGGTAACATGGCCCTTCTTGATTCCGCCAGCCGAGGTGTCGATATCGACTGTAGCTTTCAGCGTGCGGATCGTCTCCGCCTGCTGGTTGATCATATCGATCAGTTCTTGCTGGGAGGCTTCCTTGAGCGGAGCTTTGGAATACTGGTCCTCAACCGGACGCGTGCGAAACAGGCAGCCCGTCGTGGACAAAGTAAGGCCCAACAGCCCAATTAACCAGAAGGACGCGCTACGTCTCATCAAAATAAGTGCCCGCCTAAGTATCATTTGAGTATATCGCGAGCAGAAGGTCGCAAGATGTGAGAGGCTGCGGTATTATCCACGCGGCATCGCCTTAAGTACTTCACCATAGGCCGGTTGCAGCACTAAAGCGCCCACACTATCGTGAGGTCTTAACGGTGTTAGGGATCATCTAAACTTGAAGGAATTTTGGGGAACGAGCGGGTCGCTTTCGACGGGAGACATGCGAAAACTGCGAACTCCTAACCCGGAGTGGAAGAAGACATTAGGATGGGACGTTACTGACCTCGAATGAAAAAGCTTCTCGGGATCATCTTCGTCGCACTGCTGGCCGCCGGAGGGTGGTTTGCATGGGCACTGCTCCGCCCGCTCCAGCCCTCCGGGCAGACGATTGTGCTGCTGCATCCCGGATACTCCACGCACCGTATCGCTGCCGAACTCAAGAAAGCCGGCGTAATCCGCAGCGAACGAGCATTTGTGCTCTGGCGCTATCTCGATCAGCGCCGGTCGCTCAAGGCAGGCGAATATATGTTCGAGAAGCCGGCGAACATGATCGACGTTCAGAGGCGGTTGAAGCGCGGTGATGTCTATTTCCACACGGTCGTGGTGCCGGAAGGCTACACAATGTTCGATATCGCACGAGCGATCCAGGACGCAGGTTTGGGTTCAGCGGATGACTTCCTCAAAGCCGCACGCACCGATACGACTCTGATTTCCGACATCTCACCCAATGCGCATTCGCTCGAAGGCTATCTTTTTCCCGAGACTTACGAATTCACACGCATGATGAGCATGCAGGATATGGCCGCCGCGATGGTGAAGCAGTTCCGGCAGGTGGCAAGGCAGATCGGGATGATTCAGGGACCGACGCTGATCGCAAGCAGCGAAACCCAACCGCCATCGGCCGCGATGGATCCTGGCGAGCTTGAGCGGACGGTGACCATGGCCTCGATCATCGAGAAAGAAACCGCCGTGCCCGAGGAGCGTCCGCTGGTAGCGAGCGTGTACTACAACCGACTGAACAAGCACATAGCGCTCGACGCCGATCCCAGCATCATTTACGCCGAGCTCCTCGCCGGAACCTACCAAGGCGCACTGCACCACGCCGACATGCAATTCAACTCGCCCTACAACACTTATCGCAATGCGGGCTTACCCCCGGGACCGATCGGAAACCCGGGAAGATCCGCTCTGGAAGCAGCCATGCATCCGGCGCAAACCGACTACTACTATTTCGTCGCTGATGCCCAAGGCCATCACCGGTTCGCCGAGAGTTTCGAAGAGCACAATAAGAACGTGGCGGCGTACCGGAGAGCGATGAAAAAGCGCTAATTGTTGCTGGTAAGAGTTCCTCGTGCACCCTTTCCGCCCTCTGCGGCTAAAGATTTCGGAACCACGAATTGCACAAAGAAAAGAACTTAGAAGAACTCTGAATCGGAAGCCGAGAGCCTCTGCTGCGCCATCCATCCCTGCAGAATAAGCACCGCTGCCATCCGGTCCACCGCTTTGCTGCGCTTTTCTATGGACAGATCCGTCTCGCGAAGCAGCCGGTTGGCTTCCGCCGACGTGAGGCGTTCGTCCCACAAGTGCACTGGTAATTCGAAGCGCTTGCGCAAATCCTCGGCAAAGGCCTGCATCTTCTCGGCTTGAATTCCTTCGGCACCACTCATGCGTAAGGGCAGCCCCACGACGATCTCTCGCACCGAGTAATTGCGAATTACGGCTGCGAGGTACTCGAAATCCTGCCGCTTGTTCTTGCGTTGGAGGGTCTCGAGGCCCTGCGCGGTGATCCCGAGAGGATCCGAGACCGCAATTCCGATTCTGCGGCTCCCGACATCCAGCGCCATCACCCGGCCTTGTGCCGTGGTTTCAGGCTGAGATTCAGATCGGTTATCCACGGGCGGATTATACCTGTGGGCGGGGGCCATTTTGAGAGCCAATGGGTTGGCGGGATTTGGCGTATGTCACTCTAAGTAGCTTATTTTCATGTACGTACGTTATTTGGGAGCCACTCCCAGCGGCTTTCTTTGCTTGATTTCGAGCTACTCTGGGAGTAAGATATTCACAGTACTGGCTAGAGCGTTTCCCCACTAACCCACTGACCTTCCTTAGGGTGCCTAGTTTATGAGCAGTACAGATTTGAATTTCCACATCGGCGACCGAGTCGTCTACCCCAATCATGGAGTCGGTATCATTGAGCAGATCGGGAGCCGGTCAATTGGTACATCGGTCGAGCGGTATTACCTTCTGAACATCAAGGCTAGTAGCCTGCGGGTAATGGTGCCGTGCCATAACGCTGGGAGCGTTGGCCTGCGACGGGTGATTCGCAACGGCGAAATCCAAAAGGTGCTGGACCTGCTCTCCGGTACTGAGAATGGCACCAACGGTGACTGGAAAGACCGCTTCAAGGAAAACTCCGAACGTATGCGGACCGGGTCGCTGCTGGAAGTTGCGGGAGTGTTGAAGAGCTTGATCGCGCTGCATCAAGCAAAGCCACTCTCATTCCGTGAAAAGAAAATGCTGGAACGGGCCCGCTACCTGCTGGTCAGCGAACTGGCTCTCGCCCGCAACTGCGACGAGAACAAGATTGAGGAACTGCTCACACTGACGCTGGCCAAGTGCAATCTGCGCTTTCCGGAAGCGTCGGAGTTTCAGGCGTAAGTCTCAAGAGCGGCATCTTCCGCCGCATAATCGAATTGCTGTAACGGAATGCTGCTGGGAGGATTTCTCAACTCCCAGTAAGCCGTCCTTCGGATCGCCTCGTCAATTTCGACTATTTCTCCATATCCCAGTTCACGGCGAATGCGCTCCGAACTTGCCACCATGTGCTGTGCGGGGCTGCCGGGCTTCAGCAGATGCTTTGGCGTTCGCTCCCGGGGGAGCACGGTAAGCTTTCCTGGCCATCCCAGCAGTTTCGCAATTCGAGTCTGCCATTCCAGATCGCTGAACGCAGGTTCCTCGCAGACGTTGTAGATCCTTCCCCGGGCCCGATCAGATATCGCGGCGAGCGCGATCGCATGGGCAACGTTGTCCACGTATCCTCGCGGCGAGCGCCAGTCGGCAAGACCCTCGGCGAGAATGACTGTGTTCCTTCCGTCGGCGATGCGCTTCAACAGTGGGAAAAACCGGTGCAGCCGGTCTCCGGGACCATAAATCATGGGCAGTCGCAAAACCGTTACCGACACAACCGGACTGCTCATGACGGTTTGCTCGACCGCGATCTTGTCATAGTGCTCGTCGAGCCAGGTGAAAGTGCTCCGGATGGCAGTTATCGTTTCGCGCGGATAAGCCTGGCGCACCGTGCGCACCGCCGAGTCCTCAGTTAACGGCAGAGGCTCGAGTGGGCCGGGCTCAACTTGTTGCATGACGCCCCAGGCGCGGTAAACGTCCATGCTGCTGAGCACAACCAGGCGACCAACTAGACCGCGCGCCGTTTCGATCAGCTGCTGGGCCTGCCCTTCCGAGCTCAAGATCAGGTCGATAATAACGTCCGGGCCGAATCGCCCAATTTTTTCTCGACATTCGAGGAGGCGATTCTGGTCTCCAACTATGGTTGCGTCGCCCGAGTCGGCAGGCTGGGCATTGCGATGGAGGATCGCGAGTTCGTGTCCGGATGCGCGCAACTCCCGCGCCAGAGGTGAACCAATGAACCCGTTGCCGCCGATGAGCAGAATGCGCATTGGAAGTTCCCCTCCCGATTCACCATCATTTGGGTTGAAATCGTGTGCGATCAACCCTGTGTCCACCGTCACATGTGGTGAGATTGCATGAAACCCCCACAGATGCACCCATGCATTTCCGAAAGACGGCATCACGCCTATGTCATACTACCCTCCGATTGCGGACTAGGTCATGGGCAAATCGAAAAACAACACAGGCCTGGGAACGCGCGCGGTCTGGTCGGGAGAGCAAGGCAAGAAATGGGCCGGCGCCACGCAGGTTCCGGTGGCGCTCAGCGTTTCTTACGGATACGACACGGTCGAAGAGTGGCTGGAAGTTGCTCTGGGGAAGAAGTCCGGCCACATTTACGGGCGCAATACCAATCCCACGGTCGCCGCGTTCGAAGAAAAAGTTCGCGACCTCGAAGGCGCGGAAGCCGCCACAAGCTTTGCCTCTGGAATGGCCGCCATCAGCAACACGCTATTCACGCTGCTCTCCCCGGGCGACCGCGTGGTCTCTATCAAAGACACTTACGGTGGTACCAACAAGATCTTTATCGAATTCCTGCCGCGCTTTCAGATTGAAGCCAAGCTCTGCGACACCGGCGATCACAAGGCGATCGAGGCCTCGATCGCCGAGGGCTGCAAGCTGCTGTACCTGGAAACCCCTACAAATCCGACCATCCGCGTCGTCGATATTGCCCGGCTGGCGCAGGCCGCGCATAAGCACGGGGCACTAGTCGCCGTAGATAACACCTTCGCTACGCCCATCAATCAGCATCCGCTCGAACTCGGCGCGGATCTTGTCGTTCACAGTGCTACAAAATTTCTTGGCGGACACGCCGATGCCCTCGGCGGAATCGTTTGCGGGCGGAAAGAGATCATCAGCCGCATCTACCATTTCCGCGAGATCAATGGCGCCTGCCTGGAACCGATGTCGGCATATCTTCTCCTTCGCGGGATGAAGACGCTGCACCTGCGCATCCGCCAGCAGAATGAAAATGCCTTGAAGATCGCACAATTCCTGGCCGCACATGCGCGTGTCGCCAAAGTCTTCTATCCCGGACTTCCCACGCACGAGAATCACGCGATCGCCCGGCAGCAAATGTCAGGGTTCGGAGGCGTGCTCAGCTTCGCTCTCAAAGGTGGTTTTGATGTGGTAAAGGCGTTTCTACCGCGACTCAAATACGCGAATCTGGCGGCCAACCTCGGCGCGGTCGAAACTGTAGCCGGTCCTCCGGCGACGACCAGCCACGTGGAGTCTACAGCGCGAGAGCGAGCAGCAGCGGGAATTCCCGAAGCGCTGATCCGCTATTCAGTCGGCATCGAGGACGCCGAAGACCTGATCGCCGATTTGCGGCAGGCCCTCGACAGCCTGAAGAATATCTCGAAACAATCCATGCTCTTGTCATCCTGAGACCTGCGCTTGCGGGGCAAAAGGACCTATGCATTTGCTTGGAAGCCTCAAAGCTGCTGCAGACTGCATGGGTCCTCGCCGCAGAAGCGCGGCTCAGGATGACAATTGCAGAAGTTGTATGGCTATCCCCGCAGCGCCAGCTCCGCAGCTTCGTGTGAAGACACCTGGCACGGCGCAGAATCGGGCTCATACAGCTGCCGCAGTTCGCATTCGCCCTCTCCCGAGATCTTCAGAAAATTGCGAGTCAGCTCAATCGCCTCTTCCTTCGATTTTGCCTGCAAAATGGCGAATCCCCCAATGGCCTCTTTGGTTTCGGCGAAAGGCCCGTCGGTGACGGTCAGGTTGCCGCCGGATCGCCGGACTCGTGCCCCTAGCGACGTCGGGAGGCACCCTTCGGTCGAGATCAGCCAGCCGGCTTTCATTCCTTCTTGGATCAGCCTGCCCATGTTCGCCATTTCCTCCGCGCTGGGCGGCGCAGTACGTTCTGTTGTCTTGAAAACGCTCAGGAACCGCATGATTTCTTCTCCTCTACGTGATTTTAATTCCGGAGCGGGTCTCTGATTCTATTGAATCCCGCTCCCTTGGTTAATCGAACGAAGGGGCGCGACTTCGACAGCGGCTGGAATTATTTATTAGCTGCGATCTGCTCGCGCAAGCGCTGCTCCCTTTTCCGGCTCTCGGGGGTGAAACTCTCACCAAAATCTTCAGCTTCAAAAATCGGCCGGATATCCACGTCGCTGTCCTCGCAGTGCGGATTGGGGCAACGTTTTAGCCATTCGACGGCTTCTTCCATAGACTTCACCTTCCAGATCCAATACCCCGCGATCAGTTCCTTGGTTTCGGCGAAGGGACCATCGATGACCGTCCGCTTCGGTCCCGTAAAGTGAACTCGCTTGGATTTGGAACTGGGCTGTAATCCTTCGCCGGCCAGCATGATTCCAGCCTTCACCAGTTCCTCGTTGTACCTGGTCATGGCATCAATCAGTTCTTTGCTGGGCAGGACGCCTGCTTCCGAATCTTTGGTTGCTTTCACGATGACCATAACTCTCATACCCTGATCTCCTCTTCAAAATTGAGCGGATTGCGTTCCACTCTGCAGGTATATCGATTGAGTCGCAGGCAAATCGACAATCTGCCGAATATTCCTGGGGCTTCAGAATGACCTTCCGTGTGTGGAGCCTTCATCTGATTTTCATGTACATTTGGAAGTCTCATCAAAGTTAGGGTTCGTATGGTTTGTTCGGCGATGATGCGGCCGCGTCAGGGGTGGCTGCAATACGCAAAATCCGCAGTTAGCGTTCCATCATATGCTGCCGTGACTGACGAAACACAGAGGCGGATCCGGGAGCTATCCGCGCTGTTGGAGCGGATACGCGACTTGTGTCACTCGCTGCAGGAGGAACCTGGATCGGAGCAGTTCATCGCCCGGCTCTGTGAATTCTCCTGTTTACTGGATAAGGCGGAAGCGCGCCTCCGGGAGTTGGAAAGGTAATTTTTCCCCCTTTTTTCTCCAGTTCAGCACATGAAAGAAGTCCTGGCACACCGCCGGAAGTGCTATCTGATAGCACACATGGGCCAATTTCGTATGGCGCTCGCTTTGCTAGCATCGCGTTGTGCATTACACCGCCTCTGCTGACTTGATTGAAACCTTCTCGGTATTTGTCGGGCCCGATGTAGAAGAGCAAGACATCGATCTGATCCGCGCCAGCTTGGCCATCGCGCGCACCGAATATCCCAGTCTCGATATTGAAGCGTTCGCGTCACGCGTGGAGGGACTGGCCCGCCGTGTGGCGGCGCTGCTTCGCGACTTTGACCCGCAGCGCGCACTGGCCGCCGTGAATCAGGTCCTGTTCGAGGAGGTGAACCTGCGCGGCAATCGCGAGGACTACTACGATCCGCGCAACTCGTTTCTGAACGATGTGCTCGATCGCGGCTTGGGGATCCCGATCACGCTTTCAATCCTGTACATGGAAGTGGCGCGGCGCGTGGGTCTGGCGTTAACAGGCGTGGGTATGCCGGGGCATTTCCTGTTGAAGCATTATCGGGAGGACGGAACCGAAATGCTGATCGATTGCTTCAATCGCGGCGACATCCTCGATCGGCAAGACTGTCAGAACCGGCTGGATGAAATTTATTCGGGCGAGATGAAATTGCGTCCCGAGTTTCTCCATCCCATCAGCCGACGCCAGATATTGACCCGGATGCTCAACAATCTCAAAACTGTTTATCTCTCCACCCGAAATTTCCGTAAGGCGCTGCCCGTTGCCGACCTCATCCTGGTCATCCACCCACAAAGCCCCGAAGACATCAAGCAGCGCGCCCTTCTACGCTACAGCATGGGACTGCAGCGGCTGGCGGCGGAGGATTTGGAGGCCTACCTTAAGGCCTCGCCCGCCGCGTCAGATAAGGACGACATTCGGCAGATGTCGATGTCGATTCGGCAGATGCTGGCGTTAATGAATTAGGGGCTGGGGATTACAAGCTGGAGTTTGGGAGTAGACAAATTCGAAATAGGAAGTAGTGCCTCATCGACATCCGGAGGAGCTTTTTCATAGCTCCAGGCCCTGGTCCCTGATTTTACGGGTTGGTTTCGCCGTTTTCGGGCGGGGCGAGCGGCAGCCGAGTAGCTCCCCGCATCATTTCCCGTTCCTGGTCAGAGAACATGCCCTTGAAGCGGTCGGAATTGATGATCCGTTCGCGCTGGTCCGGTGGCATGGCGCGCAGGTCGCGGACCGCGGTGGTCACCATGCGCTGACGGTCAGGCGGCAACTGGCGCATCTGGCTGAAGATCTGGCGCGCCTGATCTTTCTGCTCGGGAGTCAAGTGCTCCCAGGTTTCCATGCGATTAAGCATGCGCAGCTGTTGCTGCGGCGGAAGATTGGAGAAATGCTGCAAGCGCTGACGCAGGCGCTGCTGCTGATCCGGAGAGAGACGCCGAAATCCCGGATCGTTCTGGAGCGCGTGTTCCTGCTCGGCTGGCGGCAAGTCCTTATAGCGACGGAGCCAGTCGCCGGCATGTCCCTGAGGCCTTTGGGCATTTTGCTGTGGGCGCGTGACTTGAGGACGCTGCGGCTGGTAGGTTGGCGCGGAATGAGTTGCGGGCCCTGTATGCGCGGGTTCTGCGTGCTGCGGCGGAGAGTGCGTTCCACCTCGCTGGCCCAACAAAGTGACAGGCACGGTTAGCCCCAGCATGAGCACACTCATGCCGAGCCATCCCGTCATGTCCTTCCCGTGAGTCACCTTCCTGCCCTCTCGTGGTTCCCGCAGACTTCCGCCTGTTACGGATTGGCCACGACATTCTGCTGCACATCCAAGTCATCAAGCAACTCAAAATCGGAATACAGGTCGTGATTCGTCTCCAGCGACTGAAGATCGCTCACGGCGGAGCCCGGGGCAGGCATTTCATTCACCGAAGTTTGTTCGCGCTGATAGATTCCACTGCTGCGTGTGAACAGCAGGCCTACACCAATTCCTATCAGTACGGTAAGGGCAGCCGCCAACACCGGGCGCCGGAACCATGCCGCCCAGCCCGCCTGCGGACGAGCCATCTCCTCCCGCAGACGAGCATGCAAGCGTACATCGAAATAGGGCGACGGCTCTGGCGCATGCCAGTCATCCAGCAGCGTCATCGTAGCGCGCATGGCTTTCAACTGCTCCGCACACGCGGCACAGCTTTCGAAATGTTGGTTTTCGTCTGCCGTGAACTGGTTTAACCCAGCCGCTACGTCCGGCATCCGTTCGCGAATCTCATCGCACTTCATAACCGCTTGTTCCTCTATTCTCGCCTGTCGCTCCCAATACATTCTGTCGTTCTTATAAATACTGTTTCAACTGTTCCCGCAAAGTCTCGTATGCCCGAAAGAGCAACGACTTGGTCGCCGATTCGCTCTTTTTCAGCACTTCGGCGATCTGCTTGTAATCCATCTGCTGGTACTTGTGCATGATCACGGCGAGGCGCTGCTGTTCGGGCAGAGCCTCCACGGTCCGGCGGATGGCCAGCAAGCGCTCCCGCCTCATGATTGCCTGCTCGGCGGTTAGTTTGCCGTCGGGCAGTTCGATCTTTGTGCCGCTTTCCTCGTCCGGTTCGTCAAGGCTGACCGTTACTTCCGGGCGCTCATGGCGGCTGTCGCGCGTGTGATTTACCGCCAAGTTCGTCGCAATTCGGTACAGCCAGGTTGTGAACTTGGCGCTGGCTTCATAGCTCTCGCGCGAGCGATACACCCGCAAGAACACTTCCTGTGCCAGGTCCTCGGCCACCGCAGTGTTGCGCGCCATCCGGTACATGAAGCTGATGATCGGACGGCGATACTTCTCGACCAGGTAATCAAAAGCCGACTGATCCCCGGCTTTGACGCGCAACATAATCTGCGCGTCCGAAAGGCCGTCAGCGCCTCCGGCAGCAACAAAAGCCGAGGGAGCCTGCGGCGTCGTCGACGCCACCAGCATGCCGGGATCGAGCGCGGCTGTGCTCACATTCATTTCAACCCCGTCCGGGCCGGAAAGTTGCGCCTCAGAGCCGGCTGACAGATGAATGGAAGTCATTGGCTCTGAGGGGGATAGCGGGCTTCTACCGGGTTTTGGCTCGACACCCATCCGAAAACAGGCAGGACGGACCAGATTCCTGTGAAATCCTGGCCTTTGGACCTGCAGCGATAGGCTACCATGCCGGACGCCGGGGCAAAACTCACGCCCGGTCAATGGGGCTTAGGACCTAAGCATATGCCGGGCGATAAAGAACACATTGGCCGGACGCTCCCCCAGCCGCCGCATGAAGTACGGATACCACTCAGTGCCGAAAGGAATGTAGACGCGCATGCGCCAGCCCTCACGCACGAGGCTTTGCTGCAAGTCGCGCCGAATCCCGTAGAGCATCTGGAATTCGAAGGAATCAGGAGCGATCTTCTCGCGTGTAGCGAAGGCCTTGGCTTCGAGGATGATGTTCTCGTCGTGCGTCGCCAATCCATGGTAAACGCCGCTCTTGAGCAGGATCTTCATCAGCTTTATGTAGTTCGCATCCACCTCGGACTTATTCTGGAAAGCAATGCTGGCGGGCTCTTTATAAGCCCCTTTGCAGAGCCGGATGCGAATGCGCTCGGCAAGCAGCTTTTCCACGTCGCCCTCAGAGCGGCGCATGTAGGACTGGATCACCGTTCCGACGGAATTTCCGTTGCCGGGCATGCGGTGCAGTTCGTGCACAAAATCGAGCGTGCGCTGGGTATAGGGCGAGCCTTCCATATCCACGCGTACGAAGCCGGGTGGGTTCATGGAAGCACACTTGGCAACCAACGCTCTCACCTGGTCGCGCGCCAGGGTTTCATCTACGTCTAATCCCATATGCGTCAGTTTGAGGCTGATGTTGGCATTGAGCTGGTTCGCTGCGATCGCGTCGAGAATCTCATGGTAGAGTTGCGCGCTCTGGCGGGCTTCCTCGGGATTGGTGACGTTCTCCCCGAGATTGTCGATGCTGACGCTCATACCGGCGCGGTTGACGGTTTGGGTGGCGCGTACGGCATCGGCGATTTCGGTTCCCGCGACGAAGCGGCCCGAAACTTTCTGTCCGATGGCGGATTTTTCAGCGAAGTTGCGCAGGGAACGATTTTCAGAGAGATGAACGAAGAATGCCCTCAGCATGGAGTACCTGCCGGTGGAAGAAGAATTGGATTAGGAATAAATGGGAAACGCGTGCTGGATGCTCGCGATAAGATCACAGGATTTTGTATCACAAACCGGGCATGTTGCCGCTAGGAGCGCGATCACACGGCTGGGCACATCCCGAAATGGGCTACTTGCCCTGTTCTTCCAGAAATTTCTCGACTTCGATCGCAGCCATGCAGCCGGTTCCGGCTGCAGTGATGGCTTGACGGTAGCGACGGTCCTGCACGTCGCCACAGGCAAACACTCCGTGAACGCGGGTAAATACGTAATTCTGCGTTTTCAGATAGCCATCGGCATCCATATCGAGCTGGCCTTCGAACATTTTCGCGTTGGGCTCGTGTCCAATACCAAGGAATAAGGCGCTGGTTGGGAAGTCGTAAACTTCGCCGGTCTTCAGGTTTTTCAGCTTGAGGCCGGTCACTTCCTGCTTGTGCGCGTCGTAAACGTCTTCGACGACGGTATCAACCAGGAATCGGATCTTCTCGTGCTCCTGGGCCCGCTGCAGCATGATTTTCGAGGCGCGGAAGGTGTCACGGCGGTGAATGATGGTCACCTTTGTGGCAAAGCGGGTGAGGAACAGCGCTTCTTCCATCGCGGAGTCGCCGCCGCCAATGACAACAATTTCCTTACCAGAGAAAAAGAAGCCGTCGCAAGTGGCGCAGGAAGAAACTCCGTGTCCAATCAGTTGCTGCTCGTGCGGCAGGCCGAGCCAGCGCGCCGACGCGCCGCTGGCGATGATCAGGCTGGAAGCGTGTACCACGTTGTGTCCAATGTGCAGCAAGAATGGACGCTTGCTCAGATCGGCACTGGTCAGATGAGCCATGCGATATTCCGCGCCGAAGCGCTCGGCCTGCTTGCGCATGTTCTCGACCAGTTGCGGCCCGAGAATTCCTTCAGGAAATCCGGGGAAGTTCTCGACCAGCGTGGTGAGAGAAAGCTGGCCGCCGGGCTCGTGACCTTCAATGACCAGTGGTTTCAGGTTGGCGCGCGCTGTGTAGAGGGCGGCAGTGTGTCCGGAGCATCCGGAGCCGATGATCACTACATTGCGATTTTCGCTCATGAATGAATTTTCTTGCCGATTAGATGGTCGAATTCAGATTTTGATGCAGTTGCCTCGCGCGACCCTCACTTCGTCACAGCCGCTTTGGAAGATTTCGCTTTCTGAGCCAGTTTGGGCCGAGGAGTTCCTTTGATTTCGGCGAGCTCCTGCGGGACGATGGACTTCACTCCCAGTAGTCCGCGATAGTTCGCCATCACTTCAGAAGCTGTTTGGAACAATGGCTCGTAGGCGCTCTGATCCGGGCCTGGTCCGGCTTCCGTACCGGAGCAGCGCGCCAGGGCAATCGATGATTTTCCGAAACGCTCCAGTCGAACTCGGGTTGCCGGTGTGTTGGCAGAGAGCATGGCTTCGGCGCTGGTCACGGCCGAGGCGCTATCTTCCAGCGACACTTCCATCAGGTCTTTGGGATCGCGAACATGCAGCACGAGAGTCTCGATCATGCTCTGCCCGTCGTTGCTGAAGGAATATTGCACGCTGGCGAAGAGGGCCTGCACAGAAAATTCGCGGCGAATGCGCACGTAGCTGGCGACTGGAGTTTCGTCGCTGGCATGAACGTTAGTTCCCGGACGCATGAAACTGGGCATGTCGGTCAACGTCGAACGTCCACGGGAGACTTCAAAATCGGTTCCGAACAGCGGCTGCCTGGGAACGCGCGCCAGAGCCGAGGCGATCTCCTTCTGCTCCTCGGAAGACGGTGTGCACACGTTCAGCATGTGAACCTGAACCTGAGGTTGTGTGGACGGCGTATTTCCGGGCTGCTGCTGCGCCATTAACGGAACCGCAATCCAGCAGGTGAGTAGGAAAAACCAGATTCTCGGCACGCCGGAATTCTAAACGAGAACTCGAAAATCCTGAACATTCCGAAGACGCAGACCCAATGGCGGGAACAGCGTAAAATTCAAGTATGGCGAATTTAACTCTGGTTTATGGCATGAGGCTGCTGCCCGCGGAAGATATCGCCGAGGTCGGCGAGGCGCCGGTGAAGCTGACCAACGGCCGCGAGGCGCATGTGACGATGCACGTGCTCGAAGGCAGTAAAGAGCAGATCGAGAAGCAGTTGCGCACGAGTCTCGAAGCCTTTTTCGATCTGTATCCTGAGATTTAGGTTGCACGACGATGTGACGGCTGCTTGCCGCACGCGCACCGTATAATCCTAATCCTCTGCAGGCCGTCATTCTGTGTAGAAAGCCCGTCGAAACCCATGCAGTGGTCTTATCCAGAACTCCGGGAGCGGCTCATCAGGGCGGAACTCTGGCCGCAGGGCCGGATGGCCCGCCTCGCCTGCTATCTGGCAGGGCTGGCGCTGGTGCTTTTCGGATTGGAGAAATTGCTGGGCCTCTTTGCGCCTTCCTGGGGCGAACACCTCGACGGCTGGGTCGACTTCCTCGCATTCATCGCGGGAGTGCTGTTTTTCGTTCTTGCGTTCCGCTGGGTGAAGCGCAGGATCCTGTGGCGGCTGCGCAACCGGCTTATCGTCACCTACGTGTTCATTGGGGTGATCCCAGCCGTGCTTCTGGTGGCTATGGGTCTGATTACGCTTTATGGATTTGCCGGGCAGTTTGCCGTTTACGTCGTGACCTCTGAGATTCATTCGCAGTTGCGAACTCTCGAGGCTGTCAACAGCGCGATCGGTAACGAACTCGCCGCCCGGCTTGAGCGGGGAGAAAAACCGGCGGCCGAGTCGCTCAGTGGGCTTTTCAAGCGCAATCCGGCCTGGAATCGCCGCCAGGTTTGCGCGTGGTTTGAGGGTAAGCCGCTTCCCCTTTGCGATGAGTTTCACGGCGCGTCCTTGTCTCCTCCTCAGTCCCTGAACGGTACCTTCGGGGAACTGGTCAGCGATGCCGGACGATTGCACCTTCGCGTTGCATCCTCCATCCCACTCGGCTCTTCGCCCTTGGTCGTTGTCACTAGCGAGCCAGTAGATAAAGAACTAGTCGGCAAGATTGCCGCGAATCTGGGAGAAATCACTCTCTATTCCAGTGCAATCTCCTTAGAAGGGGACCAGCCAACGGGTTCGGCCTTGTCCGGAGCAAATCATGCCAACACGGTGAATACCGAAAAAAAGAGAGGCGCAGTCACTGTCACGGCAGGTGCGCCCAAAAATACAAAGTCAGATCTCCATCCGACACTCGCCGTGGGTGCCGTCCCCCCGCCCAGCGGAGTTTTCGATCGCGCCATTACGTTTCCCGCGCCACTTCCGGTGGTGGACTGGAAAACCGGAAAACATGAGGAATTCAATGCAATCACGGTAACGACGCGGCCATCGGTCTTGTACGGGCAGCTCTTTGCGGCCCTGGGCCAATTCGTTACCGGCGTGGCCTACATTCTTCTGGGAATTGGCGTCTTCTTCGCCATTATCGAGCTCGTTGCGCTGATTATCGGAACGCGCATGACCCGAACCGTTACGGGATCGGTGGCGCAACTCTACGAGGCTACCCAGCATGTCGACCGAGCCGATTTCACTCATCGCATTCCAGTGAAGTCGCAGGATCAACTTGCCCAATTGGCCCTTTCGTTCAACTCCATGACAGCTTCGATTGAGAGGCTCATTCTGGAGCAGAAAGAAAAGCAGCGCATGGAGAGTGAGCTGGCGATCGCGCAGGAAGTGCAGGCGCAGCTGTTTCCCAAGCAGATCTCGGAGATCGAGTCGCTCGAAGTCCATGGATTCTGCCGCCCGGCGCGCACGGTCAGTGGAGACTACTACGATTTTCTGACGGCGAGCTCCCACAAGATGATCCTCGCGGTGGGAGATATCAGCGGAAAAGGCATTTCGGCGGCGCTGCTGATGGCCACCATTCACTCCGCCGTCCGCGCTTATAGCGTCGAGAGCTTGCCCCAACTGCGGGAGCCAATGGCCGTCGGCGCAGTTTCGGGCGCGGGGCAGATGATGGCCACGTGGCCGGAAGGTGTGGATATTTCCCCGGGATCGCTGTTGAGCCTGCTCAATCACCAGCTTTACGAAAGCACACCAGCAGAGAAGTATGCCACGTTATTTCTGGGAATCTACGACGGCCGCACACATCGCCTGACCTACAGCAATGGCGGGCATCTTCCGCCGGTTGTGATCGGCGAAAATGGTTCCGCGCGAAAACTCGAAGCTGGAGGCACGGTGGTAGGCCTCTTCGACAAAATGAGCTACGACGAAGGCACCATCGAGATGAAACCCGGTGAAATCCTGGTGGCGTATAGCGATGGAGTGACGGAGCCAGAGAATGAGTTCGGAGAATTTGGAGAGCAAAGGCTGATCGAAATGGTAACCGAACACCGACTCCTTCCGCTCGCGCAAATCAGCCAAAACGTGACGCTCGCCGTCGATGACTGGATCGGAGACAAAGAGCAGCCAGATGATGTCACCCTGGTGCTGGCGCGCGCTCGGTAGGGATTCCGAGAATCAGAGTTTCAGCAGCTCGGCTTCGGGATACGAAGATTTCGAAAGTTCCTCAACAAAGCAGCCGCGGCGCGCGCGATTCAGTACGAAGATCAATCCCGCCAATACTGCAAGGCTGCACAATCCATAGTTGACGGCGTTGATGGCACTACGGCGATACGCCTCTGCCGGAGACAGATCACCGAAGATCTGCACCCGCGACCTTCCCTGCAGGTCGGAATACAGGTAGATGGGAATGGTTGTCCCCGGAGGAACACGAGATTCCAACTCGGCCTGATCCGCGGGCCGCGTCGGCAAATACGGCACCAGATTCATCCACTCCCGGTTGCCGTCTACCGTGCCGCTGGCGTAGATGTCGGCCCCACGAGAGAGTTTCTGAAAATACACGCGAGTCACATGAAACTCGCTGCGATGGAACGGTTGTCCCTGGTAGAGATGCCAGCGCGACCAGGCGTTTAGAAAAACCAACGAGCCAAACAGCAGAACGCAGAGAAATGCGAGCGAGCAGACCGTAATGGTGAGGCCGAGAACACGGTACAGGGTGGGCCGGGACGCGGGCCTCTGAAGAGTTCTCACGGCGCTGAGAGCTTTCGACTTGACCAGGCTCGAGATTAGAGTGCCCAGCAAGATGAATCCGCCAAAGACGGCGATCATGAAGCGCGGGAACTTGAACACCACCATGAAAACCGCGCAAATGGCGAACTGGATCGCGGCTCCCCACCAGATCTTCGCGCCCGGAGCCTCGCTGCTGGCATTCGGATGCCCAGCATTTTGAACGCTGGTAAGATCCAGCCCGCATTGGGGACACTTGTGGATAGTCGCCATGCGGTGCGATTACAGCAGGAAAAAGCGACGCGAACAATTTACGGAGGTAACGCGACCGGAGGACCTTAGTTTTCGCGAACCAGTCCTGCTTCCTGCTTTTTCAGGGTCTTATAGGCCCACGCCATGCGCGGGGTATTGTGCGCAATGCCAATGTGGCCTTCGCGGTTAAGGACGATGATGCCGCCATGACCGTCTACGCGCTGCTTCAGGTAATTCATTGCTTCCTGCGCTGACCATTCGGGAAGGTTGCCGGCGGACACGCGATCCGCCGTCCATTTGGCGAGCACCAGCTTCATGATCGGCTCTCCCCACCCGGTAGTGGAGACAGCGGCGCTCTGATTATCGGCGTAGCAGCCGCAGCCAATAAGGGAGGAATCACCCAGGCGGCCGGGAGCCTTGTTCAGCGTGCCACCGGTCGAGGTGGCCGCGGCGATGTTGCCCTCGCGATCGAGCGCGACCGCGCCAACCGTGTCGTGCGAGATTTCGGGTGCGAAGAGTTCCTTGCCGTGCTCGTCGCCTTCGGCCTGATATTCGCGCAGGCGTTCGACTTCCCGCGGAATAATCAGGTCTTCGTTTTTGCAGAGCGGGATTCCGTGGGCGGCAGCAAATTCCTCTGCGCCCTCTCCCACGAAATACACATGCGGACTCTCGCTGAGAATCTTGCGGGAAGCACGTACAGGGTTGCGCAAATGCTCGACG
>Ga0070734_10000366_pt1 | contig 102187 bp, 106 predicted proteins | sample Coa_R1_8_FD_66444 | JGI IMG/M metagenome (GOLD analysis project Ga0070734, IMG submission 66444) | Surface soil microbial communities from Centralia Pennsylvania, which are recovering from an underground coalmine fire - Coalmine... | ecosystem: Environmental > Terrestrial > Soil >...
CCCGTTGCGCATCGACCTCGCCGGCCGCCTGCGGCCGCCCGGTCCCGGCCACCTGCTCGGCCAGGATGCGCTCGGCCGCGACGTGCTGGCGCGGCTCGCCTTCGGCGCACGGGTCTCGCTCGCCGTCGGCGGCGCCGCCGTCGTGCTCTCGCTCGCCGTCGGGACGACGCTCGGCCTGCTCGCCGGGTATCGCGGCGGATGGCTCGACGAGGCGATCGGCCGGCTGATCGACGTGTTGCTCGCGTTCCCGGGGCTCCTGCTCGCCATCGCGCTCGCGGCCGTGCTCGGCCCGAGCCTGCGCAACGTCGTGCTCGCGCTCAGCCTCCTCGGCTGGACCGGCTATGCGCGCCTCGCCCGCGCCGAGGCGGCGGCGGTGCGCGGCCGCGAGTTCGTCGCCGCCGCCGCGGCCCTCGGCGCCGGCCCCCTGCGCATCGTCACCCGCCACGTCCTCCCGCAGGCGGCGCCGGCCCTCCTCGTCCAGGCCACGTTCGGCCTGAGCGGGGCGATCCTCGCGGAGGCCGGCCTCTCGTTCCTCGGGCTCGGCGTACCGCCGCCGCGCGCCTCGTGGGGCACCATGCTGAGCGAGGGGCGCGACTTCCTGCTGGTCGCGCCCCACCTGCTCCTCGCCCCAGGGACGGCGCTCGGCCTCACGGTGCTCGCGCTCCAGCTCCTCGGCGACGGTCTCGTGCAGCGCCTCGGCGCGCCTCAGGACTGGCAGCGCGGGCAGTAGAAGCTCGACCGGCCGGCCACCCGACAGGCACGCAGCGGCGTGCGACAGCGGGAACAGGGCTCGCCCGCGCGCCCGTAGACGCGGTGGGCGGCCTGGAAGCGCCCGGCCCGCCCGAAGCCGTCGCGGTAGTCGGAGATCGAGGAGCCCCCGTGGCGGATGGCCTCGGCGAGGACGGCGCGGGTCGCGGCGACGATGCGGGCACACTGCGCGCGCGTGAGCCGGCCCGCGCGGCGGCGCGGGCGCACCCCCGCGCGGAAGAGCAGCTCGTTGACGTAGATGTTGCCGAGGCCGGCCACGCGCCGCTGGTCCATGAGCAACGCCTTGGTCGAGGTCCGCCGCCGCCGCGTGAGCGCGAAGAGGGCGCCGGGGGTGAGCTCCGGGGCGAGCGCGTCGATGCCGCCGCCGGTCTCCGCGGCGAGCGCAGCGGCGGGGATGACGTCCATCCGCCCGAAGCGGCGTGGATCGTGGTAGGTGAGCACCCGAGCGTCGTCGAGGGCGACCACGACGTGATCGTGGCGCCGCTGGGGCGCCGCCGCCGCAGCGAGGGTGATCCGACCGGACATGCCGAGGTGGATCAGCCAGAGTGCCCCGTCGTCGAGCGCGGCGAGGAGGTACTTGCCGCGCCGGAACACGGCCTCGATCCGCCGCCCGGTGAGGCGCGCGGCGAAGCCGGGCGAGACCGGCGCGCGCAGCCGCGCCTCGCGCACCTCGACCGCCACCACCCGCCGCCCGCGCAGCGCCCGCCCGAGCCCGCGCGCGATCGTCTCGACCTCGGGCAGCTCAGGCATGGAGCGCGCGCGTCAACCGGGCGAAGTCGTCGAGCGCGAGCGTCTCGGCGCGCGCCGTCGGCGCCACGCCCGCGCGCGCCAGCGCCGCATCGAGCCCATGCGCGTCGAGCCCGCGCGCGTCGCCGAATGCGGCGAGCGCGTTGCGCAGCATCTTGCGCCGCTGGCCGAAGGCGGCGCGCACGACCGCCCGGTAGGCCGCGGCGTCGTCCACCACGACCCGCGGCCTCGAGCGCCAGCATATCTCCACCACCGCCGACTCGACCCGCGGCGCCGGCACGAAAGCGCGGCGCGAGACGCCGAAGGCGAGCCGCACATCGGCGAACGTCTGAACGAGCACCGATGCCACGCCCCGCCCGACGGCGCCCGGCGCCGCGGCGAGCCGCGCGGCGACCTCGCGCTGGAGCATGAGCACGGCGCGCGGGAACCGCTCGCGCGCATCGAGCAGACGGAAGATCACCTCGGTCGCGATGTTGTAGGGCAGGTTGGCGACCACGGTGACCTCGTGCTCGGGGACGAGGGCGGCAAGGGGCGCGGCGAGCACGTCGCCCATCCGTACGGTCACGTGCGGGCAGGACGCGTAGTGCGCCGCCAGGCGCGCGGCGAGCCCGCGATCGACTTCGACCAGGTAGAGCCGCCCGGCGCGCGCGGCGAGCTCGTCGGTGAGCGCGCCCAGCCCCGGGCCGATCTCGAGCACGACCGTCTCGGGACCCACCGCCGCCGTCTCCACGATGCGGCGCGCCACCGCCGCGTCGCACAGGAAATGCTGACCCCACCGCTTCCGCGGCCGCAGGCCCGCGGCGGCGAGCGCCGCCCGCGCCGCCCGCCGCGCCCCGGTCACGACCGCGCCGCCGACCCGCCCGGCTCGGACTCCGCCCAGCGCCGCCCGAAGGGCAGCTCCGGATCGGCGCCCAAAGCGAGGCCGTCGTCCGCGCCCTGGGCGAGGCGCCGGGCCCCCGCCAGCGCGATCATCGCCGCGTTGTCGGTGCAGAAGCCGAGGCGCGGGCACACCACGTCGACGCCGAGGTCGGCACCGAGCGCGGCCATCCGCTCACGCAGCCGCGCGTTCGCCGACACCCCGCCGGAGACGACCACGCGCTCGGCGCCGGTGGCCGCGAGCGCCTCGGCGGTCGCATCGACGAGCATGTCGACGAGCGCCTCCTGCACGCTCGCCGTGAAGTCGGCGAGCGCCTCGGGGGCCGGCGGGTTCGCCCGTACGTGCTGCCACACGGCGGTCTTCAGGCCGCTGAACGAGAGGTCGAAGCGGCCGCGTTTGATCCGTGCCCGCGGGAACCGCAGCGCCCGCGGGTTCCCCCCGCGCGCCGCGCGCTCGACGGCGGGGCCGCCCGGATAGCCGAGCCCGAGCATCTTGGCGACCTTGTCGAAGGCCTCACCCACGGCGTCGTCGCGGGTGCGGCCGAGGCACGCGTAGTCGCCCGCGGCACGCGCGAGGTAGAGGCCCGAGTGCCCGCCCGAGACGAGGAGCGCCAGGAACGGGAACGGCACTGGGTCGTCGGGCGCGCGGTCGAGGTTGGCGGCCAGGAGGTGGCCCTCGAGGTGGTTGACGCCGACGAGCGGCAGCCGGCGCCGGCAGGCGATCCCCTTCGCGACCGAGAGGCCCACGAGCAGCGAGCCGATCAGGCCGGGACCGCAGGTGACTGCGATGCCGTCGAGGTCGCCGAGGGCCACGCCGGCGCGTGTGAGTGCGCCGTGCACGACCGGCAGCAGGTTGCGCACGTGGTGCCGGGAGGCGAGCTCGGGCACCACCCCCCCGTACGGCCCGTGCACCGCGTCCTGCGAGGACACCACCGACGCGAGGAGCCGGCCGTCGCGCAGCAGCGCGGCGGCCGAATCGTCGCACGAGCTCTCGATGCCGAGGACGAGCACTCGGAACGAACCCGGCCCTGTTCTAGCTCCCCGGCTTCACCGCCAGGAAGATCGTGTTGTCGCCGCGGCGCACGAGGAACAGGACGCTCTTGCCCTTGCCGCTCGCCCGCAGCGCCTTGCGGTACGCGTCCGCGTCCTTGACCGGTGTGCGGTTCACCTCCAGGACGACGTCGCCGCGGCGGATGCCGGCGTCGCTCGCCGGGCCGTTCGGGTCGACGTCGGTGACCACGACGCCCTTTAGGTTGCGATCGAGGCCCAGGTTGTCGGCGATGTCGGGCGTCAGCGTCTGCACGGTGAGCCCGAGCCCCTCGCTCGTGCCGCCACCGCCCTGCGCGACCTCTTCCTCCTTCAGCTCGGCGATCTTCACGCTGAAGGTCTGCTCCTTCTTGTCGCGGATGATCTTCAGCGTCACCGTCCGCCCGACCGGCGTCCGCGCGACCAGCAGCGGCAGCTCGGCCGAGTCGTTGACGGGCTTGCCGTCGTACTCGACGATCACGTCGCCCTGCTTGACCCCGGCTGCCTCGGCCGGGCCGTCCTTCACGACGTCGGCGACGAGCGCGCCCTTCGGCTCGGAGAGCCCGAGCGACTCGGCGATGTCCGGCGTGACCTTCTGGATCATCACGCCGAGCCAGCCCCGGGTGACGTGGCCCTTCTCCTTGAGCTGCGGCACGATCTCCTTGGCGATGTTGATCGGGATCGCGAAGCCGATGCCGATGTTGCCGCCGCCGCGGCTGTAGATCGCCGTGTTGATGCCCACGACCTCGCCCTTGGTGTTCACCAGCGGTCCGCCCGAGTTCCCGGGATTGATCGCCGCGTCGGTCTGGATGAAGTTGTCGTACGGGCCCTGGTTGATGTGCCGGCCGAGCGCGCTCACGATCCCGGCGGTCACCGTGTTCTCGAGACCGAAGGGGTTGCCGATCGCGATCACCCACTGCCCCACGCGCAGCTTGTCCGAGTCTCCGAGCTTCACCGGCACGAGATCCGAGGCCCCGTGGATCTCGATCAGCGCGATGTCGGTCTTCGAGTCCCGGCCGACGACCTTGGCCTTGAATTCCTTGCCGGTGCTGAGCTTCACGACGATCTCGTCGGCATTCTCGACCACGTGGTTGTTGGTGAGGATGTAGCCCGCCGCGTCGATCACGAACCCCGAACCGAGGCTCTTGGCCTTGTAGGGCCGCCGCGGGTTGCCGAAGAAGCGCTCGAACGGTCCGAAGAAGTCGTGGAACGGGTCCTCCTCGCCCTCGCCACCGCCACCGCCACCGCCACCGCCCTGCCCCATGCCGTTGAAGGGGCTCTTCACCTCCTGCGTGGTCGACACGTTCACCACCGAAGGCGAGATGTGCGCCGCGAGATCCGCGAAGTCGGGCAGCGCGACCGACGGGGCGGGCGCGCTGGTGCCGCTCTCGCTGCTCTCGCCACCGCCGAAGAGGTTGAGGGCCTCGCCGCGCGGGAACAGGTCCCAGCGCACGCTCACGGCGATGCCGGCGACGAAGCCGATCAGCGCGACGACGAAGAGCCTGCGGCGGCTCATCCCCGAGATCATGTCCCCTCCTTCGCGGTTCCGCGCACCAGCGCCACATAGCGCATGCGGAGATCGTAGAGAATCGAGTCGAGCAGGCTCTCCTCGCTCGCCTCGAGGTTGTTGCGCGTCTTCTCGCGCAGGATGCCGAGGATGTCGATGACCTGCTTCGCGGCCCCTAGGTCACGCTCCACCGCGTGGCTGACCGGGCTCTCGATGTCGCCGAGGTGCAGGAGCGCCTGGGTGCTGAGCCCGAGGACGAAGGTGACGAACGTCACGGGCTCGTCCGGCCGCGCCTCTGCGGCGGCGGGCCGCTCGGAGCCGGGCGGCTCGGGCGGTGGTGCCTCCCGCGCCTCGCCGGTCTCGGCGAACCGCCGTCGATCCCTCACGCGGAATCCGCGTCGCTCCTCCTTGTCCTCGTCCATGCCGTGCGCCCGCGGTGGGCGGGCCCTCCCCTGAAGTGTCCTGGATGCGGCGCCGCGGTCAGTGCGCCATCGCGCGCAGGCGATGGATGCGCTCCTCGATCGGCGGGTGCGTGCTGAAGAGATTGGCGAGCCGATCGCCGCGCAACGGGTTGACGATCCAGAGATGCGCGGTCGCGGGCCCCGCGGGCAGAGGGAACCGGCCCGTCGCGGTCGCGATCTTCTCGAGCGCCGAGGCGAGCGCGAGGGGAGCGTGGGAGAGGCGCGCCCCGGAGGCGTCGGCCTCGTACTCCCGGGCGCGGGAGATGGCGAGCTGGATCAGGCTGGCGGCGATCGGCGCCACGATCATCATCGCGAGCGCCCCGAAAAGGCCGCCCTCCTCGCGATCGTCGCGCCGCATGCCCCCGAACAGCTCCGCCCAGTACGCCATGCGTGCGAGCATCATCACGACCCCCGCCAGCGTGGCGGCGATGGCGCTGATCAGCGTATCGCGGTTGCGCACGTGGGACAGCTCGTGGGCGAGCACGCCGCGCAGCTCCTCGGCATCGAGCAGCCGCATGATCCCCTCGGTCACCGCGACCGCGGCGTGGGCCGGGCTGCGCCCGGTGGCGAAGGCGTTCGGCGCGTCGCTCGGGATCAGGTAGACGCGCGGCATCGCCATGTGGCCGCCGGCCGCGAGCTCGCGCACGATGCGAAACAGCTCGGGCGCGTCGCCTTCGCTCAGCTCCCGCGCGCCGTACATGGCGAGCACGATGCGGTCCGAGAACCAGTAGCTGCCGAGGTTCATGGCGGCCGCCACGACCAGGGCGACGGCGAGCCCCTGGCTGCCGCCGAGCACCTGCCCGATCCAGAGCAGCAGACCGGTCAGGACGCCGAGCAGCAGCGTCGTCTTGAGCGCGTTCGAGAGCCCGCTCACCATCTGCTTCCTTCGACGGGAGGCGCCGGCTGATATTCTGCCGTGGCGGCAGGGATTGGCGACGTGTGACGCGAAGATGCGGTTATGGCCGCACGCTAATATCCGAGTTCCGGGTTGTCAAGGAGAGCCGCCGGCCGCACGCGGCGATCACGCGCGTCGCCGGGAGCGCGGCCAGCGTGATCCCGTCGGGTCCCGCGCCGCGCGCCTGGAGCGCGGCGACGTGTGTACCGAGCGGCCGCCAGCGCCGGCGTTCCGTCGGTCCGAAGAGCACGACGCTGGGCGTGCCGACCGCCGCGGCCAGATGGCTCACGCCGCTGTCGTTGCCGAGGTAGAGCGCGCAGCGCGCGAGCAACGCCGCCAGGTCCGCGAGCGGCAGCTCGCGCGCGGCGGGAGCCCCGAGCAGCGGCGGATCGCCGGCCTCTGCCGGACCCGCCACCTCGACCAGCAATCCCCCGCGGCGGCGCCACCACTGCGCGACCTGCACGAAGCCGGCCGCATCCCAGCGCTTCGCCCGGGCGCCGGCGCCGGGATGGATCGCGAGCAGCGGGCGGCCGCTCCCGGGCGCGAGCGCGTCGGCCGCGGCCGACGCCGGCGGGACGACCGCCGCCTGCGCGGCGAGCGCGCGGACGTCCGCCGCGACCCCGACCGCGCGGGCACAGGCGACCGCCGCATGGAGCCGACCGGGGCCGCGCTCGACGGCGAAGCAGTGCACCGCCGCCGCGCGACTCGCCAGGCGGGCGCGCACGGCGGCGTCGCCGCCGCCGAGCCAGCTGTAGACGACGGGGCGCGCGTCGAGCCAGGCGGGCGCCGTGGCGCCGCCGAAGAGCCACGCGGCCTCGGCCGCGTCGAGGCTCGCGATCGCATCGGCAGCGAGCGCCAGGCGTGCCAGCCCGGCGACGTGGGCTGCCACGACCAGCGTCAGGCGGGCGGTCGGATGCCGCGTCCGCAGCGCCCGCAGGGCCGGCAGCGCGAGCAGGAAGTCGCCGAGGGCGCCGGGGAAGACCACCGTCACCCGTTCAATTGACGCTGCGCCCACGGCATATATATGTGGGCCCGCTCCGCAGCGTCGCAAACGATCCATGCCACTGCCCTGTCAAGTCGCGCGCTCGGCGCTGGATCTCGTCGGCGCGACCCCGGTGATCCGGCTCTCGCGCCTGCCGCAGCTCGCCGGGGTCGGGGCTGCAGTGTGGATGAAGCTCGAAAGCCTCAACCCCGGCGGCAGCGTCAAGGACCGCATCTGCCTGGCCATGGTCGAGGCGGCCGAGCGCGAGGGCCGCCTCGAGCCCGGCGGCACGATCGTCGAGCCGACGAGCGGCAATACGGGCATCGGGCTGGCGCTCGTGGCGGCCGTCAAAGGCTACCGCCTCGTGCTCACGATGCCCGATACGATGAGCGAGGAGCGACGCTCGCTGCTGGTCGCCTACGGCGCCACGCTCGTGCTCACGCCCGACAGCAAGGGGATGCACGCGGCGATCGAGCGTGCCGAGCAGCTGCGCGCGGAGCATCCCGGTTGGTACATGCCGCAGCAGTTCAGCAACCCGGCGAACCCCGAGGTCCACCGGCGCACGACCGCGCGCGAGATCCTCCGGCAGCTCCCGCGCATCGACGCCTTCGTCGCGGGCGTCGGGACCGGCGGCACGATCACCGGGGTCGGGCAGGTGCTGCGCGCCGAGCGGCCCGGCGTGCACGTGGCCGCGGTCGAGCCGCTGGCCTCGCCGGTCCTCTCCGGCGGGGAGCCCGGCTTCCACCACATCCAGGGCATCGGCGCGGGATTCGTCCCCGCGAACCTCGACACGCACGTCTACGACGAGGTGCTCGCGGTCTCCGACACGGAGGCGGCCGAGCACACGCGCGCGCTCGCACGCCACGAGGGGCTGCTGGTGGGCATCTCCTCGGGTGCCAACTGTGCCGCGGCGATCCGCGTCGCGCGCCGTCTCGGCCGGGGCGCCGTCGTGCTGACCATCGCCTGCGACACCGGCGAGCGCTACCTCACCACCGACCTGTTCCGAGCGGAGGGTATATGACCGCGCTCGACGCGAAGCTCGCGCATCTGCGCGCGCTGCTCGGCGCACTGCCGTCGGCCCTCGTCGCCTTCTCGGGCGGCGTCGACTCGAGCTTCCTGCTGTGCGTGGCGCACGACGTGCTCGGCCCCCGGTGCGTCGCGCTCACCACGCGGTCGGGGGCGACGCCGGCCGAGGACCTCGAGAGCGCGCAGGGGCTCGCCGCGAGCCTCGGCGTGACCCACGTGCTCGTCGACACGGACGAGCTGCGCGTGCCGGGCTACGCCGAGAACCCCAGCAACCGGTGCTACTTCTGCAAGGACCACCTGTTCGCGATCTGTGCCCGTGAGGCCTCCGCGCGCGGGCTCGCGGCGGTGCTCGACGGCGCCAACGTCGACGACCTGGCCGACCACCGACCCGGCCTCGCTGCCGCCGCGGAGCGCCGCGTCCTCCACCCGCTGGTCGACGCGGGCTTCACGAAGGCCGAGGTGCGCGAGGCGAGCCGCGGGCTCGGCCTGGCGACGTGGGACCGCCCGGCGAGCCCCTGCCTCTCCTCGCGCTTCCCCTACGGCACGCGGATCACGGCCGAGCGCCTCGAACGCATCGCGGCCGCCGAGCGCTGCCTCCGCGCCCAGGGGCTGCGCGAGCTGCGCGTTCGTTTCCACGACGCCGTGGCGCGCATCGAAGTGCCCCCCGCGGCGATGCCGCGCCTCCTCGATCCCGTCGTGCGCGAGACCGTCGTGCGCGAGTTCCGCCGCCTCGGGTTCACGTGGGTCACGCTCGACCTCGCGGGGTTCCGCAGCGGCAGCCTCGACGCGGTGCTGCGGGCCTCCAAGCACGAGGGGCCGGAGGGTTGATCCCTCCGGCCCCTCGCCTCCGCTAGGCACGCGGGCGGACGCCGTCAGTTCGCAAAAATGCTGCGCAGCTCCTCCATGATCTTCTCCTCGCTGAACGCCTTCGCGATGGCGAGCTCCTTGACCAGGAGGTTGCGCGCCGTATCGAGCATCTTGCGCTCGCCGAACGAGAGCTCCTTGTCTCCCTTCAGCACGAAGAGGTCGCGCAAGACCTTGGCGATCTCGAGCACGCTGCCGGTCTTGATCTTCTCCGTGTACTCCCGGTAGCGACGGTTCCAGGTCTGCTGATCGATCTCGACCTTCTTGTCGCGCAAGATCTTGTAGACCTTGGCGACCATGTCTTTGCCGATCACGCGCCGGAGCCCGACCGCATTGACGTTTTCCGTCGGGATCATGATCGTCATGTCGCTGTCGAGGATGCGCAGCATGTAGAACTTGCGCTCGCTCCCCGAGATCACCTTGGTCTGGATACCCTCGATGACGCCGACGCCGTGCGCGGGGTAGACGACCTTCTCTCCGACCTTGAACGCGGTGTTCATCAGCATGTGCTCAGCAGGCCTCCGACCCCGGACGCAGAGAAGGGGGCATTGTAGGCGAGTTCGCGCCGGCCCGTCAACGAATGCCGAGCCCGGCCCTTTCCCCGCCGAGGCCCGAGCCGCTTCGCACCAAGCATCATAAGCCTTTGAACTCGCAGAAACAATCCGCCAGGCAAGCCGCGGGGCGACGCGCCGGGCGAGGCGCGCAGAAGCGAAGGAAGCCCGTCGGCTAGCTTGCGGGACCACGGACGGCCGCTGGTGCTCGAGTCGGGTTGCCAGTGCCGTGCTTTTGTGCCAAGAACGTGCAGTGCGTTGAGCCAACCCCAGCCCTGGGGCGTTGAAGGAGGTGAGGGAATGCAGTTCAGATCACTGTGCACCGGCGTAGCAGCCTTGGCGCTCATGAGCGTCGTCGCGGTCGGCTGCGAGAGCAAGCACGAAGACGCGACCGCCACGCGCGCCGAACAGGCTGCCGCCCGCGCCGAGGATGCGGCCCGTCGCGCGGAGTCCGCTGCGAGCCGTGTCGAGGCAGCCGCCCAGCGGGCCGAGGCCGCCGCGGAGAAGGCGGAGCGCCTCTTCTCGAAGCACGTCCGCAAGTAGCGCCGTCAGATCGGCTAGAGTTGGCAAGAAAGGCGAGGGCGCGTGCCATCGCCTTTTTTGTTTCTATTCGCCGCGGCCGCGGACGCGGGTGAGCAGCCGGGAGAGCACCGCGTCGGGGACGAGGCCTGCGACGCTGCCACCGAGGCTGACGACCTCCTTCACGAGCCTCGAGCTCGTGTAGAAGTGCGATTCGCCGGTCATCATGAAGATCGTCTCGACGCCGGGCCGCAGGTGGCGGTTCATCATGGTCATCTGGAACTCGTACTCGAAGTCGGCCACCGCGCGCAGGCCGCGGACGATCACCTTGGCCCCCTTGGACGCCGCATAGTCGACGAGCAGACCGGCGAAGGCGTCGGCGACCACGCGCCGCCCCTGCGCCTGGAAGGTCTCGCGGATCATCGTCACGCGCTCCTCGGGCGTGAACCACGCCGAATCCTTGTTGGGGTTGTAAGCGACCGCGACGATGACCTGGTCGAACACCTGCAGGCTGCGTAGCACGAGGTCGACGTGGCCGTTGGTGATCGGGTCGAACGACCCCGGATAGACCGCGATGTGCTTCACCGTCCGCCCTCGCGCGCGAGCAACGTGAGCACGGTGCGACCGTGGCGCCGCCGCTGCACGACCACGAGGTCGCCGGCCGCCGCCGGCTCCTCGCCGACCTCGTGCTCGACCGCCAGCCAGCCGCCAGGCCCGAGAACGCCGCTCGCGACGACGGCCGTGACCGTCCTCGCCGCCCAGCCGGCGCCGTAGGGTGGGTCCGCGAGGACACCGTCGGCGACGACGCCCCGGGCGGCCAGCGCGGAAAGCGCCCGCGGCACCGGCGCCCGCACGATCTCCGCGCGCGCCCCGAGACCGCTGGTGGCGAGGTTCTCCCCGAGGACGCGGGCTGCCGCGGCCGACGCCTCCACGAACACCGCCCGGCCCGCCCCCCGCGACAATGCCTCGATCCCGAGCGCGCCGCTGCCTGCGAAGAGGTCGATCACGAGCGCATCGTCGAGCCAGCCGCGGTGTTCGAGCATGTTGAGCAGCGCGCCGCGGACCAGGCCCGAGGTCGGCCGCGTGCCGCCCCCGGGGACACGGAGCCGCCGGCCACGCGCTCGGCCGGCGATCACCCTCACCCCCATCGCCCTCGGCAGGGCGAGCTTATAGCCCGCCGCCGCGCAGCGCGGCAAACGAGCCCGGGCGGAGGGTCACTTCTTCTGCTGCATGTCGACATTACAGCACTTGATCGTGCCCGCGCCGCCCTTGGTGATGATCACCTGCGCGCCGCACTGGGCGCAGACGTAGATCTTCCCGATCTGGTTGGCCATCCGTCTCTCGTCCTCCCGGGTCTATCGTGCCTCGAAGCGCGGCCGCCGGCCGGCCAAGAACGCGCGCACCCCCTCGCGGCGGTCGGCGGTGGTCTGCAGCAGCACGTACAGATCGTGCTCCAGGCGGATGCCGTCGTCGAGCGGCAGGTCGAGCGCCCGGCCGACCGCCTCCTTGGCGCAGCGTAGCGCGAGCGGGGCGCGTGCGGCGAGCCCGCGCGCCGCGCTCGCCACCGCCGCCCGCAGCCGCCCCGCCGGCACGACCGCGCTCGCGAGCCCCCAGGCGAGCGCCTGCCGCGCCGAGAGCCGTCCACCGAGCAGCGCCAGCTCCGCGGCGCGCGCCGCCCCGATGCAGCGGGCGAGCCGCGCGAGCAGCCCGCCGCTCGGGAAGGCCTCGGCCGCCGAGGGCACGACGAGCCGCGCGGCCGGCGTCATCAAGCGCAGGTCGCAGGCGAGCGCGAGCGCCGCACCGAGCCCGCGCGCCTCGCCGCCGACGGCCGCGATCACCGGCTTGCCGGCCGCGGCGAGGGCGCCGACGCCGTCGGGCCAGCCCGGCTCCGGCCAGCGCCGGCCCGCCGGGAGCCCCAAGGAGAACGCGCGCCCCGCGGCGGCGAGCACGATCACGCGCACGGACTCGTCCTCGTCGGCCGCCACCGCGGCGGCGGCGAGATCGCCGAGCATCTCGGCGTCGAGCCGGTTCCCGCCGGCGGGTCGGGCCAGCGTGAGCCACGCCACCCCGCCTCGCACGCCGAGCTCGACGGCCAACCTCACGATTCGAGGGGGGCGCGCAGCTCCCGGCGCAGCACCTTGCCGAGCGGATTCTTCGGCAGCTCGGAAAGAAAGCGGATCAGCCCCGGCTTCTTGAAGCTCGCGAGCCGCTGGCGGCAGAACTCCGCGATCTCCTCCGCCGTCGCCGCCGCGCCGGGGCGGAGCACGACGAACGCGGCGATCTGCTGGCCCCACTCGACGTCGGGCACCCCCACCACCGCCGCCTCGTCCACCGCCGGGTGCGAGATCAGCACCGACTCCACCTCCGCCGGTGCGATGTTCTCGCCACCGCGGATGATCATGTCGTCCTTGCGCCCGGCGACGTAGAGGTAGCCGTCCGCGTCCACCCAGCCCATGTCACGCGTCGGCAGCCAGCCATCGGCCGTGAGCGGCGACTCGCTCGCGCCGGCGTAGCCCTTCATCACCCGCGCCGTGCGCACCTGGATCTCCCCGACCACGCCCGGGCCGACCACGCGGCCCCCATCGTCGACGATGCGCGCCTCGACGTCGGGGAGCGGCTTCCCGATCGACACGAGCCGGCGGAGCCGCCGCTCGACCTCCTCGGGCGATCCCTCGAGCCGGTGGTCCTCCGGGCCGAGCACCGTGAGCGTCGAGGTCGTCTCGGTCTGGCCGAAGGCGTTGACGAAGCCGACCGTCCGCGGCAGGCGCTCGATCGCGCGGCGGATCACCGGCAGCGGCATCGGCGCGCCGCCGTACGAGAGAATCTCGAGGCTCGAGAGGTCCCGCCGCTCGAGGTCGGGCTGATCGAGGAGCTGCTTGAGCATGGTCGGGACCACGAAGGCGTGGGTGATGCGCTCGCGCTCGACCAGGTCGAGCCACGCGCGCGGCTCGAACTGCGCCTGGACGACCAGGCGCCGCCCGCTCCAGAGGGTGGTCATCATGTTGGTGGCGCCGGCGATGTGGTAGAGCGGGGCACAAAGCAGCGCGGCGCCGCGCGGGGTCCCATCGGCCAGCTCGACGTTCGCGGTGACGTAGGCGGTGAAGTCGCCGAAGCTGAGCATCACTCCCTTCGGCATCGACGTCGTGCCGCTGGTGTACATGAGGATCGTCGTGTCCTCGTCCGCGACCTCCGCCTCCTCCTCGTGCTCGGGCGCGGCGCCGAGCAGCGCCTCGTAGGCAGGCACGCCCTCGCGCGCGAAGTCGAAGCCCACCACGCGCTCGAGCGCCGGCAAGGCGGGACGCAGCGCCGCCACGTGCTCCGCGTAGCGCTCGCCGACCAGGAGGACGCGCGCGCCGGCGGTCGCGAGCATGTACTCGAGCTCCGGGCGCTTGGCGCGGTAGTTGAGCGGGATGAACACGCCGCCCAGCATCGCGGTGGCGTAGTACGCCTCGACGAAGCGGTGCGAGTTCGTGTGCAGCGCGGCGACGCGCGTGCCCCGGCCGACGCCGAGGCGCGCGAGCGCGCCCGCGAGGCGGCGCACGCGCCCGTGCAGCGCCGTGTAGGTGAAGCGCTGCCCCTCGTAGACCAGCGCCTCCTGCTCGGGCGCAATCCCCGCGGGAATCGCGAGGAAGCTCACGGTGTTCATCGGCGGCCTTCTAGCGCGAGGCCGAGCCGGCGCTCAAGCGCAAGCGCCGCATCGAGCGGCAGGTCATGGGCGGCGCGCACGCAGCGGCGCACGGCCTGGACCGTGCCGGGATCGAGCGCCGCCAGCCGGCCAGCCAGCGCGCGCGCCGCCCGCGCGAGTCGCGCCCGCGGGACGACGCGGGCGACGAGGCCGAGCGCGGCCGCCTCCCGCGCGCGCAGCACGTGCCCCGTGAGCACGAGCTCGAGGGCGCGGCCAACCCCGATGCGCCGCGGCAGCGTCTGCGTGCCGCCCACGCCCGGGATCATCCCGAGGCCGGTCTCCGGGAGCGCGAACCGGGCGTCGGCGGCCGCGATCACGACGTCGCACAAGAGCGCCATCTCGAACCCGCCACCCACCGTCCAGCCGTGCACCGCCGCCACCGTCGCGGCGCGGAGCCCGAGCAGCCGGCCCCACACGTCACGCTGCCAGCGCACCCGCCGTGCGACCAGCGGCGAGGGGGCGGTGCCGAACTCCGTCAGGTCGCCGCCCACCGAGAACGCCCTGCCCCGCCCGCACAGCACGAGCGCGCGCACCTCGGGGTCCTCGTGGGCGGCGCCGAGCACGGCGTGGAGGTCGTCGCGCATGGCGACATCGTAGGCGTTGAGCTTCGCGGGACGGTCGAGCGTGACGACGGCGACCGCACCGTGCTTCGCGTAGCGCACGGTGGCGAACGGCCTCATGCCGCCCACACGACCTCGCCGCCGATCATCGTGAGCCGCACGCGCGTCCGCGCCGCCTCGTCGGGCGGCGCCCGCAGCGGATCGGGCTCGACCACGATCACGTCCGCCGCCGCGCCCGGGACGAGCCGCCCGAGCGCGGGCGCCTCGAGCGCGTCGGCCGCGCCCCGGGCGAAGAGCGCGAGCGCCGCCGCCGCGCCCAGCCGCTCGGCGGGGCCGAGGGCGCGGCCCGAGGCGGTCAGCCGGCTGCGGGCGGCGGCGAGGCCCACCCACGGGCTCGGCGGTGCGACGGGGGCGTCGGACGCCGCCGCGAGCGGCACGCCCGCGGCGGCGAGGCTGCGCGCGCGGTAGAGCCAGGCGCGCGCCGCGCCCACGGTCTCCCGCGCGTAGACGTCGCCGCGAACGTGAACGAAGGCCGGATTCGTCACCACCGTGAGACCGAGGCGCGCGATGGCCGCCACCAGCGGCGGGGGGCACTCCGCCACGTGCTCCAGGCGATGACGGCGCCGGGCGCGTTGCGCGCGCGGCAGCGCGGCGAAGCCCGCGAGCGCCGCCACCAGCGTCGCCGCGCCGACGCAGTGCACGGCGACCGCGTCGCCGGCGCGTGCCGCGGCGGCGATGCGGCGTGCGAGCACCGCCGGCGACGGGCGCAGCCCGCGCCGGTCCTCGTGGACCATGAGCTTCACCGGTCCCGGGGCGAGCCGGGGCGCCGCCCGCCAGGCGCGGACGCCGGGCGGGCGCATGGCGAAGACGCGCAGCGGGAAGCGGCCCGCCTCGATGGCGTCGCAAAGCGGTCCGAGCGCGGCGCGCCGCCGTGGCGTGGCGTCGGCGACCGTCGTCACCCCGAGCGTGCAAAGCTCGCGCGCGGCCGCCGCGAGGCCCGCGGCGAGGACCGCCGTCGGGAGCGGCCCCACGAGGCGGCCGATCGCGTCCTCGCGCTCGACGACGAGGCCCGCATCCGCGGCCACCCCCAGGCGGGCGAGCGCGCGGCCGCTCAGCACCGAGGCGTGCCGGTTGCGGTGGCGCAGCCGCACGGGGTGGTGCGGCGACGCCGCGTCCAGCTCCGCGGCCGTCGGCAGGCGGCCGAGGCGCGCGTCGTCGAGCCCCTCGCCCCGCACCCACTGCCCCGGGGCGAGGCCGCGGGTGCGCGCCGCCACCGCGGCCAGCAGCGCGCCCACGTCGTCGAACGCGGCGCAGTCGAGGTGCGCGTCGCGGGCGGCGAGCGCGAAGAGGTGGAGGTGAGGGTCGACGAGCCCGGGGAGCACGGCCGCCCCGCGGCAGTCGATGCGCTCGGCGGCCCCGACGAGCGCGCGCAGCGCGCCGGCGGAGCCGACGGCGAGCACGCGGCCGTCCCGCACCGCCAGCGCCGCGGCCACGGGCCGGTGCGGGTCGAGCGTGAGGACGCGCCCGTTCTCGAACAGCCAGGCGCCGGCGCGCGTCAGTCCGACGAGGGCAGCGGCTTCGCCTCCTTCAGCTTCATCTCGTGGTCGCAGCAGACGAGCGCACCGCTGCCCGGCTTGTTGCAGAGGGCCTCGGTGCCACAGGTCTCGCACACGTACCGCTTTCCGAGCTGCGTCGGCATGCGTCCCCGTAGCAAAAGTGGCGCGCCCCGCTCAAGCGAGCGGCCAGCGGGCGACCCGGGCGACGGCCGCCGCGCGGCCGTGCGGCGCCGCCAGCACGGTCCCCGGGTCCCAGTGCTCCCGGCGCACGAAGCCCATCCCGGCCGCCGACCCGGCGCCGAACGCCCGCGCCACCGAGGTGACGTGCCCCACGGGCTTCCCGTCACGCGCGAGCGGCGTACCCGCGGGCGGCGGCGGCCCGTCGAAGACGAGGCCCACGAGCCGGCGGTTCACATGGCCCCGTGCCGTGCCGCGCGCCACCACCTCCTGCCCGAGGTAGCACCCCTTCGTCTGGCTGATCGCGTCGTCCACGGGGACCTCGAGGGCGAGCGTGCTCCCGTCCATGTCGAGGCCGATGCGCGGCACCCCGACCTCGACGCGCCGACCCTCGAGCGCCTCCATGCCGCAGGGCCGGGCGCCGGCCACGACCAGCGCCGTCCAGACGTCCACCGCGGCGGCCGCGGGCACGTGCAGGACGAAGCCGGGGCCCCGGACCTCGCTCGCCTGCACGACGCGCACGCCGACGCCGGCGACGGCGACCTCCGCGTGGGCCCACGGCGCGAGCGCCGCGGCCCTCGCGCCGAGCAGCGCCGCCGCCGTCGGGCCCTCCAGGCCGAGGAGCGCCACCGGCTCCGCCGGTGCCTCGAGCGTCACGTCGTCGGCGATGATCAGCTTCTCGAGCGCCGCCACGAGGTCGTCGCGCGCGCGCACGTCGACGTCGAGCAGGAGCGCGTCGCCGAGCGCCGCCACCCGCACGTCGGCGGTCACCCGCCCCTGGATCGTCAGCAGCAGCGCCGGGCAGCCGCCGCCGGGCACGAGCCCGGCGACGTCGTTGGTGAGCATGCCGTTGAGGAACGCGGCGCGGTCCTCGCCGGCGGCGCGCACCAGCGTGCGGAAGCCCAGGTCGACGAGCGCGGCGCGCTCGCGCAGGGCCGTGTACTCGGCCGCGGGATCGCCGAAGTGGCGCGGCAGGAGCACGCCGCGATCCTCGGCGAGGACCGCCCCCCCGGCGGCGAGGTGGCGGTGCAGCGCCGTCGCGAGCATCCGTCCCACCCTGCCTCCCGGCGCCCGCCTTGACAAGGCCGGGAGCGTGGGCGAAGCGGCGCGCATGACGTACGCAGACATCCGCTACGAGGCCGCCGAGGGCATCGCCTGGATCACCATCGACCGCCCGGAGGTGATGAACGCCTTCCGCGCTCGCACGGTCGACGAGCTGATCCACGCGCTGCGCGCCGCCGGCGCGGACGATGACGTGGGCGTCGCCGTGCTCACCGGCGCCGGCGACCGCGCCTTCTGCGCCGGCGGCGACCAGCGCGAGCGCCAGGCCGGCGGCTACGGCGGCGGCAGCGGCATCGGGATGGACGTGCACGGGCTGCACGGCGCGATCCGCGGCATCCCCAAGCCGGTGATCGCGATGGTCAACGGCTACGCGATCGGCGGCGGCCACGTGCTCCACGTGCTCTGCGACCTCACCATCGCCGCCGACACGGCGGTCTTCGGACAGGTCGGCCCCAAGGTGGGCTCGGTCGATCCGGGATTCGGCACCGCGTACCTCGCCCGCCTCGTCGGGGAGAAGAAGGCGCGCGAGATCTGGTACCTCTGCCGCCGCTACAGCGCGCAGGAGGCGCTGGCGATGGGGCTGGTCAACGCGGTCGTCCCGGCGGCCGAGCTGCGCGCCGAGACCGAGCGCTGGTGCCGGGAGATCCTCGAGAAGAGCCCGACCGCGATCAAGCTCGCCAAGCAGTCGTTCAACGCCGACTCCGAGCACATCGCCGGGCTCAACGAGATCGCCTTCAGCGCGCTCGCGCTCTACTACGGCACCGAGGAGGCCGAGGAGGGCCGGCGCGCGTTCCTCGAGCGGCGTCCGCCGCGCTTCCGCAAGCCGAAGGGCTAGACGGCGACCAGCACCTCGCCGCCCTCGACCCGCACCTCGTAGCGCTCGGCCTTGAGATCGTCGGTGAGGCTCTCGCCGCTGGTCACGTCGAACTGCCAGCTATGCCACGGGCAGGTGACCACGCAGCCCTCGAGCTCGCCGTCGCCGAGCGGACCGCCGCGGTGCGGGCACTCGCCGGCCAGCGCGTGGAAGGTCCCGTCGACGTTGAAGAGCGCGATCTGCCTGCCGTTCACCTCGACGGTCACGCCCGTGCCCGGGGCGACGTCGGCGGCGGCGGCGGCGCGGACGAAGGTCGCCATGGCGCCGCTTCTTGGCACCGCCGCGGATCGGGGTCAAGCCGGAAGCGCGGCGGCGACCGCCGGCAGCTCGGCGACCTGCGCGAGCCACCGCGACACCTCGGGGACCGCGGCGAGGAACCGCGCCTCCGCGTAGCGCGCCATCCAGCGTAGCTGCGCGAACACCGCGACGTCCGCGAGCGTCGGCGCGCGGCCGACCAGATACGAGCGACCCGCGAGCAGCGCGTCGAGCGCCCCCAGGTTCTCGCGCATGCGCTCGCCCAGGTGCCCGAGGCTCGCCGGGCCGTAGCCCCAGCGGCGATAGCGCCCGCGGATCGTGCGCGCGATCGCCCAGCCAAGCAGCGGGCGCACCGGGCCGTCGGCCATCTCGGTCACCGTGTTCGCGAGCGCCGCCGCGCGGTTCTCGGGGTTGAGCCACTTGAAGGCGCCGACGAGGAAGGAGAGCGCCTCGTCCGCCCACTCCTCGACCAGCGTGCAGTACGCGCGCGCGGCGGGATCGGCGGGCAGCAGCGGAGGCTCGGGCCAGTGTCGCTCGAGGTGGCGGGCGATCGCGCTCGAGTCGGCCACGGCCTCGCCGCCGTGGAGGAGCACCGGCACCTTGCCGAGGGGGTTCAGCCGCCGCAGCTCGCGCCGCCGGCCGAGCGTGAGCGTCACGCAGCGGAACGGCACCGCCTTGAGATGCAGGCAGATGCGCGCCTTCATGCAGAAGGGCGAGTCGGTGAGGTCGTAGAGGAGCAGCTCGTCGAGCACCGCTAGCGCAGCGCGCTCTTCAGCTCGCGCGCCAGCAGGTCGACCGTCCCCCGCGTGCCGCCGGCGAGCTTCTCGCGCCACTCGCCCTCGGTCTCGAAGCGGGCGTCGCCGATCTGCTCCGCCCACGGCGCGAGCACGCGGCCGAGCGCGTGCCCGTCGAACGGGTCGCCGCCCGCCTGGCGCACCGCACCGAGCACGTCGGGCACGACGCGCAGGAAGGCACGCAGGGCCATCGCCGTCTTGATGCTGTACTTGCGCCCGACCCACGCGCGGGGGAAGGTCTCGGCGACGCGCTTGAAGTAGCTGAGGAAGAAGCGCGGTGCCTCTTCCCGGAAATGCGCGGCCGCCCGGCCGCCGAGCGCGTCGAGCGCGGTGAAGATGCCCTTGAGCTCCTCGGCGAGGGGCGCCTGCGCCACCCGCCCGCGGCCCATCCCGAAGAGCTTGATGTCCCCGCGCAGCGGCGAGTCGGCCCGCTCGTTGAGCGCGCGGATGATATCGTGGCTCGCGGCGAGCATGGCATCGGGGTAGAGGCGGCGGCCCGCCAGGCTGATCAGGTGCGAGGGATTGAGCTTCGTGTGCTTGGCGTTGATCGTGACGAACAGCTCGACGACCTGGTCGGGCGAGAGCCGGTCGAAGACGACCGCCGGCACCTGCACGTTCTCGGCGCGGCCGTCGGCGATGAGCTGGTGGAGCGCGAGGAGCCGGTGCTGGCCGTCGAGCGCCCGCAGCACGCCCTCCTCGGCGGGGATCTGGAGCACGCCGAGCACGCGGTGCGAGCTGGTGGGGGTGAACTCGAGCCGGCGGTCGGCGACGAGCAGCACGGCGCCGGGGATCGCCGGCAGGTTCCCGGCCTCGGCGCACTGCCCGTAGTAGTCGACGAGGTCGGCGATCTTCTTGCGGATCACCGGCCGCTGATAGGCCTCGGCGCTCGACGCGATGCGCTTCTCGAGCAGCTCCCAGTTGACGCGCGACCCCCGCGGCCGGCGCCGCTTCCCCCCGTGTGCGGGCGCCTCGCCGAGCTGCGTGTCGTACGACAACACCTCGAAGCGCACGAGCCGGTCGACGTCGCGCGCGCCGAGCATCGCCTGGTAGAGCACCACGCCGAACTGGTGGAGCCGCAGCGCCGGCACCGTGATCATGGGTGGACCTGCGCGAGCCGCGCCGGCTCCGCTTCCTCCGCGCCGCTGGCGGCGAGGAGCTTCGTCTCGAAGCGCTCGAGACGCCGCTCGGCGGCGACGCACGCCTGGCTCGCGTTGCCGAGGTGCTTGCCGATCAGCCGCACCTCGTCGCGCAGGCGACCGACCTCGCCCGCGAGCCGGGCGAGCTGCCCCAGGACCTCCTCGGCGCGGGCCTCGATGCGCAGGCCCTTGAGTCCGAGCACGATCGCCTGGAGATAGGCATAGAACGTGTGCGGGGAGACGGGAATCACCCGCCGCTCGAGCGCGTGCGCCGTCACCGCGTTCGGTTCGCCCGCCTCCTCGCGGATCACCGCCTCGTAGTAGACGTTCTCGGCGGGAATGTACATGAGCGCGAAGTCGTACGTCCGCTCGTCGGGGCGGATGTACTTGCGCGCGACGTCGTCGACGTGCTTGCGGACGCGGACGAGGAACGCCTTGCGGGCCCGCGCCCGCTCGGCATCGTCGGCGGCCTCGAGGAGCCGGCGGAAGTCCTCGAGCGGGAACTTGGCGTCGACCGGCACCAGGCCGCCGCCGAGCCGCACCACCGCGTCGACGCGCTCCCCGTCGGCGAAGGCGTGCTGGAGGGTGAAATGCGCCGGCGGGAGCACCTGGGCGAGCAGATCGCCGAGCAGCAGCTCGCCGAGCCCGCCGCGGAGCTTCGGCGCGCGCAGGATGTCGTGCAGCGTCGCCACGTCGCGGCCCACCTCGTAGACGCGCGCCGTCGCCTCCCGCAGCTCGCCCAAGCCGCGCTGCACCTCGCCCACCACGCGCGCGGCCCCGTCGAGCCGCTCGCCGATCGCGGTCTGCCCGCGCTGGACCAGCTCGACGTTCTCCCGCAGGCGGCCGTTCAGCTCGGCGGTGAGCCGGCCGAGCTCCTGGCTCACGAGCTGCCCCTGGCTCGCGAGCGCCTGGGACACCTGGCCGCGCAGCGCGTCGAGCTGCTGCTGGAGGAGCACCAGCTCCCCGCCGCCCCGGCGGGCGCCGAGCCGCTGGAGGGCGAGCACGATCGCGACGCCGAGCGCCCCCCCCACGATCCCCACGAGCCACGTTGCTTCGCCCAACACCCCTCCCCGGTGCGGCGCCTTCGCTCAGCCGAACGCGGCGGCGTAGGCCTCCAGCTCCTCGAGCTTGCGCAGCCGCGCCATCCGCACCCAGCGTTCAGCCGCGGGCGCGCCGTGCATCTGGGCCCGTGCCCACACCACGGACTCCGCGAGGATCACCCGACAGCGCAGGTGGAGCGCGCGCGCTCGGCGCCTCCGCCGCATGCGGACGATCTCCTGAAACGCGACGACCTCGCCCACCGGCAGCCCCGAGCCTACCACGGCCGGGCGCGCAGCGGCAACGTCCGCGGCCGCGGACGGCGCTAGTTGTTCTGCGCGCCCTGCGTGATCCAGTCGCTGAGCTGCTGGATCTGGCTCGACGACAGCGGCGTGCCGGTGAGGGGCATCGGCGCGCCCTGCGAGGCCGTGCCCAGCACCTTCATCAGGAGGTAGCTCGACTTCGGCTTGCTCGGGCTCACCAGCTTGAGCGAGGGCTGCTCCAGCGAGGGCACGTTGACTATCGCCGCGTAGGACTTGTCGGCGTCGAGCGTGAGCCCCTCGCTCGGGTTGCTGCCGGTGTGACACGACGCCGTGGCGCAGCTCGCCGCGAGCATGGGCGCGATGGTGGTGGCGAAGCTCACCGGCGCCCCGCTGGTCTTACCGCCGCTCGCCACCGGCGGCCTCTTCGGGCAGACGAGCTTGGGAACCGGCACGCTCGTGCAATCCGGCGAGATCGTCGCCTTGAAGTGCGCCTTCTTGGTGGAGACGGCGCAAGCGCTGCACGAGGGGAAGGTGGCCGTCACCTTCGTCCCCTTGCGGGTCCCCCGCACGTGCCCCGTTCCCGGCTCGCAACCCGTGTAGGTCACGGTCGCCGGCTTGGTCGACGTATCGATGTTGAGCGTCTGGGCGCCGCCCCCGCTGACCGTGTAGCTCCCCGACGGGCACGCCGGGACCTTGGCGCTCGCGCTCCCGGTCGTCACGAGCAGCATCCCGAGCCCGGCCACTGCGACACCCCTGGCAATCATCGTCATCATCGCTCCCTGCGCCCTGCAATCCATACGCCACCACGACCGAACGTCGGCGCCGAGCGCCCCGGGCGTGGCGCGTCCATAATTGCACGCCGACGATCAGCGAGCGAGCGCCTCGTGGCGGGCCGCCACTCGGTTGGCCGATGGGGCGCGGGCGAGCTAGGACCGCTGGCCGAATCGGCGCCCGGAGCTCGCGGACTCCCCGGCTCGGAGCGCCCCGGAACGACCGGCCGGGGGAGGTGTCGCGGCCGGCGGCGACGAGATCGCGTCCTTCGTGCCGCGGAGCTCGCTGACCGGCAACCAGCCTTCGAGGCCGGAATCGATCAGGCGGACGCAGTAGCGGGTCGTCCCTTTCCAGCCGGGGCGCCAGGCGAGAATCACGACCTCGGCGCCTTCGCTCAGGCTCGCAAGAGGTCTCTCGTGATCGTCCGTCAGCGTCACCCCAGCCGAGCGGCCGTTCGCGCCCGCGATGTATGCTCGTCGACCGACGGCAAAGACGGCGAAGCGGACATGGGGGGCTGCAGGCGCGCGAAACGGAGCCCGAGAGAATGGCATGCAAGTCTCCTGAGAGCAGCCCGAGCAGGCGCCCACCGCGCACGGAGGCCGTTCGGGCGCGAGGCGGTCTCGGACGAAGGCTCGAGGCGAAATTGCGTCGAGGTCACCCGAGACGAGGGAAGCCGAGCGTAGGCTCGAGCCTCGCGCTTGTCAAACACGACCCAGCCTCTCGCCGACCCGAGCGGCGTGCGATCGGCGTCGCGTCCGATCCGGCGGGTGGCACGGGAGGATTGCGCAGCCGATGGAATGAGAGGATAAGAGCTTCGTCCTCTTGTTTGCGCGCGACCCGCTTCCGTCGCTCCCTCCGACGATCTCGGCCTCTCGCTCAGGCAACCGCGACAATACCAAAGACCCCACAGGGGCAGGAGAATGCCATGGGCAAGAAACTCTTTGTCGGAAATCTATCCTTCCAGACCACGAGCGCGGATCTCGAGGCGCTGTTCTCGGAAGTGGGAACCTGCGAGTCGGTGACGGTCGTTACCGACCGGGACACGGGCCGCTCACGGGGCTTCGGCTTCATCGAGATGAGCTCGGCGAGCGAGGCGGCTCAGGCCATCTCGACGCTCAACGGCCGCGAGGTCGGCGGCCGGCAGATCAACGTGAACGAGGCCAAGCCCCGCGAGGGCGGGAGCGGCGGCCGCGGCCCTCGCAACAGCGGCGGGTTCTCGAACCGCCGCAGCTACTGAGCGCACAAACCCGACGCGGCCGGACGGAACGAGGGGGACGTCCGGCCACGTCGCGTCGAGCGCAGCGCGTTTCCGATCGAACGCGGTAGACCCGCGTTGCGGCAGTCCCGCGCGGCGGCTACAACCGCCGCCGTGCGCCTCGTATGCTTCGGGGACATCCACATGGCTTTTCGCGCCATCGAGCGCCTCGGCCCCGTCCTGCGAGAAGCAGACCACGCGATCCTCACGGGCGACCTCACGCACTTCGGCGACCCTCCCGATGCGCTCCGCGTCGTGGACGCGGTCAGGGAGTTCTGCCCCAGCGTGCTAGCCGTTACTGGAAACCTCGACATGCCCTGGGTGATCGACGCCTTCCGCGCCGAGGGCATCTCGCTGCACGGCGAGGGGCGCCGGCTCGGGACGATCGGCCTCTTCGGCTGCGGGGGCGCAAACGTCACCCCCATGGACACGCCGACGGAGCTGGAGGACGAGGAGATCACCGCGATCCTCGAGCGCGGCCATCTCGCCGTGGCGGATGCGCCACATCGGGTGATGATCTGCCACACCCCGCCCTACGACACGCGGCTCGACCGCCTGGTGAACGGGACGCCGGTCGGCTCGCAGGCGGTGCGTGCCTTCATCGAGCGCCGGCGCCCCGACATCGCGGTGGTGGGGCACATCCACGAGGGCCGCGGTATCGACCGGCTCGGCCCGACCCTGGTGCTCAACGCCGGCGCGCTGCGCGACGGCGGCTACGTCGCGATCGACGACGGCGGCGGGCGGCTCGCCGCCGAGCTGCGCAACGTCCGCGACCGCGCGTGACCCGACGCAGGATCGCCGCCGTGACCTTCGACGCGGCGGGCACCCTCATCGAGGTCGCCGAGCCCGTCGGTGCCACCTACGCACGGATCGCCCGGCGGCACGGGCTCAGTGCCGTCCCCGCGCGCGTCGAGCGCGCCTTCCACGCCGCGCTGGCCGCGGCGCCGCCGCTCGCCTTCCCCGACTCGCCGCCCGCGGGGCGCCTGCGCCGCGAGCGCGCCTGGTGGCGGACGATCGTGCACGCAGCGCTCGGCACCCCGCCGCGCGGGCACGCGTTCACCGCGTGCTTCGCCGATCTCTGGGCACACTACGCGGCGCCCGAGGCGTGGCGCGTCTTCCCCGAGGTGCGCGCCGTGCTCGCGGCGCTGCGCGCCCGCGGGCTTCGCCTCGCGGCCGTGTCGAACTTCGACCGCCGCCTCCCGCCGCTGCTCGCTACCCTCGGCCTCGCGGAGCACCTCGACGCGGTCGTGCACTCGACGGCGGTCGGGGCGGCCAAACCCGACGCCGGCATCTTCGCCGCCGCGGCCGCGGCGCTGGGCGTGCCGCTCGCCGCCGTCGTGCACGTGGGCGACAGCCTCGAGGCCGACGCCGCAGGCGCGCTCGCCGCCGGGGCGCGCGCCGTCCTGCTCGATCGCCGCGGCCGGTCGCGAAGCGTTCCGCCGGGCGTCGCGATCGTCCGGACGCTGGCCGCGCTGCCGGGGCTCCTAGGCGTAGACGTCGACGAACAGGCCGCGGATGGGCACGCCCGACGGCGGCTCGTAGCTCCGCGGCTCCGGCGTGGGAAGCCGCGGACGGAGGACGAGGCCCGGGCGCGGCCACTCCACCTCGGGCACGAGGACCCGCGGCCCTCTCGACAGCGCCGGTAGCCCGCTCGTGCCCATGCCGGCCACCATCGCAGGCCGTGTGCCGGCCGGGAGCCCGCGTCCCGCCGAGGCCGGCCGCCCGTGCTGCGCACCCCGGCGCGCACTTGGAGCCCGCGGATCCACGGCGCGTCGCCGCCCGGCCCAGGACGGCCGGGCCGATTCCGGCTGCGCAGCCGGCTGCGCACCGCCGTGCCCTGCCCCGCGCGGCGCCCTGCGCACCCACGGCGCTCAACGAAGCCCGTAGCGCTTGAGCTTGTAGAGAAGCGTCCGCCGCCCGATGCCGAGCAGGCGCGCTGCCCTGGTGCGGTTCTGCCCCGCGGCGACGAGCGCCCGCTGGATGACCGCACGCTCGGCGCTGTCCACGGCCGCCGGGACCACCCGCCGATAGGCGAGATCCCCGTCCGTGGCATCGTCGGCCGCGGGGCCGGGGTCGAGGCCCAGGTCCGCGGCCTCGACCAGGGGGCCGGCCGCGAGCACGACCGCGTGCTCGATCGCGTTCGCCAGCTCCCGGATGTTCCCCGGCCAGGCCCGGCCGACGAGCGCGGTCACCGCCCGCGAGGAGAGCTCGAGCCCGGGGCGCCCGTGCTTCTCGGCGAAGCGGGCGAGGAAGTGCTGCGCCAGCAGCGGGACGTCGTCCACGCGCTCCGCCAGCGCGGGCACATGCACGCTGGCGACCTTCAGGCGGAAGTAGAGGTCCTCGCGGAAGCGGCCCTCGCGCACCCCCCGCTCGAGGTCCTGGTGCGTGGCCGCGATCACGCGTACGTCGACAGGCAGCGGGCGGCCGCCGCCGACGCGCACGACCTCGCGCTCCTGGAGCACGCGCAGCACCTTCGCCTGCACGGCAAGGCTCATGTCCCCCACCTCGTCGAGGAACAGCGTGCCGCCGGCGGCGCGCTCGACGAGGCCCGGGCGGCGCTCGACGCCCGTCGCCACGCCGCGCTCGATCCCGAACAGCTCGCTCTCGAGGAGCGTGTCGGGCAGAGCCGCGCAGTTGACCGCGACGAACGGCCCCGCTCGGCGCGGGCTGTGGTGGTGGAGCGCCCGGGCCACCAGCTCCTTCCCCGTCCCGCTCGCGCCGAGGACGAGCACCGTGATGTCGGCGGCCGCCAGCCGCTCCACGACCGCGAGCATGCGGCGGAAGGCCGGGCTCGCACCGACGAGCACCGGCTCGCCGGTCCCCGAATCGAGCGCGGCGCGCAGGCGGCGGTTCTCGGCCGCGAGCCGGTCGTAGAGCGCCGCGTTCTCCAGCGCCATGGCCACGGCCGGTGCGATGAGCCCGAGCAGGCGCTCGTGCTCCGCGCCGACCGCGCCCGCCTCGGCGGCGCCGAGCACGAGCACGCCCGCGATCCGGCCGCGCACGCCGACGGGATGGAAGAGGAGCGCCCGCAGGCCCGCCGCCTCGGCCGGCGGATCTTCGGGGGCGGCGGCCGCATCCTCCACGAGTGTCGCCTCTCCGGCTCCGGCGCGGCCGAGGGCGCCCGCCGAGAAGGGGACGAGCGGCGCGTCGGCGCCGGCCGTCTCCGGCTCCGCGCCCTCCCGCGCGAGCGCGAGCAGGCGCAGCCCGCCGGCGCGGGCGTCGGTCGCCCACAGGCCCGCAAGCTCGGCTCCGGCCTCCTCGCGCAGCAGGGTCACCACCGCCCGGCCGATCGCCGGCGGGGCCACCTCGCCCGCGAGCGCGTCGCCCACCAGGCGCACGAGCGACAGCTCGTCGAGCCGGCGCAGCAGCTCGGCGGTCGCCTCGCGCAGCGCCCGGCGAAGGGGCTCGTCCGGCGTCCCTACACCTCCGCCTTGGGGCACGACTTTTGAGGCTAGGCGTTTGAGTTTCGACTCTCAAACAGCATAATGGCACCTCGACGGAGCGATACTCGGGAAGCCCGGGTCGGGAGGGAGTGCTCCAAGGAGGGTCGATGATGGCACGAAGGGCAATAGGCTACCTTGCCGTGGCGGCGCTGGGCGTGGCGTTGGCCGCGGCGCCGAGCCTCGCCAAGAAATGCAGCGGGTGTGGGCCGAAGGTCAAGGCCTGCAAGACGGCCGTGAAGACCTCGTTCGACTGCAAGAGCAAGACGGGGAAGGACAAGAAGACCTGCATCAAGAACCAGAACAAGGCGATCAAGAGCGACTGCGTCAAGAAGACGTGCCTCAACGCGAATCCCTGTTCGCCGTCGGGCGCGTTCGTCGACTGAGCTGACGCCGATCACGCCCGCGGTGCGGGGGCGTGCCTCCGTCCCCGCCGCCGCCGGGCGACCCGCTACTGCGGCCCCGGCTGGCCGCCGCGGTTCCAGATCCACGAGAGCCAGCCGGTGGCCGGCACGTCCGCATCGGCGACCACGGGCACGCGGCCGAGTTCGCGGTCGCCCTGCCGCACGATCACCTCGCCGAGCGCCTGGCGCCGGCGCACCGGCGCCGCCACGAGGCGCGGGAGATGGGCCTCGACCTGCACGGCCTTGTCGTCGGCGCGCTTGAGCAGGAGCCGCAGATCCTCGGTGGCGACCGCCTTGACCCCGGCCGCGGCGCCGCCGCTCACGGGCACCTCGCCGACCGGCGCGTCCCGGCGCGCCGCCACGAGCACCCGGTAGCCGGCGAACGCCTCGTTCATCAGCCGCGCCGCCTCGGCGAAGGACGCCTGCTTGGTCGGGCAGCCGAGCACGGCCGCGATCACGCTCAGGTCGCCGCGCGTGGCGGTGGCCGTCACCTCGAAGCCGGCCTCGGCGTAGTACCCGGTCTTGAGGCCGGTCGCGCCCGGATAGCCGCCGCGCACGAGGTGGTTGGTGTTCATCATCTGGAGCGTGCCGTTGCGGAAGCCGGCACTCGGCGTCGCCGCCCACTGCATCACCTCGGGGAAGCGCGTGAGCGCGCGTCCGAGAAGCACGAGATCGTGGGCGCTCGTGACGTCCGGTCGCTGCCCTGGACCGGGCGGCAGACCGTGCGGGGTCTCGTAGGTGGTCTCGGCCATGCCGAGCTCCCTCGCGCGCTGGTTCATCAGCGTGACGAAGGCGGTCTCGGAGCCCGCGACGTGCTCGGCCACCGCGACCGCCGCGTCGTTGGCGGATGCGATCATGATCGCCTCCAGCATCTCGCCGAGCGGGAAGGCCTCGCCCTCGGCGAGGTAGACCTGTGAGCCGCCCATGTGGGCCGCCCAGGCCGAGGTGTGCACGGGCTCCGCGAGCGTGGAAGCGCCGCTGCGCACGCGCTCCATGGCGATGAGCACGGTCATCATCTTCGCCATCGACGCGGGCGGCCAGCGCCGGTGCGCGTCCTTCTCGGCCAACACCGCGCCGCTGCCCGCGTCGGCAACCTCGTAGGCCACGCACGCCGCGCTCGGCGCCGCCGCCGGCCGCCGCGCGCCCGCGGGACCCGCGCCGAGCGCCGACGCGAGCCCGGCCGCCGCCACCACCATCCGCCTCCGCATCGACCCGACCTCCAGCTCGTCGACTAGCAACCGAGCGCCGTCAGCGCATCGTCCCGGCGGATGAGCTGCTCGGCCTCCGCCCGGATCACGTGGCCGCCCCCGTCGAGCTCGCCGTCGAGCAGCAGCCCGCCCACGTCGTGCGCGCGGCGCAGGAACGCGAGGAAGGCCTCGCGCGTGAGCCGCTGCGGCACGTAGCCGCGCGCGTCGACGAGATCGCTCCACACCGGCCCGACGGCCGCGTCGGTGGTCCACACGAACAGCGTCCACCCCCAGTCCCAGCGGCCGCCGAGGTATTCCCCGCCGGCGCGGCGCGCCGGCGGCCGCCAGAACATCAGGAAGCCCGCCGCGCGTCCCAGCATCTGCCGCGCCGACGTCGTAGCCGGCGCCTGGGGAGTCGGCCACACCCGGCGCCGGGATCGAAAGTCGACTTCGATGACCTTGGCGCGCTTCTCGGACGACGTGGCGTCTCACCCCGCGGGCAGCAAGCTCAGCCCTCTCCGTAGCGTGTTTCCGCCTGCGAGGCAAAAGTGGGAGGCGCGAGACCCTTGCGATCGCCGCCCAACCGGTTCCCAGGCGGGCTCGAATTTAACCGAATTGCTTACCGTTCGAAGCTGGCGCTTTGCGGGTCGCCTCCCTAGGTTCGGCCCATCTGTCCATCTAAGGAGGAGCCCATGCGGTGCATCGCTCGTCATCTCGCGTCCGGGGCATTCGTTTGTCTGGCGGTCGCGCTCAGCGTGGCGGTCGGCATTCCGCTCGGCGGGTGCGACCGCGTGCTCGGTCTCGACGAGATCACGCCGGTCGCTCCGGGGCTCGACAACGGCTACGTCTGCGAATGCACCTGCACGTACTCGGGCACTGGCCAGTCCTCGACGATCGACCTACGGGTCTGCGCGCCGGCGAATCTGAATCCGAACCTCCCCAACGGCAGCACGCCGACGGCCGACGATCTCCTCGCGGACTGCGGGAAGAGCGCGAACAGCCGCGTCGAATTCCAGGTCGAGAAGATGTCGAACAAGTGCTTCCCGCGCACGACCTGCACCTGCGCGTTGACCGGGGCGTCGCCCGACACGTTCTACGACGCGAGCTGCGACCAGGGATGCGCTCCGAATCAGCTCGACGCCACCTGCTCGAACTGGAACCCGGCTGCCGGGGTGAAGGACGCGAACTGCGCCAGCGCCAACGCGTGCAACGACCCGGGGCCCGTCTGCCTCGCCCAGCAGAGCGATCCGGCGGTGCCCACGCCGTCCGCGCTGGCGGCCGGCATCATGGGCCACGTGACGAGCTGTCCCGTGGACGGCACCGTCGAGGTGAGCGCCGCGGGCCAGAACCCGAGCGCGCCGCTCTCGGGTACCGTGCGCTTCGCACCCGCCGCGCCGGGGACGTGTCCGGCCGGTCAATCGTGCATCAGCATGGATTATCGACTGGACACGACGGGCACGATCCATTTCGACGGGTTCCTCGGGCTGTTCGACAACACGGACATCGATCACGTCGTCACGCTCGGCGCGTCGGTCCCCTTCGTCCTCCCCGCGTCGGGGAGCGCGCTCGTCCCCGCGGACGCGACGCAGACGTCGGGTCGGGGATTCCAGAACGGGGATCGGAAGGCGTTCTTCGGGGCGAACTCCGACGGCATCACCGTGGGGTTCGACGGGCACGCATGCGGCGTGCAGGGCAGCCTCGTCGGCCAGGTCGGCGATTCGAACGACAGCACGGACTTCGACATGATGGTGAACGTCGCCGGCGCGGTCGAGAACACGCCGCCGCAGGCGAGCCTCGGACCGGACCGTACGGTCGAGTGCACGTCGCCGGACGGGGCGCCGGTGACGCTCGACGCGACCGCGAGCACCGACCCCGAGGACAACATCGTCGGGTTCGGCTGGTTCCTCGGCAGCCGCGCCGGCGACTATCTCGGCTCGACGCCGACGCTCACGGTGCAGCAGGCGCTCGGCTCCGAGACCTATTTCGTCAAGGCGGTGGACGCCTTCATGCAGGCCGACGAGGCGTCGGCGACGATCAGCGTCGTCGATACCACCCCGCCGACGATCGCCGGGGTGACGGCGACGCCCGATCTCCTCTGGCCCCCGAACCACAAGATGGTCCCGGTGACGGTGGCGGTCACCGCGTCCGATACCTGCGGCGCGGCCACGTGCCAGATCACGAGCATCGCCAGCAACGAGCCGCTCAACGGCAAGGGCGACGGCAACACGCCGGTGGACTACGAGATCACCGGGCCGCTGACGGCCGACATTCGGGCCGAGCGCGCCACCGGGGGGACCGGCCGCGTGTATACGATCACGGTCGGGTGCAGCGATCCGTCGGGGAACACCTCCAGCGCCACCGCCGAGGTCGTAGTGCCGCACAACAAGTGACGGATGCGGCCCGTGCTCGGGCATCTCGGGCCCATTCCGATCCGGTCCTTCGGGCTGATGGTGGCCCTCGCGTTCGTCACCGCCGGGGCGCTCATGCATCGGGACCTCGCCCGCAAGGACGAGCCCACGGACCTCGCCTGGGCGATCGTGGTGTTCGCGCTCCTCGGCGGGCTGCTCGGCGCACGTCTGAACCTCGCGCTCGAGTACCCCGCGGCGTTCGCGGCGGCTCCGCTCGCGTTCCTCACCAGCCGCTCCGGCTTCGTTTGGTACGGCGGGCTCGCCGGCGGCGCCGTTGCGACGCTCTGGCCGATCCATCGCTGGCGGGTGCCCTGGGCGAGCGCCGCGGACACCGCGGCCCCGGCGCTCGCGCTCGGGCTCGCCGTAGGCCGGGTGGGCTGCCACCTCGCTGGCGACGGCGACTGGGGGACGCCGAGCACGCTGCCGTGGGCCGTCGCCTACACGCACGGGGTGGCGCCATGGCCACATCCTCCTGGCGTCCGCGTCCACCCTGCGGCGCTCTACGAGGGCATGGCGTTGGCCGCGCTCTCCGTGATCCTCTGGTCGAGCCGCGAGCGCATGCGACGGCCCGGGACGACCTTCGCAATCTATCTGACGACGGCGGCCGCCATCCGGTTTCTCGTCGAGCTGGTGCGCACCAACCGGCCGATCGCCCTGGGGCTCACCGAGGCGCAGTGGGTCGGCCTGGCGGTCGCCGCCGGCGCAGGGGCCTGGCTCGCCGTCCAACGGGGGCCCTCGGGAGCACGCCGCGGCAGCCCGTGACCGTCAGCCCGCCGGTCTCAGTTGCCCCCGTACCGGGTCTCGGCCTGCGAGGCAAAATGCTCGATGAGGCGCTGCTCGGCCGAGCGGAACGCGATCGCGCGCAGCATCTCCTGGGTCTGCTGCGCGAGCGGGATCGAGGCGATGACGCCCGCCAGCTCCGCGGGCGAGAGCGCGGCGATCGCCGCCTCCATCTCGGCGATCACCGCCTCGGGCAGCTCCGGGATGCTCACCCGGCTGGTGAGGTCGAGCACCTGCCCGAAGCGTTGGCTGAACTGCTCCTTCGCCTCGGCGCGCTCCTGCGGGGTGCAGGTGACGTGGAGCTTCGCCGCCGCGGCGTCGAAGAGCCGGTCGAAGGCCTGCAGGATGGCGTCTCTTCCCGTCATGAAAGCGCAGTGTAATCACGCGCCGGCGTGCTGTCACGGCCTCACTCGGTTGACAGGGCCGCGGGGGGACGCTAGCCGGGCGCCATGCGCGCGCTCCCGCTCGCCCTGGGCTTCCTCCTGCTCGCCGCCGTGGCGTTCGCCGCCGACCCCGACGCCGCCGCCGCCCGCGCCGAGGCAGCGGCCGCGCGGGCCGAGGCTGCCGCGAGCCGCACGGAGGCGGCGGCCGCGCGCGTCGACGCGGCCGCCGCACGGCTCGAGCGGGCCGTCGCGGAATACGAGCGCGCCCACGCCGCCCGCCCGCGCCCGGCGCGGCGCGCGCGCTGAGCGAGGCGATGGAAGGCACCCGCGCGATGGGCGATGCGCTCGGCCGGCCCTCGCCCGGCGCCGACGCCGGGCGCGTCGACGGCGGGGCGCTGATCGGGCGCGTGCTGGCCGCCGAGGGCGTGCGTCACCTCTTCACGGTCAACGGCGGTCACATCTGGCCCATCCTGAGCCACCTGCGCGAGCACGGCATTCGCATGATCCACATGCGCCACGAGCAGTCGTGCGCCTACGCCGCCGACGCCTACGCGCGCGCGAGCGGGCGTCCCGGGGTGCTCGCGGTCACCGCCGGATGCGGCCTCACCAACGCGGTGACCGGGCTCTGCGTCGCCGGCCTCACCGGGAGCCCCGTCGTGTGCCTCGCCGGCCAGCATCCGACCACGGAGGATCAGCTCGGCTCCTTCCAGGAGGCCTACGGCTCGGAGATCTGCCGGACGTTCTCGAAGCTCACCAAGCGCGTGCTCGACTGGTCGACGATCGGCCTCGACGTCCGCATGGCCTTCCGCGAGGCGACGGCGCCGCCGCCGGGACCGGCCCTGGTCGAGATCCCCACCAACGTCCTCTACCACCAGGACGACGCCGCCCGGCAGCGGCCGGGCGCGCGCGTCTATCCCCCCGAGATGCTGCGCAGCGCCGGCGATCCGGCGGCCATCGACCGCGCGCTCGAGGCGCTCGCGCGCGCCGAGCGGCCGCTCGTCGTCGCCGGCGACGGGGTCTTCTGGTCGGACGCGGGTGCCGAGCTGCGCGCGCTCGCCGCGGCGCTGGCGATCCCCGTCTACACGCGGCGCGCCGCGCAGGGCGCGCTCCCCGAGGACGACCCGCTCGCGGTCCGGGGCGCGTGGAAGAAGCCGTTCACCAGCCGCGCCGACGTCGTGCTCGCGGTCGGCTTCAAGTTCTGGAGCGGCGAGCACTTCGGCCAGCCGCCCACGTGGAACGCCGACGCGACCGTGATCCAGGTGGACGCGACGCCCGCGCGCATCGGCTGGCACGTCGACGCGGCCGTTCCCGTGCTGGGCGACCCGAAGCTGGTGCTCGCGCAGCTCGTGCGGCGCGCCGCGGAGCGCGGGATCGACGGCGCGCGCCGGCGCCAGGGCGCCTGGCTCGCCGAGATCGCCGAGGCGCGGACGCGCTTCGAGGAGCGGCTCCGCGCGCAGGAGGCGGAGGCGCGCACCGCGGTGCCCATCCACCCCGCGCCCGTCGTCCGCGCGCTCGTCGAGACCATGGCAGCCGACGCCACGGTGATCGTCGACAGCTTCACGCTCTCGGGCTGGCTCTCGCAGTGGCTCGTGGCGCGGTTCCCGGGGCAGGTGGTCGACGCCGGCCCGCTCGCGCCCGTCGGACACGGCATCGGCATGGGCGTCGGCGTGCAGCTCGCGCGGCCCGGCCGGCAGGTGGTCGTGGTCATCGGCGACGGGGGCTTCGGCATCGGCGGCATGGAGCTGGAGACCGCGCTCAAGCACCGGCTGCCGATCGTCACGCTGCTCTGGAACAACGGCTCGTGGGGACCGAGCTTCGAGCAGATGCCGATGCTCCGCGGGCGCGTCGATCCTTTCGACATGCTGCCGGGCCTCCGCTACGACCGCATGTTCGAGGCCATCGGATGCCACGGCGAGCACGTCACCCGCCCGGAGGAGATCCGCCCCGCGCTCGAGCGCGCCTTCGCCGCGGGCAAGCCCGCGGTCGTCAACGTGATCGGCGACGCCCGCGTCGGCCATCCCCGCCTCGGCGGCAACCTCCTCGGCTCGACCGAGGTCGGCGGGTGACCGCGACGCGCGTCGTCAGGGCACCCGCACGAACGGGTACTGCGCGCGCAGCGCGCGTGAGAGCAGCGCGAGGCCGGCGTGCCGGCCGAGGGTCTCGACCACGAGCACGTGGTCGGGGTCGCGGAAGCTGACGCGCGGCGTGCGCCCACGCCCCTCGAGCGCGCGCCAGAGCCGCGTGCCGAGGTCGCGTTCGAGGGCGGCGGAGTCGACGATCCCCTTGAGGCCGCGGCGCTCGACACGCACGTAGAAGGTGCCCGCGCCGAGCCGATCGAGCAGCGGCTCCGCGGCCGCCGCGAGCGCCGCGCCCGGATCGGCGGGATCGAACTCCACGTGCAGCTCGACCGGCACGATCCGGGCGAGCGCCGTGGGCAGCAGGCGATCGGCGGCGAGCGCGTCGCGCACGCGTTCGAGGAACGCCGCGGTGTCGGGCACGAGGCCGACGAGCACGTTGCGATAGCCGCCTCCGCCGAAGGCGCCGAGCGGGCGCAGCGCAGCCAGCAGCGCGGCGCGCCGGCCCTCGAGGGCGGTGGCGAGCACGTTCCAGGGCCGCACGGCGGCGCCGTCAGCGCCCTTGGAAGCGGGGTGGGCGCCGCTCCGCCGCCGCCCGCACGCCCTCCTTCGCGTCCTCGGTCGAGAGCAGGAGGCTCTGGGTGAGCTGCTCGAGCTGAAGGAAGGTGTGCGTGTCGACGTTGGAGCCGAGGTCGACGAGGCGCTTGGCGAGCCCGACCGCGAGCGGCGCGTTGGCCGCGATCTCCTGCGCGAGCCGCGTCGCGGCGGCGAGGTGCTCGCCGGGCGGCACGACCGCGTTGACCAGCCCGATCGCCCGCGCCTCGTCCGCCGGGATCATCCGCCCGGTGAGGATCAGCTCCTTCGCCTTCGCGTAGCCGACGGTGCGCACGAGCCGCGTCGTGCCGCCGACGTCGGGCACGAGCCCGAGCCGCACCTCGGGGAGGCCGAGCTCGCAGTCGGCGGTGGCGACGCGACAATCGAACGCGAGCGCCAGCTCGAGACCGAGGCCGGGCACGTAGCGATGGAGCGCGCCGATCACCGGCTTCTCGATCGCCTCGAGACGCGAGATCGCCCCCTGAAGGCCCGCGATCACCGTGCGAAACGGCTCGCGCGTCTCGCCGCCCACGTCGCCCGCGAGCGCGGTGAAGTCGACGCCCGCGGAGAACACCGGGCCTTCGCCGTAGACCACGATCGCACGCACCGCGGGGTCGCCCTCGGCGGCGGCCACCGCGGCGACGAGCGCGTCGAGCACGCCGCGGTGGAGGGCGTTGCGCTTCTCGGGGCGATTGATCCCGACGTAGAGGAGCGCGTCCTCGCGCCGGGTGACGACTAGAGGGGCGGACATCGAGGCGCGGATTATGCGCGCCGGCGCGCCCCCTCGCAATCGCGTCGCGGGTTGCTATAACGGGCCGCCGTATGCTGCGTGTCCTCCGGGTCCTCGTCGCGCTCGCCGCGGCGGCGGTCGCCGCCGTCCCGGCCCGCGCGGGGCGGATCCTCTACGTCACCGAGTCCTCGCAGAGCCGCATCGACGGGTTCTGCATCAACCCCGACGGCTCGCTCGTGCCGGCGCCTGCGGTCCAGGCGCCCACCTCGGGGGGCGACCTGCGGCGGGTCATCGTCGGCACCGCTCCCGACGGCACGGCACGCGCGCTCTACGTCGCCGAGGCGGACCGCGTCGAGTCCTTCCCCATCCACGCCGACGGCTCGCTCGGCCCCGCGGTCTTCAAGTTCGTCACGGATCCCCGGGACGTGGCGGTCTGGTCGGAGCAGAACCGGCTCTACGTCCCCGACAACACGCCGGGCAAGAAGCGCATCATCGCCTTCCCGCTCGACCCGGCGACCGGCGTGCTCGTCCCCGGGCAGAGCTCCCCGAGCATCGTGAAGGAGTCGGCGGCGGCGCTGCTCGAGGGCATGGCCTTCACCCCCGGGCGCCTCTACGTGAGCAGCGACGACCAGCTCACGAACATCTGGGTGGACGTCTTCTTCCTCGACGCCAGCGGGAACATCACGACCAGCAACGGGACCATCGACTGCGCCGAGGTGAACGGCAAGGTGCCGAAGGTCTGCCGGCGGGTCATCCCGGGGGGCGCGCGCGTGATCGCGCTCTCGCCCGACGCGAGCATCCTCTACGCCGACCTCGAGTTCGCGCGCCAGCTCGGCACCTACGCGATCGCGCCCGACGGCACGTTCCCGCTGGTGCCGAAGACCAAGATCGGCAAGAAGTGCGCGGAGAACCCGGGGTCGGACGCTTGCTTCAAGCGCGTCAAGCCCACCAGCCGGACCGCGCCGCACGCGTCCTATCTCAGCATCCTCGTCCACCGCTCGGCGGCGTTCGGCTCGGTCTTCGGCAAGGGCAGGATCGACGCCTACCGGCTCAAGGCCGACGGGCGGTTGCGGCGCGTCGTGTCCCTCGCCACGCCCGACGACCTGCGCCTGAGCCCCGTGCGCATGACCGCGAGCGACACCGTCCTCTACGTCGCGACGGGGCTGTTCGACGAGGTGCGCGCCTATCCGCTGAGCCGCAAGACCGGGGCGCTCGCGTCGTCGAGCCCCTTCAGCGCGACCAACCAGCAGACCGGCTCCTTCCCGAACGACGTGGCAATCGCCGTGCTGTCGGGCCCCTGCGGCTGACGTTTTCCGGTTGCGCCGCCCGGGGGCCCGCCGTAGTCTCCGGCGCGGATGCGCCGGACGCTCGTTTTCGCGCTGCTGGTCGTGGCGGCGCTCTCCCCGGCCGCGCGCGCCAAGCGCCAGCGGGTGAACCAGCTTTTGCGGGTAGTCACGCCCGCGAACCGCAGCAGCGCCGCCGCGCATCCGTTCGTCAACGTCGTCGTGCGCTTCGGCTCCGCCGGCAAGGTGCCCGCCGACCCGACGACGTTCCGCGCCAGCATCGGGCGGCACGACATCACCCCGCTCTTCACGCGCGAGACGGACGCCTCCGGCGCCGTCATCGGCATGCGCGCCGAGATCGATCGGTCGGTGCTGCACGTCGGCCGCCGCGCCAACCGGCTGCGGCTGGTGGTGCAAGCCCGGGCGACGGGCAAGGGCCGGCCGCTGCGCGACATCGACCGGCTGCGCTTCCACGCCTTCGATGCGCCCGACCGGGCCCCGGTCGCCCACCTGCTCGCGGGCAGCACCCTGGTCCTTCCCGGGATTCCCATCTCCTTCGACGGCTCGCGCAGCACCGATCCCGACGCGGACACGCTCACGTACCACTGGGACTTCGGCGACGGCGCCACGTCGACCGACCCGACCCCGACGCACGTCTACGCCGCCGGCACGCCGAACGTGGTCGTGACCCTCACCGTGAGCGACGGCGTCCTCTTTTCGGCGCCCGACAGCACGACGCTGATGGCCGCGCTGACGACGGATCCGGGTCGCACCCCGGGCGTGCTCGCGACCGCCGCCCCCCAGACGCTCGAGTTCGGCGCGGTCGCCCCGGGCACGTCGGCCACCCGGCCCTTCGTCGTGAGCAACCCCGACACCACCGCGACCTCGCAGCTCAAGGTGCAGCTCGCGACCAGCGCCGCCGCCTTCACCGTATCCCCCGCCGCGTTCAGCCTCGACCCGGGCCAGCAGCAGACGGTGACGGTCACCTTCGCGCCCGGCGCGGCCGGGCACCAGTCGGCGACGATCACGGCGCTCGCCTCGGCGCGCAACGCGCCGGTCGTCGAGGCTCTCGCCCACGGATTCGCCGGCGGCGCGCCCGCCACCGGCCCCACGCTCGCCGCGGACACCCTCTTCTACCTGAGCTTTCTCGGCGCGCCGCTCGGCATCGCGCCCGACGGCCGGCGCTTCGCGATCGACAACACGGTCGGCCTCTGCCAGGGGACCGGCGATCCGTGCATCGTCGGCGGCGATTGCGCGAGCAAGACCTGCCTGCCCGGGAAGGGCGCGACCTTCGACCCGGTCGACCTGTGCACCGACGGCCAGAACCTCTACCTGCTCTCCGACAGCGTGTTCACCGACAACTCCAACGCCAACCTGCTCGTGGGGGTGCTCGCGTTGTCGCTCGCCCCGAACGGGACGCGCACCGGCGCCGACATCCTCTACCGGACCACCGACTCGACGACCCAGATCGCCTGCGACCGCGCGCCCGGCGGCAGCATCTACCTCTCCGAGTACCACGACCTGAACCTGCCGGCGCGCTGCTTCCGCAGCGCGCAGGAGAACCTGGTCGCGGTGAACCGGACCACGGGCGCCGCCACCACGCTGCTGCGGCAGGTCGACGGGGTCGAGGGGCTCGATCCCTGCAACGACGACCTCGATCCGGCCAACGACCTCGAGGTGGCGACCACCCGCAACGGCCCGGTCGTGTACGCCGACTTCGACGGCGGCTTCGACGTGGGCGGGGGCGTCTACCGCGCCTGGCCCTCGGCGCTGCCGCTCTCGCCCGACATCACCGACTTCTTCCAGGTCCACTCCGACGGCAGCGTCCTGTACGTCACCGCGACGGATCCCGCGCCGCCGAACGCGTGCCCGGGGCCGGTCGGCCTGCTCTCGGTCTACAAGATCTCGCCCCAGCAAGCCGCCACGGGAGCGCCGAGCCTGGCCGACCTCACGCCGTGCGCCACCATTAAGGTCCCGAACAACTTCGGCCGCACCTTCCTCGACACCGACGCAGGCTCGTTCGCATTCGCGCCGAGCCCCGGCGGCGGCGGCACGCTGCTGGTGAGCTTCCTCACCTCGGGCACGGGCGTGCCCTACGTCTCGAACACGGATTGCTCGCGGCCCCCTGGGGTGCAACCGGGATTGCCGGTCGCGCTCCAGGCGCAGGGGACGGTGGCGGTCGACGTCCCCGCCGGCTCGGGCGCCTGCACGGTGCTCGGCTTCGTCAACCTCGAGTTCCTCGACTCGATGCGCTTCTGAGTCTTCCGGTCGAAGGCACGCCGCCTCGCTTGCGTCGTCGCATTCCGCGCCGCATCGTGCCCCACGCATGCCCCGGCCGCGCACGGCGCTCTGCAACCACCTTCCGCGGCTGCTCCGCGAGCGCGCCATCACCTGGGGCGAGCTCGGGCGACGCACGCTGCTCTCGCCCGCGCTGCTGCGACGCCTGCGCGCGCCCCGAGCAAACCCCCGGCTCGCGGTCGCGCAGCGGGCGGCGGACGCTCTCGGTCTCCCGCTCGAGGCCGTGTGGACGCTCGGTCGGCCGAGGCGGCGCTGATGCCGAGCGTGCTCGGGGCGCTGCTCGCCGCCCGCGGGTGGACCGACGCCGAGGCGGCGCGGCGCGCCGGCCTGGACCGCGCGCACCTGAACCAGCTCAAGAACGGCCGCGCGCTGCCCACGGTGGCGACCGCGTTGGCGCTCGCCCGAGCGCTCGGCGTGCCGGTCGCCACGGTGTTCCCGCCGGGCGCAGGCCGCCGCCCACGCGGAAGCCGCCCATAGGCGCGGCGTCGCTTGTCTCGCGCGGGCGGCCGGTGGTAGCCGTAGCCCGATGGCTGCCCCCGCCGCGCCGCTCAACGCCTTCTCGGTCGACGTGGAGGACTGGTACCAGGTGGCGGACTTCGACGCGGTGGTGCCGCGCGCGGCGTGGGACCGCTACGAGTCGCGCCTGGCGCGCAATACCGACCGCGTGCTCGCGGTGCTCGACGAGGCGGCCGTGAAGGGGACGTTCTTCGTGCTCGCCTGGAACGCCGAGCGTCACCCCGAGGTCGTCCGCCGCATCGCCGCCGCCGGCCACGAGGTGGCGAGCCACGGCTACGGTCATCGGCTGATCTACGAGCAGAGCCCCGAGGAGTTCCGCGCCGACGTCGTGCGCGCGAAGGGGATCCTCGAAGATCTCACGGGCACGCCGGTGCTCGGCTACCGGGCCCCGAGCTTCTCGATCACGGCCCGGTCGCTGTGGGCGCTCGACGTGCTCCTCGACGGCGGCTACTGCTACGACTCGAGCGTCTTCCCGGTGCGTGACGCGCTCTACGGGCTCCCCGGCGCCGGCCGGCACCCCTACGTCATCCGCGAGCGCGACGGCCGGCGGCTGCTCGAGTTCCCGATCACGACGACGCCGGCGTTCGGCCGCAACCTGCCGCTCGGCGGCGGCGGGTACCTCCGCATGCTCCCCTACGGCTACATGCGCTGGGGGATGCGCCGCGTGAACCGCCGCGAGGGGGCCGCCGCGGTCGTCTACCTCCACCCGTGGGAGGTCGACCCGGGGCAGCCGCGGTTGCGCACCGCCGGCCGCCGGGGCTTCAGCACGCACTACGTGGGGCTCGGCCGCACCGAGGCGAAGCTCCGCCGCCTGCTGCGCGACTTTCGCTTCGCGCCGCTGCGCGACGTGCTCGGCCTCGCCGCCTGATCCGGACCATGGCCGCAGTGGTGTTCTGGGGCGCGCTGGCGATGGTCGCCTACGTCTACGTCGGCTACCCGCTGCTGGTCCTCCTGCTCGCCCGCGTGCGGGGGCGGCCGGTGCACCGCGACGCCGCCCATCTGCCCACGGTCTCGTTCGTCATCGCCGCCTACAACGAGGAGGCGGCGATCGCCGCCAAGCTCGACAACACGCTCGCCCTCGACTACCCGGCCGATCGGCTCGAGGTGATCGTGGTCTCCGACGGCTCGACCGACGCCACCGAGGAGATCGTACGCACGCGCTACGCGGGGCGCGTGACGCTGCTGCCGCTCGGCGGGCGCCAGGGGAAGACCTTGGGGCAGAACCGTGCCGCGGCGGTGGCCCGCGGCGAGATCCTCGTGTTCTCCGACGCCACGACCATGTACCGGCCCGAGTGCCTGCGCGCGCTGGTGCGCAACTTCGCCGACCCGACCGTCGGGCTCGTCACGGGCGACGTGCTCTACGGCCTCGAGGCCGGCGCCACCGCCGACCGGGGCCGGGCCGCCTACTGGAACTACGAGAGCGTGCTCCGCCGCCAGGAGAGCGCGATCCATTCCGTGCTCGGCGCCGCCGGCTGCGTCTACGCCCTGCGGCGCCGGCTCTACACCCCGTTGCCCGCCGACCTCATCAGCGACGTCGTGCAGTGCGTGAAGGTGGTGCAGCAGGGCTACCGCGCCGTGGTCGACGACGAGGCGCTCGTCTACGAGCCGGCCGAGTCGCGGGGCATCCGCGAGGAGCTCGAGCGCCGCGCGCGGGTGATCGCGCGCAGCCTCCGCGGCAAGTGGTACCTGCGCGATTTCTTCCACCCGCTGCGCCATCCATGGTTCTGCTGGGAGATCCTCTCGCACCGCCTGCTCCGCTGGGCGGTGCCGGTCTTTCTGATCACGGCCTTCCTCGCCAATTTGGCGCTGCTCGACCGGCCGCTCTACCGCCTGCTGCTCGGCGCGCAGCTCGCGTTCTACGCGACCGCGCTCGCCGGCTACGCGCTCGAGCGCCGCCGCATCCGCGTGCGCGGGGTCACGATCCCGCTCTACTTCTGCCTGGTGAACCTCGCCCCGCTGCTGGCGCTGCGCGCGCTCGTTCGCGGCGAGCGCAAGGTGACGTGGGAGACGCACTGATCGGCGCGTGACGGGCGGCGGGTGCGAGCGCGATCGGTGCTGGTATTACTGGTGGAGCCCTGGTAATACCCTCGAGATGCGACTGACGATCAAGGGACAGGTGACCGTACCGAAGGCGCTCCGCGAGCGCTTCGGGATCACACGGGAGACCGAGGTTCGGTTCGTCGCCGCCAGGGGCAAGCTCCTTCTGGTCACGGACAAGACGGGCGGGTCGCCGGCCGCCCGCGTCCGCGGGCGCGTGAAGCGTCTCCCCGCCGGGCGGACGGTCGACGAGTATCTGACGTATACGCGCGGCGCACGATGACGATCGTCGACATCAACGTTCTCCTCGACGTGCTCCTGCTGGGCGCCGAGCACGGCGACGAGTCCGAGAGGCGGCTCGCGGCAGCCCTGCGTGCGGGTCCAGTGATCGTGAACGACGTGATCGCGGCGGAGCTTGCGCCGATCTTCGACTCGGCGGCGGCGCTCTGGTCGACGCTCCGAGACGCCGAGATCGAGCTGGTCCCCTACCCGCGCGAGGCCATCTTCGTCGCCGGCAAGGCGTTCAGGCGGTACCGGCGGCGGGGTGGACGGCGTAACCGCATCCTCCCCGACTTCATGATCGGCGCCCACGCCGTCGCCTCCGGCGCCCGTCTCCTCACCCGGGACGGACGATTCTACCGTGACTCGTTCCCCGGGCTGCGGCTCGCATGAGTGGGGCTGCGTGCGAGGCCGACATCCCGGACCGGTGGGCCCGCCGGCCGCCGCACGCGCGTTGCCCCTCACATCATGTCCCCGTTCATCAGCACGTAGCTCGGCGGCGGGGCCGTCCCGCCGCCGAGCACCATGTACTGGCACGCGCGGAGCACCCGATAGCCGAGCCCGGCGAGGCCGTCGAGGAGCAGGCGGTCGGCGGCCGGAACCAGCACGTGGACGGCGGCGCCGGCGAGCTCGGCGGTGAGCGTGCCGACGAGCGCGAGCAGCACCTCGCCGTCGTCGGCCGCGGCGGAGCCCAGGTACGCCGTGGCACGCACGCCGATGCCGCAGGCGTAGCCCGCGAGCGCGCGACCGTCGTCGGCGACGAGCACCCGGCCGCGGCGGAGATAGGGATCGAGGCTCTGCGGGCGCGGCGCGCCGAAGGCGCGGGCGTCGCGCGCGATCAGCCGCAGGCGATCATCGGCCACGGCCGCGCGGATGCGCACTCCCGCAGGGGCCACGGCCGCCCCCGTCGCCTCCGCGGGTCGCACGAGCTCGATCAGCGGCGCGACCACGCGGAACCCGGCGCGGAGATAGAGGCCGAGCGAGATCGCGTTGAAGCTCTCGTGCACGAGCCGCACCTGGCCGCCGCCCGCCGCCTCGAGGGCGCGCCCGAGCAGTAGCCGTCCCACGCCCCGCCCCTGCGCCTGCGGGTGCACGGCCACGGGGCCGATGGTCGTCACCGGCCCGCGCGCGTGCGCCCACGCGACCCCGACGATCTCCCCATCCTCCTCGGCGACGAGCCCGCCGAGCGGATCGACGCCCGCGAGATAACGCAGGTAGCTGCGCGCCTCGGCCGGCGCCGCCACCGTCGGCCGCTGCCCGTGGCGCAGGGCCACGTCGTAGAACGCGAGGAAATTCACGTCACCGGCGCGCTCGAGGTCACGCTCCTCCGCCGCACGCACGGTGACACGCGCCATCGTTCAGCGCCGGCCGTCGGCGGGCGGCGGCGCCGGCGTGACGAACAGCACGCCGTAGGGACGCGCCGGCCCCGTCTCCCCGTGCGGCCACCGCGGGCGGTCGAAGTCGACGCCGACCTCGCCGGTCGTCTCGTCGCGGAAGGCCGTGTCGAAGCGCAGCCGGCCCGTGGCCGGATCGAGCCGCAGCACGTAGACGCGATGGTCGCCGTCGCGCTGCTCCGCGGGCAGCTCGACCGCGTCGTCGGCCACCGCGACCCGCGTACCGTCGGCGCTCATCGCGAGCGCGCTCGGCCCGCCGACGCGCGCCTTGAGCGGATCCGCGGGATCGCGGTCGAAGCGCAACGCCGAGACGAGCTTCGGATGCCAGGGATCGCCCACGTCGAACGACGCCACGCGGTTGCGGCCGGTGAGCGCGCTCACGTACCAGGCGTCGTCGGGCGTCACGGCGGCTCCGGCGGCGCCCGCGCCCGTGCCGAAGTCGAAGACCATGCGGAAGACGGGCTGCGCCTGCCCGAGCGAGTCCGAGGCGTAGAGCCCGCCGCCCTCGTGCGTGTTGACGTAGACGAGCGGCGCGCGGTGGAACGCCACCGGCGTGAGCGGCCCCAGGTTCTCCTCGCCGCGCGGCCCGGCCTCCAGCACGACGGTGCGGAGCAGCGCGAGGCTCTCGACGCGCCAGAGCTGCACGCTGATGCCCGGCATGACGTCGCCCGTCGCCGTGGGCACGTAGCCGTGCGCGTGGTTCGTGGTGAGCAGCAGCCCGAGCGCGGGGACGACGGCCGCGCCCGTCGGCGCGACGATCATCGTGTAGCCCGGCCCGGGGTCCGCCGACACCTCGCGGCGGAAGCTCCCGTCGGCGTCGAGCTCGACCAGCCCGCCCGCCTCCTGGAGGAGCCCGCGCGGATCGCCGCGGTAGCCGAGCCGGTCGACGCAGGTGACCGCCACGCGGCCGTCGGGCAGCGGGGCGACCGCCCAGGGCGCGCCCAGCCGCCGCCCGGGCCCGGGCTCGTCGACGTGCAGCAGCCGGCCGGCGAGGGGATCGCGCAGGTCGAAGACGAACGTGCGGCCGGTGGCGACGCCGGTGGCGAAGACACGCCGGTCCGCGCGCGACGCTCCGTCGAGGCCGTGCGGCTCGTTGCCGCGCGATCGCACCGGGATCGTGCGCAGGACCTTGCCATACGTCGTGGAGGTGGGGCTCGCGTCGATCACCGCGAGGAAGTCGCTGTCCCTGCGGTCGGCGTCGCCGGCCCAGACCACCAGGTACGGCTCCGCGACCGCCGGCTGCTGCGGGCCGGGAGCGCATCCCGCGAGGAGCCCGAGCGCCACCGCCGCCACCACGCCACCCGCCAGGCGCATCATGCGGCCGTGTGTAGCAACCGGCCGCCGGCCGTGTCCACCGGGACGGCCGGTTTGCGGCCGCCGCCGGCGGTCGGATAGGCGGAGCGCCGTGGACGCCGCGCACCGCCGCCTGCTCGCGCTCCTCGCGCTCGCCATCTTCTTCGAAGGCTACGGGCGCTCGTTCCTGCCCGTGACGCTGGCCTACCTCGGCCGCGACCTCGACGCCGGCGCGGCCGCGCTCTCCTGGGCGCTCGCGCTGGTGACGGCAGGCTCGCTCGGCGCGCTCGGGCTCGGGCCGCTCGCCGACCGCTTCGGGCGCCGCCGGCTGCTCCTCGCCTCGGTCGGCCTCTACGCGCTGCTCGGCGCGGCCACCGCAACGGCTGCGACGCTCGCGGCGCTCGTCGCGTGGCAGGCGGCGGCGCGCGCCTTCCAGGAGGGCGCGCTCTTCTCCGCGACCGTGATCGCCACCGAGGAGATGCCGGCGGCGTACCGCGGGCGTGCGCAGGGGCTCCTCGGGCTCCTCAACTCGCTCGGGTCGGGCCTGGTCGCGCTCCTGCTCGCCGCCATCGAGCGGGTGCCGGGCGGCTGGCGCGGCCTGTGCGCGGTCAACGCGGCGCCGCTCGCACTCCTGCCCTTCCTTCGCCGCACGTTGCCCGAGAGCCGCCGCTGGCTCCTCCACGGCGCGCATCGGGGCTTGCCCCGCGGCTACCGCGGGCGGCTCGCCGCCGCGCTCGCGGTCATGTCGCTCGGGATGAGCTACGACGTCGCCGGCTTCGCGTTCACGAGCTACCTGCCGATCACCGCCTACCGCTGGTCGCCGCAGGCCACCAGCCTCATGATCATCGTCGCCGGCGGGCTCGGGCTGCCCGGCTGGTGGGCCGGCGGGCGGCTGGCGGACCGCCTCGGCCGTCGCGCCGTCGCCGTGGCGTTCCTCGTCGGGCTCAGCGCGGCCGAGGTCGCGTTCTACCGCGGCGGGCCGCGGGCGCTGTGGCCCGCGTTCGCCGCGATGGTGTTCTTCCAGGGCGGGAAGATGACCGTGCTGCGCGCGTGGTCGACCGAGCTGTTCCCGACGGGCGTGCGCGGCGCGGCCGCGGCGTGGCTCTCCGCGGGCGCCACCGTGGGCGGCATGGGCGGCCTCGCGCTCGCCGCCGCGCTCGCCGCCCGGGTCGGCGACATCGCCACGGTGCTCGCCGCGCTCGCCGCCGCCGGCCTGCTCGCGGCCGCCGTCGCCTGGGCCGCGCTCCCCGAGACCCGCGGCCTCGAGCTCGAAGCGATCGCCCCGGACGCGCAATAGCGCGCCGGCGCGCCTACGCCCCGGCCGGCAGCCGGAGGCCGACGCCCTCGTCCGTGACGAGCCCGCCGCCCAGGTAGAGCGCGCGCGCGTCCTCGTCGGTGACCACCGCCCGGCGCGCTTCGGGCCGCACGCCGCGCTGCCAGAGGCCGCCGAGCATCGGGTGGCGCCCGGCGCGGTAGCTGTAGAAGTAGTAGAGGCGCTGCCGCCACATCGCGGTGCGCGCCGCCCACGACAGGCCCGCAACCCGGTGCAGCGTGAGCAGCACCTTGAGCGTCTCACGTGCCGAGTAGAACGTGCGGTAGGCGTCCCGGTAGGCGGCGAGCACCTCGGCCCCCGTCATCCGCGGGTGCCGGGAGCACATGTGCTGGGAATCGTAGTTGTTGAAGTCCCAGTCGGCGATCGTCCCCGCGCGCACCGCGCGCTCGTGGTCCTCCGTACCGGGCAGCGGCGTCACCACGAAGAACGACGCGAGGTCGACGCCCACCTCGAGCAGCCAGCGCGCCGACTGCCGCCCGCAGTCCGGCCCGTCGAAGGGAAAGCCGATCATGTAGCCCGCGTGCACCGCCACCCCCCGGCGATGCCAGTTGCGGCACACGCGCCGGTACTTCTCCTTGACCGCCGCGAGCGCCGCGGCCGCCGTGACCTGCTCCTTGTGCAGGCGCTGCGCCTTCTCGAGGTTCTGCACCTTGGTGGCGGCGAGCAGGTTCTGGGGATCGAAGCTCTCGAAGCCGACGAACGCCGCGTAGCAGCCGGCGGCCGCGGCGAGGTCGAGGAAGCGCTCGCACTTCTGCCGCTGCGACGACGGCGCCTCGCCCGGCGCCAAGTCGGCGAAGGCCGCGGCTTCGGCGTCGACCTGCATCATGAACGAGAGGTCGTGGCCCTCGCGCCGCAGCTCGCCCATGCCCTCGAGGATCGGCTCCCACGCGGGGCTGCGGAAGAAGTCGTCGTCGACGATGAACAGCGAGGTGATGCCGTGGCGCTCGACGGCGTCGCGGATCCAGCCCACGACCCGCTCGGGATCGCGCGCGCGCATCGTGCGCCCCATGACGTTCTTCACGCTGCAGTACGAGCAGGTGAAGGGGCAGCCGCGGGAGGTGTCGAGCGTGGTCATCTGCGTCGAGGCGAAGCGGCGCAGGTAGGCGTCGCTGATCGCGGGGAGCTGGGCCTCGGTGATCACCGGCACGGTGATCTCGGCGCCGCCGGTGCGGGCGCGAATGCCCGTCGTGACGCTGTAGCTCGGTCTCAGCGCGCCGCGGAGGTAGTCGTCGACGAGCTCGCACCAGATGGTCTCCGCCTCGCCCACCACGGTGGTGACGCCGCAGCTCTCGAGGAACGCCCGCGTCTCGGGGTGGCCGCTCACGTGGAAGCCGCCGAAGAGCACGGGGAAGCCCGCCCGGCGGAACTGGAGCGCCAGGTCGCGGCCGCGGGGATACTGGTTGGTCTGCACGCCGGCGAGCCCGACCAGCACCTCGACGCCGTCCTCGACCGCCTTCTCCTGGATGGCACGGATGGTCGCGGGCACGATCGGCCCGTCGACCTGCTCGTCCCAGAGCACGGTCTCGAGGTGCACGTTCGACGCGGCGTGCAGGCGGTTGTACGCCTCGTTGAGCGCCGCGAGCACCGTGAGCGTGTTGTTCGGCAGCACGCCCTTCCAGAAGTGTTGTACCCGGCCGCGGTCGTCGTACTTCGAGGGCTTGACGAAGTAGACGCGCACGACGCGGCAGAGGACCGCGGCCACCGTCGCCGGCGCCGTCGCCGGCAGGGTCGCCAGCGGCGCCATCGCCGTCGCCTCGCGCGCCGCCCGGCGCAGCCCCGTGGCGAACCAGGCGGCCGCCGCCCCCACGACCACGAGCATCATCCAGATCAGCATGAGCACCCCCCACTCAATGGTACATCTCCATCAGCTCGATGATCCCGAGGCTCTTCATCCCGTCGAAGAGGTAGCCCTTCACCTCGCGCACGGTCGCCATCGTGAGGACCTCGCGCGTCATCGCCGCGGCGGCCGCGTACGGGACCGAGCGCACGATCCGCTTGATGACGGGGATGAAGAACGGCCCCATCGAGAGGTCGTCGAGGCCGAGGCCCAGCAGGACCAGCGTGCACAGCGGGTCGGCCGCCATCTCGCCGCACATGCCGACGCGCTTGCCCGCGCCCTTGGCCGCCTGCACCGTGTCGTGGATCGCGGAGAGCACGGCGGGGTGCAGCGGTTCGTAGAGCGGCGCAACCTTGCGGTTGTTCCTGTCCACGGCGAGCAGGTACTGGATCAGGTCGTTGGTGCCGATCGAGAAGAAGTCCACCTCGCGGATGAGGTGCGTGGCCAGCGACACGGCCGACGGCACCTCGACCATCATCCCGACCTCGACCTTCGGGTCGAAGTCGCGGCCCTGCTGGCGCAGCTCCTCCTTCGCCTCCTCGAGCAGCTCCTTCGCGCGCAGGATGTCCTCGAGGCTCGAGATCATGGGGAAGAGCAGCCGCACGCGGCCGAGCGTCGCGACGCGCAGCACGGCGCGGAGCTGCACCTTGAACAGCTCTGGCATCTCGAAGGAGATGCGGATCGAGCGCCACCCGAGGAACGGGTTCTCCTCGCGCGGCAGGCGGAGGTAGCCGGGGTACTTGTCCGCGCCGAGGTCGAGGGTGCGGATCGTCACCGGCTTGCCCTGCATGCCGCGCACCACGCGCGCGTAGAGCTGGAACTGCTCCTCCTCGTCCGGGAACTCCCGGTACGTCATGAACGGGAACTCGCTGCGGTAGAGGCCGATGCCTTCGGCGCCGTGGCGGTGCGCGAACAGGAGGTCGCTGATGAGCCCGATGTTGGCGTAGAGCGTGACCCGGCGCCCGTCGGGCGTCTCGGCGGGCTGCGTCCGCAGGGCGTCGAGCTCGCGGTTGAAGGCGCGGTACTGGCGCTCGAGGCGCTCGTACTCGCGTGCCACGTCCACGCCCGGATTCACGTAGAGGACCCCCGAGTTGCCGTCGACGAGGAGGTCGTCGCCCTCGTGGACGACCTCGTTCAGGTGCTCGACGCCCACCACGGTCGGGATCTCGAACGACTTGGCGAGGATCGACGCGTGCGAGGTGACGCCGCCGGTGGCGAGCACGACTCCGCGCAGGTGCTCCTGCTCGATGAGCGTCAGGTCCGACAGCGTGATGTCGTCGGCGACCAGTACGCTGTCCTGCTCGAGCGCGCGCTCCGGCTCCTCGACGCCGAGCAGGTTGCGGAGCACCCGCAGCCCGACGTCCTTCACGTCGGCGGCCCGCTCGCGGAGGTAGCCCTCCGCCATGTTCTCGAAGGTCGCGAGGTAGTCGTCCACGACGCGCTTGAGGGCCCCCTCCGCGGCGAGCCCCGCGCGGATGTGCGTCTCGACCTTGGCCGCGAAGGCGCGGTCCTCGAGCATCAGCCGGTGTGCGACCAGGATGCCCGTGTCGAACTCCGGCAGCCGCTCGGAGAGCCGGGCGGTCAATGCCTCCAGCTCGGCGCCGGCGTCGGCGACCGCCTGGCGGTAACGGGCGATCTCGACGTCGGGATCGTCCACCCGGCGATCCTCGACCACCGCGAAGGTCACCGCGGGCTGGAGCAGGTGCGCGCGGCCGCGGCCGAAGCCCGGGGCAGCCGGCAGCCCGTCGAGGCGCGCTTGCCGCGCCCGCCCGCGCGCGGGCGGCTCGGCCGCGCCGGCCGTGCGCTCGTAGGCCTGCAGGCGCTTGATCGCCGCGATCATCCGCCGGCGGTACTCGCGGCGCTCCTGCTCCTTGCTCTTGATGTCCTCGAGCAGCCGGGCCTGCACGATGATGCCCGCCACCTGGGCCGCGATGGCGCGCAGCAGGCGCAGCTCGTTGCGGGAGAACTTGCGCCGCCGCAGCGTCTGCACGACGAGCACGCCGAGCGGCGTTCCCCGTTCGAGGATCGGCACGCCGACGAACGAGTGGTATTTCTCCTCGCCGGTCTCCGGGAAGTATTTGTAGCGCGGGTGCGTGATCGCGTCGACCGCCATCACCGGCTCGAGCTTCTCGATGGCCATGCCGGTGAGCCCCTCGCCGACGTTCATCGCGACCTTGCCGATCGTGCTGCGGTCGAGGCCGGTGGTGGCCCAGAGCGTGAGCCGCTGCGCGCGCGAGTCGAGGATGTAGAGCGAGCACACGTCGGTGCCGGTGCGTGCCGCCACCACCTCGACGATGCGCTGGAGCGTCTCTTGGAGGTCCTCCGAGCGCGCGGTGATCGCGCTCACGTCCTCGAAGACCGTGATGCCGTGCGCGCGCGCGGAACCTCGCTGCCGGGACGCCCCGGCGGGTTTCCGGGTCTCGGCCTTCATGGGCGGGGCGATCTTATCCCGGCGCCGGCAGGCTCACAACGCGGGGGCGTGCCGATAGAACTCCGCGACCGCGTCGACGACCCGCGCCACCTGCGCCGCGGTCAGCTCGGGATAGATGGGCAGCGCCAGCACCTCGGCCGCCGCGCGCTCGGCCTCCACGACCGGGACCGGCGTCAGCGCGGCCGCGGCGAGCGCGGGCTGACGGTGCAGCGGCGTACGGTAGTAGACCTGCGTGCCGATGCCGCGGCGCGCCAGGTGGGCCGCGAGCGCGTCGCGCGCGCGGGCCCGCACGACGTACTGGTGGAAGACGTGCGCCTCGCCCCCAGGCTCCGGCAGCACGAGCGGGGCGCCGGGCGGGCCGGCGAGCCCGGCCGCGCCGAAGGCCGCGGCGTAGCGCGCCGCCACCTCGCGCCGCGCCGCGTTCCAGTCGTCGAGCTGCGGCAGCTTCGCCCCGAGCGCGGCGGCCTGCAGCGCGTCGAGGCGGGAGCAGAGGCCGATCGACGCGTGCTCGTAGGGGGCCACCTGCCCGTGATGGCGCTCCCGGCGGACGTGGGCGGCGAGCGCGGCGTCGGCGGTGAGCACCATGCCCCCGTCGCCGAGCCCCCCCAGGTTCTTCGTGGGATAGAAGGAGAGACAGCCGGCGCGGCCGAAGGCGCCGGCCCGCGCGCCGCCGGCCCGGGCGCCCACCGCCTGCGCGGCGTCCTCGACGAGCCACAGCCCGCGGCGGGCGGCGAGCCCGGCGAGCGCGTCGACCGGCGCGAGCCGCCCGAAGAGATGCACGGCGACGACGCCCGCGACGGGCAGCGGAGCACGGGCGAGCGCCGCCTCCGCCGAGACGGGGTCGAGGTTGAGCGTGCGCGGGTCGACGTCGGCGAACAGCGGGCGGCCGCCGAGCCGCACGATCACGCTCGCGGTGGCGAAGAAGCTGAACGGCGTCGTGAGCACGGCCGTGCCCGGGCCGACGCCGAGCGCGGCGAGGGCGAGCGCGAGCGCGTCGGTGCCCGAGCCGACGCCGATCGCGTGCGGCACGCCGCAGTACGCCGCCATCGCCGCCTCGAAGCGCTCGACCTGCGGCCCGAGCACGAATTGCTGGCTCGCCAGCACCTCGGCGATCGCGGCGCGCACGGCGGCGCCGATCGCGCGATCCTGCGCGCGCAGGTCGAGAAAGGGGACCGCAATGGACACGACGGGCTCCTACCGAGTCGCCGCGCGAAAGTCGACCGTTGTTGCCGAGCCCCGGAGGAGCGGATACCCTCCGCCCCGGCACGGTATGGCACGGGACGAGCGGCGCGGGGGCGTGCTCCGGCGGCTCCTGCTCTGGAGCCTCACCGCCGTGCTGCTCGCCGGCGGCCTCGTCGGCTTCGTCGTCTACCGCGAGATCACCACCAACCTGCCGCCGGTCGACCAGCTCCTGCGCTACCAGCCCCCGGTCTCGACCCGCATCTTCGCGGACGACGGCACGCTCATCGGCGAGCTGTACGTCGAGCGCCGCTACCTGGTGCCGCTCGAGCGCGTCCCGCCGCAGGTCCGTCTCGCGTTCCTCGCCGCCGAGGACGCGAACTTCTATCGGCACCACGGGGTGAGCTGGCTCGGCATCCTGCGCGCGGCGCTGGCCAATCTCGCGCACCACCAGGTGGTGCAGGGCGGGAGCACCATCACCCAGCAGGTGGTGAAGAACCTGCTGCTCTCGACCGAGCGCAGCTACGAACGCAAGCTGAAAGAGCTCGTCCTCGCGGTGCGGCTCGAGACCAAGCTCTCCAAGGACGACATCCTCTACCTCTATCTCAACCAGATCTACTTCGGCGCCGGCGCCTACGGCATCGCCGCGGCGGCCCGCGCCTTCTTCGACCAGGACGTGAGCCAGCTCACGATCGCGCAGGCCGCGCTGCTCGCCGGGCTGCCGCAGGCGCCCAGCCGCTACGACCCGCAGCGCCATCCGCGGCAGGCGATCGCCCGCCAGCGCTACGTGCTCGACCGCATGCGCGAGGTGGGCTTCATCACCCGCGAGCAGTACGACGCGGCGGTGGCCGAGCCGCTCGTCTTCGCCCCGCGGCGGCCGGCCACCTACATGGCGGCGCCGTGGTACGTCGAATACGTGCGCCGGCTGCTCGAAGAGCGCTACGGCGGCGCGGCGGCGCAGCTCGGGCTGCGCGTCTACACGGCCGTCGACCTCCAGCTTCAACGCGCCGCCGAGGAGGCGCTGCGCTCGGGGCTGCGCGAGCTCGACCAGCGCCAGGGCTTCCGCGGGCCGATCCGCCACGTCGACGCGAAGAAGGCGCAGGCCTTCCTCGCCCGCGAGGCCGAGGGCCGCTCGCCCGCCGATCCGGTGCGCCGCGGCGTCGTCACCGAGGTGCGCCCGGGGGGCCTGAGCGTGCTCACGCCCTGGGAGCGCGGCGTGCTGCCCGCCGACGGGCTCGTCTGGGGCAAGACGCGCCTCCAGCCCCAGGCGTTCCATCCCGGCGACGTGATCGCGGTGACCGTGGTCGCGCGGGCGCCCGACGGCAGCGCCCGGCTCGCCCTCGATCAGGAGCCGCAGGTGCAGGGCGCGCTCGTCTGCTTCGATCCGTACACCGGCGAGGTGAAGGCGATGGTCGGCGGCTACGACTTCGGCCGCAGCCAGTTCAACCGCGCCGTGCAGGCCCGCCGCCAGCCGGGCTCGGCGTTCAAGCCGCTCATCTACTCGGCCGCGATCGACCACGGCTTCACACCGGCGTCGATCATGCTCGACGCCCCGATCACCGTGCCCAACGGCTCCCAGCCGCCGTGGTCGCCGCGCAACTTCAAGAACGAGTACTTCGGCCCCGTGCCGCTGCGCGAGGCGCTCGCCCGCTCGCTCAACACGGTGACGGTGCGGCTCGTCATGTCGATGGGGATCGACTACGTGCGCAACTACCTCGAGCGCTTCGGGCTCGAGGGGCCGTTGCCGCGCAACCTCTCGCTCGCGCTCGGCAGCGCCGAGGTGACGCCGCTCGAGCTGGTGCGCGCGTACGGCGTGCTCGCGACCCTCGGCAAGCGCTTCGACCCGATCTTCGTCACCGCGGTCACCGACGACGCGGGGCAGCCCCTGCCCTTCGCCCACACCCGGCCGTCGTTCGAACGCGTGATGAGCCCGGCGACGGCCTACGTCATCACGAGCATGATGGAGACCGTCGTGCAGAAGGGCACCGGCCACAAGGCGGCCGAGCTCGGCCGGCCGGTGGCCGGCAAGACCGGGACCACCAACGACACGCACGACGCCTGGTTCATCGGCTTCACGCCCGACCTGCTCGCCGGGGTCTGGGTCGGCTTCGACTCCGAGCGCTCGCTCGGGCCGATGGAGACCGGCGGCCACGCCGCGGCACCGATCTGGACGGCGTTCATGAAGCAGGCGCTCGACAACCGGCCGATCATCGACTTCCCGGTGCCCGACGGCGTCACGTTCGCCCAGGTCGACCCCGCCACCGGGCTGCGCGCGGCGCCGGGCGGCCCCTCGAAGCTCGAGGTGTTCGTCGAGGGCCACGAGCCGACACAGGTGGCGCGCGCCGCGGACGAGGATCAGGACCACCTCGAGCCCGCCGCCGGCGGGGACCAGGGTGGCCCGCTCCCGCCCGCGCAGGAGCACGACGAGCCCGCGGACACGGACTGACTCAGATCGTCCAGTACGGGGCCTGCGCGGCACGCACGCGGTCGATGACCCGGTCGGCGCGGCGCGCGTCGCCGGTGGCGAGCGCGGCGGCGCGCGTCTCGCCGCGCATGGCGGCAAGCACCGCGTCGACGCCGTCGACGATCGCCCCGAGATCGTAGCCCCCCTCGAGAACGGCGGCGATCCGCCCGCCCGCCGTCTCGCCGGCGAGGCCGACGAGCGCCTGCGCCATCGCCGCCACGCCCGCCGGCGTGACCGTGAGCCCGCCGAGCGGGTCGCGCGCATCGCAGTCGAAACCCGCCGAGACGAGCACGAACTCCGGCGCGAACTGCCGGCACACGGGCACGATCACCTCGGCGAAGGCGCGCGCGAACTCCGCGTCGCCGAAGCCGGCGGGGAACGGCAGGTTGAGCGTGCGCCCCGCGCCCGCGCCCCGGCCCACCTCCTCCGCGGCGCCGGTGCCGGGATAGTAGGGATACTGGTGGGTGGAGACGTAGAGGACGTCGGGGTCCTCCTCGAAGAGGTGCTGGGTGCCGTTGCCGTGGTGGAGGTCCCAGTCGACGATCGCCACGCGGCCGACGCCGCGGCGGCGCAGGTGCGCGGCCGCCACCGCGACGTTGTTGAAGAGGCAGAAACCCATCGCGTGCGCCCGCTCGGCGTGGTGCCCCGGCGGGCGCACGAGCGCGAAGCCGCTGTCCACCTGCCCGTCGACGACGGCGTCGCACAGCTCGAGCAGCGCGCCGGCCGCGAGCCGCGCCGCCTCCCACGACCCGGCCGAGGTGGCCGTGTCGGGGTCGAACCGGACCGCGGGCCGGCCGGCCGTCGCCGCGACCCGCTCGACCAGGGCCGGTGCGTGGACGCGCGCGAGCTCCTCCTCGCTCGCCGGCCGCGCGCCGAGCCGCACGAGGCCGCGCGCCCCCTCGAAGCGATCGAGCAGCACGCGCAGACGATCCGCCCGCTCCGGATGTCCATGGCCGGGATCGTGCGCCAGCATGCGCCGGTCGAGCACGATGCCGGTGCCGCCCGCCATGGCGGGACGATAGCAGGGCCGCCCTGAATTGACACTCGGGCGGGTCTTCCCCTACCCTGGCTCCTGATGTTCGGCATCGGGATGCCCGAGCTGATCGTGATCCTCGTGGTCGCGCTTATCGTGCTCGGACCCCAGCGCCTCCCCGAGGTCGCGAGGCAGCTCGGCAAGGCGATGGCCGAGTTCCGCCGCCAGACGGCGGACGTGCTCGAGGAGTTCCAGCACCAGGCGCTGGTGGACGAGGAGCGCGACCGCCGCGCGGCGGTCGCGCCGGCGGCCCCGCCCGCCGCCTCCGCGGAGCCCGCCGCGCCCGCGGAGCCTGCTCCCGAGAAGCCGGCCTCCGGGCGCGCCTGATCTCCCGCCTTCCCCGGATGGACGCCGAGTCCGATGCGCGGATGCCGCTCACCGCGCACCTGGAGGAGCTGCGCTGGCGCATCGTGCGCGCGCTCATCGCGGTCGTCGCCGGCTTCGGGGTCTGCTACGCCTTCGCCCAGCCGGTGGTCGCGTTCCTCATGCGGCCGCTCACCGCGCTGCGGCCCGACCAGGCGTTGGTCATCGGCACCGGCGTCACCGAGGCCTTCTTCACCAAGCTCAAGGTCTCGCTGATCGCCGGCGTCTTCGCGTCGAGCCCGGTCATCTTCTACCAGGCGTGGCAGTTCGTCGCGCCGGGGCTCTACCGGACCGAGAAGCGGGTCGCCCTGCCGTTCGCGATCGCCGCGTCGTTCTTCTTCGTCGCGGGCGCCGCCTTCTGCTACTGGTTCGTGTTCCCCGTGGCCTACGAGTTCTTCCTCGAGGAGTTCACGTCGATCGGGGTCGCGCCGCAGATCCGCATCAGCGAGTACCTGTCGTTCACCGCGCGCATGCTCCTCGGGTTCGGGGTGACCTTCGAGCTGCCGGTGGTGACCTTCTTCCTGGCCAAGGTGGGCCTGGTCACGCACCGCACGCTCATCACCTACGGCCGCTACTCGATCGTCGTGATCTTCATCGTCGCGGCGGTGCTCACCCCCGGGCCCGACGTGGCCTCGCAGATGATGATGGCGACGCCGCTGCTCGTCCTCTACGCGATCAGCATCGGCGTCGCCTACCTGGCCGCGCCGGCCAAGGCCCCGGCGGCCGCCGACGCCCCGAACGCCTAGCGCGGCTCGGGGCCGAGCCAGTCGGGCGCCGGCCCTTCGGGCAGCGCGACCTCCGCGCAGACGCCCTCGGCGCCGAGCGCCCCGACGATCGCGCGCGCCTGGTCGGCGAAGTCGGGCGCCGCGAGCACGACCAACCGCGCCTCGCGGGGATCGAGCGTGCGCACCACGGCCACGCCCTCGTAGGACTCGAAGACGAACTTGACGTAGGCGATCTCGCGCCGCGGCACGCGGAGCAGGATCGGCACGACGTCAGGCATCGGCCCTCCGTCTACCAGCGCGGCGCGCCGCGGCCAAGCCGCGCGCGTCGCGCGTTGAATCGCGGCAGCGCCCTCTCCTATACTCCGCCCATGGCAGCGACCGCCGTCGAGCAGGACCTCGATCGCCAGATCGTCGACACGCACAAGCGCTTCATGAAGGCCATGAACGGACGGCTCGCGGGCATGAGCGTCGAGACCAAGGAGCGCTACTTCGCGCTCCTCTCCAAGCTCACCGGGAAGCTCGAGGACGGCGAGAAGTCCCTGCGCGAGATCATGCAGGAGATGATGGCCGACGCGGCCAGCCTGATCCTTCAGGAGATGCAGTCGGCCTGAGCGCCGCATGAAGACGAGCTTCCGGCCGCGGCTGCTCAACGGCCAGACGGGCGACCCGGCGCTCCTCGTGTCGTTGCGCTGGCAGGGGCGCGCGCTGCTGATCGACTTGGGCCGCATCGACCGCACGCCCGCCGCGACGCTGCTGCGCGTCGAGGCGGTGTTCGTGTCGCACGCCCACATGGACCACTTCATGGGCTTCGACCAGCTCCTGCGGCTCTTCCTCGCCCGCGACGCGACGCTGCGGCTCTACGGGCCGGCGGGCATCGCCGATCACGTCGCCGGCAAGCTCGCCGGCTATACCTGGAACCTCACCGACGAGTACGCCTTCACGCTCGAGGTGACCGAGATCGGCGAGAGCACGCTCACGACCTGTCGCTTCGCGGCCCGCCATCGCTTCGCGCGCGAGGCGCTCGGCCCATCGCGTCCGTTCACCGGCGTGGTCGTCGCCGATCCCGCGGTGACCGTCGAGGCCGCGCCCCTCGACCACAAGGTCGTGTCCATGGCCTACGCGGTCAGCGAACGGACGCACCTGAACGTGCGCGCCGATGCGCTCGAGGCCTCGGGGCTGCGGGCGGGCCCGTGGCTCAACGTGCTCAAGGCGGCCGTGCGCGCCGGGCGGCCCGACGACACGCCGATCGAGGTCGCCCCCGGCGACCGCCGGCCGCTCGCGGCGCTGCGCGACGCGCTCCTCGTCGTCACGCCGGGGCAGAAGATCGCCTACGTCGTCGACACGCTCTTCTCGCCGGCCAACGCGCGGCGCATCGTGCGGCTCGCCGCCGGCGCGGACCTCTTCTTCTGCGAGGCGCCGTTCCTCGAAGAGGACATCGAGCAGGCGACGCGCCGCTACCACCTCACCGCGGGGCAGGCGGGCGCGCTCGCCCGCGCGGCCGGCGTCAAGCGGCTGCACGTCTTCCACTTCTCGCCACGCTACGAGGGGCGCTACGGCGCGATCGCCGCCGAGGCGGAAGCCGAGTTCGCCGGGCTGCGCGTCCGCTATGCCGGGCTGGACGGCGGAGGCGCGGCGCTTTCTTGAGGCGCACCGCGTCGGGCACCTCGCGACCGCCGGGCGCGACGGTGCACCGCACGTGGTGCCGGTCTGCTATGCGCTCGACGAGGCGGCGGTCTACTTCGTCGCCGACGCGAAGCCGAAGCGGCGTCCGGCGCGCGCGCTGCTGCGCCTGCGGAACTTGCGCGAGAACCCCCGCGCCGCCCTCGTCGTCGATGACTGGGACGAGGACTGGCGGCGGCTCGCCTGGGTGCTCGTGCGCGGGCCGGCCGCGATCGTCGGCGACGCCGCGGCGCACGCCGCGGCGCTGCGGCTCCTGCGCGCGCGCTACCCGCAGTACGACGCCATGGCGCTCGACGACCCGCCCGCGCACCCGGTGGTGCGCATCGAGCCGGCGCGCGTCGTGTTCTGGCGGGCCGTGCCCTGAGGCCGGCACGCGCACCTGGCGCAGGCGCGCAAGCCCCGCGCGTGCCTTCTCAGGTTTGCACGGTCCCGCTGGCACAGCCCGGCGGCGCACACACCGCGCGCCCGCTGCGGCACCTGCGTCCTTCCCGCCGCCGCCGCCGTTCGCCGGCGCGCCGGCCGCCACGCGCCAACATCCCGAGAACACGCGGGATCTGCGCCGCGCAGGCGCGTCCCGGCAGGAGCCGTGGCGCGCCTGCGAGAAGGCGCCGTGGCGAACGCAGGGCGCGCGGCCTCCTGGCACCGCTTTCGCTACTCGGGGGCCCGTACAGAGAGGGGGCACCCCGCCATGATCATCGACCGCGAGACCTTCACCGACTTGGCCGTCCACCTGAAGCTCGCCTCGGACGCGTTGCTGACGACCGCTCGGCATCTCGCCGTGCTCTCCAACAACAACTCGGGCCCCGAGGAGCACTGGGCGGGCACCCTCGACAGCCTCATGTCCATGAACACGGAGATCACGGTCATGGAGCGCATCCTCCGCGCGCTGATGGACGCCAACCGCGAGGAGGAGACCGCGAACGTGGCCGCCGCCGACAAGAAGTCCGAGCCCCTTCCCTCCTGATCGCAGCTCCCGCCGGCGGAGACGGCGCGGCCGCAGCCGTCTCCGCCTCCTCCTCCGCCGCCCCGCCTACGCGGGCTCCTGCACGGGCGCCGGGTTCACCAGGTCCATCCCGAGCGTGCGCGAGAAGACGAGCGCGATCTCCTCGGGCGTCCAGCGCCCCTCCTTCTGGATGGTGCGCACGGGGGCGGGGTAGTCGAGCAGCGCGATCAACCCGCCCATCACGAAGAAGACCTGCCCGTTCACGTCGCGGGCGGCGTCGGTGGCGAGGTAGACGACCCACGGGGCGACGTTCTCGGGCCCCATGTGCGCCAGCGCCTGCGGGCGCGCGCCGGCGGGGCCGGCGATCCGGCCTTTCGCCCGCGCCTCGCGCGCGCTCTCCGGCACGGTCGCGGTCATGCGCGTGGCCGCGCCCGGGCACACGGCGTTCACCGTGATGCCGTAGCGGCCGAGATCGCGGGCGGCGACCCGCGTGAGCCCCGCGATGCCGTCCTTCGCCGCGCCGTAGTTCACCTGCCCGGTGTTGCCGAACACACCCGAGGTCGACGACATCGACACGATGCGGCCGCCGCGCTGCTGGCGCATGTGAACCGCCGCGTGCCGCGTGCAGTTGAAGGTGCCCTTCAAATGCACGGCGACGACCGCGTCCCACTCCGCCTCGCTCATGTTGAAGATCATGCGATCGCGGAGGATGCCGGCGTTGTTCACCAGCACGTCGATCCGGCCGAACTCGCGGATCGCCGTGCCGACGATCTGCTCGGCGGCGCGGAAATCGCTCACGCTGTCGTGGTTGGCGACCGCCGTGCCGCCCTCGGCGCGGATCGCGCGCACGACTTCGTCGGCGACGTCGGCCGCCGCCCCGCTGCCGTCGACGGCGGCGCCGACGTCGTTCACCACCACCGCCGCGCCTTCGGCCGCCATCAGCGCGGCGATCGCCCGGCCGATCCCCCGGCCCGCCCCGGTGACCACCGCGACCCTGCCCTTCAGCCGCTCGCCCATCGCCGTCAGGCCTCCTTCGGGGGCGCGGGGTTGACGAGGCCCTCGAGCACCGTCGCGGGGGCCAGCCGCTCGAGGTCGTCGAGCGTCCAGTAGCCGTCGCCCTTGAAGAGCGTCTTCACCGGCCGCGGCTGGGAGATGAGCGCCACCGCGTTGCCCCAGCAGAGGAAGAACTGCCCGTTGACGCTCGCCGCCTGCTCGCTGGCGAGGTAGACGACCATCGGCGCCACGTCCTCCGGGTCGAGGCGCTCGATGTCCGCGACGCCGCGGTCCTCGCGCCGGATGCCCTGCTGGTGGCGCAGCTCGCGGGCGCGGAGATAGGCGTCGCTCAGCGTCATGCGGGTCCCGGCCACCGGGCAGATCGCGTTCACCGTCACCCCGTAACGGCCGAGGTCGCGCGCCGCCACCTTGGTGAGGCCGCCGATCGCCGACTTGGCCGCGCCGTAGTTCGCCTGCCCGGGGTTGCCGAAGAGCCCGGCTCCGGAGCTGAACGTGACGATGCGCCCGTAGCGCTGCTCGCGCATGTGGGTGCAGGCGTGCCGCACGCAATTGAAGGTGCCCTTCAGGTGCACCGCGAGGACCGCGTCCCACTCCTCCTCGCTCATGTTGAAGATCATGCGGTCGCGCAGCACGCCGGCGCACGTGACCAGCACGTCGATGCGGCCGAAGCGCTCGACGGCCGTGTCGATGATGCGCTTGGCGCTGCTCCAGTCGGCGACCGACTCGGTGCTGCCGGCGGCCTCCCCACCCGCGCGCTCGATCTCGGCGACCACGTCGAACGCCGGCCCCGCCGACGGCGCGGAGCCGTCGAGGTTCACCCCGTAGTCGTTGACCACCACCTTCGCGCCGGCGGCGGCGAGCGCCAGCGCCACCCCGCGGCCGATGCCGCGGCCGGCGCCGGTCACGACCGCCACGCGGCCGGCGAGCATGTCTCCCATGCGCGGGGATGCTACACCGTCCGCCCCGGGTCCTGCCACACGCGGCGCAAAGAGGCAGCAGCGTGCCGCCCGATCGGGCAGCCGACCTCCCGGAAACGAGTGATCCTGCCTCCCGTCTTTCTTGCCTTGATGTGAGCGGGGTGACGCGTCTCCACCCGTTCCTGGACGTGATCGCTCGTTCCGGTCGCCTGCCCATGCCTCCGACCGCGCTGCGCACGGCGATGGGCACAGCCGTTGCTATTCCCGACCCCAACGCACGGCACTCCCGCGCTCCGCACCACGGCGGACCGCGGCTCGTTGACGACCGACGGTACATAGCGATCTCGCGCACCTGCTGTGTCTTGCACGATTGCATCATCCGTGACGCGCTCCGCAGCCTTCGCCTTCCTCCTCGGGGCGCTCACGGCGGCGGGCTGTGCGGGCACGCGCAACCGCGCGGGCGACCTGCCGCCGGCGGCCGGCGACTTCGTCGGCGGGCGCGACGGCGCTCGGCTGGAGGCGCTCGTCGCCGCCCGCGCGGCGCACCCCGCCGAGGCGGGCTACCTGATCGGCCCCGACGACCTCCTCGACGTCCGCATCCCCGACCTCCTCGACGTGCCCCCCGAACCGCCGCTCGCGGCCCCGACGGGCGCGGTGCCGGCGGGCGCGGTCGTGGCCGGCACGCCGGTCTTCCAGCGCGGCCTGCGCGTCGACGCGGCCGGGACGATCACGATCCCGATGCTCGGCACGGTGCAGGCCGCGGGGCGCACCGCGAGCGCGCTCGAGCAGGAGATCGCGCACGCGCTGGTCGCGCGCGGCATCCTCCGCGATCCCCACGTGAGCGTGCTCGTCGCCGAGTACCGGGCGCGCGTGGTGGCAGTCGTCGGCAGCGTCGAGCGGCCCGGGCCGTACCCGCTCACGCAGGCGGGTGCAACCGTCGCCGACATGATCTGGGCGGCCGGCGGTCCGAGCAAGGACGCGGGGCGGATCGTCGAGTTCGCGCCCGCCGGCGGCGACGCCGTGGGCGTGCGGCCCGCCGCCGCCGCGGCTCCCGCACCCGACGCGGGCATCACCCGCGCCGCGGCGACCGAGCCGAGCGCCGTCGCGCTCGGCGTGCGCAGCGTACGCGTCGAGCCGGCCGGCGCCGGGCGGCGCGTGACCATCGCGCTCTCGCGCCCGCCCGACGGCGTGCGCGACTTCGTGCTCGCGGCGCCGCCGCGGCTGGTGATCGACCTGGCCGGCCCCTCGGCAGCGACCGTCGGCGAGCGTTTTCCCACCGGCGACCCGGTGGTGCCCGCCGTGCGCACGGCCGCGCGCGACGGCGGGCTGCGCGCGGTGATCGACCTCGGCGCCGACGGCCTCGCCCACGGCGTGCGCGCCGACGGTGCCACCGTGGTCGCCGACGTCGGCGACACGACGCCGGCCGCGGTCCTGCCCGCCGCGGTGACCGAGCCCGCGCCGCCGGCGAGCGGCGGCCCGCCCATCCGCCTCGACCTCGACGCGCTCCTGCACGCCACCGGCCAGCCCGCGAGCGTCACCAACCCCGAGGTGCGCGTGGGCGACGTCATCAGCATCGCGCCCGCCGGCAACGTGCAGGTGGACGGCTGGGTGGACAAGCCCGGCTCCTACCCGGTCACCCGCGGCCTCACGGTGTCGGGCGCGGTGGCCGCGGCGGGCGGGAAGCTCTTCCCCGCGAACCTCCACGAGGTCACCGTCAAGCGCGTGCTCGCCCCCGGCGAGGAGCGGCTGTTCACGATTGACTTGGCCGCCGTCGCCGACGGCCGCACGCGGGACGTGCCGGTCACCGACGGCGACGTGGTGCGCGTGCCGTACTCGGCGCCGAAGCTCGTGCCCTGGGGCGCCTGGGAGCTGGTCTACAGCCTCGTGCGCTTCGGCGCCTACGGGACGGGAGCGATCTTCTAGATGGCGACGCCGAGCGACCGGCTCCCCTCGACGCACGTGCTGCCCGGCGGCCCACCCGCCGCGCCGGGCGAGGTGATCGACGCCGAGTTCAGCGAGGGCTCGGGCCGCAGCCTCCGCGACCGCCTGCGCGTGCTGGTCAAGTACCGCTGGCTCGCCGGCGCGAGCTTCGCCGCCGTGTTCGGCCTCGCGGTGGCGGTGACGTTTCTCGTGCCGCGGAAGTACACCGCCTCGACCACGCTCCAGGTCTCGCGCCAGTCCCCGATCCAGCTCCGCCTCGAGGACAACGTGCTCAAGGTCGACGACAGCGACCGGGTGGTGAACGGGTCGTCCGCATTCCTCTCGACGCAGGTGCAGGTGCTCCAGAGCCGCGACTTGGCCGAGCGCGTGATCCGCAGCCACCACCTCGCCGACAACCCGGCCTTCCGCCATCCGAGCCCCGGCGCGCCCGCCGCGCTCGCGTTCGACACGGCCGACGCCGGCGCGTTTCGCCCGCGCGGGTGGGACGGCGCGGTCGTGCCGCCCGCCGACGACCGCTGGCGCACCGCGCCGCCGGCCGACCCGAAGCTCCTCGACCAGTACCTCAAGTGGCTCGACGTGAAGGACGTGCGCGGCACCGACCTCGTGCAGATCACGTTCACGACCCCGAGCCCGACGCTCTCGGCGTTCCTCGCCGCGGCGCACACCCAGGCCTACCTCGCCGCCAACGACGAGGCGCAGCTCGCCACCCACGTCACGGCCAAGGACTTCCTCGGCCGCCAGCTCAAGGAGTCCGAGGAGAACCTCGAGCGGGCGCAGCGCGCCCTCGAGCAGTTCGCCGCCGAGCACCCGAACGTCGCGGTCAACCAGGAGCAGAAGGTCGTGGCGCAGAAGATCGGCGAGCTGTCGACGCTGCTCACGACCGCCGAGGGCGAGCGCATCGGCCTCGAGACACGCTACGAGTTCCTCGCCAAGCCAGGCAGCGACCCGCTGCCCTACTTCCTCGACGACGAGGGCATCCAGAAGCTCCAGGCCGCGCTGCTCGACGTGCGCGCGCAGCGGGCCGCGCTCGCCGCCCGGCTCGGCCCCAACCACGAGCAGATGGTCCAGTTCGGGCGCCAGGAGGCGGAGCTGGCCCAGCAGCTCACCGCCCTCGTGCAGAAGCACGTCACCGGCGTGCGCCAGCAGTACGACGCGGCCAAGCTGCGCGAGGACGCGCTTCACCGCAAGCTCGACGAGCTCGAGAAGAGCGCGATCGCGCTCACCGAGCTCGGCGCGCGCTACGACCTGCTCAAGGGCGACGTCGACACCGCGCACGCGCTGCACGAGTCGCTGCTCCAGCAGCAGGTGCAGACCGCGGTGAACTCCCAGCTCGCGGCCTCGAACGTCCGCGTGGTCGAGCGCGCCGAGGTGCCGCTCAAGGCCGACAAGCCGAACGTCCCGCTCTTTCTCGCGCTCGGCCTGGTCGCGGGGGTGATGGCGGGCGCCGGCACGGCGTTCGGGTGCGAGTACTTCGACCGCAGCGTGAAGAGCAGCGACGAGGTCGAGGGGCTCCTCCAGCTCCCGACGCTCGCCGCCATCCCGAACTTCCGGCTCGCGCGCGAGAGCAGCCGCCGGCGGGCCGGGGTCGCGGCCGGCCACGCGGCCGACGACACGGAGCTCGTCGTCCACCGCGAGCCGCGCTCCGCGGTGGCCGAGGCGTTCCGCAGCCTGCGCACCGCGGTGCTCTTCTCGACGCCGGGCACGCCGCCCAAGGTGATCCTCGTCACCAGCGCGGGCGCGGGCGAGGGCAAGACCGTCGTGTGCGTGAACCTCGCCACGGCGCTCGCCGAAGGCGGCGCGCGCGTGCTGCTGCTCGACGCGGATCTCCGCCGGCCCGGATGCCACCGGGCCTTCGCCGTCGCCGCGGAGCCCGGGCTCTCGACCGTGCTCACCGGCCAGGCGACGGCCGAGCGGGCGACGCACGCGCTCGACGCGCCCCGGCTCTCGCTCATGCCCGCCGGCCCGGCGCCGCCGAACCCGGCCGAGCTGGTCAGCTCCGCGCGCATGCGCGCGCTGCTCGACGACCTGCGTGAGGTCTACGACTTCATCGTGATCGACTCGCCGCCGGCGCTGCCGGTCACCGACGCGGTCGTGCTCGCGCGCGAGGCCGACGGCGTGGCGCTGGTGGTGAAGGGCCAGGACACGCCGCGCGAGCTGGTGCGCCGCGCGCGTGACCAGCTCGTGCTCGCCAACGCGCACGTGCTCGGCGCGGTCGTCAACAACGTCGACCTCGGCTGGGACGACCTCTATCTCCTCTACAGCCGCTACGACGGTTACGCCGCCGCGCCGCCGGCGCTCGAGGGACGCGCATGACGACCGACGTGACGGTGCTGTGGCAGACGGTGGCTGCCGCGCGCGCGCGCGAGGACCGGCGCGTGCTGCTCCTGGTCCAAACGCTGGTGGTCGCCGTGCCGCTGCTGCTCGGCGGCGTCCCGCCCGTCACGCTGCTCCTCACCACGCCGCTGGCGCTGGCGGCGCTGGCGCTCACGGTGCGTGCGCGCCGCCGGCGCGGCGAGGTGCCGCGCGCCGCGGGGCTCGGGGCGCTCGTCGCCTTCGTGGCGCTGGCACTGCTCACGACCGTGCCGCTGCCGCCGGCGCTCGTCGAGGCGCTCGCCCCGGCGACGGCCGCGACGTACCGCGCCGTGCTCCCCGGGTGGCCCGGGGGCGGCGGCTGGTCGGTGTGGCGGCCGCTCGCGCTCGACCCCGAGGCGGTGCGGCTCACGTTGGCACGGCTCGCGCCCGCGCTCGGCGTGTTCGCGGTGCTGGTCGCGTATCCGTGGGAGCCCGCGCCGGCGAGCGGCGATCCGCGCGCGCGCGTCTTCGGGCGGCTCGTGCTGACGCTCGTCGCCACCGCCGTGCTCCTCGCCGGCCTCGCGCTGCTGCAGCGCATGGTGAGCACGGAGAGCGTGCTGCGCGCGCTCGAGGCGCCCGCGTACCGGGGCCGGAGCGCGGCGACCTTCCCGAGCCCCGACGCGCTCGGGCTGTGGCTCGGGGCGGTGATCCCGCTCGCGTTCGCGTACGCGGTCGTGGTGGCGGGGCGGCTCTGGCGGCGGCTCGCGCTCGGGCCGCGGGGGCACGCGAGCCAGCGCGCCTGGCTCGCCGCGCTCGCCGTGAACCAGCGGCGGCTGTGGCTGCCGCTGCTGGCGGCGGGCGTCGCCCTCCTGCTCGGGGTCGCGCACCACGCCACCGGCTCGCCCGCCGCCACGGCGGCGCTGCTCGCGGGGCTCGCGGTGACGGGCGCGGGCGTCGCCGCCCACCGCGCGCGCGGGCGGCGGATGCCGATCTTGGTGGGCTTCGCGCTCGGGGCCGCGAGCCTGGCTGCGCTCGGTCGCTGGGCGGCGAGCGACCTCAAGGCGCCCGCGCCCGACGGCCTCTTCACCCGCGTCGCGGTGGCCGCGCAGGGCCTCGGCGTGGTCCGCGACCATACGCTCCTCGGCGCCGGTCTCGGCACGTGGCCCGACGCGCTCTCCCCGCTCGAGCGGCCGCCGATCGCCGTCCAGCGCTGGGATCACGCCTTCGACGACTACGTCGAGCTGGCGGGCGAGGCCGGGCTCGCCGGGGTCGTGCTGGTGCTCCTGTTCGCGCTCGCCGTCGCGCGCGCCGTGCGCGCGCGCGGCCCGGCCGTGCCGCGGACAGCGGGCGACGTGCCGGAGTGGCGCGCGGCGCTCGGCGAGCGGCGCGTGCTGCGCTGGGGGCTCTCGGGCGGCGTCGCCGCCGCGCTCGCCGGCGGGCTCGTCGACTCCGCGCTGCGCGTCCCGGCGAACCTGCTCGTGCTGATGCTGCTGCTCGCGCTGCTCGTGCTCACCGCGCGACCGCGCGTCGCGCACGGCTGGGCGGCGCCGGCGCTGCTGCTCCTCGGGCTCGCTCTCGCCGCCGCGCCGCTGGCGGCGAGCACCGTCCTCGTCGCACACGGCACGCCGCGCGCGCTCGCCGAGCAGGCTGTCGATCGCACGCCCGCGTCGGCGGCCGCGCACGAGGCGCTCGCCGCCGCCCTCGGGCCGGGCGCCGCGCAGGAGGAGTCGCTGCGCCACGCGCTCGCCCTCGCGCCGTGGGACGTCGGCGTGCGCGACCGGCTGGCGCTCGCGCTCTGGGCGCGCGGCGAGCGTGACGCGGCGCTGGCGGAGCTCGAGGAGTCGGCGTTCCGCCGGCCCCGGCTCGACGCGCACGCGGCGCTCGGCCTCGACCCGGCGAGCGCGCTCGCCGACGCGGGCGGGCCGTCACGGCGGCTCGCCGCCCTCGATCCGGCGCAGGCCGGCGCGATCACGCGCGGCCTCGAGCAGGCGCTCGCCGCCGCACCCGCCGGCGACGACGCGCGGCTCGCGATCGCCGGGCAGCTCGCGGACCTGCGCGAGGCGCGCGGGCAGTGGGCGGCGGCGGCCGCGGGGCTGCGCGCGGAGGCCGGCGGCGACGGCGGCGACGCGCTGCTGGTGCGCGCGGCGCGCGACTACGTGTCGGCGGGCGATGAGGCTGCGGCCGAGCAGACGCTGCGGCTCGCGGTGCGCCGCGCGCCCGGCCGCGGCGACCTCTACCGCCGCCTCGCCGTCGACGTGTACGCCGCGCGCGGCGACTTCGCCGCCGCCGACGGCGTGCTCGAGGCGGGCGAGCGGCACGCCCTCGATCTGGGACCGGTCTACCAGGGCGTCACCGAGGTGCTCGCGCGACGCGAGTCGGGGCGCAGGGCCGCCGAGCCGCCGGCAGAGCCGGTGCGGTGACCGCGCCCGAGCCACGGACCGCGTGGGCCGCACGCTGAGCGGCGCGCCGTCCACGAGCACGGAGATGGGGGAGCGCTTCATGTCGGATGGGATGGGTGGAATCGAGTACGAGGGCGTAACGACGGCCGCGGGCGCCGCACGCGAGCGCGCCCGCGCGGCCGCGGTGCGGCTGGTGGCGAGACACGAGGGGATCGAGGGGATGTGGATCGCGGCGCCCGAGCGCCCGCTCTACGCGCTCGGCAAGCGCGTTTTCGACTGCGCGCTGGCGAGCGCGCTGCTGGTCGCGACCGCGCCGCTGTGGATCGTCGTGGCCGCGCTGGTGCGCCTCACGTCGCCCGGGCCGGTGCTCTTCCGCCAGCGCCGCTGCGGGCGCTGGGGCAAGGAGTTCACCTGCTACAAGTTCCGCACGATGGTCGACGGCGCGGAGCTCACGCGCAAGCAGCTCGAGGCGCTCAACGAGGTCGACGGCCCGGTCTTCAAGATCCGCAACGACCCGCGCGTGACGCCGGTCGGCCGCTTCCTGCGCCGCTCGAGCATCGACGAGCTGCCCCAGCTCCTGAACGTGCTCCGCGGCGACATGAGCATCGTCGGCCCGCGGCCCCCCATCCCCGAGGAGGTGGCGCGCTACCGCCCGCGCGACCATCAGCGCCTCGCGGTGACACCCGGGCTCACCTGCCTCTGGCAGATCAGAGGGCGCTCCGAGATCAAGTTCGACGAGTGGGTGCGTCTCGACCTCGAGTACATCCGGCGGCGGAGCCTCTGGCTCGACCTCGCTATCGTGGTGCGGACCATCCCGGCCGTGCTGAGCGGGCGGGGGGCGGCGTGAGGGGGGAGGCGCTGCAGCGACGCGGGTCCATGGCGTCCACCGCTCGGTCGGTCGCAGGCCTGAGTGTGCTCGCGATCATTAGCCCGCTCGCGGGGCTCGCCGTCGAGATGGCGCTCGCCTGGAGTCTCGGGGCGTCTCCGACTGCTGACGCCTATCGGGTCGGGGCCCTGATCGTCGCGCTCGGCAACCAGCTTTTCATCTGGCAGTTGCTGCCGAACGGGATCGTGCCTGTGGTCGCCGAATATCGGGCAGCCGGCGACGAGGCCAAGGGGTGGACCGTCGCGCTGTCGACCGCGAACCTGTTCATGGTCCCGACCCTGCTCATCACCGCCGTCCTCGTTCTGTGGGCCGAGCCCGTCGTGCACCTCCTCGGGCCGGGTCTGTCGCCTGAGGCCGGACAGACGGCGACGCGGTTCGTGCGATGGTTCAGTCTTACGTACGTACCGTTCATCTGGACCGGCACGACCGCCGGCCTGCTCTACGCTTATCGTATCTTCTGGCTCGCACCGGCCTCCCAGATCATCGCGAATCTCGTCTTTGCGGGTGTCCTGATCGGCTTCGGCGCCCACTCCGCGGTCACGGCCGTGGTCGTGGGAGTGCTGGCTGCCGCTGCCTTGCGCGCCCTCTTGCACGTGCTGCACCTCGCACCGCTCATGAGCGCGAGACACGCACGCTTCCCTTGGTCGCTCGGCTTGAGCGACAGCGGCACACGCAAGATTTTGAGCTTGTCACTTCCGCTGCTCGCCACGATTTTGCTCGTGGAATGGGGAGATGTGGCCACCTATCGAGCGTTGTCCGTTCTCCCCAGTGGGGCGGTTGCATCGTACGGTTACGCCTGGAAGCTGGTGCAGCTCGTGTCACTGCTGCCGGGGGCCCTGGCGACGGTCCTGTTCCCCCGGTTTGCCGACGCCTGGAACTCCCCCGATCGTTCCATCTTCCGGGACGTGTGCACGCGAGGTCTGCGCGTCGCACTGTTCCTCGCGTTGCCGCTCAGTGTGGCGACCTTCCTGCTGCGCGCTCCGATCGTGGTGTTCCTCCTCCGTCGCGGCGCGCTCACCGCGAGTGCGGCTTCCCTGGTTGCCGCACTCTTCGGCGGCTTCGCTGTCGGAGCGCCGGCCTACGTCGCCTGGACGTACCTCACGAAGGTCGCGTATGCGGCCCAAGCCCCCCGCGCGGCCATGTTCGTTCAGTTGATCTATGCGGGCGCGATGGCGCTCCTCGCGCGCCCGGTCGCGGTGCACTTCGGCAGCGGCGCACTCGTGCTCCTCTGCGCGACCCTCCAATGGATTTGTGCCGCGAGCCTCCTCTTGGGAATCCAGCGCGGCTTCGCTCCGTTCGCGTTGGGAGACACCGCCAGATCGCTTGCGCCCTTGGTGGCTGCCATCCTGCCGGCGATCATCGTCGGCCGCCTGGTGATCTCGTTCTTCGGGACTCTCGTCTCCAGTGCCCCGATCGCAGCCGGCCTTGCCATCCTGGGCGGCGGGGGGACGTTCTTCGTCACCTTCCTCATCTCGGCGGTCCTCTTCGGGAGCGACGAGGCAGGAGAGGTACGCGCCCGCTTGGTCCGGTTCGCGACACCGAAGCGTTCCCTTCTGAGAGGGGACGCAGCCGCATGAGGTTGGGGCGATTGGTGGCGGCGTTGTCAATCACGCTGGTTCCTGGCCTTCCGGGTGCGGCCAACCTTTCGGACACCGCGAATCACCTCCCGCAGTGGATTGCCCTCGCCCCCAACGGCAACCCCTTCGAGGTTCTGAACACCAAGCGATATGCGCGCATCGAGCGCCCTTTTCAGCCACCGGCCGTGGTGAAAAGCGCGTGGCAATTCAGAGGACTGGCCGAGGAGTTTCTGAACGTCTCCTACGCGGCCGCCTCCGAGACCTCGCCCCTGCACGGCCGCAAGGATTTGGTCGACCGAGCGCTCGCCATCGCCGACTGGCTCGTCTCCCACTGTGATGGCGGCACATGGTGGCACCCCGGGGCCGTGGATGGGGATCCCAACGTCAACCGATTCGTTCTCGGCCCGCTGTTCGACGGCATCCTGTTGCTCAAGGAACTCCCCGAGGGGACGGCCGCGTGGTCGCGATGGCGCGACCGTCTCGCCGAAGCAGTGGACGTGCAGCGCCGTGCTTATCGAGGCGAGATTCCGTGGGACTGGGGCGGACTCGCGGCGGGCGGCTACGCGAACCAGGACCTGTACTACGCCCTCGTCATGGAACTATCGGCAAAGCTCTTCGGGAACCAGGCGGACCACGATCTCTCTATCCGCATGATCGAACAGGTCAGCGCCAACGTGTTGCCCGACGGCGGCATCCACTATATCGGCCAGGAGAACGAGGCTCCCATCTACCATGCCCTGAATCTCGTTCTCCTGGGCCGTTACCTCAGGGTGAGCGGCAACGTAGCCGCACGACGTATCATCGAGCGCACCGTGCACTACTGGCCGCTGGTGATGACCGCCGAGGGTCAGCCAGAGTACTGGAGCGACGCTTGGTGGAAGCAGACCTGGGACTATCTCGGCCCCGCCCCGCTCGTCGTGGCCGACGGGGTCACGCACGATCCACGGAATCGGTGGCTGTTGCTGCAGGCGCTCGCGCGCACCCCCGTGCACGATCTCGGGATGACCGGCGTGTACGTCGCTCCCTGGTGGCGTCTTGATGGGGAAACCGCGCCGATGCCGGCCCGGTTTCTCGAGGCCGATGGGAACATTCGCGGCATCCGCGGGCGGAACGGCCAGTGGTACTTCGGGGTGACGCAAGGTCGCGGGCTGCGCAACACGTTCGTCGGCGGGCTGATCACGAGCGCCACGGCGGTCCCGCCGCTGCTCGCGGCCTTCCGCGGCGCAGAGATCCACGTGATTCGGGACGCAAATGACGCCGACGGACTCTGGCTTTCGGAGATGCAGGACGACACCGCTGTCGCGCAGGCTGCCGATGTCGCCGCGGGTATCGGCGCGCGCTACACGCTCCAACGGAGCATCATCAACGGCGTGCCTCCGCCGACGACGAACCCGTCGCCGTGGCGGATGACGCAGGTCTGGCGTGCTGCCGGTGACGGGATTCTCGGGCTCGTCTGCCTCGAAGCCACGGCCGATGCGCCGGCGATCGCCGTCGCGGGCCGGATCCAACTCGGGCCGGCTCCGGTACGTCAAGTTGGCGCCACTACTTGGCAGAGCGGTCCGCTGAGCGTCGCGCTGCTTCGGAATTTCGGCACACCAGAGGTCGTCCGCGTTCCGGGATACAAGGAACCGGCCGACAAGGCGTGGGACGGTCTCGAGTTTCGCCGACCGCTGGCGGGCGGCGCGCGCCGAGGCGACCGTTTCGTCTATGCAGCGTGGATCGGCCCTGAGGATACCACCCCGCCGGCGAGCTTCGAGACGCCTTCGGAGAAAGCGTGGGTCGCACGCTGGCCCGACGGGCGGGCCGTGGCGGCCGCGTTCAACCCCGATTCGCCCGAGGTCACCGTCCGGCTGCCTTGGCCCGGGAGGCCGGCCCATGTCTGGGTCGGGGGAGCGCAGAAGGCATTCGTGACGGAGCCTAGCGCGAGCGCCATCGCGTTCCGGCTCGCCGGTCGGCAAATGGCCTTAGTGGAGTGATGAAGGTTCTCCATGTAGCCGCGGCCCTCGCCCCACGCTACGGCGGGCCCTCGCGCGCATGCCCCGAGCTGTGCCGCGCGCTCGTTCGCCACGGCGCGCAGGTTACCATCTACTCGACCAACATCGATGGAGACTCGGACCTCGACGTGCCACTCGATCGTTCCGTCGCCGACGAAGGCGTGGCAATCCGGTACTTCCCGGTTCAGCCGCCCCGTCAGTACAAGTGCTCCCTGCCCCTGGCGCGGGCGCTGCGCGACACGATACCCGACTTCGACATCGTTCACGTCCACTCCCTCTACCTCTTCACGTCCGCCGTCGCAGCGCACTACTGCCGCCGCTTCGCTGTGCCTTATCTCGTTCGACCGCACGGCACGCTGGACCCTTACATCGTCCGCCGTCACCGGGGGCGGAAATGGGTATACGAACGGCTCGTGGAGCGCCGGAACCTCGATCACGCCGCCGGCCTTCACTTCACTACGCTCGAAGAGGCCGAGCTGGCGCGGCCCTTCGGGTTCCGTGCGCCGGCAGTCGTCGTCCCAAACGGCATCGATGTTCGGCGATTCGAGCGCTTGCCCTCCCACGGTCGCTTCCGTGCCCGCCATCCGGAGATCGGCAATCGCAAGCTCGTGCTCCACTTCGGTCGAATCAACTTCAAGAAGGGGCTCGACCTCGTAGCGGAGGCACTCGGGCGTCTGCGCACGCGGGACGACTGGCACTTGGCGGTCGTGGGGCCCGACGACGAAGGCTACGGCACCCAAGTCCGCACCTGGCTCACGCGTGCCGGCATCGCGCGCCGCGCGACGTTCACGGGACTCCTGCTCGACCCGGCGACACTCGAGGCCCTGGTCGACGCGGATGTCTTCGTTCTACCGTCCTACAGCGAGAACTTCGGGCTCGCCGTCGTCGAGGCGATGGCGTGCGGTCTTCCGGTGGTGATCTCGGATCGCGTGAACATCTGGCGGGAGGTGGCAGCGGCGCGCGCGGGGCTCGTGATCCCCTGCGATGCGATCGTGCTGGCCGATGCCATTCGCACCTTGCTGGACGACCCCGAGCGTGGACGTACGATGGGGGTGCGCGGCCGCCGGCTCGTCCACGAACGGCTCACCTGGGACGCCGCGGCCGCGGAAATGGTCCGCGTGTACCGGAGCATCCTTGCGCTCCACGACGAGCCCAGCAGCGCAAGGGCTTGAGGCGGTGCGAATGCGGGTTCTCTTCCTCGGAATCAACTACTGGCCGGAGGAGACGGGCATTGCGGTCTTCAACACGGGGCGGTGCGAGTACCTCGCCGCACGCGGTCACAACGTCGTGATGGTCACGGGCTTCCCGTACTACCCGCAGTGGCAGGTCCCGGAGGCGTATCGCGGGCGGCTTTTCGCGAGCGAGCGCCGGGCCGGCGTCGACATTCGTCGGTCGTATCTGTATGCGCCGCGCAACGTCACCCCCGTCCGCCGCATGCTGCACGAGGCGTCCTTCGTGGCGTCGTCGTGCGTTCGCGCCCTGTCCGGCCGGCGGCCCGATATCCTCCTGACCGTGTCGCCCCCTCTGGCGCTCGGGCTGAGCTCGATCCTGCTGAGCCGGCTGTGGAGGATTCCGTACGTCCTCCATGTTCCAGATCTCCAACCCGACGCGGCGGCCGACTTGGGCATGCTCCGGTCGGGGAGGCTGCTCACGACGCTGTACGCCGTCGAACGCCTCTCCTATCGCTGCTCGGCCCTAGTGACCACGCTTACCGAAGCCATGCGACGGAGAATCCTCGCAAAGGGCATTCCCGCCGCCAAGGTACGGCTCTTCTCCGACTGGGCCGATCCGCTGCTCTTTACCATCCCGCTCCGCGGCGGTGGCGCCTCGTTTCGGCGCACCTTCGATCTCGAAGGCCGCTTCCTTGTCCTCCACGCCGGCAATATGGGCGTGAAGCAGGGCCTCGGCGTGGTGCTCGACGCCGCAGAACACTCGGCCGGCGATCCCGGCATCGTGCATCTCCTCGTCGGCGACGGCGCCGTGCGTCCGGCGCTGGAGCGCGCCGTCGCGAGCAAACGGCTCCAGAACGTTCGATTTCTGCCCCTCCAACCGAACGCCGTGTTCCATGACATGCTCGCTGCGGCCGATATTTGCCTCGTCACGCAACAGCGCACCGTGGCGGACATCGTCTTCCCGTCGAAGGTCCTCACGCTCCTCGCCGCAGGACGGCCGCTAATCGCGTCGGTGAACGCGACGAGCGAAGTCGCGCGTGTGATGGAAGAGTCCGGCGCGGGACTGGTTGTCCCACCCGAGGACGGCCCAGCGCTCCACGGCGGCATCGCGGCGCTCCGTGCGGACCGGACGCGCCGGGAGCACATGGGCGCAGCCGGACGTTGCTATGCCGGCGAGCGCTGGGACCGACACGGTTTGCTCAAGGCGATGGAGGCCCAACTGGCGGCTGTCGCCGCAGTCCGCCAGCCCGAGGACCGGAGGGCTCCTCATCGTGAACAGTTTGAGATTGGGACGGAGCTGGACCATGGATAGGACCACCTTCGCTCAACACATCGTGCACCGCTTAATGCGTGAGCGTGATGCGTTCGCTCGCGAGTTCGCCACCGCAGGTCGCCTGCGGACCTGCATCATCGACGATCTTCTTCCCGCCGACGAGGCGAAGCGGATTCACGATCTTTTTCCTCCGGCGGATCGTCTCATTCGCCAGAAGACCTTCCGCGAGTTCAAGTACGCATCGTCGCAGATGAACCTGTATCACCCCCTCCTCGAGGAACTCGTCTTTGCCTTTCAGGAGCCGCCGCTCCTGGACGTCGTCGCGGACCTCACGGGCATCCGCCCCTTGCTCCCCGATCCCACTCTCTACGTGAGCGGCCTGAGCCTGATGACGCGAGGCTGTTTCGTTAACCCCCACCTCGACAACTCCCACGATCGGGAACGCCGGCGCTACCGCGTCCTCAACCTCCTCTTCTACGTCACGCCGGACTGGAAGGATGACTACGGCGGCCATCTCCAGCTCTGGGAACAAGGATTCACGGTCCCACCCCGCACCATCGCATATCGGTTCAACCGGCTGGTCATCATGGAAACCACCCGCTCCTCCTATCATTCGGTGACCGAAGTTTCCCACACGCGCGGGCGCTGCTGTGTTTCCAACTACCTCTTCTCGCCACGCCCCATCGACGGGAAGGACTATTTTCACGTCACCTCCTTCCGGGCGACTCCGCCCCACGTTTTCGCCGACGCTATCCTCCGAACCGACACTTTCGTGCGCAATATGCTCCGCAAATTGTTCCCCCTCGGCCTTCGCGATAACCCGCACGTCTACCACCGTCAATGATCTCCGTCATAATTCTCACTTTTAATTCTGAGGCTACAATTGGGGCGACCCTCGCTGCAGCCTGTCAGCTGTCCGACGATATCCATGTCGTAGACAGCGGAAGCACGGACAACACCGCCCGCATCGCGCGCTCTTTCGGCGCGCATCTGGTGACCCACCCTTTTCTCAACTACAGCGCACAACGTAATTGGGCGATAGACGCGCTACCCCTTCGTTATGACTGGGAGCTACACCTGGATGCCGACGAACGTCCCACCGCAGAACTTATTGCCGCGATACGAGAGCTCATGCTCTACGGTATCCCACCTGAAATCCAAGGCTATCATATCCCCCGCCTGACGTACTTCCTCGGGCGTCCGATCCGCCACGGTGGAATGTACCCCGTGTGGCATACGCGCCTTTTCCGTCGGCGCGCAGGCCGTTGCGAGGAGCGCAAATACGATCAGCACTTCTACGTCAACGGCAAAACCGCCAAGCTACCCCACCCGATCATCGACGACGTCCGAATGTCGCTTTTCGAGTGGACTGCTCGTCACAACCAGTGGACGGAGGCCGAAGCTACCCAAGCGCTGCGTTCCGACAGCGAGGGCGTCATTCGCGGACGTCTACGAGGGAATCCTGTTGAGCGGAAGCGGGCTCTTCGAGAGGTTTACGAGGGCTCTCCGAGGTTTGCACGAGCAGTCCTTCTCTTCCTCTATCGATACATCATGCGTATGGGCTTCCTCGACGGGCGCGAGGGCCTCGTGTTCTTCGTATTGCAGACGTTCTGGTTTCGGTTCCTCGTCGACGCGAAGTTGCTCGAGCGCGAGCTGGCGGCAAGACAGGAGCCGCGACAGTCGTCTCATGCCGTTGCCGCGGCGCCTCCTACTTCGCACACCCCACCCGAGCCTTCATCGACCGCAGACAAGGTACGGAGGATCTATCGATGAGAAGAGTGCTTGTCACCGGCGCGGGGGGCTTCATCGGCCACCATCTCGTGCAGTACCTCGCTGGCCGCGGCTACTGGGTCCGCGGCGTCGACTTGAAACCCCCGGAGTACGAGGCCACGGCCGCGCACGAGTTCGCCCTGCTCGATCTCCGACGGTGGGACAACTGCCTCATCGCGACGCGCGCCGTCGACGAGGTCTATGCGCTGGCCGCGAACATGGGCGGCATCGGCTTCATCCACAACAACAAGGCAGCCATCTCCCGTGACAACGTGCTGATCAACACGCACACCCTCGAGGCCGCCCGCCTCAACGGCATCCGGCGGCTGCTGTACACCTCGTCGGCCTGCGTCTATCCGGGATACCGGCAGGACACACCAGACGTCAGGCCGCTGCGCGAAGAGGACGCCTATCCCGCGGACGCCGAGGATGGCTACGGCTGGGAGAAACTTTTTACCGAGCGGCTGTGCCGCCACTACCGTGAAGACTTCGGCCTCGACACTCGTATCGTGCGGTTCCACAACATCTTCGGCCCGCTCGGCACCTACGAGGGGGGACGGGAGAAATCGCCTGCCGCGATCTGTCGCAAGGTTGCCCTTGCGCGCGATGGCGATACGATCGAGGTCTGGGGCGACGGCCAGCAGACGCGATCGTATTGCTACATAGACGACTGCGTGGTGGGAATCTACCGGTTGATGCAGTCCGACTTCGTTGACCCTCTCAATCTCGGTCAGGATCGCCTTCTCTCCATAAACGAACTCGTCGACATCGTAGCCACGATCGCGGGCAAGCGCATTAATAAACGCCATGCTCTGACCAAGCCCCAAGGCGTCCGCGGGCGGAACAGTGACAACACGCGGCTGCGGCAGGTGCTCGGCTGGGAGCCGCTCATTTCATTGGAGGAAGGTTTGGCGCGCACTTATCGGTGGATCCACGCCCGCCTGCATGGTGACCAGCCACCAAGTTCCGTGCCTAGGCTACGGCTCCAACCGAGCGAAGCGGGCACCGGGCAGACCGTGTAACTGCTGATGGCGCCAGTCCCATCCCCTGAGCGCGTGCTGATTTACCACATTGGTGCGCTGGGCGACACCCTGATGGCCGCGCCATCTTTCTGGGCCTTGCGCAGCCTTTGGCCCCACGCACATTTCACCCTGCTGACGAAGCGCCAACGCTTCGAGAACGTCATCCCGGGCCATTCGTTGTTCGAGGGCACGGGCATGTTCGGCGACGTTCTCTTCTATCCGGGCTCGCCGGACGGCAGCCACACGCCGGCTGAGCGCCTTGGACAGCTCGCGTTGCTCGTGCAGCTGCGCCGGCGCGCTTTCGACGCGCTGATCTACCTGGCACCGAGCGCGCGCTCTCCGCGGCAGGTGACCCGCGACGAGCGGTTTTTTCGGCTCGGCGGTATACGTCGACGCATTGGTTTCGCAAGGTTTCCGCTACCCCCGTCTCGCCGGCAGCTTCCGCTTCCGCGCGTGCCCAGCGAGGCGCAGTTACTTTTGGATCGCCTCCGGGCGGCCGGCCTGCCCATGCCTGAATTGTCGAATGCGCGGTTCGATCTTGCGCTTACCTCCGCGGATTGCGCGGCTTCTCGCAAATGGATCGACGCACAGGAGCCGGACGATGGTGGCCGCCAGTGGCTAGCCATTGGACCCGGCTCCAAGATGCCCGCGAAGAGGTGGCCGCTCGACCGATTCGCGCAAGTCGCGGAGCGCCTGATTGACGAATTCGACGTGTGGCCGGTCACCTTCGGAGGCGCCGAAGACCGTGAAGACTGCAACGCGCTGCTACGGAGCGTCGGCCGCGGCTACAATGCCGCCGGAGCGATGGCGCCGCGCGTCGCTGCCGCCACCCTTCGGCGCTGTGCGCTGTATGTCGGCAACGACACCGGCACCATGCACCTCGCCGCGTCCGAAGGTGTTCCCTGCGTGGCAGTCTTCTCAGCCCGGGACTTCCCAGGCAAGTGGGAACCAGTTGGCGCTGCGCACCGGATACTTCGCCGCCGTCCGATCTGTGAGGGATGCATGCTCGAGCGTTGCCAGGTCGAGCAGATGCGCTGTTTAAACGACATCGACGTGGAAGCCGTGATCGAGGCGTCACGCGCTCTTCTTCGCGTTGGCATCGGCCGAACATGCGCCATTCCCACCGCTTGTTCATCAGACGTCGCTCGCCCCGAAGGCGTATGGCAGAAAGCAGTGGTTTCTATTCTTTCGACCTGCTGAACGTGCTGCACGATGACCACGCCACAATCGCTGAGGAGCCGAACCCCGGCTCGTCGTATCGCCCTCTCTCTCCACACGCTTCTACGGCCCAGTTCGGTTTGTCCGCTTAGCGGGGGACGCGAGAAGAACTATTTCATGTTGCGCATCGGACACTCGGATGCCAGAGCCGAGGCATAATTCCTTGCCGAGGTGGCCCGCGGCCGCAGTCGCCATCCTCTGCTTCGGTTCGGCGGTTTTCGCGGTTGTTGCCGATGAAGTGGCCAGCGAGGCAGCGGTCTCGCTGTATCGGGTCACGTGCCTTCTTTTCCTGGTTGGCGCAATTCTGGCAGCGGCATACGTCGGCCTTTCGGCGCCACGACGGGATGGCCTGTGGGCAGTTTTCTGCCTCGTATCAGGTCTCACGTTCAGCGCAGGTGGGCTTCTCGCCATCGGGACGGAGGGGTCGGCCGAGCGGTTGAGAGGCGAGGTGGACTTGGCGACTACGGCTTTGCTTTTAGCTGCGAGCGGGCTGTACGTGAGTCGGGTCGCCTACAGGGCTGTCGTGGGTCGAACGCTTGAGAACCGACGGCGATCCAGCCCGTTCGGTTTCCTCGATCGGGTTCGCTGGCAGGCCGTCGTTGCTGTCTTCAGCGTCGTCTGGCTTCTCCGACGCCAGGCAGCCCTAGAAGGGGCCGTCTGGGGCTGGAGTCATGATGCGGTGGCGAACACCTCGGCCGTGGGATCAACGCTGATCCAGTTCGGCGATAACCTCCGGCCGTTGGCCGTGCTGTTAGCCGCCACCCTCTGTCTTTCGCGCTTCCGCAGCGCACGTGTGGCTGGTTTCGTGCTCTTGGGCGCGGAGTTTGGGTACGCCACGTTGCTGGGGCGCCGCTGGCTCCTTGAGCTGCTAATCCTCGGGAGTCTGTTGGCCCTGCAACTGCGCAGTTGGATGCGTCTTCGGCGGTCTATTCTCTGGCTTGGGCTTGCGGGGGCGTTCATGGTCCTCATTGCCTGGCCGTTTGTTTTTCACTTTCGGGCGGTGGCGCGCACGGCGGGGCTCGAGAGCGCCCCGCGCGAAACACGCGTTGGGCTTCTTGTGACGAGCGTGCTTCCTCAAGCGATCCGCACCTTCCATCCTTGGACGGCCGCTGCCGATCGTGACTATGCGGACAACATGCGCCTTCGATCGACGGCTACCGACTTCTTGATCGGTATTGAGCGGGCCCATCGGCGAGGGGTGAGCTTCCAGGACGGGGCGGTCTTTGAAACCGGCGTGCTCCTCAGCGTCCCGCGCTTCCTGTGGCCAAACAAGGGTAGGCTTGCCAGCCGTTTCGTCTACGAGCTTGATGACGTTGTGGAGGAGCACTTTCACCTGCCGGCTGAAGATGCCGCGACGACCTTGACCGCCCAGGGCTACGCCGACGATGGAATCCTCGGTGTTGCTCTGTATTTTATGGCGCTCGGTGGCATTTTAGCCTTGTTCACCCGCTGCCTGTATTCGGCGCGCAGCACGATCATCGGATTCCTGCTCTATGGCATGGGAATCTCGTTGGCTTTTCAGGTTGAAATGAGCGTGACAGCCGTACTGGCCGCGGTGCGCATCGGTGTTGGCCTCGTTCTGGTCGATCGACTGTGCGGTCGGCGAATCCAACAATGGACGGTCGCGAGCCGGGAGAATTTACGGCCGCGAGCGTGAGAAGCCGCCATCACTCACCAAGTGCGCTAAAAGCGAGGTTGTTGAGACTGCGTCGCGCACGGCGGCGGGCGGTGGGTGACTGCAGCGTGTCGTAGTCGATCCGTTTTCAGTGCTCGTTCGAGCCATAAAGGGCCGCGGTCTCGACGTGGATCTCTCGCTCGTGATCGCCGGCTTCGACTTCGAGCGGGGGTGGAAGCGCCGGCGTATCTTCCGGGTGGGCGCGGTGCGAGTGCCCGTGGCGCGTTTCGTCGACATCGTCGAGTCGAAGCACCGTGCCGGGCGGACAAGGATCGACTCTTCCTCGCCACGCACGCAAACACGCAGCGGGACCTGATCGCGTCCGAGCGGCGGCGCGATGCGCGCCGGCGACCGTAGTCAGCGGTGGGCCCGGCCGTGGCAGCCGGGCCCACCCTCCCCCGTCACGCCGCCTTCTTCGCGAACGCCCGCAGCGCGACCGCCTGCCCCGTGAGCGCGCCGAGGTCCTTCTCGAGCGCCGCCAGGTCGAAGCCCTCCGGGCTCACGCCGTGCTTGTCGAGCCAGTCCTTGCTCAGGACCGCGTAGGCCTCGTCACAGTAGGTTCCCCAGAACCGCCACGTCATGCGCTGGAGCGCGCCCCAGGTGACCACCGTGAGGCCGCGCGTGTCGTACCCGACCACCGGCACCGCGTGCCCGCCCCACGAGCCAGGCGCGCCCGGGCCGACGGGACCGCCCGGCGGCACCGTCCACACGCGCTGGCTCTGGGCGCTGATCGGCAGCGCGAGGCCGATGTAGCAGTTGCCGAACAGCTCGACGGCATCGCGCACGTGGTCGTGGTTGCCGGGCTCGACGGCGACGAACGCCACGATCCGGTGGCCGGCGATCCCCGTCTTGCGCCAGTACTTGAGCACGTCCAGCTCGTAGGCGCCCTGGTCGCTCGACGGATCCTTCGGGTCGTAGCCGGTGATGGCGCTGTAGGCCTTCACGATGTCCTTGTCCGAGGGCACGACCATCGTGGGCTTCGCCCAGGCCGTCCACTCCTCGACCATGTGGCCCGCCGCTGCGCAGGTGCAGTCGCCGATCTTGTCGTTCTCCATCATGCCCCAGGCGTTGTCGGGCACCTTGGTCGCGTAGTTCACGTGCGGCTTGGGCGGGGGGAGCTGGGGCAGCAGGTAATCGCCGAGCCGCAGCGTGCGCGGGTCGTGCCGTGCCGGCCGCTTGCCGAGCTTCACCGTCCGATGGTCCATGTCCGTCCTCCTTCTGCGACCGCATGGGGTCGCGGTTCGCCCCAGAGCGAGGGGCATGCCAGGCGGGCACGAACATGATAGGTATCGTCCGCCTTGACAAGGTAGGCCCGTGATCTTTTGGCGCGTCCCGTCGGCCGGACGGCGCGTCCGCGCGAGCGGACGGCGGGCGCCGGGGGGAGCCCAGGCTTCGGTCAGGCGGCCAGGCGGCGCAGCGCCTCGAGCACCGGCACGGCTTCGACCCCGGAGTCGAACCGCTGCGGACGCTCGCCGCGGTAGACGACCCAGAGCTGCACGCGGCGCCTGCGGCCCGCGACCTCGGCCAGCGAGAGGAGCCCGCGGGTGTCCGCCGGCGTCACATTGCGGGCGGCCTTGATCTCGATCGCGACGAGGTCTGCATCGCGCTCGACGATGAGATCCACTTCGGCGCCCCCTTCGGTGCGGTACGTCGACAGCCGCCACCCCTGGCGCAGCGCGTTGTTCAGGTAGATCACCTGCAGCACCACCCACTGCTCGAACACGCCGCCGATCTGATCCGGGCCGAGCGCTCTCCGGTGCAGCCCCAGCAGCGCATTGCGCACACCGACGTCGAACAGGAACACGCGCTCGCGCTGGACCACTCGCCGCGACGTGCGCGCGCTCGACACGAAGGGAGGAAGGCGGTAGGCGAGCAGCGTGTCGTCGAGTAGCTGGACGAAGCGGCGCACGGTTTCCTTCGGCACCTCCACGTCCGAGCTGAGCTTCGAGTAATTGATCCACTGGCCGCTGGCCAAGGCCATCACGTCGAGGAACCGTGCGTAGCTCCCGAGGTTCTTCGTCGCCGCCTCGGCCTGGATCTCCTCCCGAAGGTAGACCTCCGCGTAGGTGCCGAGGACGTCGGGAGCGGCCTCGTCTCCCCAGTAGACGCCGGGGAGCATGCCGAGTCGCAGCGCGCGCTCCAGATCGACGTCCTCGATCTCGACCGCCGTCAACGGATCCAGCCGTTCCAGGACCACGCGCCCGGGCAGGAGGTTCGCTCCGCCGCGCCGCAGCTTACGCGCACTCGATCCGGTGAGCACGAAGCGCTGCCGTCCCTCGGAGCGGTCGATGAGCGCCTGGACTGTGTTGAGGATGGCGGGCACCCGCTGCACCTCGTCCACGACGACGCGAGCGGATGCGGGCAACGCCGCAACCTCGCGGCGCAGCCGGGCCGGGTCTTTGGCGTACGCCAGGAACGTCGCCTCGTCGGCCAGGTCGACGTACAGGGCTGGGGCGAGCGCGCGACAGATCGTCGACTTCCCCACCTGGCGCGGCCCGAGCAGGAGGACGCTGGTCCGGGCGCGGGCGAGCCGGGCCCCAACGATTCTGTCACGCACGTGGGTCTTTTACGTCGTAAATAACCCACGCTCAAGACGACGAAGGGAGGGGCCGCCGCGGCCTACGGCCCGACGGTGCTCGCCACGCAGAGCTCGTCGGGATGCTTCGCGAGGAAGACGTCCTGCCCGAACTGCGTATCGACGAACACGTTGCCGGGGTGGCTGTTCCCGGTGAGCACACGGAAGTCGTAGCAGGTGAGCCACTGGTTCGGCGACGGGATGCCCTCGCCGTTCTTGTCGACCGCGTCGCAGATCTCCTCGACGTGGAGCAGCTTGAGCATGCGCGTCCCGAACTGGTCGGTGACGCTCACGGTGGGCTTGGTCACGCCCGCCCCCCCGCCGGCGTCGTAGCAGAGGAAGTGGTCAACGCTCTTGTCGGTGAGCGGGGCCGGCGGGGCGGTCAGCCCCTTCGACGCGGGCACGTAGAGCTTGGTCGGCCGGCGCAGCAGCGCCGTGAACGTGCCGAAGCGGTCGTTCACCACGAGGCCGCTCACCCCGGCGAACGACGGGAAGGTCTCGACGATGTAGCCGGCGAGGTGGTCGGGGTTCGTCGGCGCGCTCGGATCGGAGTCGCTCACGTCCGCGGGGGCCGCGAGCCGCTTTGGGATGCCGAGCGTGAAGGTGCCGTTGGTGAAGAACTTGTCGGTGAGCGTGACGGTGGTGCCGACGACGAACGTCTTGAAGTCGTCGACCTCGTAGGTCTGGAGGTCTCCGGCCGTGCAGGTGCACGTGCACGCTGCGCGGGCACGCGGCGCCGAGGCTCCGAGCGCCAGCAGCATCCCGAGCACGAGGGACAACGTCCCGATGGCTGTCCGCATGGCGGCACCTATCCTTCTCCCCCGGTTGGGGTCGTCGGGACCGAGGCGGCGTGGGGGTGAGAAGAACCTAGGCCCGTCGAGTTGCGCAGGTCAAGGGAAAAAGGACATCAGCGCGTCGCCGGGCGGTTGCTGCACCCCGCGCGGTAGAGCAGGTCCTGAAAGACGACGCGGTCGCGGATCTCCCACGGGCTCTCGAGGGTGATCGCCGTCTGCCCGCCGCGGACGAGCCGGAAGACCGGCCTGCCCGGGCGCAGCGGAACCCGGAACGACGTCAGGCCTCGATTCGCCTCCTCGCGCGCCGTCCGGCCGCCCAGCTCGATCTCGAGCGTCCCGGGCTTCTCGAGGAACGCGAGCAGCTCGACCTCGTCCCGCGGCGGATCACCCCCGGCGAGCGTGAACGCGTCGGGCTGCCGCGCCGCGTCCCGCGGCGCGTCCACCGCCTGCACGCGGTGGAAGTAGCAGAGGACGTCGCGCACGATCGGCGGCGGCGATCCCGTCTTGAGCCAGGTGACGTAGTACGCGGCGAGGTCGGCGAACGCCCACTGGATGCCGGTCGACGGCGCGATCTCGCTGCCCTCCGAGTAGTCGTTCCAGGTGATGACCTGCACCCAGTCGGCGCCGCCCTCGATCGCGCTCGTCCACATCGTGCGGAAGAGGAGGCTGCCGTCCGCCTCCCAGAACCGCAGCGCCTTCGGCCGCATGTCCTGCGGGGCGACGGGCGCCATCCAGATCGGGACGAGGCGGTGGGCCGCCGCAGGCGCCGCGCGCAGCACCTGCGCCGCCGACGGCCAGCGCGGCCCCCAGTCGGAGACGCCCGCGCTGAAGGGTGCGAAGTCGGCCGCGTAGCGCTGCCAGCCCTGGAACAGCGGGACCAGCGCCACGTCGATGCCGCCCGCGCGCATCGACGCGAGCCACTGCCGCCACCAGTCGGCCGTCTGCCGTTGGGCGTCGTAGGGCGCCACGACCAGGCGCCCGTCGGGCAGGCGGAGCACGGCGGGGCTCGACGCGAGGCTGCGCACGGCGTCGGCGAGGCGCTCGGGGTGAGCGCGCAGCTCGGCGTCCATGTCGGGCATCAGCACGATCTTGAAACCCGGATCGACGCGCGCGGCGGCGGCGAGCAGCCGCTGGAGCCGCTCCCAGTGCACCCCGGAGGTCGCGAGGATGTCGGCGGTGAACCCGTCGAGGCCGACGGCGGCGGCCCGGCGCACCTCGTCCTCCATGTCGCGGTCGGCCCAGTCGGCGCCGGGCCGCGGGGGTCGCGGCAGCGGGCGCTCGCGGAGGTAGCCGCCGTAGCGGCGGTGCTTGCCCCCCTCGCCGTCGGGCGAGAGGTAGCCCGTCGCGTAGTAGTCGAGGGCCGGATCCTTGTTGTCGATCGAGATCGGGAACGGCGTGAAGTAGTGCGCGAACGCCTTCTTCGGCGAGGCGCGCAGCACGGCCAGCGCCGGCTGGTCGAACGGCAGGGGCTCAGCGGCCACGGCGTGCCGTCCTTCGCCGCCGAGCGCCGCCCCGAGGACAAACGCGCAGAGGAGCCATCGCCGCCTCACGGGACCGATCGAATCCTCAGAGCCCTCGCAGGTACTTCGAGGCGACGTCGCCCGCGAAGTAGTTCGCATGTGTCCGCTTCACCGTCGCAAGGGAGTCGGACCCGATGAGGACGATCTCCATATCCTCACGACCTTCATACTCGCGTTCGGTTCGCGAATACGCTGCGATCGCCTCCTGTGCATCCTCGAACTCCTGCGGCGGTCTCAGCAGCGCCCCCTTCTTGTGATCGAAGATCAACAGGAAGTGACGGAGCTGTTGACGGTTACGTCGCATGGGAAGCTCCAGGCGAAGGGCGCGTACTCGTCGCCCCGCATGCGGACGTCGAGGTTCGAGGGTCCGGAAGCCACGGTCGATCGACCCGTCGTCGAGCAGCTCGCGGAGGACGCGCGCGTAGAACTCCATGCTCGTTCGGTCCGGGGCTGCCGTCCCTCCATAGGACGGGAGGCGCACCGGGTAAATCGCGCGTGAGGCCCGCCTTGCTATCGCTTCACGATTACCGTACATTCCTGAAGTGTGCTGCTGACGCGCCGCTGTCGGCTCCCTCCGCACCGCTCTTGTCTCCTGCTCGGCCCGCGGCAGACGGGCAAGAGCACGCTCGTGCGCAGCCTGCTGCCGCGCGACGCCTGGACCGTCGATCTGCTCCAGCACGACACGTTCCTGCGCTACTCGAAGGAGCCGGCGCTGTTCCGCCTCGAGGCGGAGCGCCGGCTCGCCGCCGGGGCGGGCACCATCTTCGTCGACGAGATCCAGAAGATCCCCGCGCTGCTCGACGAGGTCCACGGGCTGATCGAGCGACATCGCACGCGCTTCCTTCTCACGGGATCGAGCGCCCGCCGGCTGCGCCGCCGAGGGGCCAACCTGCTCGCCGGCCGGGCAGCCGTCCGCCGGCTCCATCCGCTCACCCTCCAAGAGCAGGGCGAGCGCTTCGACCTCGCGCGCACGCTGCGCCTGGGCAGCCTGCCGGCCGTCGTGACGGGGTCGGACGAGGATGCTCGCGAGCTCCTGCGCGCCTACGCCGAAACCTACCTCCGCGAGGAGATCGTCGCCGAGGCGGTCGTCCGGAACCTCGGGGGCTTCGCCCGCTTCCTCGACGTCGCCGCAGCGCAGTGTGGGGACATCCTCAACTACACTGCCGTCGCTCGCGATGCAGCGCTGACCGCCCGGACGGTGCAGGAGTACTTCCAGATCCTGGAAGACACCCTGCTCGGCTTCCGGCTCGAGGCCTGGGGGAGGAGTCCGCGCGCACGCCTCGTCCGCCACCCGCGCTTCTACCTCTTCGACACGGGCGTCACGAACGCCCTCAACCGGCGCCTCGCGGGCGGGCTCGATGCGACAGCGCTCGGGCGCCTCTTCGAGCAGTGGATCGTCCTCGAGTGCGTGCGGCTCGTCGACTACCTCGAGGCCGAGGCCCGCCTCTTCTACTGGCGAACGAACCAGGGGGCGGAGGTCGACTTGCTGGTCGAAAAGCACGGCCGGCTGCGGCTGGCGGTGGAGATCAAGGCGAAGCGTCGCGTAGCCGGGGCCGACCTGAGCGGACTGCGCTCCTTCCACGACGCTCATCCGGGCGTCCCCTGCGTCGTGGCCGCGCAGGTCCCCGAGGAGTACCGGCTGGGCGACGCGCTCGTCCTTCCCCACCGCACCTTCCTCGACCGCTTCGCCGACTGGCTGTAGAACGCGGCGTGCTCGACGCGCTCCGCTCCCGCGACTACCGCCTCTTCTGGGTGGGCTCGTTCGTCTCGAACCTCGGCACCTGGGTGCAGGCGATCGCGCTCGGCTGGCTCGTCTACGCGATCACCGGCTCGGCGTCGTGGCTCGGCGCGGTCAGCTTCGCCGGCAACCTGCCGATGTTCTTCCTGGCGCCGCTCGGCGGCGCGATCGCCGACCGGGCGAGCCGCCGCGCGATCATGGTCCTCACCCAGTCGGTGCTCGCGGCGGGCGCGCTCGCGCTGGCGTTTCTCGTGGTGACCGAGCGGCTCGCGATCGGGCCGATCCTCGTCGTCGTGGTCGTGACCGGCTGCGCCAACGCGCTCTACGCGCCCGCGGCGCAGGCGGTGATCCCGAGCCTCGTCGAGCCCGCGCTGCTCCTCGAGGCGATCTCGCTCAACTCGGTCCAGTTCAACATGGCGCGCACGCTCGGCCCGGCGCTCGCGGGGGTCGCCTACGCCGCGATCGGCCCGGCGGGCTGCTTCACGCTGAACGCGGTCTCCTTCCTCGCGCTGATCGCCGTGGTCGCGCGCATCCGCATCGCGCAGGGACTCGCGGGCGCGCCGCCGCCGGTGCTGCACGCGCTGCGCGAGGGCTTCGGCTACGCGCGCCGCAACCCGGTCATCGGGCCCGCCCTGCTGCTCGCCACCGCGATGGCGCTCTTCGGCTTCCCGTACATCATCCTCCTCCCCGCGCTCGCCCGCGGCGCGCTCGGCCTCGACGCCTCGGGGCTCGCCTGGCTCACGGCCGCCGTCGGCTGCGGCGCGGTGGCCGGCGGGCTCGTCCTCTCCACGGCGGGCGACGTCGAGCGCAAGGGGCTCGTCGGCGCGCTCGGCGCGATGGTCTTCGGCGGCGTGCTCGCCTCGTTCGCCGTGGTGCGCGGCGCGCGCGCGACGGCCGGCGTCCTCTTCGGGCTCGGCTTCGTCCAGACCATCTGCGTGGGCTCGCTCAACACGGTGATCCAGCTCACGGTCACCGAGGCCATGCGCGGCCGCGTGATGAGCATCATGACCGTGATCCTCTTCGGGCTGAGCACCGCCGGCAGCCTCCTCGTCGGCGCCGCGGCCGACCGCGTCGGCGTGCCGCACGCGCTCGCCGGCGGGGGCGCCGTCATCGTGCTCGCCGCCCTCGGCGTGCTCGCGCGCGCTCCGGCGCTCGCCCGCCCGGCCGAGGGCTGACTACGCGGGGAGGCAGTCGAGCCCGAGCCGCTTGCAGTTCCGGCGCATGCGGTCGTCGGTGCTGAGCACTACGAGGTCGGGGAGCGACTGCCGCAGCGCGAGCGCGCTCGCGAGGTGAATCGCGTCGAGCGTCCGCACCGGTTCGAGCGGGAAGCGCACCTCCGCGCGATCGGCGACCTCCCGGGTCAGCTCCAGGACCGCCCACGACGCCGCGGCCTGTGCGAACGCCGCCAGCACACCCGCGGCGTCGGCCTCGGCGACCCTGCCCTCGATCGCGGCCCGCTGCACGACCCGGCGACACTCGATCAGCGTCAGGCGCGAGCACACGACCTTGGATGCCTGCCGGAGGTTCTCCAGGACAACGCCGGCGTCTCCCTCGTCGAAGAGCCAACGCAGCACCGCGCTGCTCTCGGCGTAGAGGGTCACCGCTCGCCCCGCTCGGCGTCGAGCAGCTCTCGGCTGCTTCCCTTGAGGCGCACCCGGGTCCGACGGTAGGCCTCGGCGCGCTGCGGCAGCCCCGGCACGAGCGCGCCCTCGACGTGGAGCCGCTCCAGCGCCTGCTCCACCGGACCGACCAGCCGCTCGCTGCTCGGGCGGCGCAGCTCGGCCACCACCCGGCCGCGGTCGGTCACCAACACCACCTCACCGCGGGCGACATCGCGCAGGAAGGCGCTCAGGCGGTTCTTGAGCTCCTTCACGGCGACCGCCTTCATGTATCGCAAGTAGCCCCTGGTAGCTACTATGTCAACCCGCGGATCAGCGCGGGTTCCCGTACAGCCGCGCGAGCCGCTCGGGCGCGACGCCGAGGCGGTAGAGCACGGGGAGGACCCGCAGCGCCAGCGCGGCGCGCAGCGGGTTGCGGGCGAAGCGCCGGCCCGAGACGCGCACGCTCGCGGGCACCGTCACCAGCCGGCCGAGGCGCCTGAGCCGCCGCGCCAGCTCGACGTCCTCCATGAGCGGCTGCTCGGGAAAGCCGCCCGCGCGCGCAAACGCCTCGCGGCGCACGAACAGGGCCTGGTCGCCGTAGGGCAGCCGTGCCACGCGCGAGCGGAGGTCGGCCAAGTGGAGGAGCGGCCCGAGCGGCCAGCCCCCGCCATCGGCGACCGTCCAGGTGCGAAACGCGCCGCCCACCACGCCCGGGTCGGCGAGCGCCGCCGCCACGTGCGCGGCCGCGTCGGCGGGCAGCGCCACGTCGGCGTGCAGGAAGAGGAGCACCGCGCCCGACGCGGCGCGCGCGCCGGCGTTCATCTGCGGGCCGCGCCCGCGCGGGGCCGCGAGCACACACACGCCCGAAAAGCCGCGCGCGATCTCGACGGTGCGGTCCCGGCTGCCCCCGTCGACCACGATCACCTCGCCCACGCCCCGCATCGCCGCGAGCGCACGCAGGCAGCGCCCGATGCAAGCCGCCTCGTCGAGCACGGGCACGACGACCGACAGCTCAGAGGCCATTGAGCGCCCACTCGTAGGGCAGGAACACGATCTTCACCCCCGCCTCGCGCACCGCGGTCGCGTCGGGCTCGGCGAGGTACGGGGCGACGAACGCGACGAGGCTGCCCGCCGCCGCCTCGAAGTCGGCCCGGTACCAGTCGAAGATCGGCGAGAGGTAGAGGGTCTTGAGCGAGGCGACGTAGTGGTTCTTGGTGCCGTCGGCGAGGAACGCACGGCCGCGCGCGGTGAGCTGGGCGTCCAGGTCGGCCGCGCGATAGGCCTCGGTGCCGATCTTGGGACAGCTCACCGCCGCGCACACGAGCGCGAAGTGGATGCGCGGCTCGTGAAAGCGCTTGCGCAGCACGTCGTTCTCGATCTCCTCGAGCGTGAGATCGCGGTCGCCGCCGAGGACGTGGATCGGGACGAAGCGGGCGCGGAACGCCGCGAACGGCAGGATGCCGATCTTGCGGATGCTCGTGATCGGGTAGTGGTCGAGGACGAGGCGCACCGTGTAGGCGTTGTAGGCGTTGAGCCAGAACGCGATCTGCTGGGGCGGTGCCCAGCTCGCGTAGGTCGCCGGGCACACGGCGGCGAGCGCGTGGAGGTAGCCGTCCAGCTCGGCCTGGCCCTCGCGCTTCCAGCGCGCGTAGTCGAGCCGCTCGCCGTGGCTCTGCGGGGCGGCGTACTCCTGGAGGAGCTTGGTCCAGGCGGCGTGCGTGTGGTCGAGGTCGGCGCAGGCCATCGGCTCGGCGGCGAGCGTGCGGGCGGCGAGCAGGACGACGGCGAGCGCCGCCGCGACGCTCAGGCAGCGGGCCGCTCGTAGACGCGCAGCTCGAGAATGTCCCGGCACTGGTCGCAGGGGACGTCCTTGATCACCGGGAACGAGGTGAAGTACGCGGCGATCCGCTTGAGCCACCGCTCGCGGGTGCGCCGGCAGCACTCCTTCTCCGCAGGGGCATCGGCCATGGACCGCTGCTCTATCACTTGACGGATACCAGCGTCGACGGCCGCGGGCGCTCGAGCTCCCGGATACGCTCCTCCAGCGCGAGGATGCGCCGCGCGCTCTCCTGCCGCTCGGCGAGGTTCGTGCGGCGCTTCTGCTCGAGCTCGGCGTCGAGAGAGCGCGCGCGCCGCTCGGCGGCCCCGAGCCCGCCCAGCGCGCGCAGCGCGGTCGCCCCGGCGGCGAGCGCCGCGAGCGCCAAGAGCACCAGCCCCACCTCGGCGAGCGGCCACAGCCGCTCGAGCCGGGCGAGCCGCGCGCGGTCGGCCGCGGCGGCGGCGCTCGCGGCGCGCGCCTCGGCGAGCTGGGCTTCGAGGGTGCGGGCATGGTCGGCGGCCGCCTTGGCGTCGTGCTCGAGAGTGGCCGCCTGCGCTTCGAGCGCCTCCACGCGCGCCGCGAGCGGATTCGGCACGCGGTAGCGGAAGCCGGCGGGAACGCGGGCGGCGTCGGCGATGCCGTTGGCGCGCAGGAAGGCGGCGAAGTCCGCGGGCGCGATGCCGAACATCGCGGCGACGCGCGCCGGCGTATCGCCGGGGCGGGCCGTGTAGACGATCGTGCCGCCCTCGGCCGAGAGCGCGGGCGCCTCGGCGGGCGCGGCCCACGCGGCCGCGACGCCACCCAGCACGAGCGCCAGAACCATGGGACGAAGGTGCTGCACCGAGGCCTCCGAGACCCCAGCCCGTCCCCACCACGTCCGGTCCCGAGCCTAGCGCGCGCCCGCGGCGCCGGCAACGGCCCCGGTCAGCCGCTCTTCTTGGGCGTGAGCACGCTCCCCGAGCGCTCGCGCATGGCGTCCGCCGTCTCCTTCGCCTCGCCGACCGCGCCGGCGCCGAGCGCGCGCCGGAAGCGCTCGGCCGCGCCGCGGAGCACCGGCGCCTCGCCGGGCATCGCCTCGCCCGCGAGCGCCGCGAAGGCCGCCATCGCCTCGCCGATGCGCGCCGCGGCCGCCGCGGCGTCGCCGCGGTCGCGCGCGGCGAGCGCGTCGCGAATGAGCGCCTCGACGCGCGCGAGCCCCGGGGCGGCCTGCGCCCCGAGCACGACCTCGAGCTCGCCCACGCGCGCGAAGAATGCCTCGAGCGCCTCGGGGAAGTCGATCAGGTGCGAGTGCGGACGCTCGGCCATGCAATGGTCGAGGCTAGTCGCGCGGGCTACGCGGCGCAAGCGCGCGCGAGCCGTGCTACAAGCCGCGGATGCTCTTCGTGATCATTGGCCACGACGGGCCCGGTGCGCAAGAGAAGCGGCCCGCCGTGCGCCCGGCGCACCTCGCGCATTTGGAGCCGCTCGCCCGCGCGGGCCGCATCCGGCTCGCCGGCCGGCTTCTCGATCTGAGCGGCAGCCTGATCGTGCTCGAGGCCGATTCGCTCGCCGACGCGTGGGCGGTCGTCGCCCGCGACCCCTACGTCACCGAGGGCGTGTTCAACCGCGTCGAGGTGAAGCCCTTCCAGCAGGTGCTGCCGTGAGCGGCTGCGCTACTTGAAGTTCTCGGTGAAGAGGATCTGCTCGACGCCGACGGCCATCGGGGTGAGCGGCGGGAGCAGGGCCGAGCTCTGGAAGTCGGTGTCGTAGTCCCAGTTGCGGACGGGCGCCGTGTAGATCGGGAGCCCGTAGCTCCAGTTGCCGTTGTTGTGCAGCGGCGCGCCGAAGCTCACGAACGAGCCGCGGTAGATGAGCGCCGGCCCCCCGGTCGAGCCGCTCCAGTCCTCGTGGAAGCGCGGGTAGTTCTCGAATCCGCCGCTGTACTGCGCGCCGCTCGTCGGGTTCACGCCGCCGATGAAGGCCGCGTTGATCGACGTGTCGCACGTGCGCGGCGGGCCGACGCAGCCCGCCGAGTCGACCTGGCGATAGGCGGACGTGGTCTGGTAGCTCTGGTAGTCGTTCGCGGTCGCGCTGTTGCGCGACCAGTAAGCCGAGAGCACGTTGATGGTGTCGCCGATGACCGCCGCGGGCATCTTCGGGTTCGTGACCGTGCCCACGTTGTAGTTGCCCTCGACGTAGGCCGCCTGATCGGACACGACCGTGAGCCCGGTCGGGTCGGCCATGCCGCTCGGGAAGTTGAGGTCGCTCGAGCCGAAGATGCGCACCGCGTAGCGGATCGGCGGGTTGTTCCCGGTCGGGATGCCCGTCGAGCCCGGGCCCAGGACCGTGAGGAAGAGGACGATGCCGCCGTCGGTCGTGTCGTTCGGGTCGAAGAGCGGGCCACCCTGGGCGCGGTTCCACTGGAGCAGGTCGTGCGGGTTCACGTTGAGCATCCGCAGCCACGCCCCCTCGCGATAGTCGTAGAAGCCGCCCCGCCGGGCCGTGACGGAGCCGCTCGCGAGCAGCGTGCCCGTGGTGAGGGCCGCGTTCGCGATGTACGTACCGCAGCCGGCGACCGAGTGGGCGCAGGCGTAGACGTGGGCCGCGTCGGAGATCGCGGGACTGTAGCTCGCCGGATTGCAGTAGGAGCCGGCGGTCGTGCACGCCGTGTTGTTCGTGTTCCCGCTGGTCGGCACGTCGTTGTAGAAGATGTCGCCCGGATTGGCGACCATGAAGGTCTGGAGCGCGGTCGTCTTGACCAGGTCGACGTTGCCGGAGGAGTCGGCCGCGAAGATCGCGTAGCGGCCGTTCGTGTCCGGGTGGTTCCAGTCGAGGACGATCCGCAGGTCGGCCTTCGACCAGGCCGAGGGCGCGGGGGCGAGATACGCGAACGCGCTCGGCTGCGGGACGGTGATCTTCTGGACGTGCGACTTCACCGTGCCGAGCCAGTTGGCGAGCATGGCCGCGGTCTGGAGCACGTCGCTCGAGCTCGAGCCGCCGCACGGCATCGCCCGGAGGTCGAGCCATCCGTCCTTCGGGCTCGTGTCCTGCGCCATGCCGATGTTCACGGTGCCGCCGCACGTCGGCGAGTTCCCCGTGTCCTTGCGGCCGCGGTAGATGTCGCCCGCCGCCGTGACCCGGACGGTGGCGACCCCGGGGGGCGCCGCCGCGCAGTAGTTGACGGTGCCCGTGCCGGCCGTGTTGTTGCAGTTCGTGACCGTGAGCGTCGCGTTGCTGTTCAGGTAGAGGTTGCCGTTGGTGTGGATCGGCCCGTGGAGGTTCATGTTCGGCCCGGGCAGGATCTCCAGGTCGTTGGCGTAAAAGGCGAGCCACTGGAAGATCGGGATCTGGTCGACCTCGAACTCGCTGCCCAGCGTGGCCTCGATGTCGCCCATGACGAGCTGCGAGTTCGAGTTGTTGATGTACTTGTACTCGTTCGCCTGCATGCCGGTGAACTGCCGCCCGCTGGGCACCGGCTGCTGCTCGCCCTGCGTCCAGCTCGCATCGGTGGGACACCCCGTCGTGCCCGAGCCGTACTGGCAGAGCTGATAGGTCACCGTGCGCGGCCCCAGCATGAAGGTGTGGGCGTTGTAGTCCGAGGGCTGGGGCATCTGCTGGTTCAGGAAGATCTGCCGATAGGTGTTGATGCCGAGGTTCACGCCCGCCTCGGCCGCGTAGAAGCCCTGGGTGGCGATCTGATGCCCGCTGCGCAGCGTCGTGTCGGCCATGATCCCGCTGTGGAGCGCCGCCCCCATGGCCATGAGCAGGGTCATGATCACGAGGACCAGCACCAGCGCGAAGCCCCGTTTCCTCGATCGGCGATCTCCCGTCATGTCATGCTCCCGGCTGCAGAAGGTTCCGCGGCTTGGCGTGCGTCGTCTCGACCAGCGTGACCTCGGAGGCTTCCTGCGGCGACGCTCCGATGGTCTGGACGGTCGCCGTGATGATGACGTCGTTCACCAGGCGCCAGACCGCGTCGTTGTTCACCGGCGGGCTGCCGGTCTTCGCTCCGTTCGCGTTGATCACGGTGCAGGTGGGGCAGTTCTGATTGAGCACGTACTGGAACTGGAGGCCGATCATGCCCGCGGCGAACGCCTCGGTCGGGCCCCGGTTCACGCTCAGGCTGAGGGTCGGCAGCGCCGGATTCGTGGTGTCGATCCAGTAGACCCGCTCGTCGAGCGCGTAGATCCCCGTCCCCACGACGTAGCTGTTCACGACCCCCGTCGAGAGCGTGATCGTCCCGCCGCCGGTTGCGTTTGGCCCGCTCACGGCCGACACGCCGTTGACGATCTCGCCCCCGACGTCCGGGGCCACCAGGATGAGCTGCCCCGGGGCGAAGCCCACGATCTGGGTCACGTTGATCGTGGTGTCGCCGGCGTTGATCGCCGTCGTCGCTCCGCCCTGCACGCACGACGCGACGCCCTGCACGACGCCGGCGCGCACGGTGATCGAGTCCGTCGCGCCGGCGCTGCCGTCGAGCGCCATGAACGGGCCCACCGTCGGCAGGCACGCGCCGGCGAGGCGGATGTCGCGCGCCATCGCGTCGAGGCTCGCCCGCAGCGCCTGCTGGGCCTCGATGCGCAACGAGCTCTGCCGCATCTGCTTGGCCTCGTAGGCGTAGTAGGAGACCGCCGCCGCGAGCGCGACGCTCGCGATGAGCACGGTCACGAGCAGCTCGACCAGCGAGAAGCCGGCCTCACTCGGTGACGTCGGTGAAGTAGCTTTCGATCGCATACGTTCTCGGGCCCAGGGGGCCCGTCCAAGCGACGCTGACCTGCACGTCCGCGATGTTGGGCCCCTGCGCGCCCGCCGTGTTCACGGTCGCCGTGATCGTGTAGGTCGTCCCGTCCATCGTCTGCGTGACCGTCTCGCTCTGCATGTTCTGGAAGTCGTGGCTCCGCATGTGCTCCATCTCCTGCTGGGCGAGGAATGCCGCGGCCATACCCTGACGGTTCCTGGCCGTCTGCCGCATCGAGGTGACCGCGAGCGCCACGGTGGCCACGGCGGCGAGCGCGAACAGCGTGAGCGCCGCGAGGACCTCGATCAGCGAGAAGCCGGCGGACCAGCGGCGCCTCGGGCGCATCATAGGGGCGCCACCTGTCCCGACGGCCACACGGTCACGTTGCGGCTCAGGTGGGTGCTCGAGTCGCTCAGCGTGAGCGTCGTGGCCTGGCCCGGCAGGATCAGCATGCCACGGGTGTTGAACTCGAAGGTGTCGTTGACGCCGGTGAGGAAGGTCACGTTCGTCGGCAGCGCGCGGCTGCCGTAGCTCACGTCCACCGACCAGGCGCCGTTCGCTCCCTGCTTCATCCGGTTCATCGTGTAATGGACCGGCGTGTCGATCGTGATCTGGAAGTGGACGCCCTTGGTGATCGCATCCGTGCGTACGGTGCGCAGGTCGCCCAGGAGCTGCGTTTGCGCCGTCCACAGGTTGAACTGGTCCTTCGACGCGTGCGGCAGCGCGATCCCCATGAGGACCGCGCCCAGCGCGAGCGCCATCAGAAGCTCCATCAGCGTGAAGCCCCGCGCGCCTCGGTGCGAAATTGGCGCCGGCGTCACCCCGCCGTCGCCCATCCGCCGTGGGCCGTGCCTGCGCATGCGCGCCGTCCTCTCCATCCCGTCTGCCTTTCCACGTCGTACGTCGCGGGGGGCCGCGACGATGCCGCCGCAGCGAAGCGAGCCGTGTGCCACTACGCAGGCCGCATGGTAGAAGAGCCGGCATGAGCCCGACGCCCGAGGAGGCCGCCGCGCTCGCCGCGCGGCGGGCGCGCATCATGGCCGCGATGGAGGGCGGCGTGCTCGTGCTCGCCGCCGCCGGCGAGCGGATACGCACCGGGGACATCGCCTGGCCCTTCCGCCAGGACAGCGACTTCGATTACGTGACCGGCTTTCCCGAGCCCGACGCGGTGGCCGTCCTCGCCCCCGACGCCGAGCGGCGCTTCGTGCTCTTCGTCCGCCCACACGACCCCGAGCGCGCGGTGTGGGTCGGGCCCCGCGCCGGCGTGGACGGCGCGACCGCCGCCTACGGCGCCGACGCCGCCTTCCCGATCGACGACCTCGACCAGGAGCTGCCCCGCCTCCTCGCCAAGGCGCCGCACGTCTACCTGAGCCTCGGGCGCGAGGACTCGCTCGCGGCGCGGCTGCTGGCCGCCGTGCGTCGCGTGCACGCCGAGCGGCCGCGCGCGGGCACCGGCCCCACCGCGATCCGCGACGCCGACGAGCTGCTCCACGAGCTCAGGCTGCACAAGGAGCCGGACGAGATCACGCGGCTGCGCGCGGCGATCGGCATCGCCTGCGAGGCCCATCGCGCGGCGATGGCGAGCGCGCGCCCCGGCGTGCACGAGTACGAGGTCGAGGCGCTGATCGACTACACGTTCCGCCGCCGCGGCGCGACCGGCCCGGCCTATCCGTCGATCGTCGCGGCCGGCGCCAACGCGACGATCCTCCACTACACCGCCAACGACCAACCGCTGCGCGAGGGCCAGCTCCTGCTGATCGACGCCGGCGCGGAGCGGGCCGGCTACTGCGCCGACGTCACCCGCACGTTCCCCGTCGGCCGCCGCTTCGCCCCTGCGCAGCGCGATCTCTACGACGCGGTGCTCGCGGCCCAGCTCGCCGCGATCGCCGCCGCGCGCCCGGGCGCCACGCTCGAGGCGCTGCACACCACCGCGGTGCGCGTGCTCTGCGAGGCGTCGATCGGGCTCGGCCTCCTCACCGGCTCGGTCGACGAGGCGGTCGAGAAGGAGACCTACCGCCGCTTCTACATGCACCGCACGAGCCACTGGCTCGGGCGCGACGTGCACGACGTCGGCCGCTACAAGGTGGGCGACGCGCCCCGCGCGCTCGTCCCGGGCATGGTCTTCACGGTCGAGCCCGGCCTCTACGTGCCCCCCGACGCCGAGGACGTGCCCGCCGCATTCCGCGGCACCGGCATCCGCATCGAGGACGACGTGCTGGTCACGGCAACCGGCGTCGAGGTCCTCTCGGCCGCCGCCCCCAAGCAGCCGGTCGAGATCGAGGCGCTGCGCGCCGAGGCGCTCGGGTGAGCGGCCCGCTCGCGGGGATCCGCGTCGTCGAGCTCGGCTTCTGGGTGGCCGGGCCGTCGGCGGCGGGCGTGCTCGCCGACTGGGGCGCGGAGGTCGTCAAGCTCGAGCCGCCCGACGGCGACCCGTTCCGTGGCCTCTACCTCGCGGTCTCGGGGGCCGAGATCCCCGCCAACCCGCCGTTCGAGCTCGACAACCGCGGCAAGCGCAGCGTCGCCCTCGACCTCGCCGCGCCCGACGGCCGGCGCATCGCGGGCGAGCTCCTCGCGCGCGCCGACGTCTTCGTCACCAACCTCCGCATCGATGCGCTCGCGCGGCTCGGCCTCGACTGGCCGGACCTCGCCGCCGCGCACCCGCGGCTCGTCTACGCGCGCGTCACCGGCTACGGCGAGGCCGGCCCCGACCGCGACCGGCCCTCCTACGACATCGGCGCCTTCTGGTCGCGGGCAGGGATCGCGGCCGCGCTCGCCGCACCCGGTGGCGAGCCACCGTACCAGCGCGGCGCCATGGGCGACCACACCGCGGGCGTCGCGCTCGCCGGGGCGGTCGCCGCAGCGCTCCTCGCTCGCGAGCGCACGGGCCGCGGCCAGCTCGTGACCACCTCGCTGCTGCGCATCGGCGTCTTCGTCCTCGGCTGGGACACCAACGCCGCGCTGCGCTTGGGCCTCGAGACGACGCCGATCACGCGGGCGGCCCCGCCGAACCCGGTGATCAGCTCCTACCGCGCCGGCGACGGTCGCTGGTTCTTCCTCTTGGGCCTCCAGGGCCAGCGCCACTGGCCGGATCTCGTGCGCGCCGTCGAGCGCCCCGAATGGCTCGACGACCCGCGCTTCGCGACGATGCGGGACCGGCGGCACAACGCGGCCGAGCTGGTCCGCCTCCTCGATGCGATGTTCGCCACGCGGCCGCTCGCCGAGTGGGGCGCGATCTTCGACCGCGTGGGGCTGTGGTGGGCGCCGGTGCAGACGACGGCCGAGGTGCTCGCCGACCCGCAGGTGCGCGCCGCTGGCGCGATCGTCGACGTGCCGGCGCCCGAAGGCGGCACCGTGCCGGGCGTCGCGACGCCGATCGACTTCTCTGGCACGCCGTGGCGGCCGGCCGGCCCGACCCCCGAGTGCGGCCAGCACACCGAGGAGGTGCTGCTCGAGCTCGGCTACGACTGGGAGGCGATCGCGCGCCTCAAGGAGCGGGGCGCGATCCCGTGACGCAGCGTGGTTGACATCATGACCGGATCAGGTCACGACATGGTCATGATGCGTGCGAAGGTTTCCGATTTGAAGGCGCACCTCAGCAGCTACCTCGCCCAGGTCCGGAGGGGCGAAACGGTCGTGGTGTGCGACCGCGACCGCCCGATCGCTCGCCTGGTCCCCTGGGAGGCGACGGACGACCTCCCCCTCGTCGCCCCGTCCAGCCCGCCATTCGACTTGGCTAGGCTCCCGCCGATCCGGCTTCGCCGCCGCATCGACGTCGTCCGGCTCCTCCGCGAGGATCGCGAGCAGCGGTGATCGTGTACCTCGACACGAGCACGATCCTGCGCGTGGCGCTCCGGCAGGGCAGACGGCTCGCCGAGTGGGGACGCTGGGAGGCCGCGTGGACGAGCGAGCTGGCAAGGGTCGAGGCACGCCGGGCGGTCGATCGCTTGAGGCTTGGCTCCGTGTTGGACGACGTCGGCGTCGGCGCCGCGCTCGACCGGCTTGCGCGCATCGAGCACGGCATCGGGTGTATTCTCCTTACGCGCACGGTCCTCGGCCGGGCCTCCTTGCCCTTCGCAACGGCCGTCAAGACGCTCGACGCGATCCACCTCGCGAGCGCCGTGCTGCTCCAGGAGCGGGTCGGCCGGTCGGTGCGCTTCGCCACACACGACGCGCGCCAGGCCGTGGCTGCGCGGGCGCTCGGGCTCGTCTGTACGGGGACGTGACCGTGCTGGACTCGTCGCCGCCCGTCGCGTAGCGTCCCCGCATGCGGGAGTTCCGGGACCGGGTCGCGGTCGTCACGGGGGCGGCGAGCGGAATCGGGCGCGCGCTCGCGGAGCGGTTCGCCGCCGCCGGCATGAAGGTCGTGCTCGCCGACGTCGAGCGCCAGGCGCTCGCTGCGGCGGAGCGGGCGCTCGCGAGCGGTGGCGCGCAGGTGCTCGCGGTTCCGACGGACGTGTCGAGGGCGGCCGACGTCGAGGCCCTCGCCGAGCGGGCGCTCGACGCCTTCGGCGCCGTGCACGTCGTGTGCAACAACGCCGGCGTGTCGGTGGGCGGGCTCGCCTGGGAGGTCACGCTCGCCGACTGGGAATGGATCATCGGCGTGAACCTCTGGGGCGTGATCCACGGCATCCGCACGTTCGTCCCGATCCTGCTCCGCCAGGGCGTCGAGGGCCACGTCGTCAACACCGCATCGATGGCGGGGCTCACCTCGGGGCCCGGCATCGCACCGTACAACGCCACCAAGCACGCGGTGGTGACGCTCTCCGAGGCACTGCACCACGAGCTCGGCATGGCGAGCGGCGGCAAGGTGAAGGTGTCGGTGCTCTGCCCGGGCTGGGTGAACACGCGCATCCTCGACGCCGACCGCAACCGCCCGGCGACCCTCGGCGACGCGACGCCGATTCGCCCCGAGATCGCCGCCGTCCGTGAGCAGGTCCGCCAGCTCCTCGAGTCGGGCCTCGCCCCCGCTGCCGTCGCCGAGCACGTCTTCGCCGCGATCCGCGACGGGCGCTTCTACGTGCTCACGCACCCCCAGTGGAAGCCCGCGATCCGCACGCGCCTCGAGGACATCCTCGAGGAGCGCCCCCCGACCCTCCGTATCATGGGATAGGCGGCCGCCGATCTAGCGCGTGCCGGCGTGGGCGGTGAGGTAGTCGAGGAGCGCCTGCTCTTCGGCGGGCGTGAGCCACGGGAGGCCGCGCTGGGCGAACGGCGCGCGCATGCGCGCGACCTGAAGCCGCCACATCGCGGCGGTCATGGCGCCCGGCGCGTAGAGCCGGTGGCAGCTCCCGCAGCGCGCCCGGTAGACCGCGGCGCCGGCGCTCTCGGGATCGGGAAGGCTCGCGTTGCAGCCCGCCGCCGCGGCGAGCAGCAGGAGCGCCGCCTTCAGGCGTCCTCCCGGCAGTAGGCCGCCTGCCCGGGCGCCTCGGCCACGCCCACCTCGAGCGCGACCACGCGCCGGCCGGCGGGCTCGGCGGCGAGCGCCGCGCGCAGGCGCGCCAGGAGGTAGGCGGCCAGCTCCTCGGCCGAGCTGTGGCCGATCGGCAGCAGGCGCACATCGGCCGCCGGGAAGCGGAAGCGGCCGCCGTCCTCGGTGTCGACCTCGACCGCGCCCGCGTCCGCCGCGATCCGCAGGCAGTCGCTCTCCGCGGGCAGGAGCACGCGCTCGTCGAGCTCCTCGCACAGCGCGCGCGCGACCCGCTTGACCAGGCCGAAGTCGAGCACGTAGCCCTCGGGGCCGAGCGCCGCGTCCACCCGCACCGAGACCTGGTAGTTGTGGCCGTGCAGCGGCTCGCGAAAGCCCGGGTACGCGATGAAGTGCGCCGCCGAGAACTTGAGGTAGTCCTTGGCGACGACCACGCTGTAGCGCTGCGGCGCGGCCATCTCGCCGCGGTTCTGGCGGCGCGCCGCCGCCGTGTCAACCGGCCGCCGTCAGAGCGCGCTCAGGAACGCCACGAGATCGCTCGTCTGCTGCGCCGTGAGGCCGATGGCGAACCGCGCGTTGTAGAAGTCCACCACCGCCTTCAGGTCCGGCGCCGAGCCGTTGTGGAAATAGGGGGCGCGCGCGGCGAGCCCGCGTAGCATCGGGCCCTTCGTCTTCCCGATGTCGGTCCACTTCCCGCTGAGCAGGGCTTTCCCCGGGTCGGTCACCTGGACGGTGGCGCCCGTGCCGAGGTTCCGCAGCGTGTAGACGGGCAGGTTGGCGACGTCGAGCACGGTGTTCGGCGAGCCGTCGTTGTTCGCCGGCTGGGCCATCGTGACGCCGATGTTGATCGGCAGCGACGTCGAGTGGTTGCCGACGTTCGGGTTGTTGTGGCAGAGGCCGCAGCCGCTGACGATGTCCTGGCCCGCGAGCGGGTCGGCCGCGTTGTAGAGCGGATCCGCCGGCACGCTGTTCAGGCCCGGCACGTCGTGGATCACGAACGTGGTGTCGTTGAACAGCGCCTCGCCGCGCCCGATCGCCTGCTGGCCGGGCGTGAGGAACCCGTATCGGCCGCTCGTGGGCTCCCAGGCGGCGTAGAGGTCGAAGACGGCGTTCGTGAACCCGGGCTTGAGCGGGTCGTTCGCGCCGATGGCGAACGCCGGGGCGACCGTGTCCGCCAGGTAGTCCGGCCCCCCGTGCACGCCGAAGCCGGTCAGCAGGACGGGCCAGGTACGGCGCGGCTGGACGAGAAGCTGCGCGGTGTAGAGGCTCGTCTCGAACGCGACGATGTCCGCCTGCGCCTGCGTGCCGGCAATCGACATGCCCTGCGCGTGCCCGGTCGTGGCGCCGTTGGCCTGGTCGGCGAGGTCGAACAGCAGCGGGCCCGTGCTCTGGAAGCCCGCTTGCGTCGTGATGGGCTGCAACGTCTCGCGCCCGTCCCACATGACCGCCGACTCGAAGACCAGGTTGGTCGACGGCAGCGGGCGGCGGAAGAGGAAGAGCTGGCCGTTCACTCCCGGCGAGCCCGGCGGAATCGCGCAGGCTTTCGGATTGGTCGCCCCGGCCAGCGCGAAATTCGCCGTCGTCGGGATGCCGAGCTGAACGCGGATGAGCCCGTAGCTCAGCACCTCGGAGGAGAGCGCCGCGCTCGGGCCCTGGGTCGGGCTCGTGGGCGGGCAGTCGGAGCCGTCGTTCGGCGTGAACAGTGGATCGTTCGCGGCAAGCGCGCGGGCGTGCGTCGGCGTGAACGTCCACGCGTTCGCCTCGACGTGGCAGGTCCCGCAGGTGCGCCCGTTCGTGCCAAGGTTCGCGAAGAAGCCGCCAGTGGAGCCCGTGTCGAAGCCGTTGGTTGAGACGCTCCCGAGCAGCCCGGCTTGATCGGCTGTCACTTGGAGGGCGTCTCCGCGGGCTGAACGTTGGGCGGCGAGAAGCAGCGGAACGAGTGCGATGACGAACAACGAGCGGCGCATGCTTCACCTCCTCAATCGGAAGCACGGTAGTGTCCCCGGACGTGGTGGAAATTCGAGCGGAGTAGCCGAGGGCGCCTCGGTGGAAAAGGAAACGGCCATCGCGCATCTTCCCACCGCGCACGCTGGCGAGCGTAGAGCGCGGAG